>Ga0181523_10000555_pt1 | contig 42734 bp, 29 predicted proteins | sample PEATcosm2014_Bin_43_FD_119752 | JGI IMG/M metagenome (GOLD analysis project Ga0181523, IMG submission 119752) | Peatland microbial communities from MTU Mesocosm Facility, Houghton, MI, USA - PEATcosm2014_Bin05_30_metaG | ecosystem: Environmental > Terrestrial > Soil > Wetlands > Peat | place... | reverse complement strand
TTGGCTTCATTGCCGGTGCCGGCATCATCGTTCGGAATTCCATTATCCTCGTCGATTTCATTGAACTCCGCCGTTCGCAAGGAATGAAGTTAGAGGATGCAGTCGTCGATGCGGGCGCGGTGCGATTTCGCCCCATGCTGTTGACCGCGGCGGCTGTGGTTGTCGGTGCGAGCGTGATCTTATTCGATCCGATCTTCCAGGGCCTGGCGCTGTCGCTCATGGCGGGCGAAGTGGCCTCGACTGTGCTCTCGCGCATGGCTGTACCAGTGCTGTATTACCTGAGCCAGCGCGGGCACAACTCGAAGCCATCGCCGGTCGGACCCATGGCAACAGCCTCAGAGTAAGGATTTCAAGAAAGAAGGTAACACTATGACAATTGAACGCTACTTGAGACTGATCGCCGGGGCTCTCATCCTGGTTTCGCTGGCACTTGGCCGCTGGGCGAGCCCGTATTGGTATCTTTTCACCGCCTTTGTGGGCCTGAACCTGTTGCAGTCGGCATTCACCGACTGGTGCCCGATGATGACGTTCTTGCGTAGACTGGGAGTGAGCGAAGTAGCGGAGATGAAAAATGCCTGATTGGGTGTGGATAGGTGCGTTTCTTGTGGCTTACGTGGTCTTGACGCAATGGCTTCTGCCTAAGCTGGGTGTTCCCACCTGAGGGAACCCTCGCGTCGGGTCTCGACGCAAGAATATTCAAGCTCAAGGGGCCGCGGGCCCGGAAAACCATGACGACCATTGTGCAAGTTGAATATCGTCCCAGCCTCCTGTCAGCTCGCGAGGATACTCTGCTTCCTGACGGTACGGTTCTGTCAGTGCAGTCTTCCACCCATCCTGACGCGGAGAAATGCGTCAATGCTACTTTCAGGCTTTCATAGCTCATAAGTCAGGCGGACAACGACAATTCCAGTTGCTTCGGTGGCAGGTGCTGCGGCTGATACCTGCGAAGGAAAGACTGCACGAACTCGGTCGCCAATCGTGAATCGCCGTCACTTCTCATAATTACACACGTTTTCAGACACAATGATGCATTTGAGAGTGGCTTCATCGCCACACCTTGGGCGTCAACGCCAACGGCCCGCTTCGTGAGAATGGCCACGCCAACGTGTTCAGATACCAAGTGAACCGCCTGTTCGACTGTGTGAACATCATGCGCGCGTTTCGGAGCAATTCCCTCACGTAGGGCTACGTCCATGATTGCGTCGTGAACGACTGGATGAAAGTCACGACCGACGTTTACATGCAGGCAGTCGGTCCACAGAAGCGCGAGGCGCAGAGCAATCTGGTAAAGCTGGTGCGGAAGGGCGCGGTTTTGGAGATCAAACCCGCCTAACTGGATCAAATTGGATCATGAAGGAAAACGGTGATTGTGCGGAACCCGTTTATTTTGTTGGCGTCCCCGATGGGATTTGAACCCATGTTACCGCCGTGAAAGGGCGATGTCCTAGGCCAGGCTAGACGACGGGGACCACTGAAGAATCAAGCAGTGCCATTCTACCATCCGCAAGCCCGGTCCAGGTTTGAGTACGGCTTGCTCGATTCAGCGGCGTCGGATGGGAAGAGGGAAGCACACAGCGGAGTGGTGAGGCTGGAGTAAACTATTTTAAGGTGAGGAGGCATCATGTTGGGAGGTTTGCTTTTCGTCGTGTGTGTCATCCTACAGTTTCATTATCATGATCCGATTCCGTGGTACATCTGGGTGCTTGCAGTGATAGCCCAGTGTGTCGCGTTCGGCGAACCAGCGATGAAATCTGCTTCGAAGAAGAGCTGAGCATGGATGGCATCGTGAAAAGGCCCGCCCCTGTTTTCAGGCGGGCCATTTTTGTGTCTGGATATTTCGGCTGAAAACTAGCTCGCATATCAATCGCTCAATGCTTTCTTGACCGACTCGTAATCCTCGCTGACATCGACGGACGAGCCGTCTTCCTGACGGATGAACGTTGTACCTTCGTTGACGCCCTTCCCGATCCGGCACACACTGTCCGGATTGACGGCGATTACGTCACCCGAGTTGGCGATGTGAAATTCGACGAGTTTCATTGCTCCATTGCTCCCGCTTTCCATACCGATTGTAGCCTTGTCAGACTCCAACTGACCTAACAGGGATTATTGTCGAAACCAGGCGATGTCGCGTTTTGACCGCTGGGTCATTGAGCGCAGTTTGTTCGTCGTCGGGGCCGTGGATGCAAACGTAAGTTGCTATAGCGCACCTTAGCTTTTTTCTTCATAATCCGGGGTATGGCCCTTGTTGTCTTCCTCCGGGGTGTCAATGTTGGCGGACACAGAACGTTTCGCCCCAGCATCCTCGCGCGAGAACTGAGCGGCTATGATGTCCTGAACGTTGGTGCTGCGGGCACCTTTGTTGTTCGTAAACCTGGATCCCGAGCAAAATTCCGTACTGCATTGCTTCGCAAGCTGCCCTTCGAAGCGGAAATTGTGCTGTGCGAAGGCCGCGATCTTATGCGACTGGAGATGGAGAATCCGTTTGGAACTCAGCCATCACCCCCGGATGTTGTCCGGTTCGTGAGTATCCTGTCGAAAGCCGGGGGTGTCCGGGCGCCGCTTCCAGTCGCCTTTCCCTCAGCCGGGGAGTGGTTGGTGCGGGTGATTGCGTCCGAAGGGCAGTTCGTGTTCGGAGTGTACCGTCGTCACATGAAGACAATCGGCTATCTTGGCCAGATCGACAAGTTGTACGGTGTGCCCGCTACGACTCGGAATTGGAACACAATAACTGCGATTATACGAATCCTGAAGAGTCCCAAGGGCGGACGCAGGGATTCTAATTGTTGAAATCAGATTGCATGGATTAGGCGCTGAATCTGGTGTTTGCAGCGAAGATGACTGTTGGAATGTCAGTCGGGTGGTGTTGCTCTTTCACGCTATTCCTACGGCGCCGCTCTTGTGCCCGCGCGGAGCGGGCTGCCGAATAGGAGCACTAGCCAGACCCATCCGATCGGGACCGAGGACCCGACCGGCGTGATCCAGCCTCCGACACTGGCTTCGAATCAGTTCTTGCTTCGGGACGAACTCTTGCCGGTTGTCGTGGCGGGGGTGCCGACGGATTGTTTGCGTTTCCCCAGCACAATCCGGGCCACTCGACCGCGCTCCAGTTTTATGGGCTTGCCTTTCACATTGATGTTCACGCCGGTGTTGCTCACCGAGGTGAGGTTGCCCAGCAGCACCGTTCCGTCGCGCAAAACCACGGTATCGAGCGTCAGCGGGTTCAACTCCAGTGTGACACTACCGGGCAGGGCGTTCTCCGCAATCTCCAGTGGCGTGCTCTCGGTGGCATAACCTTCTTTGCTGAACTCCAACACATGCTTGCCGGGAGCGATCGGGAGCATCTGCGGGGTCACGCCGGACTCTTGCGAATCAAGCTTGAGGTTAGCGCCAGAAGGCACGCTGGTGATGCTCATTTTAATCTTCATCGGCTCGTCGGAGGGCAGATGCTGCGGCTGCAATTCCATGCTGGCAAAGGAGCCCAAAGCATGCGCGCTGACCGGGATCTTCGCCCGTTGCCCGGCCGCCAAATTCGTGACTTCCAGATATCCTTCGCCCACCCGCTTGCCGTTTCTGTCCAGCAGGTAGAGATAGAAAGAGGCGGAAGGAATCGCTTTCGTGCTGAGGTTTTCCGCCAGGGCCTCACCCAAATAATCGCTCTGGCCGGAGACGGAACTGATCTGGCGCAACTTGCCCAAGGTAAACCGCAACATCGTGTCTTTGCCGTTGGCCGGCCAACTCAGAACGGTATCGGCGGCGAGCGCGCTGGCGGCAGCCCACAGCAATAGCACCGGAACAATCCAGATTGGCTTACGCATCGTACCTTTATCTTGCCGGTTTCGAACTGGCCGTACAACCGGAATATCGTCCGCGCGCCCTTACTGAAGTGAATGACCCAGTACCATGACCGCATGATTTGTACAGTTTTTCCGCGGAAAGTAACGCCGCCGTCCCGGCGGCTGTCCGGCGGGCATCCTCGCCCGCCGACGCCCTCGGGATAGCCGGCAAGGCTTGTCCTGAGCGAAGTCGAAGGATGCCGGCGCTACTCGTTTTCAGCGGCGTGATCATCATGCGGCGCGCTCTATTGCTAAGAAGTTGCTCGCGATTACCAACCCATTTGGCGCATCCGCTCAAGGATGAGCGCGCTGTAGTTATTCATGCGCTCGGGCCGTCGCTTCAGGGGAGCCGGCAGAATCGCGGCGAGCCGTGCTGCCTGTTGCCGGCCGATATTCCGCGCCGCGGTTCCGTCGTAGTAACGACACGCCGACTCTGCACCATAAATACCAGGGCCCCATTCGACCACGTTGAGGTAGATCTCCAGAATGCGCCGCTTGCCCAGGACGAATTCGGCCACCGGTACCAGTGTGAACTCCAAACCCTTGCGGAGGACAGAGCGGCCCGTTCCGAAAAACAGGTTCTTTACCAGTTGCTGCGTAATGGTGGAAGCTCCGCGAGTGCGGCCGCCTTCCAAATCGTCTTCGGCAGCGATATGGACCTCGTGCCAATCGAACCCATGGTGCTGGTAGAAGCGCGCATCCTCCGCCGCGATTACTGCGTGCTGGAGATCGGGCGAGATTTGGCTGAGCGGAATGAATTTGTAGCGTTCGTGATACGGAGTGTTGTGAATCCAGGCCTGCAAGCGGCGCTGGATGTGCACCGCGGTGGACGGTGGGTCGATCCAACGGGCGGCCACAAGGGTCAGCGCGGCAAGCGACCAAACCAGCACCACACCGATGACCAGCCATCGAGCAAAGGATCGGAGAAAACCCTTGCGAAGCGGGGTCTTGGGTTGTGCGTCTGGCTTTTCAGTCACAGTTCAGAATAATAGCCTGGGCTGGATTGCCGCTTATGGCTGATCTTGCGCGCGAACACGGAGTGTGAACCAGACCGCTGGTGGGGCGCAGGACAGATCCTGAATCTGGCGTCGTTCTTGCTTTGACAAGCTTTCCACGCAAACCAGGTGGGAGAGCTGCGGTGTCATCGTGTGACTTCACTCACGCCTGTCAGTGATCGCGAACACATCCTGCTAGTTGAAACCGGTGATATATGTCCCCGGCATACACCTCGTTCTTCCGGGGAGATATAGCTTCCGCGGAAGGTGTCGGCAGTTTCCGGGTTGCTGGCCGGAGGTGGAGCCCAAGGGTCGTCGGACGCGACACCTCGAGCCCGGCAGTCCGACAGGCGGCAGCGAAAAGGAGAGGGCGTATGGGCCAGTCCGTTCCTACCATTTGGGAATCGATGCAAGCGAAGGGATACGATCGGCGCGATTTTCTGCGCTTTTGCAGCTTTGCGGCCATGATGGCGGGGATGGAGTCTTCCGGCTTCGCCAAGGTGGTGCAGGCCTTCGAAAAAAAGGCGCGCCCGCCAGTCATCTGGCTGCACTTCCAGGAGTGCACCTGCTGCAGCGAGTCGTTCATTCGATCTTCTCATCCCGTCGTGGCGGATGTGTTGCTCGACGCGATCTCGCTCGACTACAGCGAAACGCTGCAGGCAGCCGCGGGGCATCAGGCGGAAAAGAGCCTGTGGGATACGGTGAAGAATGCGGCGGGCAAATACATCCTGTTGGTCGAAGGATCGGTGCCGACAAAGGACAGCGGCGTTTACTGCACCATCGCCGGCCGCACCGCCGAAGACATTCTGCAAGAGGCCGCCCGAGACGCTTCCGCGGTGATCGCGTGGGGCAGTTGCGCTTCGCACGGATGCATTCAGGCGGCGAATCCCAATCCTACTGGGGCCACGCCCATTCACAAGCTGATTAGCCGGCCGGTGATCAATGTTCCGGGTTGCCCTCCCATCGCCGATGTGATGACCGGCGTGGTCACTCATCTTCTGGTCCTCGGAGACGTGCCGGAGTTGGACGGACTGGGCCGACCCCGAGAGTTCTATTCGCGCCGGGTCCACGACACCTGTTACCGGCGTGCCTACTACGACGCCGGATTGTTTGTCGAGTCGTGGGATGACGACAGAGCGCGGCGTGGGTATTGCCTCTACAAGATGGGCTGTCGGGGCCCGGTGACGTATAACGCCTGTTCGGTGACGAAGTGGAACGGGAGCACGAGTTATCCCATCCAGTCCGGCCACGGATGCATTGGGTGCAGCGAAGCAGGGTTCTGGGACAACGGGCCCTTCTACCAGCACCTGGCCTCGTTCCCCGGATTCGGAATTGAAAGCACGGCCGACAAGGTGGGAACAGCCCTCGGGCTGGTGACTCTGGGCGGCATCGCTGCCCACGCCATCTCGACCAACCTGCGCAAACGCAAATTGATCGAGGAAGAGATTCAGGAATCCGACAAAGATCAGAAACCTAGAGAATGAGGTAAGCGTCCATGGCCAGGATTGTTGTTGACCCCATTACGCGCATTGAAGGACATCTTCGAGTCGAGGCAGTGGTGGAGGACGGTGTGATCACCGACGCCTACAGTTCAGGCACCATGGTGCGGGGATTCGAGAAGATTCTGAAGGGCCGCGATCCGCGCGACGCGTGGGCCTTCACCGAACGCGCCTGCGGTGTGTGCACCACCGTGCATGCGCTGGCGAGTGTGCGCACCGTCGAAGATGCGTTGCAGGTCTCGGTCCCGCAGAACGCGGAACTGATTCGGAACCTCATGTTCTGCACCCAGTACGTGCAAGACCACGTTGTCCATTTCTATCACCTGCACGCGCTCGACTGGGTCGATGTGGTGAGTGCGCTGAAGGCCGATCCGCAGAAGACCTCGGCCATCATGACCTCGATTTCAGCCTGGCCGAAGAGTTCTCCGAAATATTTCAGCGCCGTGCAAAGTCGCTTGCAGGCATTTGTCGAGAGCGGCCAACTCGGGATTTTTGCCAACGGTTACTGGGGACATCCCGCCTACCGATTGCCTCCGGAGGTTAACCTGCTGGCGGTGGCGCACTATCTCGAAGCTCTGGAGTGGCAGAAGGAGATCGTAAAGATCCACGCCATTTTCGGGGGTAAGAATCCGCACCCCAACTATCTGGTGGGTGGCGTGCCCTGCTCCATCAATCCCAATGAGGTCAACGCCGTCAACACCGAGCGGTTGAATCAAGTCGGCAGCCTGATCAACATTGCGATTGACTTTGTGGAGCAGGTTTACATTCCCGACCTGATGGCTATCGCGGGCTTCTACAAGGAGTGGGCTGGAGTGGGGGGCGGCCTCACCAACTACCTCGCGTACGGAGATTTGCCCACCCAAGGGTACAGCCAACCCGAGCATTTCAAGTTTGCGCGCGGGGCCATTCTCGACCGGAACCTCGGCGAAGTGCATCCCGTCAACCCTCGCGATGCGCAGGAGATCAAGGAGTACATCGCGCATTCCTGGTACGCCTACTCCGCCGGCGATTCCCAGGGTCTGCATCCGTGGGATGGGGAAACCGAATTCAACTTTACGGGACCCAAACCTCCGTACGAGCAGTTAAATGTCGAAGGCAAGTATTCCTGGCTGAAGACACCGCGCTGGAAGGATCATGCCATGGAAGTGGGGCCACTGGCACGTTTGCTCGTGTCGTATGCCAGCGGGAAAACCGACGTGAAGGAAGTTGTGGACGAAGCCCTGCAGCAACTGAAAGTACCGGTGACGGCGCTGTTCTCTACGCTCGGCCGTACCGCGGCGCGAGGCTTGGAGACCCGTTTAGTGGTTCACTGGATGAAAGAGTTCTATGACGATCTTCTGGCTCAGATCCGCAGCGGGCACACCTCTACCTTCACGGGCGACAAGTGGGATCCTTCCACCTGGCCAGCCACGGCGGAGGGTGTAGGACTCTCGGAAGCCCCCCGAGGCGCTCTGGCGCACTGGATCCGCATTCGCGACGGCAAGATCGAAAACTACCAGTTGGTCGTTCCCAGCACCTGGAACGCTTCGCCTCGCGATGGCGCAGGACAGCGGTCCGCTTACGAAGCATCGCTGATCGGCACCAGGATCGCAAACGCGGAACAGCCCGTCGAGATTCTCCGCACCATCCACTCTTTCGACCCCTGCATCGCGTGCGCCGTCCATCTGTACGACCCACTTGGAAAGCACGTGCACCAGCTGAGTTTCTACTGAGGAACTGGGTATGGCCACCAATCCGACTGCTGCCGACTTACCGGGTACGCAACCGGTCTTGTTCCAGCGTGTGTACGTCTGGGAACTGCCAGTGCGGCTGTATCACTGGCTGAACGCACTCTGTGTGGTCGTGTTGTGCGTCACCGGATTCCTGATCGGACACCCCGTCGCAATTTCCTACTCCACGGAGGCGTACCAGCAGTACTGGTTTGGGACTGTGCGCTTCCTTCACTTTGTCTTTGCCTTCCTGTTCTTCTTCAACTTCCTGTTTCGCATCTACTGGGGATTTGTGGGGAACGCGTATGCGCGATGGACGAACTTCATCCCCCTGAAGCGCGCCCAAGTGGACGAGATGGCGGAAGTGCTCAAGGTGGATTTACTGCAGACGCAACTGCGCGGCTCTATCTCGATCGGACACAACGCGCTGGCGGGCCTTATCTATTTCCTCTCCTTTCTCGCCTTCCTCTTCCAGGCGATCACCGGTTTTGCGCTTTACTCCGGCATGAGCAAGTCGCTGTTGCCGCGGCTGTTTGCCTGGATCGTCCCCTTGATGGGCGGGGACTTCGCCGTGCGTCAGTGGCACCACATCTTCATGTGGTTTTTTGTTCTGTTTGCCTTGGTGCACGTCTACCTCGTCTTCTATCACGACTACGTCGAGGGTCGCGGCACAACCTCTTCCATGGTGGGAGGCTGGAAGTTTGAGCGCCGCAAACCACAAGACTGATGGGGAAAGAGTTCTCGTGCTCGGCATCGGCAATGTGCTGATGGCCGACGAGGGTGTTGGCGTGCACATCGTGCGTGAACTTGAAAAGACGCCGCTGCCGCCGAATGTGGAGTGCCTCGACGGCGGAACCGGCGGTTTTCAGTTGCTCGGCCCCCTGCAGGAAGCGGACCGGATTCTCCTGATCGATGCCTGCGTCGATGGCCAACCCGCTGGCACCGTGCGGCGGTTGCAGCCGCGCTTTTCGTCAGACTACCCGCGAACTCTTACCGCACACGACATCGGGCTGAAAGATTTGCTCGATGCGGCTTATCTTACCGATCGCCCTTTGAACCTAACCCTATTTGCGATATCCATCGATCCCCTGCAAGGTGTGGGCACGGAATTGCGCCCGGCTCTCGCCAATCAACTGCCGGAGATTCTAAGAATGGTGAGGGATGAACTTCCTTGCTCAGAACCAGCGGCGAACCTCGACGTCTCTTGAGTTGATCAGGTCCACCCGCTGCCCTTACCAACACAGACACCAGGATCAGCTTCGATAGAACACAAAAGGATGCAGACACGATTCGATCACTCCTTCGCTTTCGAAAAGGCAACGCATGCACCTGCCGTTTAGAATACGCACATGGGTGATTCGCTTTATTTGAGCCTGTGGTTCCCGAGCTTTGACGAGGCCGAGATTCTGCCGCGAACGGTCAGCGTGCTCCGGCAAATTCCGTTTTCTCCGGCGCGGGCTGGGGTTACCTACTCAGCAGTCCAGCCGGTTTCGTGGAGTGAGCCGACCATTCTGGAGCGTCGCTTCCGTCCTGGCGTTTTGCCGGAAGAAGCCGTGGCGGACGTCGCCGAGTTTCTCCACGACGACTACGCTTACGTCTTCGAGGCGTACTGGGATTTGTGGAGTCCTCCCGAGGGCGCGGAGAAATGGGTGCTGGAGCCGTCACTGGTGCGTCTGACGGCGCACGGGACGGAATTCGAAGAGCGTGCGGCAGAAGAGGCCGGGCACATTCAAATTGATTTCGGCTTGGACACATCCTTCTTGCACGAGGAAGTCGAATTGACTTCAGAGGCGGAGCGGAACGTCCGCAGCAACGTGCACAAACTGGTCGAGTTTACCGCCAAGGTGGAAAAGAACGCGGGGGCTACGGGGCGGTTGCTGTGGTCCGAGTCGGAGGAGAATCTGGCGCAGAAGCTGATCAACCGGCTGCAGCGAGTGCAGTAAGGCGTCGGGGCCCTCCATCGTCCCCGCGGCGACGGTTTCCACGTACGGAATGTCTTCCGCCGCAGACAGAAAGGGCATCGAACCCACGATGATGTGGCCCCGATGCCCTGCGAAGATTACGCAAAATCCAGAGTTGCTAAGACCACGAGCAGTTGCCGAGTTTGGCTCGGTCTGGACGGGCGGGAACGCCCGTCCCTACACGAGTCGTAACTATTTTGTTCGTCCGGCGTCGATCTTAAGCTTTTCGCCAGCCGCGGCCTGAGCCCCCGCCAGTCGCGCGGTCAGCACGCGGAACGGGGAGCAGGACACATAATCCATTCCCACCCGATGGCAGAACTCCACCGACGATGGGTCGCCGCCGTGCTCGCCGCAGATCCCCACCTCCAGTTTCGGACGCGTCTTCCGCCCGCGTTCGATTGCGATCCGCACCAGTTCGCCCACACCCTCCTGGTCGATCGCGGCAAACGGATCCTGCTTCAGAATCCCTTCCGCAAGATACGTCGGCAGCACTTTGTTGATGTCGTCGCGTGAGAAGCCGAACGTGGTCTGGGTCAGATCGTTCGTGCCAAACGAGAAGAACTCCGCCTCCTTGGCAATCTCGCCCGCAACCAGACAGGCGCGCGGCAACTCAATCATTGTGCCTACCAGGTAGTGCACGCGCCTTCCCTTCTCCTTGAACACTTCCTCCGCCACACGCCGGACAATCGCTCCCTGATTCGCCATCTCTTTCACGGTCGCGGTCAGCGGGATCATTACTTCCGCGTGGGTCTTTACGCCTTCCTTGTCCACGGCTACGGCCGCTTCGATAATGGCCCGCGCCTGCATCTCGGTAATCTCCGGATAGGTGATCCCCAAGCGGCATCCGCGATGTCCCAGCATCGGATTGAACTCATGCAAGTCTTCCACCCGCGCCAAGAGCACGGAGAGGATTTTCTTCAGATCCCCGACCCCTTTGGCGCCATACTCGCGGTACTCCTCGACCATGGCTTTCTTCTGCTTGGTCGTGGCGCTGGGCAGGATGGCGATGGCTACCATGAGTTGCTCGCGCTTGGGCAGAAACTCGTGCAGCGGCGGGTCGAGCAGACGGATGGTCACCGGCAACCCCGCCATCGCCTTCAACAGGCCGATAAAATCGGCGCGCTGCATGGGCAGCAGCTTCTTGAGCGCGGCACGCCGGTCTTTCTCGTTGTCGGCGAGAATCATGGCGCGCATGTGCGGGATGCGATCATGGGCAAAGAACATATGCTCAGTGCGGCACAGGCCGATGCCTTCGGCGCCAAACGCCCGCGCCTGGATCGCATCGCGCGGAATGTCCGCGTTCGCGCGCACCCCGATTTTGCGGAACGGCTCCGCCCAGCCCAGCAGTTTCTGCAGATCGGCGTCATCGGCCGACGGCTCCAGCGTGTTCAGCTTCCCCTTGATCACGCGCCCGCTGGTGCCATCGAGTGAGATCCAGTCTCCCTCCTTGAACACCTGTCCCTTGGCGCGCATTTCGCCGGCTCGCTCATCGACCTGAATATCTCCCGCGCCCGCCACGCAGCATTTGCCCATGCCGCGCGTGACCACGGCGGCGTGACTGGTCATGCCGCCACGCGAAGTCAGAATGCCGGCGGCAACTTCCATGCCCTGGATGTCCTCGGGAGTCGTTTCCGCGCGCACCAGAATCACAGGGTTCTTCTTCACGCCATGTCCGGCCTTCTTCACCGCTTCTTCGGCGGTGAAAACGATCTGCCCGACCGCCGCGCCCGGTGATGCCGGCAAGCCTGTCGCCAGCACTTCCACTTTCGTGCTCTTCTCATCGAGACGCGGCACCAGGAAGTCGTAGAGCTGGTTCGGTTCCACACGGAAGATCGCTTCTTCCTTGGTGATCAGTCCTTCTTCCACCATCTGAATCGCCACCCGCACCGCGGCCAGTCCAGTGCGCTTGCCGTTGCGGGTTTGCAGCATGTAGAGCTTGCCATCCTGGATGGTGAATTCGAAATCCTGCATGTCTTTGTAATGCTTTTCCAGCCGGGTGGTGATTTCGCGGAGCTGGTTGTAGACATCGGGCATTACCTTTTCGAGTTCGACGATGGGAACCGGAGTGCGCACACCCGAAACCACGTCTTCGCCCTGCGCGTTTAGCAGGAACTCTCCGTAGAATTCTTTGGTTCCATTGGCTGGGTTGCGGGTAAAGCCGACGCCGGTGCCGCTGGTGTCGCCGAGGTTGCCGTAAACCATGGCCTGCACGTTGACGGCGGTGCCGAGCATGTCGTCGATGTTGTTGATGCGCCGATAGTGCTTGGCCCGATCGTTCTGCCACGAGCGGAAGACGGCGTCGCGCGCCATCACCAGCTGTTCGTTCGCGTCCTGCGGAAAGTCGCGCTTGGCATGCTTTTTGACGGCTTTCTTGTACTCCACGATGACCTCTTGCAGCGCTTTGGCGTCGAGGCCGGTGTCGAACTTGGTTTTCTTCTGTTTCTTCTTGGCGTCGAAAATCTCGTCAAATACCGGCTTCTCGATGTCGAGCACGACGTTGCCGAACATCTGAATCAGGCGGCGATAGGAGTCGTAGGCAAAGCGCGGGTTGCCGGAGCGCTTGGCCAGGGCTTCGACGCTTTGATCGTTCAGGCCGAGGTTGAGAATCGTGTCCATCATGCCGGGCATCGAGAACTTCGCGCCCGAACGCACGCTCACCAGCAGCGGGTTCTCGCCCTTGCCGAGCTTCTGGCCCTGAAGAGTCTCGAGCTTGGCCAGCGCTTCCGCCATCTGCTGGTCGACCGCTTTCGACACTGCGTTGAGGCGCATGTACTCGCGACAGGCCTCGGTTTGGATGGTGAAGCCGGGAGGCACCGGCAAGCCGGCGTTCGTCATCTCGGCGAGCCCGGCGCCTTTGCCGCCGAGAACATCCTTCATCTTGCCGTTGCCGTCAGCCTTGCCGCCGCCAAAGAAGTACACGTATTTCGTGTCCGCGGGTTTTGTGGTCGTGGGTTTCGCTTCGATAATGCCGGTATCGGGGAGAGTCGTCGTTGCCATGTATGGATCCTCTTCTTTCTATTATCTATTATTTCGCAGATTCCTTGCCTTCGGTAACGATCTCGGAAAAGTCCGCGATGGTGGAGAATTCTTTAACCACGGTCTGCAACAGAGCCAGGCGGTTGGCGCGGAGAATGTCGTCGTCAACCATAACCATAACTTTATCGAAAAACTTGTCGATCGCGGGGCGCAGCTTCGCAATCTCGAGCAGCGCCCCTTCATAATCGCGCGCTGCGCGCAGCTTCTCCACCGTCACCACCGTCTGGGGGACCAGCGCGGCCAGCTCTTTTTCGGATTCTTCCTGGAGCCCGGCGGGGTCGACACGCATCGCAATAACTTTCGTTTTTTCAGATGCTTGGCGCAGAATGTTCTTCATACGCTTGAAGGCACTGGAGATAGATTCGAAATCGGCTGAGCTCCGCACTTTGCTCACGGCTGCGGCACGGGCGGCGGCGTCCACCACATCGTCGGAGTCGACGGCGAGCACGGCGCTGACCACGTCATAGGCGTAGCCTCGCGCATCCTTCAAGTAAAACTCGAGGCGCTCACGGAAGAAGCCGCGCACCGATTCCGAGTAGGAGGCGTTGGAGAATTTCTTCTCGGCCTCAGAACCCTTGTAGCGAATGCGCGCATCGGCCATGATCTCCGAGAGACGGAACGGCAGTTTGTGTTCGGCGATCGTCTTCACAATTCCGTTGGCCTGGCGGCGCAGCGCAAACGGATCCTTCGATCCGCTGGGGATAAGACCGAGAGCGAACATTCCCGCGATTGAGTCGGCCTTATCGGCGATCGAGAGAACAGCGCCCTCGACAGTCGCAGGAGCGGCGTCCTCCATCGACTCGGGCTTGTAGTGATCGTAGATGGCGCGTGAGATCGCCAGTTGCACGTCGGGCTTCATGTCCTCATCGAGTAGCTGCACACGCGCGTAGAGGCCGCCGACAATGCCCTGCAGTTCGGTGAATTCCTTCACCAGTTCCGTAGTCAGATCGGTTTTGGCGAGCAGCGCAGCCTTGTGGACCACGCCCGGTCGAATGGCCATGCCGCTCTGCTTCACCGTCTCGGAAAGCCAACTGGCCAGGCGTTGCACGCGCATGGTCTTGTCGTAGTAGCTGCCAAGATCTTTCTGGAACGTCACGTGGCGCAGCAAGTCGACGCGCTGACGAAGCGTCTGCTTCTGGTCCGTTTGCCAGAAAAACCGAGCATCGTTGAAGCGCGCCCGCAAAACCCGCTCGTTGCCGTGGCGAATCAGTCCATCCGAGTCGCCGGCCGTGTTGAGCACCGCCAGGAAGTGCGGCAGCAGTTTTCCGTTCGCATCTTCGATGGCGAAATATTTCTGGTGATCGCGCATCACCGTGACCAGCACTTCTTCGGGCAGATCAAGAAACTCGGGATCGAAGCTGCCGAGGATGACTGAGGGAAACTCAGTGAGATTGACGACGGTCGCGACCAGCGGCTTGTCTTCGCGCCAGCGCGCCCCAGGAATGGTGCGCGTGGCCGCATCGAGCGCTTTGCGGATCACCTGCTCACGCTCGGCCGCGCCCAGAACCTTCGCGCCACGGAGAGCTTCCACATAGGCGCTGGGCCTGGAGATAGCGATGGTTTCGCTGCTGGTCTTGCTTCCAATGATGCGGTGTCCGCGAGAACTGTTGCCGGCTGCGAGACCGAACAACTCGAGCGGGACGACCTGCTCGTCGAGCATCGCCACCAGCCAGCGCACGGGACGAACGAACACTTCCCCGCGCTTGCGCCAGTACATGTTCTTCGGCCAGTAAAGCGTAGAGATTTCCCTGGGAAGATGCTCGGCGAGAATCTCGGCAGCGGTGCGGCCTTTTCGCGTGACCGTGGCCGCCAGGTATTCGCCTTTTGGAGTGCTGATTTTTCCCAGCTTCCCGACGTCCACGCCGACTTTCTTGGCGAACGCATGCGCTGCCGGAGTCGGCTTCCCGTCCTTATAGGCAACCTGCGCGGATGGCCCGTTCACCTGCTCGGTAATGTCGGGCTGCGAGGCGGGGATGCCGGAAGCGAGAACGGCCAGGCGTCGCGGCGTGTCGAGATACGAAATCGTTCCCGCGGGTTCGAGGCGCTCACGCTGCAAGAGTGCGTTCAAGCGTTCACGCAGTTCGCGGGACGCGGCGTCAATCATCCTCGCCGGGATTTCCTCGCATCCGATTTCAAGTAAGAAGTCAGGCATCGAGCAGTTCTTTTTATTTTCTCAAAATTACGGCAAAGTGAATGTGAGCTGGATCACAAGCGATTTTCGCTCATTCCACCGGAGCAAACTTGGCTTTCCTGTCCTTAGCTCCAAGCTTTGGAACCCGGTCATTACTGCTCTCACCTTTTTTTTCTGCCGAAAACTGCTGGTCCATCCAGGCCTTGGCGATGCCCACGGCCAACGCCCGCACCCGCGCAATCACGCCAACCCGCTCGGTCACCGAAATCGCGCCCCGAGCATCGAGAATATTGAAATAGTGAGAGCACTTCAGACACAGGTCGTACGCGCCCAGCAAGGGAAAGCGCGACTTTTCGCGTGCGGCGCCATCGCCTTCGCCTTTATCTTTAACTAAAGCAGCGTAGCGATCGAGCAGCGCCTTACACTCCGCCTCGCAGAGTTCGAAATGCTTCCATGCGCTCTGCACGTCCGCCGCTTCGAAGTTGTACACCGAGAACTGCTTTTCGTCGGCCAGGCGCACGTCTCCATATTTCACTTCCCTGCCCGTTTCGGGGTCGCGCGCCCACACGATGTCGTAGATCGAATCCACGTCTTGCAGAAAAGCGCACAGCCGCTCCAGACCGTAGGTGAGTTCGACGGAGATGGGATCGAGGTCCACGCCGCCACATTGCTGGAAGTAAGTGAACTGCGTGACCTCAAGCCCGTCGAGCATCACCTGCCACCCGATCCCCCATGCGCCGAGTGTCGGAGACTCCCAGTTATCTTCTTCGAACTTGATGTCGTGCTGCCGCAGATCGATGCCGATCGCGCCCAGCGATTCGAGGTAAAGATCCTGCACATTCTCCGGCGGCGGTTTCAGGATCACTTGCAACTGCAGGTGCTTGAACAGCCGGTTAGGATTCTCCCCATAGCGCCCGTCAGCCGGACGCCGCGAAGGCTGCACGTACGCCACCTTATAAGGATTCGGCCCCAGCACGCGCAGGAATGTTTCCGGAGCCATTGTGCCCGCACCCACTTCAACGTCGTAGGGCTGCTGGATGACGGCTCCGCGCTCGGCATAGAAAGCTTGCAGCTTGAGAATGAGCTGCTGGAAGGTTAGCGAATTGGAGTTGGATGAATTCACGTGATCAAAATGAGCTACTAGCTTCTAGCTACTGGCCTTTAGCAAGCCGGTTTGTTGTTCGCTAGCAGCCAGAAGCCAGTAGCTAGCAGCTGATCTTCTCCAGCATTGCCGCCGTTACCAACTTCTTCTCGATGTGCCGCTCCAGAATCTGGAGAAGAAACTTGCGCAGGTCCGCACACACCGCCTTCGGCCAGTCGATTTCCGTAAACTCGGAAACGCGCGACCGCAGCATCTGCGCCGCAATCTTTCTCGATTCCGGCGACAGTTCCGACGACGCTATGCGCTTATCGTCGATGCACACCAAACCGTCGGCAAGCGCGTGATAAAACGCCCGGCTGCCATTGCGGCTGTCATCGCGGTTGTCATCAAACGACCGTCCGCAGACCACGCACTCCGAAAACTCCGGCAGAAACCCCATGAGCCGCGTCATCCACAGCTCAAAGTACGTGAGCGGCATCCACAACGCCCGACCGCGCAGTTCCTGAAGGACCGCCAGGCTCAACCGGAAGACCGCGTCGCTCGCCTCGCGGTCGGGCATCAATTCGTCGAGCAGTTCAGCGACGTGCGCCAGCGCCGCTGCCCGCGGATAGCTGACCTCGCTCGACATCGGCGATTCGATCACTTCGCAGGAATCAAGCCGCGCCAGCTCCTGCCCTTCGCGGTCGTCGTAACACGCCCGCACATAGGTCAGCGGCTCCAGCGCACCTCCGAAGCGGCGTCTCGACTTCATAGCCGCGCGCGCCACGCCTTTCACCTTGCCCTCCATGCGGGTAAAAAGCGTAACCAGCAGGTCGGACTCACGCAACGGATACGTGCGCAGAACGATCGCTTCCGACTCCTTCAGCGCCATGGAAGATTAACAGGTTAATTAATGATTGTAATGGAAGGAGCTGTCAGCCGTCAGCTTTCAGCCATCAGCGATCAAAAGCCTCAGAGCCGAGCGGATTTGACTGACGGCTGATAGCTGAGAGCTGAAAGCTGTCTTTACCGGCCGAAGTACTTCGCATTCCTCTCGGTGTATTCTTTCCACTTTTCCGGCAAGTCGTCGAGCGCGAAGATCGCCGAAACCGGGCACACCGGCACGCAGGCGCCGCAGTCGATGCATTCCACGGGATCGATATACAGCATCTCCTCGGTCGCGTACTTGTCGGAGTCCTTCTTGGGATGGATGCAATCCACCGGACAGGCGTCAACACAGGCGGTGTCTTTGGTTCCGATGCAGGGCTCGGCAATTACGTAGGCCATAAAACCTTATGCTCCTCAAGCTCTGGGACGGTGAACGAACTGATAATATTAGCAAGAACGCAGCCATCGGTACAGGCAACACCACTCAGCGGCAGCTTTGCAAGGTTGAAATGCGCGGAAGCGACTTCCGATTGACGGGAGTCGCAATTGCCCGCCGGCTCCGATTATCCCTCTGCCCCTTGTGCGATCGCTTCGCCCGTTTCCGCCTGCGGCACTGGGCTGGCGGGAATTCGGCTGGCGGGAATCCTCGCCGGTGCGCCACGCCAGGCGCCGGCCTTGAAACCCTCCCTCACGAGCTTGAAGATCGTTCGTCGATTTTGCGCGATCACCTTCATCCACGCCATTTTCCCCATCATGGGGAAATAGATGCCGCGGAAACAGATACGCGCCAGGAAGATGTTGACGCGATACCCAAGGGGTTGGTCATTCAGCGACTCGACCGCAGCCGCCAGCGCCTCCGGACTGTAAGCCTCGGCCCAGCCGCGATTCACTTCGGCATGAGCCTCTTCAATGGTCATCTTCAGTGGCGTGTGGGCCATCGCAAACGGAATGAACTCCTGCCAGTGTTTTGGACGCGTCAGCCGACCCGCCTTCTCCAGTCGCTTGTAAAGCGGCGTCGCAGGCAGAGGAGTGAGCAGGCCAAAGATCGGCAGGCCCGGAGGCCAGGTCCGAACTTGTTCGAGAGTTCGCTCGGCTACTCCGGTCGTGTCGTTGTCCATGCCAAAAATAAATGACGTGATAGCGTACACGTTGCGTTGCGCCAAGCGCTCCAGCACGGCCGCATACTCACCGGGCTTGTTGAATCCCTTGTTCACGTCCTTCAGATTGGCCGGGTCGATGGACTCCATGCCGATGAAGATCCACTTGCCTCCGGAGGCCGCGATCAGGTCCACCAGTTCTTCGTCGCGCAATAAATTGGCGCTGATCTGCGCCACCCAATGCACCTGTGCACCGGCGGCAATGATGTCGCGCAGCAGCGACTTCGTGCGCTTGATGTTGATGGCGAAATTATCGTCGATGAAGAAAACCGCCATCTGTCCCTTCTCGCTGCGGGCGCGGGCCTTCAACCGCAGCAGTTCACTCACCACACTCTCATTGGTGCGGAAACGAATCTGGTCCCCGAAAAATCCGGTCACCGTGCAAAACTCGCAGCCGTAAGGGCACCCTCGTCCGGATTCGACCGGAATGAGGCGAAACGATCCCCAACCATTTCCGATTTTCTGCAGCAGGGCGCTCGCGGCCTTGGGCACCAGATTGAACTGCTTGAGATCGATCGACTGCCACGGAATCAGAGGGTATTCCTTCAGCGACGGCTTGCTCTCCTGGCCAAAGGCATCCACCGGCGCATAAATCTCCTTGAGCTGACCACGGGCAGCATCCGCAACAATCAGCGGCCAAGTCGCATCGGCCTCACCGAGGGCAACCGCGTCGGCGTGGCGCGGGCCGCCATCGCGGCCAAGTGCCTCGTCGGCCATTTCCGTCACGTGGGGTCCGCCCATCACCACCGGCACTCCCGTGGCCCGAACCGCGTCCGCCATGCGATACGCCTTGGCAATCATTCGGGTCATGGCGCCGATGCCGACCAGCCCAATCTTGTTGTCGCGCACAAACTGCGCGATCCCCGCTTCATCCATGGGTTGCGCGTTGCCATCCACCAACAGCACCTCATGGCCCGGCGGAGTGAGCGCCTGCAGCAGAAACATCCATAGATGCGGCATGAAATTGCGCGTGACTCCGTTGTCGGGGTTATAAAGCAGGATTTTCATGAGGTCGTTCGCGATTCCGCAAAGCGCCGCTTTGCTAGATGCTGGGCTGATAGGAAAAATCGGCAACGCCAGGACGACGGATTCTCCCAGCGTCTATCGAATCGGAGGTGTTCGTCTGAATGTGCCCTAGCGTACAGTATACAGTACGCTCGCACACATTGGGAAATCGCTTGCTCGGGTGCTGTCCTGAAGTTTTTAGAAAACGCCCCCCGCTTTCGAGGGCCCGTACTCGACGATGTATCCAGCCACTGCGCTCGCAGCAACCGTCAGTGGCGATGCCAGGTACATTTGCCCCGGCCCGCTGCGCCCGGGGAAATTCCGGTTTTGCGCGCTGATGACGACTTGGTCGGCACGCGTCGATACCCCCGGCCCCGCATTGATGCAAGCGCCACAACTGGGCTCGATTACGCGCGCTCCGGCCTGCTCGAAGATCTCAAGATAGCCTCGGCTCCTAGAGTACTCGCGCGTTTCCTGGGAGCCGAATTGGATCCAGAACTCGACATTCTTCGAAACTCGCCTGCCCTGCTGCAGCGCGTCGGCGAGAACAGCCGCGTACATGTCCATGTCTTCGTTCTTGCCCGCCGTACAGGTTCCACCGTAGGCAATTTCAATTGGCACATGCGCGCCAAGATGGCGGATGTACTTGCCGTTGCCGGGATCACCCGGAGTTGCAACCATGGGCGTGATCTCAGATGCATCGAGTTCGATCACCTCGGCATATTGGGCGTCCAGATCGCTGTGTAGGCCTTCGATCATCTTCTCGACGTCGGCGCGCTTCATGCCCCGGCGCTCCACTAGGAACTCGACCACTTTTTCATCCGGAGCCACGATGCCCGTGAAGCCTCCGATTTCGGCCGCCATATTGGTCATGGTGGCCCGCTCGTCCACCGAGAGCGCCTCGACCGCTTCGCCCGCATACTCCATCACTTTGGCCAGCGCGTTGCCGCTGCGCACGTAATCGAGGGAAAGAATCTTCAGGATGAAATCTTTCGCGGTGACGTTCGCATGCCGCTTGCCCCGAATCACGATCTTGACCGACTCCGGCACCTTGACGCGCACGTCTTTCGTGATCCAGGAGTTGAACAGGTCGGTAGTGCCAATGCCGAAGGCAATACATCCGATGGCGCCAACGTGCGGCGTGTGCGAATCGGATCCAACGTTCACCTGCCCCGGGAGGGCGTAGGTCTCGAGCATCACCGAGTGACAGATGCCCTCCGAGCCTTTGCGGTCCGTAAGTTCGCCGTGCAGCTTGATTCCCTGCCGCGTGGCGAAATCTTCCTGCTTCAGCTTAAGTTGAGTGGCCAAGTCGAGCAGCCCCATCTTTTTCTTTTCTTCTGAAATCACCTCGTCGAGAAAGGTGAGATGGTCACGGAAGAAGCGGATGCTCGAAGCATCGTTCACCGGAACATCCTTGCCGACGTATTGCTCGTAAAAAATGGACGCCATCGGCGTGACGTACTCGTGGCTGAAGCGCAGATCGACGCGAGTAAAGCCGGTGTCGCCGGGCTTAACGAAGCACCTAGGGACGGACGCATTCGTCCGTCCAGCCGAGCGAAGCGAGGCAGGCTCCGATGCTGATGCAATCATGTGCGCCGCCACAATCTTCTCCGCCAAAGTCATCGGACGTTTCTGCGTCGTGATCGGCGGCAAGAAAACTTTACCCTGTAAGCGCGCCACATTAAACGGAAACAGCCCGCCATACTCGATCACCTGCTGCGTGATCTCGTCTTCTCCAGCCGTGAATTCACCGAGAGGTATTTCGTCCCCGGCGCGAATCCGGTCGATTAGAGCAAAGTCGGTCGAAGTGAGCAATCCGAGATTCTGGCAGTTCTGTTTGTAGATGCGCTCGATATTCTCCCCAATCGCAACTTGAATGCCGGCGCACATCTCCGCGTAGGGGGATTGCTCGCGGCTCGATCCTTTTCCACGACGCTTGCCGCTCACCGAGCACACGAAGCCGCCTTTCTTCACATCGCTGCGCCCAATCGGCAGCGTGTCGCCGCATCGCAAGCCAACATAGGGAATCTCGCCAAGCGTCCGATCAAAATAGAAACAGTAGTGCGCGGGAGTGATCTCGTCCGTCGAAATGTCATCGCGGAGTTTGGGATTATTGGCAGGATTCTTGGCATCCCACGGCAGATCCCAACCCGCCAACTGCTTCTCGATCAACTCCGGGTCTTCGGTGAGGAACAAAATGCGCCCCTGCAGCCGCACCTTGTCTGGGCGCTTTTCGATTTTGCGTTGAAGCAGAGACGAACCCACGCGGGTAATTGTACCGCTAGAGCCTTCGATCCTTCGCGTAGGCGATCGGACTGGGCAATTCTTCCAACCCCCGGCCCGCGAAGATCTCCTTAAACTCGCCGAGGAACGCGTCGTGCACCAGCCCATTCGACGCCAAAGTCTCACGGCTTGCGATCTGGAATTCGCCGCCCGAAAAGTCTGTGACCTTCCCGCCAGCTTCTTGGACAATAAGCACGCCCGCCGCCGTGTCCCATGGATTGAGATTGAACTCCCAGAAGCCGTCAAACCGGCCCGACGCGACATTGCACAGATCGAGCGCCGCCGATCCCGCCCGCCTCACACCGTGGGTGTGCAAAGTAATCTGGTGATAGAAATAAATATTCGGGCTCTTGTGCCGCTTATGGCTAGGGAAGCCAGTGGCTACCAGACACTCTCCCAGATTCGCCGTAGTCGACACGTGGATTGCTTTGCCGTTCAACCGGGCGCCACTGCCAAGTTCGGCGGAGAACATCTCGTCGCGCGTCGGATCGTAAATCACTCCCGCAATGCGTTGTCCCAGTCGCTCCACGGCGAGCGAAACGCAAAATACTGGATAGCCGTGCGCAAAATTCGTTGTGCCATCGAGCGGATCCACGTACCACTTGTACTCGCTGCCGGTTTCTATGCGCGCTCCCTCTTCACCCAAAACGTCATGAGTCGGAAACTGGCGGCGAATACTTTCGAGAATCAGCGCCTCCGACTTGCGATCGGCCACCGTGACCAAATCCACGTCGCCCTTATATTCAATCTTCACATGCTGCCGAAAGTATTCCATCAGCAGACTGCCCGCTTCGCGAGCTATCGCCTGCATCGGAGAAATCAGGTCCAAAGATCGATTGGATGTCATGCGACTTCAAGACTTTCGTTATCTGGATTGAAGGTACTGAGAACTGAGAACCGACCCCAAGCTACTTCTTCTTCCCGTCTTCCGCGATGTACACGATTTCGTGCTTGAAGATGAACAGGTTCGGACCATCCTCGCGTGTGACTCGCACCATGTTCTTGTCGTAATACTCAATCCAGCCGTGGACCACTTCGCCGTCGGCCAGCTTCAGGCTCACGATCTTCTGCTTTTCCCCCAGCGCTTTGAGATAAGCCGCTTCTTCAAAAGTCTCGTCCGGAGGCGGAGTGCGCTTCTTGCCAAAGTTGGGATTTCCCGTCTGTAAGGGCATGCGATCATTTTACAACGCTAAACCACGGGCTCAACTTTCTTCGCCGGGATAAAGAACGCCGCTTCCTCGGGACGCGCGACCCGCGGCATCCAGAGCGGACGGCGAAGACCTCCCGGCCCCGGAGCGGGACGAGTAAGCGCCTTCCAGCGCTGATAGACCGCGAAGGAAAGATTGGTATCGACAAAGATGTCGCCGTAGCGGTCGCCGGCGCCGGCCCGCTCCACGCGCACCATCTGATGCCAGCAGTGCATGCCGCTGATCGGATCGGGATGCACCGGGAAGGTAATGTCCTGGTGCACGCCGGCATCGCTCCACCAGACGCGCTTCGTATCGGGATCGGATGTTTCGTAGGGCTCCACTCCCGAGATTTGGCGCATCTTCCATTGTCCTCTGCCGACTTCCTGCAGATCGACCCATGCGCTCGACATGCGTTCGATTTGATCTTCTTTGTTGATGCGCCAGCGCCCGAGATGGTGAGAACAGGCGACCACGCCCGGAGTCAGCCCTTCAGTGACCCAAGCATGCAATACGAAGAAGCCAATTTCAGTATGGACTTTGAGCAAATCGCCGGTGCGGATGTCACCGAGGTTCTTGGCGTCCACCGGATTCACCCACAGGGGATTCTTGTGCGCCATCTCGTAAAGATATTTCGAATTCCCCGATCGCGTGTGGATGAGATGCGGCAAACGGAAAATCGGCAGCAACGTGTACACCTCGCCGTTCGAATCTTTCGGCCATTGCACGCGGGGCATGTATCGGGGGTCAAAATCCGGATCGAAATCTTCCCCCGGCTTCCGCATCGACGCCGCTTGCGCCGAGCGATGAATGTGGCTGCGATAGTATTCCGGAAGCGCGAATTCAGGCCACTTCCAGTCCGCCAGGGTTTTCGAAAACAGTTCAAGTTTCCTCGACGGCGTGTTGTAGCCAACGGCCGGTTCCCCATCGACCATCACGCCCACCGCCTTGCCTGCTTTGGTGACCACACCGTTCGCTTCGACACTCGATCCGGAGAGATCGGCGGGAGCCACCGGCTTCTCGTTCAGCTTATAGACGTCGGTGGTCACCTCATAAGCGCCGTACTTGCGCATGTATTCCAGCGGCTTCAATCCTTCTTTGGCGGCGGCTTCGGGCAAACCTGGAACTGAATTCTCAAAAATCCATCCGTAGTATTCGTCAACCGTCAGTTTCTGCCCCGGACGATACGGAGATTCGAACCATTGCCGAATTCCCATCGAACCGTCGGGATCGATCGCCCACGACAAGTTGATCCAGAATTCATCCTCTTCCCAAACTTCTCCCGGATTCGCTTGATACGTGTAATCGAATTTCTTGCCTTCTCTTTCCTGCAAGACGCGCAGCACGGGTTGGCGAAAGCCGATCCACTTTCCAGCGTAGGATTCCTGGCTCATCAGGTCGTGCCGCTCGGAACTGAAGCCCATGGGCAAAACATAATCCGCGAACCACGCCGTCTCGCTCCAGGTCGGAGTCAACGCGGCGTGCAAGCCGACTTTCTCTTCGTCGCGCAACATCTCGATCCAGGAAAATCCGTCGGGATAGGTCCACACAGGATTGAAGACGCGCGTGAAGTAGGCTTCGAGGCGGCCGCGGCCTTCCTTGAGAAAGTGCGGCAGCAGGAACGACATCTCATGCGTGCACAACGGCCACTCCAGAGGGTAGAGCAGTTCGTTCCAGCGTTTTTGCGGCGGCGGATTCTTGAACGGACGCGGCACAAACTTGTTCCACGCGTTTAGATTGTGTCCGCCCGGAGTTCCCACCGAACCGGTCAATACATGAAGCAGCATCAGTGCGCGCGCGGGTTGCCATCCACCCAGATTGCCGGAGGCGCTGCCCCGCCACAGATGCGACGCAAAGCGGCTTCCGGCAGTCGCGATCTCGCGCGCCGTTTTGACGGTGACTTCCGCTTTCACTCCGCTTTCTTTCTCGGCAAACTCCGGCGTGAATTTCGCGTAGTGCCGCTTTAGCGCCTCGATCAGAGCTTCGAAACTTTGGCCTTTCGCGGAAAACCCGTCGACTTCGAGTTCTTCCCAGTTGGTCCAGTTCTTCACGAATGCAGCGTCGAAGCGATTTTCCTTAAGGATGACCATCGCCATCGCCAGAAGCACCGCTGCTTCGGTTCCCGGATAGCTCGGCATCCAGTAATCCGCCATGCTCGCCGTATTCGAAAGGCGCGGGTCCATGACGGCGAGTTTCGCTCCCGCCATTTTCCCTTCGATAATGCGCTGCGCATGCGGATTGAAATAGTGACCCGACTCAAGATGCGCCGAGAGCAGAAGAATGAAGCGCGCGTTCGCATGATCGGGTGACGGGCGGTCGGCATAGTGCCAGAGCAGATAACCCAGCCGCGCCGAAGACGAGCACACATTCGTGTGCGAATTGTGGCCGTCGATGCCCCACGCCTGCAAGGTGCGCTCCATAATGAAGTCATATCCCGGCCGGCCCACGTGATACATGACTTCTTCGCCACGATTTTCCTGAAAAGCTTTGCGGATGCGCGCGCCGAAAGTTTCCAACACTTCGTCCCAAGAGGTCCGGGTCCACTTCCCGCCGCCGCGCGGCCCCGACCGCTTCATCGGATAAAGAATGCGATCGGGATCGTGAATCTGATTGATCGTCGCCGGGCCTTTCGCACAAAGGCGCCCGCGGCTCGCCGGATGTTTCGGGTTGCCTTCAAACTTCGCAACTTGTCCGGTTGCCTTATCCACATAGGCGAGAAGCCCGCACGCCGATTCGCAGTTGAAGCAGATGGTGGGCACAAGCTGGTAATGCTTCTGAACGCGGCGAGGCCAGGCTGCGGCATCATACTCGACCCAGTCGTCCCACTTCTCGACCGGCGGACAATACGAAAGGTGGCTGCCGTCGCGCTTAAATTCGGTCATTGCTGCATCTCCAAATATCCCAGCTTAAAAGGGTGCCCCGTTCTAGTCGCTCCGCTTTTTGGAGCGACTAGGGCGGGGGGTTTAGTGCGCACCACCACTGTCCCGCGTTTACGCCTGACCCTAGCTGTTCGGCACGCTCTGTCCAGCCATCACGAAGCACCATTCAAAAATCAAAACTCCCGCCAAGGCCAGCACGCTGGCCAACCCGGCTGCAATGCGATTGGGCGCAGCGAACAACCAAGGACCCATCAGTAGAAGCGCCAGCGGAACAACTCCACCCAACACGACCGCGCCGCCCCAGAATGCGCGTGCAAACGGCCCGTGCGTCATCAGTCGAGCCCCGTAGCGCGCATTGTCGGTAGTGTGCGGCATCGCAACCTCGCCCAGCACCATTAGCAAGTGCAATCCCAAACTGATGATCAGGATTGGAATGACGACGGATATGGCCTGTGTCGAGCCGCCGATCGCGTCCGGAAGCAGCACCAGCACCGCCGCTCCCGAGAGCAGTGCTTGAACGACCAAATGCACCGGCAGGAGAGGCGTTTGCCACAGGTCACGACCTTCGCACTGTCCGAAGAGAAACGCGGTGTAGGCCGCCGCGCAAAATCCGGCCAGCACCGTGGGCCACAACAAAAGCGATGTAACGACAGAAAATCCCGCCACCGCGCCCAACCAGAACATGCCACACAGCGCGCTGTATGCGATCAGAATGAACGCGCCCCGCGCCAGCCACGATTTACTTTGCGGCGTGAATACCACGCGCAGGAATCGTTCTTTGTGATCGAGGTCCCAAACCAGCAACACCGTGGTGAGCGCCGTGAACAGGAGCGCAACGGTCGCGAGCGCGATATCGCGGAAACGATCGCCCGACAATCTTCCGAGCGCCATGGCGATGGCCGGCACGGCCAGCGCGCCTGACGCGATCGACTTGGTCCAACAATAAGCCGGCACTTGCCATCCCCACGGACGCGCATGAGAAACGTCATAGGCTGCCAGAGCGTCCTTTTGCAACAAGGGGCTATCGAGCGGATAGACGGCGCCGCCACCGTGCACAGACGCATTCCGCTGCGACCACATGTAAATCGATTCATGGCGCGCTGCCGTTGGGACGATCGCGCTCTCGTCGGCATCGATGTAGTAGAGCTTAGGCTGAGTTCCCTGCTCGGGCTTGCGCACGCGCACTGGTTCCCGCGCCGCCAGTTGCGCCGCTTCACTTGCAGGATCGCTCAGATCTCCGGCAATGATGGCGTGTTCCGGGCACACGATCACGCAAGCGGGTTCCAGTCCGACTTCGGTGCGATGCGCGCAGAAATGGCACTTGGTCGCCGTACCATCGTCCGGATCCATATAAATCGCATCGTACGGACAAGCCTGCATGCAGGCTTTGCAGCCAATGCAGCGCTCGGAATTGAAATCGACAATCCCGTCCTTGCGCTGATACATCGCGGTCACGGGGCAGATGGTGACGCACGGAGGCTTCTCGCAATGGTTGCAGCGCGTGACCTGAAATACGCGGCGGGTGTTGGGGAAAGCGCCTTTCTCGACGTACTTGACCCAGGTCCGGTTCACGCCCACCGGCACGTAGTTCTCGGTTTTACACGCCACCGTGCAGGCGTGACACCCGATGCACTTGCGGTTATCGATTACAAAACCGTATTTCATCCGCTGGAGGTCTCAAGCCGAAAACGTTAATCATACTTCGGTACGTTTGAAAGGGGAGTTATTGTGTCGAATCTGCTTGTGACATCTTTCATGAGTTGTCATCCTGAGCGAAGCGAAGGACCTATGCATTTCAGCGCGGCGAACAAATGCATGGGTCCTTCGCTTCGCTCAGGATGACAACTCTTATTCAGGTCGCGCTGCATCACAATGCCACGCTAGATCTGGTAATCGATATCTTCGATGATTCGTTGCAGGGATTCCGAAAGTGGCTCACTTCCGCCCCTGCCTTCCAGTTGATGCACTCGCTCCGCTAACTTGTTTACCTCAGTCGCAACCGCGGCCAAGGCCTCAGAAAGCGGGTCGTTGATTTGCTTGGGGTCGGTGATCACCACGCGCTTGCCTTCTCGGAAGATGATGTGTCCCGGCACGCCCACCACGGTGGAATCGTCAGGCACGTTTCGCAGCACGACTGACCCTGCGCCAATCCTGCAGTTGCGCCCCACCGTGATGTTGCCAAGAATCTTCGCGCCCCCGCCGACGACCACGTTGTCGAGAAGCGTCGGGTGCCGCTTCCCGTGTTCCTTTCCGGTTCCGCCGAGCGTCACACCCTGGTAGAGCGTGACATCCTCACCGACCACAGCGGTTTCGCCGATCACGACTCCCATGCCGTGATCGATAAAGAGCCGTCGGCCGATCTTCGCGCCCGGATGGATTTCGATGCCGGTGAGAAAGCGCGCAGTCTGCGACAACCAGCGCGCCAGCAGAAGGAAATTGTGGTTCCACAGCCAGTGATTCATGCGATAGAACCACACCGCATGCAGGCCGGAGTAGCAAAGATAAATCTCGAGGCGCGACTTGGCCGCAGGATCGCGCTCCAGCACGGTGGCAACGTCTTCGCGGATTAGCGATAACAGATGCGGCATGACCCAAGATTAGAAGATCAGGCCGGAATTTGCGACGTTGGAATCTGCAACGCCTGGTTCCGGAGTCCTTCGAAGAGAATGCTGCTCAAGTAGCGCTCGCCGAACGACGGCAGAACCACGACAATCAGTTTACCGGCGTTTTCAGGACGGCGCGCCACCTGCAAAGCCGCGACCACGGCCGCTCCCGAAGAAATGCCGACCAGCAGGCCCTCTTCGAGCGGGAGCCGCCGCGCCATGTTAATGGAGTCTTCGTTGCTCACGGTGACGACCTCGTCAACCAGGTCCCGGCGTAGGATGCTCGGGACAAAGCCGGCGCCGATGCCCTGGATCTTGTGCGGCGCTGGCTTTCCGCCGGAGAGCACCGGACTATCGGCCGGCTCGACGGCAATGGCCTTGAACGACGGCTTCCTGGCCTTTATGTATTCGGAAACGCCGGTGATGGTTCCACCCGTCCCGACGCCGGAAATCAGAAAATCGACGCGCCCGTCGGTGTCTTCCCAAATCTCGGGGCCGGTCGTCTCGAAGTGAATCTTCGGATTGGCTGGGTTGTCAAATTGCTGGAGTATGTATCCGTTCGGAGTCGCGGCCAGTATTTCATCGGCCTTCAGAATCGCTCCCTTCATTCCCCGCGGACCGGGCGTAAGAACGATCTCGGCGCCCAATGCCAGCAGCAGCACGCGCCGCTCCAGGCTCATCGTCTCGGGCATGGTGAGGATGAGCTTGTAGCCCTTGACGGCAGCTACAAAGGCGAGAGCGATGCCGGTGTTGCCGCTGGTCGGCTCAATCAGAACGGTTTTCCCAGGCTGAATCCGGCCCGTCTTTTCGGCATCGGCAATCATGCTCACCCCGATGCGGTCTTTTACGCTGGCCAGGGGGTTCTGGCTCTCCAGTTTCGCCACGACTTCGGCAACCGCGCCCTCTGTAACCCGGTTGAGCCGCACGAGCGGCGTGTGGCCAATCAATTCCGTCACATCGTTTGCGATTTTCATAGGTTTTTAGATTATCGACGGTGCGATTCGACTCCTGAAATCGGCGCTTCGGGCGTCGGACTTCCCGGCGCCGTTTAACACAATTAACTCTACTATGTTACTTGTATATATTCCGCGATGCAAATCACACGGTCCCGGCGAACTCCTCCCCGGCCGCGGGACTGCGCAGGTAGCCGTAACCACGTAATCAGTCAAACGGTAGAGGAACGGGAGTCTAGCCCCTGCCAGCGGGCGAGGACGCCCGGCTCTCCATGAACTAGATTGGATCGATAACAGTAGCGATCGCGGTGTCCTGCTAAACACTCACCCGTGCTTTTGACCGTCCGCGCTTGTCTTCGCGGAGTTGTGCGGCTGTAAAGGCGGAGCCGCAGGTGCCGCATCTCCAGCTTGTAACCGCGCTGGTCACCAGGCTTGGCCCATCGTTACTCGCGTGGGGTTGGTTCGATCGCACCGTCAGAACCAACTCGCCACCGCAATCCGAACACTCACGTTTTTGCATAGCCTGCACTTACACTGTGACACAGATATCCGGAGACAACTGGTCAAGATTGACCGTTCTTGTGTTTTAGCACCGCTGCTACCGCATGGAGAAATGGAGCAGAAGAGTGAGTCTGCGCGCGCTTGGCGCGTGGGGGCGCCATCACGGTGCAACGGATGGGAGAGAACCTGAAGAGGACAGTTCAGGTCATCTTCGCGCAAGTTGCTGCAGCGCCGCCGAGGTTATTTCAAGTTGACCGATTCTTTCAGCGGCAGGCTCTGCGAGGAACCTCCCACCAGGAACGTGTAGTCTCCGGGAATTAGCTGCCAGGCGTTTCGCTCAACGTTGAAGATGGACAGATACTCCGGGTCGACTTCTATTGCCACTTCTTTGCTTTCTCCCGCATTCAGTTTGACTTTGCTCCAGCCCACCAGCCGCTTTGGCGGTTCCCCGGCACTCTCCGGCAGCGCAGCGTAAGCCTCGGCAATCTCAGCTCCAGCGCGAGTGCCAGTGTTTGTCACCCTGAAACTCAGATGAACGCTTTTCCCCGGCGTTACCTTGAGATTGGAATAGGTGTAAGTGGTGTACGAGAGGCCGAAGCCGAAGGGAAATAGGACCTGCTTTTTTTCAGCGTCGTACCACTTGTATCCGACCTTCAACCCCTCGTCATACGTCGTCTGGAATGCCGGCAGGCCGGACGCGATTGTTCTCCAGGCATCGGGATCATGGCCTCTGGTAGTCGATTCTGGGGGAGGCTTAACGATGCTCGGATGCGGCAGATCCGCCTCACTCTTGGGAAAAGTGATGGGCAGTTTCGCGCTCGGGTTCACCTCGCCGAAAAGCACCCGGGCGATCGCTTCGGCGCCCCGGCTGCCGCCGTACCACGCTTCCAGAATACCGCTCACCTGTTCGGCCCAGGGCATGGTTACCGGGCTGCCGGTCTCGAGCACCACGACCGTGTGCGGATTTGCGGCCGCCACCTTGGCAATCAAATCATCCTGGCGCTCGGGGAGCGAGAGGCTGTCGAGATCCATGCCTTCGCTCTCCCATTGGTAAGCGAACACGATCGCCACGTCAGCCGTCTTCGCCAAGGCGGCGGCTGCGTCAGGATTCGCGCCCGGGTCGTACTGAACCTTCGCGTGCGGGGCCTGGGCCCTAATGGCTTTCAGAGGAGACGTCGGAAACCATATGTGGGCGTGCCATTTGGGTCCGCCTTCCCCCGGCGGCATGATCGCGTTTCCTCCCGGAGGATCGACCTGGGCCGAGCCTCCGCCCGAAATCATGCCGACGTCGGCGTGCGCACCGATCACCGCAATGCTGGCAATTTTAGAGACTTCAAGCGGGAGTTGCGAATGCTCGTTTCTGAGCAGCACGATGCTTTGTTCCTCGATCTTCTGCGCGACCGCGAGACCGCCTTTCACATCCACCGCACTTTTCTTCGGCGGGTCATCGATAACTCCGCTCGCGAACATGGACCGCAGTATGCGGTGAACATGCTCATCCACTTCAGCCAGGGGAACGTTGCCAGACTCCACCGCTTTCTTCATGGCGTCCCCATAAAAGATTTCACCGGGCTCCTCGTGGTCCAATCCGGCGGCAGACGCCTTCGCGGTACTGTGCGTTCCCTGCCAGTCCGACATCACAAAGCCCTTGAAGTTCCAGTCTCTCTTCAACGCATCGGTCAGCAGGTACTTGTTTTCACAGGCAAAATCGCCATTCACCCGGTTGTAGGAACACATCACCGCGCCCGCGTTGGACTCGCGCAGACCAATCTCGAAGGCCAGCAGGTCGCTTTCTCTCATCGACCGCCTATCAATGTTGACGTTGACGGCGTTCCGCCCGCTTTCCTGGTCGTTCAGCGCGTAGTGCTTCAGGTCTCCAATCACGTGTTGCGCTTGCTCTCCCCGCATAACCTGCCCCACCATCGTTCCCGCCAGGATCGGATCTTCGCCCATATACTCGAAAGTGCGTCCATTGCGAGGCTCACGGGCCAGATTCACGCCGCCTCCCAAAGATACGTTGTAGCCCTGGGCTCGTAACTCGCGGCCAATCAGCGCGCCATATTCATACGCAGCTTCCGGGTCCCAACTTGCCGCGCCGGCAAGATCGTCCGGCAAAGCCGTGGAATAACGGCCATTTTTTGCGCCTCTCGTCACACCGTAGGCAGCGTCCGCCATCTGGATGGCGGGAATCCCCAACCGTGGAATACCCACGACGTATCCCGCGCCGCCATTGGATTGCGCGGCCAGCGGGTTGACCGGACCCAGGTCAGACATGCCGGTCCCGTGCAAAAGCAAAATCTTCTCGTCGAGCGTCAGCTCCTTCACCACCAGCGCCGCTCGCTCGTCCGGAGAAAGGCTGGCATTCATCCAGGGTGCCGGTGGCTTCTTCTGTTCCGAACCGGCCTGCGCGAAGGCCGACAGCAGCGCGAAATTGAGACTGAGGATCGCAATGCCGAGCGCCAATGGTTTCGTGCGGAGTGAGCGGATGTGTAAGTTCATCGTTGTGCCTTTCTGCGTTTTAGTCCCAATCTGTTTCATTTGAATATTCCGACAAATCCGCGTTCCTATTGAGGCGGCGAAGGCGGAGCAGTTGACATCTTGGATGCGACGGCGTCGTCGGCCTTCTCGTGCAGTTCGCGAACTTTGGCGAGTTCCTTCTGCGATTCCTCTCGGTTCCCCATGTCCTGATAGACGTGCGCCAACTGGTAGTGGGCGTCGGGCCGACCGGGATCCAATTTCACCGCCCGCCGGAGCGCGGCCAAGGCCTCGTCGTAGCGCTTCTGCTGGGCAAGAATGGTCCCCATGTCGAGATAGGCGATACGAACGTCATTCTGCAGCTTTGTGGCCTTCCCCAGCAGCGCAAGAGCCTCCTCTGGATGGTTCCACTTCATCTCGATGTCGCCCAGATAGGCCAGCGCCTGGGCGTGGCCCGAATCGACGGACAGTTCGCTCTCGAACTCGCGCTTGGCATCGTCGTACTGGTGTGACTTCCAATAGAGGTAACCCAGGCCAAAATGCACGTTCGGTTCGCGCGGTGAAGCTTTTGCCGCCGCCTGGAACTCGGCGATGGCATCGGATGTCCTTCCCAATCCATCCAGCGCCTCGCCGGTGAGCACATGAGCGGCGGGCGAATCCGGGTTCTGCTCCAGAATCTGGCGGAACTCGTCGAGCGCGCAAGCATACTGCTTGGCCCACAAGCAGCTTTGCGCCAGGACTTGATGAAGCTCGGTGTTGTCCGGATCGGATTTCGCCGCGATTTTGAGATGCTCGGCGGCGTCCGCGAAGCGCTTGGCGCCGTAGTAACTGAAACCCAGCAGCGTTTGCGCCTGCATGTTCTGTGGTTCCATTTTCAACGCGGAGGTCAGGGGAGGGATGGCTGCGTCGAAGTGTCCCTGCTTGAACTCAGCCAAGCCAAGATCCAACTGCATTCCGGGCAACTTCGAATTCAGGGCAAGTGCCGTCTTGTAGGCGGAAGCCGCTTCGTCGTACTTCTGTTCTTTAGACAGCACCACGCCCAAGCTCGCAAAGGCAGCCGCATCTTTCGGATTTCGCTGGGTCACTGCCCGCCAAACCTGGGCAGCCTCAGCTAGTTTCCCCTGTTGTTCGAGGGCGATCGCCTGGGCTGGAGTGGACGTTTGGCCTGACGCATAGCCCAGCAACAGCAGCGCAAAAACCGCCAGTCGTAGCTTCCAGCTCTTCATGCCGAAGTCGCGGTGCGCGGGAGGTAGATTCGTGGAGGAAGATCGAAAGACGATCCGTGCCCGAGGAAACAACTTATCCGTTCTCCGGTCTTTTCGCAACTCTTTATGACGATGATGACTATGACTGGGCCGCGACTCATGGAGCGGGCCGGTGGATGATTTCGCCGCAAAAAAATGTTGCCCCGCTCCCAGCCGTTTCTCTGGGAGCGGGGCAAGCTTGCCTCGTAAGGCAAACTAGAAGACCATCTTCAAGCCAAGTTGCAAAATACGCGGATCGTACGCCGCTGTGACCGCGCCGAAGTTGCTGTCTCCCAAGTTGGTGTCGATGCCGCCTTGGTTGACATTTCCGATGAATTGAGTGTGGTTCCAAATGTTAAACGCGTCGACCCGGAATTCCAGACGGGCGCGTTCGGTGAAGGCGAAGTTCTTGAAGAGAGACATGTTCCAGTTGTCGCGACCGGGACCGCGTAGGGCATCGTGCCCCAGATTGCCCCATGTTCCTGGTGCCGGAGCCGAAAAGACCGACGGATCGAACCATTCGCCGACCTTGTGCGGATAGGAGATACTTCCCGTGACGTTGGGCCGGTTCGTTGAATTGTAGACAATGCTTGAGGCATTGGGTTGGAATCCGTTGAGGCTCGAGTTAGCTGTGTAGTTGACGTTGAGCGGCGCCCCCGACATTATGCTAATGATCGAGGACAGTTGCCAGCCCCCGAGTGCCGCTTTCGCTGCCCTGTTCGTGCTGTCCCGGAACAATGGGATATCGTAGATATAGTTGATAAACACGACATTCCTGCGATCGAAGACCGACGGCCCCTGATCGTATGTCCACCCGGCGTACGGATTCGAGATGTTGTCGAGATCGAAGCCATTGCCGCCTCCGGTCGTCGGGTCAACCGCCTTGGAATACGTCCAACCGGCCTGGAGTTCGAGGTCGCGCGCCACGCGCCCGCGAACGGAAGTCTGTAGCGAATTGTAATGGGCATTCGCCTCATTGGTAGCCAGCTTGATGGAGGCGAAACCCGGATACTGCACCAACTGGTTGTAAGGCTTCGGACTGGTTCCGGCTAGGAGGCCAGCGAGATCAGCCTGGGGCGGCGCGTTGATCTCCTGGTAGAAGTTCTGGTGCCGGTTCTGGTTGCCAACGTAAGAGACGGACCACACCGCTTTCGAGCCCAGCCCCTGCTCCACGCCGATGCTGAACTGGGTGCTGATCGGCAGTTTGTATTGGTTTGAGTTGAAGCCGGTGATGCTGGTAGCGACAATCGGTGCTATCGCCGTGCCGCCTGTGGCTGCTACCGTGTTTGGATTCTCAAAAGTAACGCCTTTGAGGTTTACGCTCGCGTCGGCCGGAACGTTGGTCGCGGCGTCGTACATGTCGTTGCCCTGAATGCGTTCGTACATGATGCCAAATCCGCCGCGGATCACGGTCTTGCCCTGGCCGGTCACGTCATAGGCAAATCCAATCCGTGGTCCAAAGGCGGCCCAGTGGTTGTTCACCATGCCTCTGGGGACGCCGTTCTGGCCGCCGATACCGATGCCGTTCAAGTACAGCGGAGTGTTCGCCAGAATCGGATTGGAGCTTTTGCCCAAGCCGGGACTAGCCGCGGTGCAGCCTGGATCCGAAGCGCCACTGCAGATATTGCCCGCTGTGTCGAAGGTCGCTTGGTTATCCCGACTATACAGATTGGAGTAGAAGCTTGACATGCGCTCGTTGACTTCGTAGGTATGCGGCACTCCATCCCACCGCACTCCAAGATTCAGAGTGAGTTTCTTGTTTGCGCGCCAGTTGTCCTGGATGTACGCGGCCCAGGAAACGTTGTTCCAGTTGCCGTGATCGTGAATCGCGTCCTCTTCATAGTTCTGAGGATATCCGAGCAGGTAATCGGCAAAGCTATCGCCGGAGACGGACCCGTCGAAAGTGAAATTGCCCTGAGTGGCGGCGAACACGTCCTGTTGTTTGGCGTAGAGCGCCCAGCTCCCGCCCATCCGTATCTGGTGAGCTCCCTTGGTCCAGGAAACGTCATCGCGGATTTGATAATCGTTGTACTTATTGATCCACGGGGTCCAGTTGGAACTATATTGGGCCTTCGTCCCGGCGCTCAGATTGATCGTTGGAATGTCGGGGTTGGTGCCCGGAAAAACTTTGTTATAGGCGTAGCCGCTGGGCGCTAACAGAGCCGGCGTGCCCGCAGGAATAATATTAATTTTGTTGCCGTTGTAGTTAAAGGCGATCTCGTTGAGCAGATTGGGGCGAATGGTGTGGAGCAGATGGACCACTCCGCTGTCCGAGGGATTGCCGAACGTGTTGCCCACTGTGGGAACGTTGTCGCCACTCCACATCGTGGTCGCGAACGATTGGCTGACAGAATCATAGACAAAGTGTCCGAAAATCGCGAACTTGTCGTTAAACGTGTGATCGATCCGGACCATCTCTTCCCGCACATCGACTGGCTGTTTCTGTCCGCCGGTGAAATAGCCAGGGTTCGCCGGGTTGTTCGGTTTGGGGAAAATACCCGCGCCGTTTAGGGCCGTAGCGTTCCCGGAGACCATGCAATCGGGAATCGCGTTGCCGGCGAACGCCGCACCTGGAGCGACCGGATTCCCATCAATTCCGTTAGGAGCTACCCCGCCAGGACAGCCCGCAAACAGAACAGAAGAAGCGACAGCGCCGGGAACCTTGATAGTCTCGGTGTTGGGGAATATCGCAAACCCCGGAGTGGTCGCGTCCGGATACTCACTGGCCAGCGGAACGAGCTGGTTGCTAATGCTCCCAGTAACGGTCCTGCGCCACTCCATATTGTAGAAGAAGAAGCTCTTATGTTCCTTCTTCCAAAAGTCGATTGGTCCGCCGGCGTTGAAGCCGAAAATGTTGTACCTCAACTCGGCAACCGCGCCGGGAGCGGGGTTGAAGTAGTTGCGGGCGTCCAAATCGTCGTTGCGGAAGAACTCCCAAGCCGAACCGTGGAAAGACTTCGACCCTGACTTGATAACTGTAGTCATGGTGGCCGCTGAAGACAGCCCATATTCGGCATCGTAGTTCGAAGTGAGTGTCCGGAACTCGCCGAGCCCTTCGATCGACGGCATGACGGAGAAAGTTCCGCCGCCGCCACGGTCGGCGTCTTCGCCGCCGTCCATCATGAAGAGGTTGTGGACGGGACGATTGCCGTTAAAACTAACGTTGGCGTCGCCGCCAACCGACGTCGGAGTTTGAGAGTCCGCCTGAAGATTGGCAGAGCCAGTCGTCAAGTTAAGGAAGGTGTACATGCTGCGCCCGTTGGTTCCGAGGTGTTCGAGTTGGTCGCCCGATACCACCTGGCTGACGTCACTGGTATCCGATTGCACGGCTACGGCGGTGGCTTCGACCGTTACCGTCTCTTGCGCCGTACCCACCAGCATCTGGAAGTCGAGGCGGGTGCGATCGCCTACCTGCAGCACGACGTCTTTGCGCTCGGACGATTTGAAGCCCTTCGCCTCGACGCGCACGGTGTAGTGCCCGATATGAATGTCTGGCGCCACATACTCACCTTGACTGCCGGTGGTGAGGCGGTGAGCCTGGCCGGTTTCGTGGTCGGTGAGCGTAATGGTCGCGCCCGCGACCGCAGCCCCGGACGGGTCAGTGACGGTTCCTACGATCGTGGCCTCCTGGCCGAACGCGAGGACCGAGAAAGCGAGAATGAACATGCAAAAGACCGCTAGACGCAAAGTGCGGCCCTTCACGGGGTTATCAGCGCGTTGAGACGAGTGCGAAGTCATAGTTCCACAGCCTCCGGCGTTACAGTCTAGTAGATACAGCTTACGTTAACGTTAACGATTACATTCTTTCGATGAACGTTGTCAAGAAGAATTTCGAATCCTTGTAAGTAAATAATTAAATGCGATTCGTGACGGGCGACAAATCCTAAATACCATATTTTTCTATGATTTTGACGGGTTTTGATACCAAAAATGGAATCGTCAAACTAGACAGACCACTCGTCAGTACCCAATGGCAAACACCTCCGACTACCGGTAACCTTGCCCCACGCTGACGGTTCCTAACCCCTTGAAATGCCCTTCCGTTACTTGCCACCGGACACTGCTGCGGAAACGATTCCGAGACGCTATTGGCTTTTTCTCCGATGACACCCTCGGCCAAACAACTCGCAACTACAGCCAATTCGGAGCCCGGCTAGCGGTTGCGCGCTCACTGCTGCGCATCTTTCGCCCTGGCGTTACACAGCACTCTGCAGACATTGAATCGTCAATCGGACGTCAATCGGACGTTCGCTCTTCCGTATGCGTTGACGATGCTATACTTCATCGCGCTTTAACATTCGGCCACCCGGTTCCAACAATATTGCCGTAAGGAGCTCCGTTCTCATGCACAAATATCGTACGCGGACGTTTACGCTGCCGATCATGGTCCTGCTGGTAGCCGTATTCAGTTCGGTCGCGCAAAACAATGAGGAGTCGACTGCCCCGCCTTATCTGAATCCGTCGCTGCCGATTAATGATCGGGTTGACGACCTCGTAGCGCGAATGACGCTGCCGGAGAAAGCGTCCCAACTAGTGAACCAGGCGCGAGCCATTCCGCGACTGCAAGTTCCCGCGTACGACTGGTGGAGTGAAGCCTTGCACGGAGTCGCCAACGCCGGAACCGCAACTGTGTTTCCGGAGCCGATTGGACTCGCGGCAACTTTTGATGTTCCTTTGATCCATGAAATGGCGGTAGTGATCTCGACCGAAGCGCGGGCGAAACATAATCAAGCGGTACGCGCAGGCCGGCGCGACATCATGGAGGGCCTGGACTTCTGGTCGCCGAACATTAATATCGTCCGCGATCCGCGCTGGGGACGCGGGCAGGAAACCTACGGCGAAGACCCTTTTCTCACCGGGCGAATGGGGGTAGCTTTCGTGACCGGAATGCAAGGCGACGACCCCAAGTATCTTCGAGTGATCTCTACGCCCAAGCATTTTGCCGTTCACAGCGGGCCGGAGCCGTCGCGGCACATGATCAACGTAAAAGTGTCGAAGCACGACATGGAGGACACGTATCTGCCCGCCTTCCGCGCCGCCGTGACCGAGGGCAAGGCAGAGTCGGTGATGTGCGCCTACAACCGGATCAACGGCGAACCCGGCTGCGCCAACAAGTTTCTGCTCAAGGATCAATTGCGAGGAGCTTGGAAGTTCAATGGCTATGTCGTGTCCGACTGCGATGCCGTCACCGACATCTTCAATGGCCACCACTTCACCAAGAGCATGGCCGAAGCCGCCGCGGTTTCGATGAAGACGGGCATGGACAATGAATGCGCGGACTTTTTCACCAAGGTCAACGACAACTCCGACTATGTGAAGTATCTGGACGCCGTGAAGCAGGGTCTTCTGAGTGAAAAGGATATAGACGTTGCGCTGAAACGCCTGTTCACCGCTCGCTTCCGGCTGGGATTGTTCGATCCTCCCGAGATGGTGCCATATGCCCAGACACCGGATTCGGAGATCGATAGCGAAGCGCACCGGGCGCTCGCGCTGAAGGCGGCGCGGGAGTCGATCGTGCTGCTGAAGAATAACGGCGTGCTTCCGTTCAGTCCGGATGTCCGGAAGATTGCGGTCTTCGGGCCGCTAGCCGAATCCGTCAGCGTGCTGCATGGCAACTACAATGGCACGGCTTCCCATGCGACCACAGCTCTGGAGGGCATCCGCAAGCAGTTTGCCCAAGTCACTTTCTTCCCCGGGATGAATTTCCTGCGACAACCCACGGTCATCCCCACGGCGGTGCTTTCGACCGGCGACGGACAGCCTGGTCTAAAAGGAGAATACTTTTCGGGAGAGAGTTTTGCGGGCACGCCCCAGGCGGCTCGCGTGGACAAGTCGATAGACCTCCAACTTTTCCATCCGTATCCGTCCGCGCTTACGCCGCCTTCCGGCATGAAGGACTTCTCGGTGCGATGGACCGGCTTTCTGACGCCCGCCGAGTCGGGCACTTACCAGATCGGTCTCGCCGGCTCCATGAACCGGCTTTGGCTCGATGGCCAACTGATTGTGGATGATCTTACACTGCACGATCCCACACCCACGACCAAGACGCTCCAACTCGAGAAGGGCCATCGCTATGCCTTGAAACTGGAGTACGTGCGCGGGGGGTTTGGCACGAAGCTGGTGTGGCTGAATCTTATCTCCGATCCAATTGCGGAAGCGGTTGCTGCGGCCAAGCAAGCGGATGTGGCCGTCGCGGTAGTCGGCATCACGTCCCAACTCGAGGGTGAGGAGATGAAAGTGGACGTGCCCGGCTTTAAGGGAGGCGACCGCACCAGTCTCGATTTGCCAAAAGAAGAAGAGGATCTTCTGGAAGCGCTGAAGGCAACGGGTAAGCCGCTCGTCGTTGTTCTTATGAACGGCAGCGCACTATCGGTGAATTGGGCAAGCGAACACGCCGATGCCATTCTCGACGCCTGGTACTCGGGCGAGGAAGGTGGAACTGCCATCGCCCAAACGCTCGCGGGCGCGAATAATCCGTCGGGCCGGCTGCCGGTGACGTTTTATAAGGGCGTCGAGCAGTTGCCTGCATTCGAAGACTACGCGATGAACAACCGGACCTACCGGTATTTTGCAGGCCAGCCCCTTTACACCTTCGGTTATGGACTCAGTTATTCGAAATTTGAGTTCAGCAATCTGAAACTCTCCACCACGGAACTGAACGCGGGCAATTCACTCGATGTGGAAGTCGACGTGAAGAATGTAAGCCATCGCGAAGGTGACGAAGTCGTGCAGCTTTACTTGAATTTCCCGAAATTGGCGGGCGCTCCGCTTCGCGCTCTCCGCGGATTTGCCCGAATCCATGTCGGTCCAGATGAAACACAGCATGTGCGCTTCGCACTGGGTCCGCGCGACCTAAGCCTGGTAAATGACGCCGGAGATCGCCTTGTCGCTGCGGGTGACTACCGCGTCAGCGTGGGTGGCGGCCAGCCCGGCACAGCGGCTCCGGGAGTGGAGGCCGGGTTTTCAATTCGCGGCGAGCAAAAACTGCCCGAGTAGCAAGCCACGGGTTACACTTTGCTAACTGTCCAATCCGCGTTCTGCATCGCTTTCGATGACCGAGTTGACAGCTGTGACCTTCAAGCCATGAGACACTGGGAGTCGGCGTGCGCAATTGTCCTGCTGCTGTTATCGGCACCGTTGCTCGCGCAGAACCCCAGTCCCTCCGCCGCTCCCACGCCTGCGCCGCCGGGAAAGCCCGTCTCCAATCAGCCCATCGCCAGTAAGCCCTCCGCAGATAGTCCCATCCGGTTCGCGTACCAGCCGATTGCTTTTGAACTCGACAGTTGCGAGACGCCCGAACGCCATGCTCCCGAAACCATGGCCGGGGGCGTGGCCGTCTTCGATTACAACAACGATGGCAAGCTGGACATATTCTTCACCAACGGAGCCGATATCAAGACGCTCCGGAAGTCTTCTCCAAAATATTTCAATCGTCTTTTCGAGAACGACGGCAAAGGGCACTTCACGGACGTTACCGAGAAGGCGGGCCTGACCGGCAGTGGCTACGACATCGGCGTCGCGGTTGGAGACTACGATAACGACGGCTACGAAGACATCTTTGTCGCGGGCGTGTACAAAAACACGCTCTATCACAACAACGGAGACGGAACCTTCACCGACGTAACCGCCAAGGCCGGGCTCAATAAACCCGATCCCGAATACGGGCCGCTCTGGTCGGTCGGCGCCGTTTGGGTCGATGTGAATAATGATGGCCTGCTCGATCTTCTGGTCATCAATTACATGAAGTGGGACATTGAGCACGAACCCTCCTGCCCCGTCGACGGGCACCCCGACTATTGTCATCCAAAGATGTACAAACCAACTCCCAACCAGCTGTTCCTGAATAACGGAGACGGCACATTCCGCGATGCCTCCGCCGAATGGGGTTTGCGCGCCCATCCGGGAAAGGGCATGGGAGGGGCGACAGCCGATTTCGATCTTGACGGCAAGATGGACATCTTTGTTTCCAATGACAAATCGTTCAACTGGTTCTTTCGCAACCAAGGGAGCAGGTTCGACGAAGTTGGTTTTGACGTGAATGTGGCGCTGCGGGAGGACGGAGTATTTATCTCCGGCATGGGCGTCGATTTCCGCGATCTTGATAATGACGGCTATCCCGACATTGTCGTGGTCGCCCTGGACAATGAAACCTTTCCCATCTATCGAAACACAGGAAAAGGAAGCTTTGTTGAGGTAACCGGGGAAAGCGGCATGACCTTGCTGAGCCTGCCCATGGCTGGATATTCTCCGACGATCGCCGATTTTGACAACGATGGCTGGAAGGACATCTTCGTTTCACGGGGACATGTTCAGTCGCCGCTGTCCGCAAATCGCTTTGCCATTGAGCAACCGAATACGGTCTTCCGCAACCTTGGGGGTATGAATCCGGGCGGCATGAAGTTCGCCGCTTTGACTTCCGAAGCGGGGCTGACGTCGTTCCCTCCTTCACGACACCGGGGATCGGCCATCGGCGACCTGAACGGGGATGGACGCATGGATGTAGTGGTAAGTGCGCTCAAGGCTCCGGCGGAAATCTGGATGAATGAGAGCCCCGGCGCCAACCATTGGTTAGAGCTCAAACTCGAGGGATCCAAGAGCAACCGCGATGGCATCGGAGCGCGCATCAAGCTGGTGACCAAGAGCGGCACCCAGTACGATCACAAGTCCACGGCTGCGGGTTACGCATCGTCCAGCGCCGGCCCCGTACATTTTGGACTCGGGCCAAACACTTCCGCCGATCTGGTCGAAATCCGATGGCCCTCGGGTATAGTTCAGCAATTGCGCGACGTAGCCGCCGACCGTATCCTGACGGTCAAAGAGCCGGCACCCACCCCCGCATTGCAAGAGTCTTTGCCCCGCTAGTGGAGTGACCGCGTGATGAGCTCCACAAGCGTCGGCCGCCTAACCATCGCCAGCATCCCGAACTTCCCTCTGGAGTCCCCTGTGCGACGGGTGAAGGCCTTTCCCCGCCCAGTTTCGAAATCTCGCTTTCCCCAAATCTTGTCAACCCCCTATTTCCCTGCTTTTTCCTCTATGTCATTGAATCGCCAAGGAAAATAAACCCGCCAAATCTGTCGGTGTACCCCCTCCAACTTGATAAAATGGATATATAGATCAAAATAAGGGTGCGGAATCCTTCCCGCACCCTTTTTTACCTGATATGCAAATTCTCCAGCGCGCCCGCCCCGAGAGAAACGAGCATGTGAACTTAGATGACCCGATCACCCAAATGTCCGATCTCTCCCCTAACTCCTTATTCCAGAATACTTTAATATAAGTCCTTTAGATTCAAAGACCGAACCAAAAAACTC
>Ga0181523_10000554_pt1 | contig 42759 bp, 47 predicted proteins | sample PEATcosm2014_Bin_43_FD_119752 | JGI IMG/M metagenome (GOLD analysis project Ga0181523, IMG submission 119752) | Peatland microbial communities from MTU Mesocosm Facility, Houghton, MI, USA - PEATcosm2014_Bin05_30_metaG | ecosystem: Environmental > Terrestrial > Soil > Wetlands > Peat | place... | reverse complement strand
GCCGGACAGCGAAGCAGGGCCGGACAGCGAAGCAGGGCCGGACAGCAGGACCGCGCCGGACAGCAGGACCGCGCCTGGCACGGGCGCCGCGCCGGATGCCATCGCAGGGCCGGCACCAGCACACCGGGCGCTGCCCAAGCGGGTGCCAGGCGCAGGACCGTCGCCTAGATCGCCGGGCCGGGGCCAGCTGCCGCCCCAGGGCGCCCCCGGATCCGATGCGCCGCCGCTCCCGCCCCAGCCGCCGCCGCTCGCGCCCCAGCCGCCGCCGCTCGCGCCCCAGCCGCTCACGCCGCCCGGAGCTGACCCGGTCCCGCGACGGCCTACGGCGCGGCGGGCCACGCTCTTCGCGCCGTCCGCGCCCCCGAGGCCGTCCGTGCCCCTGACGCCGTCCGCGGCCGTAACACCGTCCGCGCCCCTGACGCCGTCCGCAGCCGCCGCGCCGACCGCGGAAGGGCGGGCCACCGCACCGGGCCCGGGCGCCACTGGGCGCAGGCCCGGTGCCGGGCCCGCTGAAGCCGGATCCAGCTCTGGCCAGCCGGCTGGCGGCCCGGACACGGCCCCGGCCGGATCAGCCGGGCACCCGGCTGCCGCGGGCCGCTCCGCTGCCACGCGTCAGCAGCCTCGCCATGGCCAGGGCTGGCACGCGCTTTCCAAGCGGCGCTGGCAGCTGTCCGGCTTCCTGGCCGTGATCATGCTGATTGCCGCGGTAGCCGGCGTCGCGCTTGCCGTGTCCCGGCACACGGCGGGCAGGCACGGGACTTCCCGCCACGGGGGCAGTGAGGCCGGCAGCCAGACTCTCAGCGCCGCGGCTGCAATCCGGGCCCAGGCGGTGACCTGGGTCCTGCAGCAAGTCGGCAGCAGCGCGATCGTGTCCTGCGATCCGCTGGTCTGCATGGCGCTGGCCGCACGCGGATTCCCGGCCGGCAGCCTGCTCCAGCTCGGGCCGACGACGCCCAATCCCGTCGGCTCCGCGGTGGTCATCGCGACTCCCGCCGTGCGCAGCCAGTACGGCAGCCAGCTGGAGTCTGATTACGCGCCGGATGTTCTCGCGAGCTTCGGCTCAGGAAGCTCGCGGATCGACGTCCGCGTGGTCGCATCCCGCGGGACCGCTCCTTACCAGGCCCTGCTCGCCGCTGATGTCGCGGCCCGCAAGGCAGCCGGCGCTGCCCTGCTGCACAACCGCAATGTCACGGCCTCGGCCACGGCTGCCAGCCAGCTGTCCGCCGGCCAGGTCGACTCGCGGCTGCTCGCCACGCTGGACCTGCTGGCCCGGATCCAGCCCATTGACATCGTGGCGTTCGGCGACTCGGGCCCCGGCGCCAGCGCCGGAATGCCGCTGCGCCTGGTCGACCTCGCGGAGGCTGCCCGAGGCGCGCTCGCGACGGGCGCCGCCTACCTCAAGCCGCTGCAGGCCTCGCTGGTGGTGCAGCGCGGGAGCTACCGAGCCACACGCATCGCGCCCGCGCAGCTGGCCGGCCAGGCTGTGCTGCAGGTCCAGTTCGACGCGCCGGAGCCGCTCGGGCTGCTCGGCACGCGTGCTCCGTGAGCGCGGGCGGCGTCCGGCATTGATCATCTCCATAGACGGAGTTGAGCAGGCCCGTGCCCCGCCGGGAGCGGCTGAGCGATCAGTTCGGGCTGTAAGGCGTGTTCCGCAGATCCGGCGCGGGCTTGGAGGTCAGCGCCCGCAGCATCGACGTCTCCCTGGCCAGCAGCGCCCGCTCAGCCTCGAGCCGGCGCAGCGCGTCGGGCTCGGCGAGCAGGGCCTGCTTATCCGGCAGGTCCACCACCATGCAGGCCGCGACCAGGTACGACAGCAGTACCGGCTCAGACGGCAGCTCCGGCAGGCTGACCTGGGTCATGCCGCGCTGCGCCAGCGCATCGAGATAGTCGCGGAACGCGCCCTGCACGGCACGGGCCGCCAGGCCAGCGGCCGCCTCGTCGCCGCTGTCGTCGGCCAGCAATTCCACCTGCCCCTGCAGGTACGGCTGCGAGATGTCGTCCAGATCGGTCAGCCGGAATCGCTGCGTGCCGACCGTGACCAGGTCATACTCGCCGTCTTCGTACTCCTCGACCTGGCGCAGCGTCGCTATGCAGCCGATCTCGTGCAGCGCGGAGATGCCGTCCACGCCGGTCTCGCGGCCCTTGCGGATGGCGATGACGCCGAACTGCTGCGGGCGCGAGCCGTCCAGCAGGCTGCGAACGAGCGTCCGGTACCGCTCCTCGAAGATGTGCAGCGGCAGGACCAGCCCCGGATAGAGCACGGTGCCCAGCGGGAACAGCGGCAGTGTCTCGCTCATCTCCCTGACACTATGCCGCCTCCTGGTGCGCAGCCAGCCATGGCCGCCGCAGACCATGATCTCGAAGACTGAGCGGGCTCATTTCCCCCGGATCTTTCGGGATCGTTGAGCGCTGCGACCACGCCGGCGCTGGCCTTCGTGCCGGTGTCCCGGACGGTCCAGGCGGCTGGCCGCGCCCGGATGGTCGACGTGCCGGCGGCCGGGCTGGCGACCGCGGTGCACGAGGGGTCGTTCGCCGAGCTGGACCGGACCCACGGAACGCTGGGCACTTATGTCGCGGAGCGCGAGATCGCGGTCAACGAGCCGATCCGCGAGTACTGCCTGGCCGGCCCGGCAGATGGCCGCGCTGGCGGGGGGGCTGGGCCGGGCTGGCGGGCCGCGTGCGGCGCGTTACACGGCGCCGGCCACGCCGGCCGCGTACGCGTCCAGGGTGGCGTCCTGCTGGTCGTGCATGAGGTAAACGCTGAAGTTGTCCGCGCCGATCTCGCGCAGCTCGGCGAGCCGGTCCAGGTGCCGCTCCAGCGGCCCGAGCAGGCAGAACCGGTCGACGATGTCGTCCGGGACGAATGCGGCCGACGGGTTGCCGGCCTTGCCGTGATGGGAGTAGTCGTATCCCTCCCTGGCCCTGATGTAGTCGGTCAGCGCGCGCGGCACCCGAGCGCCGGAGTCACCGTAGCGGGCCACGAGATCGGCCACGTGGTTGCCCACCATGCCGCCGAACCAGCGGACCTGGTCGCGCATGTGCGGGTAGTCGGTGCCGACGTAGGCGGGCGCGGCCACGCAGACGGTCAGCGCGGCCGGATCCCGGCCGGCCGCCTGCGCGGCGGCCCGGACGGCGCTGATCGTCCACCGGGCGATATCCGGGTCCGCGCACTGCAGGATGAAGCCGTCGGCTTCCTCGCCGCACATCCTCAGCGCCCTCGGGCCGTAGCCGGCCATCCATATCTCGAGCTGGCCATCGGTCACCCACGGGATGCGCACCGGGTTACCGCGGTAATCGGCGGTCCTCCCGCTGGCGAGGTCCCTGATGGTGCGCATCGCGTCGGACAGGGTGGCCAGCGATGCGGGGCTGCGGCCCAGGACCCGCATCGCCGAGTCGCCCCGGCCGATGCCGCATACGGTGCGGCGGCCGAACATGTCGTTGAGGGTGGCGAACAGCGACGCGGTCACCGACGGGTCCCGCGACAGCGGATTGGTCACCATCGGCCCGACCGTGACGCTCGCGGTCTGCGCCAGGATCTGCGAGTAGATGACGAAAGGCTCCTGCCACAGCACGTGCGAGTCGAACGTCCACACATGGCTGAAGCCGTCCCCGTCGGCTCGCCTGGCCAGCTCGATGACCCGCCGGGCCGGCGGGTCAGTCTGCAGGACTAACCCGATGTCCATCGATCCGCTGCCCATCAGCCCGCCTCCCGGCTACCGAAGGTACTGGCAGGTACCGCGGGGCAGGAAGCGGCCACGCCCGGCGCTGCCATGCCAGCCGGATTCATCGACGATGACCTCGCCCCGCGACAGCGCGGTCACGGCCTTGCCGCGGACCACCCGGCCCTCGTAGGCCGAGTAGTCGACCGCCATGTGATGGGTGGCGGCCGAGAGGGTGGTCAGCGCGTCCGGGTCGTAGATGGTGATGTCCGCGTCCGAGCCCGGCGCGATCGTGCCCTTGCGCGGGTACAGGCCGAACATCCGGGCCGGGGTGGTCGCGTTGACCTCGACCCAGCGGGCCAGCGACAGCTCGCCGTCGACCACGCCCTGATGCAGCAGGTCGATGCGGTGCTCGATGCCGGGGATCCCGTTCGGGATCTTCGAGAAGTCGCCGCGGCCGAGTTCCTTCTGCTCGGCGAAGCAGAACGGGCAGTGGTCGGTCGAGACCACCGACAGATCGTTGGTGCGCAGGCCGCGCCATAGGTGCGCCCAGTGCTCCCGCGGCCGCACCGGCGGCGAGCAGACGTACTTGGCGCCCTCGAAGCCGGGCAGGTCGAGATCATCCTGTGACAGGTACAGGTACTGCGGGCAGGTCTCGGCGAAGACGTTGCGGCCCGCGTCCCTGGCCTGGATCACCGCGTCGAGCGCCTGCCGGGCCGACAGGTGCACGATATACAGCGGAGCGCCCGTCACCTGGGCCAGCTGGATGGCGCGGGCCGTGGCCTCGCCTTCCAGTTCCGGCGGCCGGGTGCGGCCGTGCCAGCCTGGACTGCTCTGCCCCGCGGCCAGCGCCCCGGCGACCAGCGCGTCGATGGCGATCCCGTTCTCGGCGTGCATCATGATGGTCGCGCCGTTGCCGGCCGCGCGCTGCATGGCCTGCAGGATCTCCCCGTCAGTGGCATAGAAGACGCCGGGGTAGGCCATGAACATCTTGAAGCTGGTGACGCCCTCGCCGATCAGGCCGTCCATCTCCTTGAGCGTCTGCTCGTGCACGTCGGAGACGATCATGTGAAAGCCGTAGTCCACGCACGCTTTCCCCTCGGCCTTGGCGTGCCAGGCGTCCAGGGTCTCGCGCAGCGACCCGCCCTTCGGCTGCACCGCGAAGTCGATGATGGTCGTCGTGCCGCCCCACGCCGCCGCGCGGGTGCCGGTCTCGAAGTCGTCAGCCGAGAACGTGCCGCCGAACGGCATCTCCAGGTGGGTATGCACGTCGACGCCGCCGGGCACGACATACCGGCCGGACGCGTCGATCGTGCGGTCGGCGGCGGGAGCCAGGTCGCTGCGGGCGGGATCGAGCAGCGCGGCCACCCGCTCGCCGTCAATCAGCACATCGGCAGCCGACGAGCCGGTCGCGGTGACCACCGTGCCGCCGCGGATGAGGGTCAGCATCGCCCCGCCCCTACGGCTGGACCAGCGGGCCGTAGGTGTCCGGCCGCCGGTCCCGGTAGAACTGCCACACGTGCCTGGTCCTTTCCAGCAGCCCCATATCGAGGTCGCGCACGATCACCTCGTCCTCAGTATCGGACCCGCAGTCACCGATGATCTGCCCGCGCGGGTCGGCGAAGTACGACTGCCCGTAGAACTCGTTGTCCCCGAGCGGCTCGACCCCGACCCGGTTGATCGTGCCGACGAAGTACTCGTTGGCCACCGCCGCGGCCGTCTGCTCCAGCTTCCACAGGTGCTCCGAGAGTCCCCGGCTGGTCGCGGACGGATTGAACACGATCTTCGCGCCGGCCAGCCCGAGCGCCCGCCAGCCCTCGGGGAAGTGCCGCTCGTAGCAGATGTAGACGCCCACCCGGCCGACGGCGGTGTCGAACACCTGATAGCCGAGATTGCCGGGACGGAAGTAGAACTTCTCCCAGAAGCCCTGCACCTGCGGCAGGTGGCTCTTACGGTGCTTGCCGAGATACTCCCCGTCGGCGTCGATCACGGCGGCGGTGTTGTAGCAGACGCCTTCCTGCTCCCGCTCGTAGACCGGCACGATCAGCACCAGCCGGAGTTCCCTGGCGAGATCCCGCATCAGCCGCACCGTCGGGCCGCCGGGCACCTCCTCGGTCCAGGAATACCACTGCGGGTCCTGCACCTGGCAGAAATACGGGCCGTAGAAGAGTTCCTGCAGGCACGCCACCTGCGCACCCTGAGCGGCGGCGTCCCGGACGGCGGCCACCGCGTTCTTCACCATCGAGTCCTTGTCCCCGGCCCATCGCTGCTGGATCAGGGCAGCACGTACGACATTGGCCATGCCAGTCTCCCGTCAGCTATCGCCCGTGCCGGTCCTGCTGGGGGCGGACGGCCCGGACCGCCTGAGCCCCATCTTCTCGCATCCGGGCCTGGCTAAACCGGCGTGACGGCATGGACCCCTTGCGCGACAATGCTCTCCGGACGTGACTAGCCCGGGGACGGGGACATGGCGGACATCACCGACGAGTTCATGCGGCAGATGCTGGCGCAGACCAGGACCTATACGGCCGTGCTGCTCCGCCGGACCGACCGGTACGGACCGGACTCCGGCGCCATCATCTGGGAGCACGGCCGCCGGAACTTCTCGATGCGGGCAGACGGCCTGCTGTCGATCGTGTGTCCCATCAGGGACGACAGCGACCTGGCCGGGATCGGCATCTTCAACGCCACCCCCGAGGAGGTCACCGCGCTGATGGAAGACGACCCCGGAGTCCAGTCGGGCATCTTCCGCTACGAGGTGCACCCAGTCCGGAGCTTCCCCGGCGACGCGCTCCCGGCCTGACCGCGGCCGCACTAGCGCCTGACCGTGCCTCCTTCGTAGGTGAGCTGCTGGAACACCGCGAAGCGCGTGCCGCACCCGCCGCTCGCGAGCCGCGCGTAGATCGCCGTGATGGTGATGTTGAACGTGCCGGAACCGCTGATGCCCCGGTACGCGCCAGTGCCGTGACTGAGCGAGTAGGTGCCCCGCTGGGACTCGCTGAACAGGCAGCCGGCCGGCACCGGCAGCGTCTCGCTCGTGACGTGGCGGCGCACCCGGAAGGTGCCGCCGGACAGGACGGCCTTATCGGTGGCGTACCCGCTCACCACGTTGCCGGGCACCTCGTAGCCGCCGGCCGTGAAGTCGCCGGTGGCCAGCGTGCTGAGCCGGGTCGACGTGGCGGCCGTGCTGATGATCCGGAAATGCTCGACCGGCACCGCAGCCGGGCTGGCGCTGGCCGAGGCCAGGGTCAGCCCGGTCAGAGCCGCGCCGGCCCCGACCAGGGCGGTGAGGGCGACCAGGGTTCTGCGCATGTCTTCTCCCGGTGACTGCTAGGCGAATCGGAACGCACACGTCATGACCGCGGCGCCCGCGACGATCAGCAGGACGAGCCCGTCGACCGTGCGCCAGTACGCCGACCTCAGCAGCAGCCGCATCGGATCGCCGGCCGGCCCGCTGCGCGCGTCGCGGAGCAGCGCGAGCGCCCGTCCGGTGCCGTGCGCGGCGCCGATCGCGCCGGCCAGGGCCAGGCCGCCCCGGCCGGCCGCCGCTACGGCGAGCGGCAGCATCGCGAAACCCGCATAGGGGTTCCTGGTCAGGAAGCCCGGGCCGAGGACCGACCCCCACACCAGCAGCCGCCTGCGGGCCGTGGTGCCGGCCACCAGCTCCTGCGGGACCTGCCACCGGCGCCCTGGCGCGGCCAGCTGCAGCCGGTCCGATGCCTCGGTAACGCCGTAAACAGCGCTGTAGGCGGTCAGCAGGATGAGCGCCGGCCGGGCCAGCGGCAGCGCCGAGGTACACAGGCCGAGCAGCAGCCAGACCGCGACGGCGGGCATCGCGTACGCGGCCAGCACCGTGGCCAGCCTGGCAAGTCTCCCGACCGGGAGAGCGGCGGCCAGCGAGGCCGCCGAGTTCGCGCCTCAAGGCGAGTAGGCCTTGGCGTAGCCGTTCGTCGCGGCCAGCCCTACGGCCAGCACGGCCAGCAGGGCCAGGCCGCCGGATTCGGCCCATCCGGCGGCCAGGCCGATGCCCGCGGCGCCCGCCAGCAGCAGCGGCCGCGCGGCAGCGGCCAGCAGCTGGCCAGCCGCCGGCCGCCCGGTGGCGGCCGGGTCGGCCGGCGCGGCCCCCGGCCGGAGGCTCACGGCAGGTCCAGTGCCTGCAGCCGGTGCTGCTCGGCCCGGATGTCCCGGACGCTCGCGCAGTCACAGCAGATGCACTCGCTCAGGCAGGTGCACCAGTCCTTGCAGCCCGCATGGTTGATGCAGTCGTAGCAGACCTTGTAGCCGTAGCCCTTGCCCGCGTTCATGCAGGCGATCCAGGTACCCTGCGGCCACTCGCACCGGTAGCCCTGGCCGTTGAAGCAGTCGCTGCTGAAGGATCCCTTGCACAGCGAGTAGCCGCCCGGGCAGCCGATATCCGGGCAGCCCGCACAGCGCCTGGTCGGCCCGCAGTCACAGCTCTCGGCGAGGGCAGGGCGCTCGCCGAGGGTCAGCGCGGCCAGCCCGGCCGTCCCGCCCACCACCGCGCCGCGCAGCGCATCCCGGCGGCTGATCCGCCGCATGGCCCGCTCGGCCAGCGCACCGACGCGCGCGTCCAGGCTCCCGCCTAGTCCGGTCCAGCTCATCGGGCCGCCTCGCTTTCTCCTGCGTGCTCGGTTGAGTGAAGATGGCCGTCTGCGGCCGGGGCGTGCGATGCGCGCGGGAGGGGCGGGCCGGGCAGCACGGCCAGCGGGTCGGGCAGCAGGCAGGCCCGCGCGAAGGCCTGCACCTCGGCACGCCTGATCACCGAGGCGGCCGCGCGCACCAGGCCGGCCCCGTCGATCGCGACCAGCAGGGGCGTGCCGGACGCCCGGTAGGCCGCCAGCGCATCGCGGTCGGACGGGCGCCCGATCTCCAGTTTCGTCGCCCGGAAGGCCGCGGAGATGTCCAGGTAAGCGGGCGGGTCCGATACCAGCAGCAGGACACGCAGGCCGGACAGCTCGCCCGCGTCCTGCGCCGTGCCGAGCACCGTGACGAGCTCCTCGCACGACGGGCAGGTCGGATCGACGAAGGCCAGCAGCGCGGGCCTGCCATCGCCGGGGACGAAGTAGTGCTCATGGTCATCGCCCGCCCGCGTGTAGGGCAGCGTGACGGCCCGGCTGCCGGCGGCCGGCCCGAGCTGCGGGCGCTTGGCATCGCGGCTCAGCACCCGGCCGAGCTGGCGGTACATCAGCACGACCAGGACGCCGAGCGCCAGCAGCAGCGCCCACTGCGCCACCGCCAGGTAAAGCGGTACCCGGATCATGACGACCAGCCGATCTGCGCATCGCGGGCCGCGGCGATGGCCCTGGCCGCGGTGTAGGCCGCCACGGACACGATGGCCGCGCAGCCCAGCAGCAGCAGCCGCGCGGTCAGCCCGAGCTGGACCGAGGCGGCGCGGGCCGGCTGGGCCGCAAGGACGGCCAGCGCCGCGATCACGACGGCGCGGGCGATGGCCGCCGCGTCGAAGCGCCGCTGTGACAGCGCCCCGAAGCACCGGCAGGACCGGTCCCGGTGCAGCGCGTAACCGGCCCCGGACACGGCCACGAAGCCGCAGCCCAGAGCCAGCACGGCGAGGTTCAGCCAGCCGGCCGACGGCGCGGCCAGGCTGGCTCCGCCCAGGGCGAGCTCGGTCGTCGCGAGCGCCAGCGCGGCTGCCCGCAGCAGCCGCCGCGGCAGGCGGCTGGGAGCGAACAGCGCCACCGCGGCCGTGAAGCCGGGCAGGTCGGCGACCTTCGCGCCGCCTGCCACGAGCAGGAGCACGGCCAGGCCGGCCTTGGCGCCGAGAAAGATCAGGTCCATGCGGTCACGCCCCGGCCAGCCGGCGGCGCGGCGGCCGGGCGGATCGGCCGCCGGCCGGCAGCAGCGGCACGTCCGCGAGCTGCCGCAGCTTGGCGATCTGCCAGCCGTGATTGACCAGACTGGAGGCACGCACCCGCCCGGCTGAGTCGACGAAGATAGCGAACGGCCCGACCCTGACGTTGTAGTCGGCATACAGCGCCGCCGACCCGGCCAGCACCGGAATGCCCTCCAGGCCGATCAGCCGCAGAACCGGCTCGGCCATCTCGCTGCGCTTGCGCAGCAGGACCACGATCTCCACCGCCGGATCCTGGTCCCGCAGCTGGCGCAGCCCGTCCACCACGGACGGGAAGGACTTGAGCGAGTGGTCGGCGAAGATGATCAGCTGCAGCGGCCGGGCCGGAGGTGACCGGTGCCCGGCGCCGTCGGCAGCGCGCAGCGACCAGGCGGGCGCGCGCTCCCCGCGGGCCAGCCCGTCCCGCTCGATCGCGGCCGGGCCGGACATGGCCAGCTGGGCAGTGCCGAGAATGGCCAGCACGGCTGCGGCACACGCCGCGATGGCGACGACGATGAACAGGATTGCCCCCGTCGCGGCCATCCCGCTCATGACGCCCGCGTCTCACTCACGATTCCCCACCACCTGCCTGAACAAATCATCTCTCCTGACCCAGGTCAAGAGGGACACGTCAGCTGGCGGATCGGATATCGCGGCCCGGATCAGCGCTTGTGCGCTCCGTCCCGCAGCGATGCCGCGTAGTCGGGCACGTACGTCTGCATCTCGCGCGGCACGCGCTCGTAACCGCGGCTCGGCGGCCTCGGCGGCAGCTTCAGCGGCACCCGCTGGACCTCGTGATACGGGATGCTGGACAGCAGGTGGGAGATCATGTTGATACGGGCGCTCCGCTTGTCATCGCTCTCCACCACATGCCAGGGCGCTTCGGGGATATCGGTGTGCACGAACATCTCGTCCTTGGCCCGGGAGTAGTCCTCCCACCGCGTGATCGACTCCAGGTCCATCGGTGACAGCTTCCAGCGCCGCATCGGGTCGTTCAGCCGGTCGCGGAACCGGTGCTCCTGCTCCTCGTCGCTGACCGAGAACCAGTACTTGCGGAGCAGGATGCCGTCCTCGACCAGCAGCCGCTCGAAGATCGGGCACTGGTGCAGGAACCTTCCGTACTCCTCCTTGGTGCAGAAGCCCATCACCCGCTCAACGCCCGCGCGGTTGTACCAGCTGCGGTCGAAGAGCACGATCTCGCCGGCCGCAGGCAGGTTGCCGATATAGCGCTGGAAGTACCACTGCGTCCCCTCCCGGTCGGTGGGCGCGGGCAGCGCGGTGATCCGCGCGACCCGCGGATTGAGGTACTGGGTGACGCGCTTGATCGTGCTGCCCTTGCCGGCGGCGTCACGGCCTTCGAACACCACCACGACCCTGGCCCGATCCGTGCGCACCCACTCCTGCAGCTTCACCAGCTCGGCCTGCAGCCGCAGCAGCTCGCGCTCGTAGGCCGGCTTGCTCAGCCGCTTCCTGCCGCGGACCGCAGCCGCCTGATCCTTGGCCGGACTGGTCGCCTTCGCGCCGTGGGTCACTGCCTACCTCCTCAGCCAGGAAAGCCAGCCGCCTCCCCCCTGGTGGTACCCGTTCCCGGCCGGGCGCCGCAAGAGGCCAGCGGGAGGCAGGATCAGCTGCCGTGCGGCGGGGCGGGCCTCGCGGCGGGCACATCCTCTGACCCGTCGATGAAGGCACGGGCCAGCTCGGAGAGGCGGCGATTGCGCATGCGGGCGTAGCTGCGCAGGACATTGAACGCGTCGTCCATGTCCAGCTGGAAGCGCTCAGCCAGCTTGCCCTTGGCCTGCTCGATGACGACCCTGCTGTTCAGCGCGGCCTGCAGCTGCTCATTGAGCGTCTCGCTGCGGCGCAGCGTGCGCTCGTGCAGCAGGCTGATGGTGGCGACGTCAGCCAGCGCCTGGCCGATCCGCTTGCCCGCCTCGTCGAAGGGCCGCGGCTCGGTACGGAACAGATTCAGCGCGCCGATGGTATCGTCGCGCAGCCGCATCGGCAGTGCCTGCACCGCGACAAAGCCAGCCTCGCTGGCGCTGGCCGAGAAGCGAGGCCAGCGCTCCGCCGCCTCCGCCAGGTCGGGCACGGCGACCTGCTGGCCGGTGCGGAAGCAGTCCAGGCACGGGCCCTGGTCATTCTGGATCTGGAAGAGCTCGAGCAGCCGGGCCTGCTCGCTGGAGGCCGCGACAACGCGCAGCTCCCCGCGCGGATCGGCCAGCAGCAAGCCGGCGGCCGAGGCATCGAGCAGCTGCGCGCTCCGGTCCGTCAGCATGTGCAGGAAGTCGATGACATCGAAGCCGACGACCATCGTGTCGGCCAGCTCGACGAAGGTCCGGGCGAGCAGTGGTTCATCCATGCCGCTCACCCTCTCCGAAGACGGCTGGCCGCCGCCGCGCAGCGTCCTCGCCGGTCACCAGGAAACGCTCATTCAGCATCATCGCGGGGCGGATCGGCGGCGCGAAGGCGGAGCCGCCTGCCCACGATGGCCCTGGACACGTCGGCAAGCCGCTCATTTTGAGCATAAGCGTAGGCGCGCAGCCGGATGAAGGCTTCATCGATGCCCACCCCGAGCTGCTCGGTCAGCATGCCCGTGGCCTGGTCGATCTGCGCCCGGTGCTCGCCCAGCTCCACGGCCTGCGCGGCCGCCATGGGATCCCCGTCAGCGCCCGGGGCTGCCCCGTCCTGGCTGTCCAGCATCAGCACCGTCGCCAGGTCAGCCGATATCAGCGCGGCGCCCAGCTCTGTTGTGCTCAGCGGCTCCGGCGTGGCCCGGTACAGGGCCAGCACGCCGGCCCTGATGGCGCCGATCTGCAGCGGCAAGGCGAACATCGCCCGGGCGCCCGCCCGCAGCGCGGCCGGCGCGAAACCGGGCCAGCGGCTGGTCGCGTCCCAGGCGCCCAGGTCAGCAGTGAGGACAGGGGCACCGGCGGCGGCCGCCTCGATGCAGGGCCCCTCCCCCATCGTCACCTGAAGTTCCTCCAGCAGCTCGGAGGTGTCATCGGTCACGCAGATGACATGGCTCGCGCTCGCGCCGTTCATGCCATGCGCCGTCACGCCAGCCCCGGTCACGGCGGCCGTGGCCACGACGACGGCGCAGATATCGGCGACCGCGGGCGGCGCGCCCCTGAGCGCGGCCCGCTCGGCCACCTGATCCCAGATCCGGGCGGCATTGCTATCCGGCATCGCCGCGACCGCCGATGGCCTTGCTGCGGGCAACAGGCATGGAAGATCCTTCCTGAGCACGTGCCGCCAGCAGCGTTGAGGCGTGCGCCGACGCCACTGCGTCCGCGTCTGCCCGCTCCGGCACAGGCCCCCGCCGCTGCTGCACCGGCACGGGCTTGCGGGCCCGCCCTGCTGGCACCGCAGGCACACGTGAGTACCGCAGCCTGCCACGCATCTGAGATTGCAGCGATCACAGCCAGGGTCCGGAGCTGTCCTGCTACCTTACTCGCCGCGCCTTCCGCCGGTATTGCGACCGGATCTTGGTCAGTGGCAGGCTGCGCAGGCGAGCGCGCCCGGCTGCCGAACCTCAGCGTGACCATGGCGCCGGCGCGGCCGGCGCGACGCGGACCTGCCGGACCTGCCGCCCGGCCACCATCGGGCCGCTGAGAGGCGCATACTTATGACAATGAAGCCTGCCCGCGTCGCCCAGCGACGTCATCTGCCCACATCACCCTTCGCAGCCCCTGTCCCCCGGCCGGTGGAGCAGTTTGCCGCCCGCGATCAGGTGACCCATGACAAGTACGGCCTCGGCGTCGTCATCGAGGTAGAGGATCAGATCGCCGTGCTGGTGGATTTCGGCGGGCACCAGGAGCGGATCCCGTCTCCGTTCGCCAAGCTCACCAAGCTGTAGCTCGCCAAGCTGCACGGCACGCTCACCGGCTGCGCGAGGCTCACCGGCTGCGCGGCTTGCCCGGCTGGCCAGGCGCCATCCGGCGATGACGGCGCGTAGCGTCGCAACACGGTGCGGCGCGCGGTGCCGTTTTGCGGGCAAGCCAGGCTGCCTGTCACTAATGTGTCCGCTGGGAGCGGACCGCCAGGCCCGCGGCGAACTGCGACGCCGCAGCCGCAATCTGCCTGCGCTGATGACGGCACGGGCCAGCAAGGTGCACTATGCCGACTCACCGTGCCCCGACCCGCCGGGCGGCACGCAGGTCCGGTGGTCTCCAGTCGCCTGCCCCGCCGCCGGCCGCGCGGCGTCGCCGCCGCGCCGCGATCGGGCTGCTCGCGGCGCTCGTGCTGGCGGCAGCTGGCGTGCTCGCCGTGACCCGCCTGACCACGGCCACGGCTGGCCGCGTGGCCGCGCAGGATGCCGCCGCAACCCGGTGCCCGGCACCGGGCAGCCGGGCCAGCCACGGGTGCGCGCCGGGGCCGGGATCGGGATCAGCCTCGGCCCACGCTTCCCGCCCGGCCAGTAGCCCGGCGGCATCCGCCAGCGCGCGGGTCAGGCCGGCGCGGCACCGCGGCAGCGCTCCCGGGCCGTCGCAACCGCCCGCGAGCCCGCCGGATCCGCCGGCCTCGCCGTCAGCGCCGGCGGATCCGCCGGGCTCGCCCGCAGCGGCCGCTGCCGCCGCGGTGCTGGCGCGGATCAATCAGGCCCGCGCGCAGGCCGGGCTGCCCGCCTACGCCGAGACCGCGGGGCTCGAGCTCAGCTCGCTGCGGCACAACGCGCTGATGGCGGCCGGCTGCGGGCTCTCGCATCAGTGCCCGGGCGAGCCGTCGCTGGGGGCCCGCGAGACCGCGGCCGGAGTGCACTGGACGACGGCCGGAGAGAACATCGGCGAGGGCGGCGCGATCGCTGACACCGCGGCCGGGATGACGCAGATGGCCACCGAGCTGACCCGGGACATGCTGAACGAGAAGCCACCCGACGACGGGCACCGGCTGAACCTGCTGAGCAGCGCCCTCCGGCACATCGGCATTGCCATCGTCCGGGACGCCGCCGGCACGCTGTGGATGACGCAGGACTTCTCGAACTAGGGCCCTCCCGCGGCAGCCGCCCGGGGCGCGCTGGGGGGGACCCGGCGGTGCGCCCCGTCAGCCCGGCATAGAGGATAGTGCCGTGCTCAGCGACCCGGCCGGTGACCCTGGCAGCGAACCGCAGGCCGTGCTGTCCCCGCTCACCGGGGCGGCGATATTCCTGGTCGCCGTGGTGAGCGGCGGCCAGGAGCCCGTCAGCACGGTACGCGGCCTTTTTGGTGATATGCCAGCCCTGGTGCGAGCTGTCGGATTCCGTGATCCGGACGGATTCCTGACCTGCGTGACCGGAATCGGCGCCGGGCTCTGGGACCGGCTGGGCAGCGGGCCGAGGCCGGCGGCGCTGCACCCGTTCCGGGAAATCAGGGCCGGCGGGCGGCACGCGGTGGCGACCCCCGGCGACATCCTGTTCCATATCAGGGCAGCGCGGATGGACCTCTGCTTCGAGCTGGCCACCCAGATCATGTCCCGGCTGGGCAGCGCCGTCACGATCGCGGACGAGGTGCACGGCTTCCGTTACTTCGATGAGCGCGACCTGGTCGGCTTCGTGGACGGCACCGAGAACCCGGTCGGCGCCGCTGCGGCGCTTGCCGCCCTGATCGGAGCCGAGGACAGCGCGTACGCCGGCGGCAGCTATGTCATCGTGCAGAAGTACCTGCACGACCTGGATGCCTGGAACCAGATCCCGGTCGAGGAGCAGGAGCGGATCATCGGGCGGACGAAGCTCTCGGACATCGAGCTGGACGACGACACCAAGCCGTCCTATGCCCACAACGCGCTGACCACGATCGAGCGGGACGGCGAGGAGATCAAGATCGTCCGGGACAACATGCCGTTCGGCAATCCCGGCAGCGGCGAGTACGGCACCTACTTCATCGGCTACGCAGCCACGCCGGACACGACCGAGCAGATGCTGCAGAACATGTTCGTCGGCCTGCCGGAAGGCAATTACGACCGGCTGCTGGACGTGAGCCGGGCAGTCACCGGGACCCTGTTCTTCGTGCCCTCGGCTCCGCTGCTCGACAGCCTCGCGCCGGAGCCGACGGCTGCGGCGGGGCAGGCGGACGCGCCCGCCGGCTCGCCCGCGCCGCCGTCAGCCAGCCCGCCGACGGCCGCTGGATCGCCCGCCGCTGGATCGCCCCCCTCCGTATCGCCCGCCAACGTGTCGCCCGCCAACGTGTCGCCTGGGAACGTATCGCCTGCCGCCGGAGGATCGCTGCGGATCGGCAGCCTGAAGGGAGCCTCACCGGATGAATAACCTGCATCGCGAGCTCGCGCCGGTTTCCGACCAGGCCTGGGCGCAGATCGAGGAGGAAGCCGCGCGCACGTTCCGGCGCTACCTGGCCGGCCGCCGGCTGGTCGATGTGCCCGATCCATCCGGGACCGAGTTCGCCGCGGTGGGCACCGGGCACGTCCGCGACATCGACTCGCCCGGCGCCGGCGTGCTGGCCCGCCAGCGCCAGGTGCTGGCCGCCGTTGAGCTGAGGGCCCCCTTCGCGCTGGACCGCGAGCAGATCGACGACGTGGCCCGCGGTGCGCTGGATTCCGACTGGCAGCCGGTCAAGGACGCGGCCAGGCAGCTCGCCTTCGCCGAGGACCGCGCCATCTTCGACGGCTACGCCGCGGGCGGCGTCGAGGGCATCCGGGCGGGGGCGAGCAACCCGCCGATGATCCTGCCGGCGGCGGCGACCGACTACCCGGAGGCGATCGCGCGGGCCGTCAGCCAGCTCAGGTCCGCGGGCGTCGGCGGCCCGTACGCGGTGGCGCTCAGCGCCGACGCCTACACATCCGCCAGCGAGACGACCGATCACGGCTACCCGGTACTGGAGCACATCCGGCGGCTGGTCAGCGGCGAGATCACCTGGGCGCCGGCCATCACCGGCGGCTGCGTGCTCACCACCCGCGGCGGCGATTTCGAGCTGCGGCTCGGCCAGGACGTGTCGATCGGGTATCTCTCGCACACCGAGACCGAGGTCCGGCTGTACCTGCAGGAGAGCCTGACCTTCCGGCTGCTCACGGCCGAGGCCGCCGTCTCACTGACCGCAGCCTGAGGCCCGGTCAGCTGGCCGGGATGACGATCGCGTACTCGCGGATCTTGCGGTAGATCGTCGCGCGGGACATGCCCAGCGACTCCGCTGCCCTGGCCTTGTTGCCGCGGCAGTCCAGCAGCGCCTGCACGATGGCGTCGCGCTCCAGCGCCTCCAGCGGGCTGAGCAGGCGGCGGCTGACGCTCCAGCACTCCGGCGGCAGGTCCTTCGGCGCGATCTCGCCGGAGCGGCGCGACTGCACCACCTTCCGCATCACCTGCCACAGCTGCTCGGTGTTGCCCGGCCAGCTGGACCGGGTGAGCAGCTGCATGGCCTCCGGCGAGCAGGTCAGCCGGCCGCGCAGGCTCAGCTTGCGCAGGAAGAACGGCACCAGCTCGTGAATGTCCTCGGAATGATGCCGCAGCGGCGGCAGCTCCACCGTGCTCGGGAAGAATCGCAGCAGCTCGGTCAGGTGCCCGGCCCGCCGGCGGTACCCGAGCGTGGCCGCGACCCAGAGCACGTCCGCGCGCCCGGCCTCCCTGGCCTCCCGCAGCGCGCTGGACAGCACGTGCAGCTGACGCGCGTTCAGCCGGTCGACATGCGCGATCACCAGGTCGCCGGTGGCGCTGAGCAGCTCACGGCGGGCGCTGGTCAGCCAGTCCGGTCCGGCCGCCTCCGCCGCGTCCAGCACGTGCAGGCCCGCGGCCGGGTTATGCCGCTGGTGGACCGCGCGCAGCAGGGCCAGCTTGCCGGCGCCCGGCTCGCCGGCCAGCGCCAGCCACTCCCCCGACTTGTGCAGGTCCTCGACCTGGCGGCAGCCGCGCAGCCACAGCGCCCCCGAACCGACCAGGCCGGGCAGGAACATCCGCGCGGGGATGGCGGCGTCGGTCACCGGGGCGGCCGACGCCTCGATGAGCTTGACATGCACGACGCCGGCGCCGAGGCCGCTGCTGCCGGGGCCGCGGGTGGGCCGGCAGTGCATCCGCGCGGTGACACCGGTGGGCAGCTCGACCTCGGTCGCGCCGGGCCGCCCGCTGGCCAGCGCCTCGGCGGCCTGCCCCAGCAGCACGATCTGGTCGCCGGGGTCCAGCACCCGGCGCGCGTACTCGTTCATCATCAGCACGTCGTTGTTGAGCGCCAGAACGATTCCCGAGGTGCGGCGGCAGGCCCGCAGGTACTCCTGCAGCAGCTCGTACTCCTGCGCGCTGGAGTCGGTCAGCAGGCCCTGGGTGATCTGGTCCGCGGTGGTCTTGACCAGCGCGATCAGCAGCGGGTCAGCGTCCTTGCGCCAGCAGGTCAGGTCGACGGCGCCGACGATCTTCCCGGTGATCGGGTGATGGATCGGCACCCCGGCGCAGGCCAGGTCCTCCAGGTTCTCCGCGTAGTGCTCGTGGCCGAAGACGTGCATGGGCTGGCCGCCCTCCAGGGCGGTGCCGATGCCGTTCGTGCCCACCTGGTCCTCGGCGTAGCTGAAGCCCGGCGCCAGCTGGACGCCGTCCAGGTATCGGCGGCGCCGGGTCACCAGCGGACGCCGAGTTCCGGCTCAATCAGATGCGCGCTGAGCTGGAACGGGCCACCTCCGGGGTGGACGAGGACGTGCTTACCGAGCGCATCGGCGCCCTGTCCGGCAAGGTCGCCGTCATCCGGGTCGGCGCGCCGACGCCCGCGGAGCTCAAGGAACTCCAGCACCGGGTCGAGGACGCGCTGGCCGCCTGCCGGGCGGCCATGGCCGAGGGCATCGTGGCCGGCGGCGGGGCCGCCCTGCTGCACGCCGAGAAGGCGCTCGATGACCTGCAGGTCAAGGATGACTACGCGACGGGCGTGGAGATCGTGCGCAAGGTGCTGACGGTGCCTGCCTTCCTGATCGCGGCCAACGCGGGCTACGCTGGCGAGGAAGTCATTGCCCAGGTCACGTCGCTCGGCCAGGACGAGGGCTTTGATGCCCTGGAGGGCCGTTACGGGAACATGATCGAGATGGGCATTATCGACCCGCTGCGGGTGGCACGCTCTGCCCTGCAGAACGGCGCATCGGTGGCGGGGCTGCTGCTCACCACCAACACGCTGGTGGCGGAGGAGCAGACGCCGTGGGGCGGCAGCCCCGCGCTGATGACCGAGTACGGGTCCCTGGACGAGGGCCTGCATCAGCCGTCGCCGGATTCCAGCACGCCGCAGTCGCTCGGGCTCGGCCCTACGGCCGGCTGAGGCCCAGCCGATGGCGGCTGACGTCGGGCCGAGAGGAGCCGACCCGGCTGCCGCCGGCCCGACAACGGCAGGCCCGGCGGCAGCGTCAGGGCGGCCTCCACCAGGCCGGGGTGCGTCAGGCCGGGATGCGTCAGGCCGGGCTGCGTCAGCGCCGCCCGTCGCCTCGGGCGCGATCGAGGCTACGGGGGCGCCGTCCGTCAGCGCGCTGCGGGCGCTGCGCGCGCGAGGCCGGCTGCGGGGCATCGCCGCCCTGCTCGGCCCGGCGTTCGTGGCCGCGGTGGCCTACGTGGACCCCGGCAACTTCGCCACCAACGTCTCGGCCGGGGCCTCCTTCGGCTACTCGCTGGCCTGGGTCATCGTCGTCGCCAACCTGATGGCCATGCTGGTGCAGTACCTGTCAGCGAAGGTGGGCGTGGCCACCGGCCTGGACCTGCCGGAGCTGTGCCGCCGGCACCTGCCGGCCGCGGTATCGCGCGGGCTCTGGGTCCAGGCCGAGCTGATCGCGATGGCCACCGACCTGGCCGAGTTCGTCGGCGCGGCCATCGGGCTGAACCTGATCTTCAGCATCCCGCTGCTGCCCGCCGGGCTGATCACCGCCGTGGTGGCCTTCGTGATCCTGGCGCTGGAGCAGCGCGGCTACCGGCGGTTCGAGCTGGCCATCGCCGGCCTGCTCGGGCTGGTGCTGCTGGGCTTCGCCTACGACCTGGCGGCCGTGCACGTGAGCGCCTCCGGGGTGGCGGCGGGACTGGTCCCGCATCTGGGCAGCCGCGGCAGCCTGCTGCTCGTCACCGGGATCATCGGGGCAACGGTCATGCCGCACGTGGTCTACCTGCACTCGGCGCTGACCAAGTCACGGGTGCCGTGCCGGGACGACGCGGAGCGCCGCGAGCTGACCCGGTTCCAGCGGCTCGACGTGCTGGTCGCGCTCGGCGCCGCTGGCCTGATCAACCTGGCCATGCTCGTCGTCGCCGCGTCGGTGTTCAGCGGCACGGGCCAGGCCCGGTCGGGCTCCATCGAGGCCGCCCATGCCGGGCTCGCCCGGCTGGTCGGCGGCGGCGCCGCGCTGGCCTTCGCCGTCGCGCTGCTGGCCTCCGGTCTCTCCTCCTCCAGCGTCGGCACGTACGCCGGCCAGGTGGTCATGCAGGGCTTCATCGGCCGGCGCATCCCGCTGTTCGTCCGCCGCGGCCTGACCATGCTGCCTGCCCTGATCGTCCTCGGCGCCGGGCTCCCCCCGACGACCAGCCTGGTGATCTCTCAGGTCGTGCTGTCCTTCGGCATTCCCTTCGCGCTCATCCCGCTGGTGCTGCTGACCCGCCGCGGCGACGTGATGGGCGCACTGGTCAACCTGCGGGTGACAACCGTCGCGGCCGGGTCGATCGCCGCAGTGATCATCGTGCTGAACGTGTTCCTGCTCTGGGCCACCTTCGCCGGCTAGGCCGGGCTTCGCGCCGACGCAGCCGGGGCCGCCCCGGTACTCAGTCAGCGGGGCAGGGCGAGGTCCAGCTCGAGCCACTCAGCCAGGTCCCTGATCTCGCCGTCGACGGCGGCGGTCATGGCCTGACCGAACGGCACGTCCTGGTGGATCGCGTGCACCCGCAGCACCCCGGCCTTGCGGTCAGCGATGGCGTCGAGCTTGCCCACCAGCCGGTCGCCGTACAGGATCGGCAGCGCGAAGTACCCCCAGCGGCGCCGGGCAGCGGGCTTGTACATCTCCAGCTGGTAGTCGAACCCGAAGAGGTCGGCCATGCGCTTGCGGTCGTAGATCAGCCGGTCGAGCGGGGACAGCAGCGCCGCGCGCCCCGAGAACGGCTGGCCCAGCAGGGACGTATCGACCCGCCAGGTGCCCTTGACGCCGTCCACGACGGCAGGCTCGCCTGCCTCGCCTACGTCCGCCGGCTCGACCTGGCATTCCGGCCCGCGGCCGCGCGCGATGCCCAGGGACCGCAGCCGCAGCTCATCGCGGATGCGCCGCGCCTCGTCCGGGGGAACCACCGGATCGCCGGGATAGACCCGAGCCGCCAGGTCCCACAGCCGGTCGCCGTCCCGGCGGCCGGCTACCGCGACCTCGCCGCGCTGCACCATGAACTCCAGCAGCTGCCTGACGTTGCGGTCGTTGGTCCACCCGGTCGACCGCCACGGCACCGCGCAGGTGTCAGGAAGATCGCAGGCCGGCAGCGGCCCCGAGGAGCCAAGCCGGTCCAGGATGTCCCGGCGGCACGCGTCGTTGGCCCGCACCCAGTCCCGGTAGGACGCTCGCCAGCCGGCCAGCTCCCCGCGCCCGGCCCGCTCCCAGCCGGCCATGTCCGCGCGGTAGAGCGCCAGGTCCTCGCTGGGCCGGATCATCGCCCGCAGTTCGAGCAGTGCGCGGCCCGCGAGCGCGGCGTCCAGCTCAGCTGGCGCGTACGCCGACCCGAGCCGGCTCCAGGCCACGAGATGGGCATTCGGCGCGATCGCGGCGGTCAGGTCGATCTGGAGCAGAGTCAGCCGGTGCACCACGTCCAGCAGCCCGGACGGCCGCAGGCGATCCAGGAGCTGCGCGCGCACGGCGATCCGGCGTGCGTCGACGCGGGAGAGCTCGTGCACGGTCACGGCCCGAGGGCAGCGGACATGTCCGGCAGCACCGTCAGTTGATCCCCGGCCCGATGGCCGTCTCGAAGCCGCGCAGCACGTTCCGGTCTCCGGAATGCTCGATCACGCCCTGGGCCGGCCGGTGCCACAGCCAGCAGTCGAGGTCGGCTGCCGTGCCGCTGACCTCCGCCGCAGCCGGCCCGCCGGAACCCGCCGTGGCGGCATCGAGCGGAACGGCCTCGATGTCGGGCTCGTCATAGACCTTGCCGCTGTCCGGGCTCGTGCCGGTGAACCGGCCCAGCGTGACCAGCCAGGAATGGCCCGTATCGCTGGCGGTGATCCGCAGGGTCCGGCCGGGCTCGGGGGTGAAGGTACCCCAGTCGGGCACGCCCGCGTACATGATCCGCAGCGCCTCGTCGACGCCATCCGCACTGAGCTGCGGGTCCAGCGGGGTCCGGTCGTCAGCCGTCAGCTCGGCATCGACCCGGTGGATCAGCGCCTCATGCGCCTGCCGGCGGCGGGTGAACCCGGCTGTCTGCTCCGTCGACCAGCTCCAGGCCGGGGCCTGCGGCGGCGTCGCGGCCAGCACGCCCACCAGCTCGCGGCTGGCGCGGGTGAAGAAGTCCGCCAGGCCGGCCCGGTCGCGGGGCCGCCCAGGAGTCCGGGCCTCGGCCTCCTCGCCGCTGACGCCCTCCCGCACCACAGTGCCCCAGAAGAACTGCACCTCACCCAGGTGCCACAGCAGGTCATCGGCATCCCAGTCCGGGCAGGTCGGCACGGGTGCGTCAGCCGGAAGCTGGCTGACCACCTCAAGGAAGCGGGCCGATTCGCCCGCCAGGTGCGCGATGTAGTCCAGTTCAGTCGTCATTCCCGGCAGGTTACTACCGGGCACCGACGCTGTTCCCCGGCGGCCGCGGAGCGCTGCGGCCATCCGTGGCTTAATCAGCCGGAAACCCGCCCGGCTGCCTGGCCCCCTATACTCCGGCGGTAATGCCGTTCCCGTATCAGTCGCCAGCCCGGCCGATGGCGCGCCGCGAGAAGCGCATGCTGGCCGCGGCCGCCGCGGTCATCGTGGCCGTCTTCGCCGCCGTCGGCATCTACGCGGCCGTCAGGCCGGGCAGCTACGGGCCGTCGCACGACGGCTGCGTGACCGTGCAGATGCCCAGCTCCACCGGCGGCGCGCTGCTGCACGACTGCGGCGCGGCGGCCCGGGCCATGTGCCGTAACGCGTTCGCGAACACCGGCAAGCTGTCCCTGCTGACCCGGCCGCAATGCCGCCTGGCAGGACTAGGACCGCCGCACTGATGACGGCACTGACGTCGCACTGACTCGGGAGGTGACTCGGCCGGTGAGCGTGGTTCTGGTGACCGGAGGGACGGGCACGCTCGGCCGTCAGCTGGTGCCTGTCCTGGCCGGGCGGGGCCACGAGGTCCGGGTCCTGTCCCGGCGGCCGGGCGCCGGGACCCATCTGGGCGACCTGCGCACTGGCGCCGGTCTCGCCGCGGCCGCCGACGGCGCGCAGCTGGTCGTGCACGCCGCCTCGGACCGCCGGCTGGGCCGCTCCGACCTGGCCCAGACCGAGCGGCTGCTGTCCGCCGTTCCCGCCTGCGCGCACCTGCTGTACCTATCGATCGTCGGCGTGGATGCCATCCCGTTTAGCTATTACCGGGTCAAGCTGGCGTGCGAGGACCTCGTCGCGGCGAGTCCGGTGCCGTCGACGACGCTGCGCGCGACCCAGTTCCATGAGCTGCTGGCCGCCGCGCTGCGCGCGGCCGAGCGCTGGCCGGTCGCCCCGCTGCCGCTGGACCTGCTCGTCCAGAGCGTGGCCGCGCGCGAGGTCGCGGCCAGGGCCGCTGACATCATCGAGGGTCCTGCGCTGGGCCGCGCCACCGACTTCGGCGGACCGGAGGTGCTGAGCGGCTGGCAGGTCACCGGCGCCTGGCGCGCGCACCGCGGCAAGCCGCGAGCGGTCGTCAGCGTCCGCCTGCCCGGCCGCCTGTACCGGAGCTTCAGCCGCGGGCTGAACACGTGTCCCGGCTACGCGGAGGGGCGGCAGACCTGGACGCAGTTCGTCCTGGGCGAACAGCCGGCGGCGGCCGGCCGGGCCCGGCCGGCCTGATAATGGCCTGCGTGACGTTGCGGCATGCGGCCAGGGTCGCGGTCCTGGCCGACATTCACGGGAACCTGCCTGCTCTCGAGGCCGTGCTGCCGGAAGCCGAGGCGGCCGGCGCCGAGGCCATCGTCCTGCTCGGGGACATCGCGCTCGGGCCGATGCCGGCCGAGGTGCTGGACCGGCTGGCCGGGCTCGGCGAGCGGGCCGTCTGGGTGCACGGCAACTGCGAGCGGGAGATGGTGACCGCCTTCGACGGCGGGACGGTACCGGGCCCGAACGGCGAGGCGGCCGCGGCGAGCGCGGCGAGCGCGGCGCTGATCGGCCGCGCCCACCGGGACCAGATCAACGGCCTGCCGCTGACGGTCTCCCTCGCTGTCGGCGGGCTCGGGGACGTGCTGTTCTGCCACGCGTCGCCGCGTCGCGACGATGAGATGCTGCTGGTCGACAGCCCGCCGCAGCGATGGTCGGACGCGCTGGCGGGCGTCGCCGCGCCGACGGTCATCGTCGGGCACACTCATATGCCGTTTGACCGGCTGGCGGCCGGCTACCGGGTGATCAACCCCGGCAGCGTCGGGATGCCCTACGGGCCGGCCGGGGCGGCGTGGGCGCTGCTCGGCCCGGACGTGACGCTGCGCCGCACCCGCTACGACACCGCGGCCGCGGCCCGCGCGATCGGCGCGAGCCGGTACGCCGACGCGGCCGACTGGGCGCGCGAGTTCGTGCTGACTCAGTACTCCGACGCCGAGGCCCTGGAGGCGTTCACGCAGGTGGCCCGCCAGCAGGCGGCCGCCACCTCCTGAGCCGGGCCGCGGCGGCTCCGGCCGGCCGCTGACGTCCCGGAGCCGGCCGGCCGGCTCCGGGACGTCAGCTCGCAGCGAGCAGCCGGATGATATGAGCCGCCCTGGCCAGATCCTTATTGCCGGCGGCGATGGCGGCCTCGGAGCGAGTCATCAGGGCTGCGTCCCTGCCCGCGGTCGCAGCCGTGCAGTCGCTGGCCGCCTGGCCGAACTGGCCGAGCGCACTGGCATACCATTCCTGAGCGGCCGGGTCGGGGATGGGCGACCCGCTGCGGGCCGCGACGACCTCGCCGGACAGCTGCTCGCAGGCCACCTTGAGCGCGGGCACGAAGCCGGCACTGGCTTCGCTGACGACGGTGACCGCCTGGTCGCTGACTTCGTTGCGCCCGTTGCCTCCCGAGCCGTTGGCCCAGGCCAGGACTTTCGCGGCGACACTCAGGGCGGCCGGGTAGGTCGGCGCTGGCGCGGGATGCCGCTGCGCGGTATGCCTGGCCGCCGAGTGCGCGGCAGCTGACTGCACGGCCTCGGCCGCCGCCGCCGCTTTCGCCGGCTTCGGCGCATGCTGCTGACCGGTGTGCGCGACAGCCACGGCGATCACCGCCAGGACGACTACGGCGCCGAGCGCCGGCAGCCAGATCCAGCGCTTCGCCGGGGTCTTCTTCAGGCGGGTCCGGTGCTGCGGCATGAGGATCTGGGCTCCTTCTGGGCTCTCGCGGGGAAAGCGGACGATATGTCGACGCCCACGAGACCTGGAAAGTTGACCGGGAAGGCCAGCCAACGGCCCGGATCCGCGCCAGACTCAGCCGAGAACGGGCGCAGTCGTATGGTCATGCGGCTGACAACGTCCCGGCGGCGCCCGGCCAGCGGGCAGCGTCACGCCTGCCCGCGCACCGGCCGGCCGGGGTCAGCGCAATACGTCCGCGTCGAAGCAGGTGCGGTCGCCGGTGTGGCACGCCCCGCCCACCTGGTCCACCCGGACCAGCACCGCGTCGCCGTCGCAGTCCAGCGCCACCGACTTGACCAGCTGCAGGTGCCCGGAGGTCTCGCCCTTCACCCAGTACTCCTGGCGGCTGCGGGACCAGTACGTGCACCGGCCCGTGGTCAGCGTCCGGTGCAGCGCCTCGTCGTCCATCCAGCCGAGCATGAGCACCTCCCCGGTGTCATACTGCTGCGCAATGGCGGCGACCAGGCCGTCGGCGTTGCGCTTCAGCCGCCCGGCAATGGCCGGGTCCAGCCCGGATGCTCCCGCGTCCGCCCGCATCAGGATCCACCTCCGCTGTCACGCCCGGTACCGGCCAGCTGGCCGCGGCGGACCAGATGGCCGGCCGCACCGAGCGCGTCCTTGACCTCGTCGATCGTAACGCCGCCGAAATGGAACAGGCTGGCGGCCAGCACCGCGTCAGCGCCGGCATCGACAGCCGGCCCGAAGTGCGCCAGCTCGCCCGCACCGCCGCTGGCGATGATCGGCACGCCGGCCACCTCGCGGACCGCGCGGATCAGCTCGAGGTCAAAGCCCGCCCTGGTGCCGTCAGCGTCCATCGAGTTGAGCAGGATCTCGCCGGCCCCCAGCTCGGTCGCCTGGCGGGCCCAGCTGATCGCATCCATTCCGGTGCCGCGACGCCCGCCGTGCGTGGTCACCTCGAACCCGCTGGGCGGCACCGGCCCGGACGCGCTGCCTGCCGCACCGAAGGGCACCCGCCGGGCATCCACCGACAGCACGACGCACTGCGATCCGAAACGGGCCGCCGCCTCGGTCAGCAGCGCAGGCCGGGCAATCGCCGCCGTGTTCAGCGACACCTTGTCGGCCCCGGCCCGCAGCAGCCGGTCGACGTCGTCCACGCTGCGCACGCCGCCGCCGACGGTCAGCGGGATGAACACCTGCTCGGCAGTCCGCCGCACCACCTCATACAGGGTCTCGCGCCCGCTGCTGGACGCGGTGATGTCGAGGAACACCAGCTCGTCGGCGCCATCGCGGTCGTAAGCCGCGGCCAGCTCCACCGGGTCCCCCGCGTCGCGCAGCTGGCGGAAGTTCACGCCCTTGACCACCCGGCCGGCGTCCACGTCGAGGCACGGGATGACCCGGATCGCCACGGTCATCGTGCCGCCGTCCCGCCTGCCCCCGGCCGGTAGGCCACGGCCTCGATCTCGATCAGCATCCGCGGATCAACCAGGGCGGCGACCTCGACCATCGTGGCGGCCGGCATCGCCGCCGCGAAAGCGGCGCGATGGGCCGCACCGTACTCTTCCCAGCGGGCTATGTCCGTCACGAACATCCGCGTCCGCACCACGTCCGCCAGCCCCGCCCCGAGCCGCTCGAGCGCATCCCGGAGGTTCACGATCGCCTGCGCGGCCTGCGCCGCGGCATCACCCGCGTGCACGAGCCCGCCGGCATCGGTCGACGTGCAGCCGGAGACGAAGATGTAGTCACCGGCCGCGACGGCGCGGCTATAGCCCACCACCGGCTCCCACGGGCTGCCGCTGGCGATCTTCCGGATCATCCCGGTACCGCCTTCCGTCACGGCGTCACCGCCGACAGCGCCTCGGCCAGCGTGAACGCCCCGGCGTACAGGGCCTTCCCGACGATGGCGCCCTCGACGCCCAGCGGCCGCAGCGCCGCGATGGCCCGCAGATCGGCCAGGCTGGACACGCCGCCGCTGGCGATGACGGGCCGGCCGGTGCGTGCGCACACCTCGCGCAGCAGGTCCAGGTTAGGGCCGGCCAGCATGCCGTCCCTGGTGACATCGGTCAGCACATAGCGCTGGCAGCCGTCGGCCTCCAGCCGGTCCAGCACATCGAAGAGCTCACCGCCGTCGGCCGTCCAGCCGCGCGCGGCCAGCCGGGTGCCGCGCACATCCAGGCCGACGGCGATGCGGTCGCCGTGCTCGGCGATGATGCCCCGTACCCAGACCGGGTTCTCCAGCGCGGCGGTGCCGATCACGACCCGCCGGCAGCCGGTCGCCAGCGCGGCGGCCAGCGACGCATCGTCGCGGATTCCGCCGGACAGCTCGACATCGACGTCCAGCCGGCCCGCCAGCGAGGCGAGCAGCGGGGCGTTGGACCCGCGGCCGAAGGCAGCGTCGAGGTCGACCAGGTGGATCCACCGCGCGCCGCCGTGCTGCCAGGCCAGCGCCGCATCGAGCGGATCGCCGTAATCGGTCTCGGTGCCGGCCGCACCCTGCACCAGCCGGACGGCCTGCCCGGCGGCCACGTCGACCGCCGGCAGCAGTTCCAGCGCGGCGCTCGCCGGGCCGTCGCCTGCCATCTCGGTGCCTGCCGTCTCAGTGCCGGTCATCGCAGCATCTCCAGCCAGTTGCCGAGCAGCACCGCGCCCACGTCGCCGGACTTCTCCGGGTGGAACTGGGTCGCGCAGAGGGCTCCGTCCTCGGCGGCCGCGACGAAGTCCTCGCCGTGCCTGGCCCAGGTGACCAGCGGCGCGCTCTGCTGGCCGGGTCCCGGCGGCAGCGCCTTGGCCGCGTAGGAGTGGACGAAGTAGAACATCTCGCCGGCTCCGATCCCGGCCAGCAGGCGCGACCCGGCTGGCGCGCTGACCGTGTTCCAGCCCATATGCGGGAGCACGGGCGCGGCCAGTCGCTGCACTACGCCGGGCCAGCAGCCGCAGCCCGCCGTGCGCTGGCCGTGCTCGACCCCGGCCTCGAACAGCACCTGCATGCCGACGCAGATCCCGAGAACCGGCCGCGACCCGGCCAGCCGCTTGCCGATGACCGTCTCGCCGCCGACGGCCGTCAGCCCGGTCATGCAGGCCGCGAAGGCGCCGACGCCCGGCACGACCAGTCCGTCGGCCTGCAGCGCTGCCGCGCTGCCGGAGGTGATCTCCGCGTCCGCGCCGACCCGCTGCAGGGCCCGCTGCGCTGAGCGCAGGTTCCCGGAGCCGTAGTCGAGCACCACGACCCGCGGCCGCCGGCGGCTCACCGGCGCTCCCGGCGCCCGGCTGGGCGGTACTGGCGGGTCCTCACGGCTCTCTCCTGCACCCTCCGGTGCCGGGACTTCCATGATCACGGAAGCCTGTCGGTCGTATCAGCTGACAGACTTCCGTGATCATGGAAGGGGCCGGGCGCGACGTGCTGGCGGCGGCGCGCGGGGCGGTCATAGCGTGCCCTTGGTGCTCGGGATCGCGCCGGCCGCCCGCGGATCCAGGGCCACCGCGGCACGCAGCGCCCTCGCGAACGCCTTGAACTGCGCTTCGACGATGTGGTGCGGATTGCGTCCCCGCAGCACATCCAGGTGCACGCAGATGCCGGCCGAGTGCGCCAGCGACTCGAAGAAGTGCCGGGTCAGCGTCGTGTCGTAGGTACCGATCAGCGGGGGCATGCCGGCGGGCTCCGAGTGCACGGCGTAGGGCCGTCCAGACAGGTCGACCGCGGCCCGCGCGAGGGTCTCGTCCAGCGGAACGAGCGCGTCGCCGAACCGGCAGATGCCCGCCTTGCTGCCGAGTGCCTCCCGCAGCGCCTGGCCGAGCGCCAGTGCCGTGTCCTCGACCGTGTGGTGCGCGTCGACCTGGATGTCGCCGCGGGCCTGCACGGTGAGGTTCAGCAGCCCGTGCTTGCCGAGCTGCGCGAGCATGTGATCGAAGAACGGCACGCCGGTGTCCGCCTTGGCCGCGCCCTGCCCGTCCAGGTCGAGCTCGATCAGCACCCGGGTCTCGGCGGTGCTCCGCTCGACCCGCGCGGTCCGGCCATCCTGGCTGTTCACGGTGCCTCCAGCTCCGTCGTCACCCCGCGGTCACGGCCCTGAACGGCCGGCAGCCGGTGCCGCCCATGATCACGAGGCTCACCGGGCGGCGCCCTGGCCGCCCGCAACGGCCGGGCCGGCTCCCAGCACTGCGGTCAGCGCGGCCCGGAACGCGGCCATCTCCGCGGCCGTGCCCATGGTAACGCGCAGCCATCCCGGCGGCCCGGCCTCGCGGATCAGCACGCCCTGGTCCAGCAGGGCCTGCCAGACGGCCCTGCGGTCGGCGAACCGGCCGAACAGCACGAAATTGGCATCCGACTCGGCCGCGACCAGGCCAAGCTCCCGCAGCCACGTCACCAGCCGATCGCGGGCGGCCCGGATCTCGGCCACGGTGCCGAGCAGCGCGGGAGCATGCGCCAGTGCCGTCCTGGCCACGGCCTGGGTGACGGCTGAGAGGTGATAGGGCAGCCGGACCAGGAGCATCGCGTCGATCACCGCCGGGCTGGCCGCCAGGTAGCCGACCCGCGCGCCGGCTAGGGCGAAGGCCTTGGACATGGTCCTGGCCACCACGAGCCGCGGGTAGCGCGGCAGCAGCGTCAGCGCCGTGGCCGCCGGATCGCGCGCGAACTCCGCGTACGCCTCGTCGACCACCACCATGCCCGGCGCTTCCGCGCAGACGGCCTCGATGACCTCCAGCGGCAGCGCCGTCCCGGTGGGATTATTCGGCGAGGTCAGGAACACCAGGTCCGGCTGCCGGGCACGGACGGTCGCGGCCGCGCGGGCGGGGTCCAGGCCAAAGTCCTCGTCCCTGGCGGCCGCCTGCCAGCCGGTCGCGGTGGTCTGCGCGATGATCGGATGCATCGAGTAGGAAGGCTCGAAGCCGAGCGCGCTGCGGCCCGGCCCGCCGAAGGCCAGCAGCAGCTGCTGGATGATCTCATTGGATCCGTTGGCCGCCCACACGTTCGCGCGCGTCAGCCCGTGGCCCAGGTAGCCGGCCAGGTCGTCCCGGAGGGCAACCGCGTCGCGGTCCGGGTACCGGTTGAGGCTCGCGGCCTCGATCGCGACCGCGGCGGCGATGTCGCTGACCAGGCCGGGCGGCGGCGGGTACGGGTTCTCGTTGGTGTTCAGCCGGACCGGCACGTCGAGCTGCGGCGCGCCGTAGGGCTTGCTCCCGGCCAGGTCAGGCCGCAGCGGCAGGCCGGCCAGGCCGCCGGGCAGGCTTCCTGGCGGCTCGGGTAGCGCGCTGCTCACCGGGCTGACTCCCGCGGCGCCTGCGCCGCGGGAGCTGCCGCTCCCGCTTGCGCCGGACCCGGCCCGGCTGGCGCCGGCTGAGCTGCGGCAGCTTCCGGCGCATCCGATACGGCCGGCGCCGGGACGCGGACGCGGACCGCCTGCACGTGCGCGTCGAGGTCCTCGGCCTCGCCCAGCGCGTCGATGTGCGGCGCCACGGCCGCGAGCGCCGCGGCGTCGCATTCCACGACGTGGATGCCGCGCAGGAAGGACAGCACGGACAGGCCGCCCGTATGCCGGGCCGTGCCGCCCGTCGGCAGCACGTGGTTGGACCCGGCCAGGTAGTCGCCGAGCGAGACCGGCGCGAAGGCCCCGGCGAAGATAGCCCCGGCGTTGCGCACCCGGCGGGCCAGCGCCGCGGCGCCATCGGCCTGGATTTCCAGGTGCTCGGGCGCCCAGGCATCGGCCACGGCCAGCGCGGCGCTGATGTCGTCGACCAGGACGCAGGCCGACTGCCCGGCCAGCGCCGTCTGCACGCGGCCCGCATGCCGGGCCTGCGGCGCCATCACGGCCAGCTCGGCATCGACGCGATCGGCCAGCCGGTCATCGGTGCTGATCAGCAGGCACGCAGCGAGCGGATCATGCTCGGCCTGCGCGATCAGGTCGGCCGCCACGAAGGCGGCATCCGCGGTGTGATCGGCGACGATCGCGATCTCGGTCGGGCCCGCCTCCGCGTCGACCGAGACCTGCCCCTGCAGCAGTCGCTTGGCCGCCGCCACGTAGATGTTGCCCGGCCCGGTGATCACGTCAACGGGCGCGCAGTCCGCGGTGCCGTAGCCGAGCATGGCGATGGCCTGGGCACCCCCCGCGGCGTGCACCTCGGTGATGCCGAGCAGCGCGCAGGCTGCCAGCACGACCGGGTGCGGCAGTCCGCCGGATCCGGCCTGCGGCGGAGACGCGACGGCGATCTCGGCCACGCCGGCGACCTGCGCCGGTATGACGTTCATCACCACCGACGACGGGTAGACGATCAGGCCGCCCGGCACGTAGACACCGGCCCGGCCGACCGGCAGGTAGCGCTCGGTGACAACGGAGCCGGGGGCGACGGTCGTCGTCGTCTCGCGCGGCAGCTGGGCCTCATGCACCAGCCTGGCCCGCCGGGCCGCTTCCTGCAGGGCCAGCCGGACATCGGGCTGCAGCCCGGCCAGCGCGCGGGCCAGCGCTTCGCCCGGCACCCGGCTGCTGGCCAGGTCGATGCCGTCGAACTTCGCCGTGTAGGCGCGGACGGCCTCGCTGCCGCGCTGCCGCACGTCCGCGCAGACCGGGCGGATCACCTCGAGTGCCGCCGCCACGTCGAGCTGGGCCCGCGGCAGCAGCCCGGCCAGCCCTTTCCTGTCAAGGCTGGTCAGTGGCCTGCCGCGCAAATCGACCCTGGAGAGCACCCGCCCAGCGTAACGGGCCGGATCACGAGCCCGGCGCAGCGCACCCGGCGCAGCGCACCCGGGCTGGGCACCCGGGCTGGGCGGCCGGGCTGGGCGGCCGGGCTGGGCGGCCGGGCTGGGTGGCCGGGCTGGGCGGCCGGATGCGGGCACCCGGGCCTGCGGTGACCGGACACGGGGGCATCCGGGCGCGGGCGGCCGGGCTAGCCGGGCAGCGCCCGGGTGATCACGCCCTGCCAGGGACCGAGCGCGCGCCCGCCGCCGGGCGGGATCTCGCCGGACGTGGTGAGCAGCACCTCGCCGGCCTGGCCAGCCAGGGCGGCAGGCTGGTCAGAGAAGTTGGCCGCTACCACCAGGTCGCCGACTCGGTAGGTCCATTGCGTGTCCGGCGCCGGCAGCTGCTGGTAGCCGGCCACGCCCTGGCCCAGCTCGGCGCGTCGCACGGCCAGCAGGCTGCGGCACAGGTTCAGCACTGATCCGGGATCCTGCCGCTGGTCAGCGACGTTGCGCGCGGAAATGTCAGCCAGCGGAAGCCAGGGCTTGACGCCCTGGCTGGTGAAGCCGCCGCCCTCAGCGCCGTCCCAGGGCATCGGCGTCCTGGCCCGGTCCCTGCTGCCATGCGGGTTGTCGCTGCCCCTGGTCATCACGTCCCGCTGCAGCTCGGGCGGGACGTCCGCGTCGGTCATGCCGATCTCGTCGCCGTAATAGAGCACGACCGTGCCCGGCAGGGTGGCCAGGATCAGCAGCGCGAGCCGGGCCTTGCGCTCGTCCCCGTCGCACCACCTGGTCGGGAAGCGGCCTACGTCATGGTTGGACGCCGTCCACACCGGGCACGCGCCGGCCGGCAGGTTCTCCAGCGTCCGCGCCACCACGGCGGACAGCTGCGCGGCGGTGAAGCCGGCGAAGACCAGCGGGAAGTTGAAGGCCATCTGCAGCTCGTCGTTGCTGCCGTAGAAGCCGGCCAGCTTCCGGAGGTCGCCGACCCAGGTCTCCCCCAGCAGCAGCCGCGGCGGGGTGTAATGGTCAGCTATCTGCCGCCAGTCACGGAAGACGGCGTGCGTCTCCGGCCGGTTCGCGTTGTACACCGGGCGCAGGCCGAAACGGCCCTCCAGCGGATCCTCGTGCTCCATCGGCGGGTTGTCGCGCAGCAGTGAGTCCTTGTACAGCCCGTGCGCGACATCAATCCGGAACCCGGCCACCCCCCGGTCGAACCAGAATTCCAGGATGTCCCGGAACTCCTGGTGCACCGCCTCGTCCCACCAGTTGAGGTCCGGCTGGCTGACATGGAAGTTGTGCAGGTAGTACTGGCCGGACGGGGCGTCCCACTGCCAGGCCGGGTGGCCGGTCATGTCCAGCCAGTTGGTCGGCGGGCCGCCGCCGGGCGCCGGGTCGGCCCAGACGTAGTAGTCACGGTGCGCCGAGTCGCGGCCCGATGACGCGTCAATGAACCAGGGATGCGCGGAGCTGGTGTGGTTGGGCACCAGATCCAGCAGGATCCGGATGTTCCGCCTGGCCGCCTCGGCAATCAGCTCGTCGAGGTCAGCCAGCGTGCCCAGGTCCGGGTGAACGCCGGTGTAATCGCTGACGTCATAGCCCCAGTCCAGGTCGGGCGATGGCATGGTCGGGGAGAGCCAGATGCCGTCCACCCCCAGCCAGCTCAGATGATCGAGCCGCTCGATGATGCCACGCAGGTCGCCGTACCCGTCATCGTTGCTGTCCCGCCACGACCGGACGTAGAGCTGGTAAAGAACGGCGCCTTGCCACCACGGGCTCGGTGACCCTGTCGTGCCCATCTCTCTCCTGATTCATCGGCGACAGCTGGGGGCGTACAGACATCGACGCCCGCGCCATGGCAGCCTGCCGGAGTCGCCGGGCTGCCGGGCCGGTAGCCCGGCGACCCGCGACGACGGTGTTGCTTACCCGCGATGGCTGCGGCCAGCCCTGGTCAGGACCAGATGGCGGCCTCGGTATCGGCGTCGAAGAACTGCAGGCCCTCGGTGTCGACGGTGAACGTGACCCGCTCTCCCACCTTCACGGTGCTCTTCGGATCAACCCGGGCGACTCCCTCCCCCGATTCCGACGTCGCGTCCTCCTCGGTGGCACCCTCAGCCCGGACCCGGCGGGCGTCCAGGGTGAAATGAACCACGAGTTCGGAGCCAAGAGCCTCGATCAGATCCACGTCGCCGACGAGGGCGGGGCCGGTGGTGCCGTTCCCGGCGGACGGCAGGTGCTCGGGCCGCAGGCCCAGGATCACCTTCTTGCCCGCGTACGAGGCCAGTGCGGGGTGCGCTAGCCCGACGGACTCCGGGAGCGCGAGGTCCTGGGAACCCAGCCGGACAGAGCGCGCGCCTTCGCCGATGGAAGCCTCGTAGAGGTTCATCGCCGGCGAGCCGATGAAGGCGGCGACGAAGAGATTGTCCGGGTGGTCGTAGAGGACCTGCGGGTGATCACACTGCTGCAGCACGCCACTCCGGATGACCGCCACCCGGTCCCCCATCGTCATGGCCTCGATCTGGTCGTGCGTCACATACAGGGTGGCCACCGCGATCCGTCGCTGGATCCGCTGCACCTCGGCCCGCATCTGCACCCGCAGCTTGGCGTCCAGGTTCGACAGCGGCTCGTCCATCAGGAACACCGACGGCTCGCGCACGATCGCCCGGCCCATCGCCACCCGCTGCCGCTGCCCGCCCGACAGCTGGCCCGGCTTGCGATCCAGCCACTCGGTCAGCCCCAGGATGTCCGCGGTCTCCTTCACCTTCGCCGCGATCTCGCCCTTGGGCAGCTTCCGCAGCTTCAGCGCGAACCCGATGTTCTCCGCGACCGTCATGTGCGGGTACAGCGCGTAGTTCTGGAAGACCATCGCGATGTCACGGTCCTTGGGCGTGACGTCATTGACCTCCTTCCCGGCTATCCGCAGCGTGCCGCTGGTGATGTCCTCCAGCCCGGCCACCATCCGCAGCGCGGTGGTCTTGCCGCAGCCGGACGGGCCGACGAGCACCATGAACTCGCCCTCAGCCACATCCAGGTTCAGGTCCTTCACGGCATGAAAGCCGTTCGGGTACACCTTGTCCACGTGCTCCAGGCCGACGGTGGCCATCATGCCTCCTTACCGGGCGCGTCCCCGGATCTCGCGATGGGCGCCGCCCGGCCGGGGGCCGGCGGCCGTCTGATGCTGGATGCCCGCTCACGGGCGGCCAGGTCCTGCGTCGTCGGGGACTGCGTAGTCGGGGGCTGCGTCGTCGCGGACTGGGCAGTCGGGCCACGGCAGGGCGCGGCCAGGTGACGGGTCATCCCTTCACCGCGCCCGAGGTTAGCCCGGAAATCACGAACTTCCGGAATATGAACACCAGGATGCCGATGGGAACGGTGGCGACCACGGCAGCGGCGAAGATCGTGGCGTACGGCGTGACGTCGATCGTGCCGAACTGGGAGACCCCGACCGGGATGGTACGGAAGTTGTTGGAGATGTTGAAGGTGAGCGCCATCAGGAACTCGGTCCAGCAGGCGGTGAAGCAGAAGATGCCGGCGGTGAAGATGCCCGGCAGGGACTGCGGCAGGATGATCGACCATACCGTGCGCAGCGGCGAGGCGCCGTCGATCCGGCCGGTCTCCTCCATCTCCTTCGGGATGCCGAGCATGTAATTGCGCAGGATCCAGATGGCGAACGGCAGGTTGAAGGCCGTATACGGGATGATCAGCGCCTGGTAGCTGTTCAGCCAGCCGAGGTGGCGCAGCAGCAGGTAGAGCGGCGCGATCAGGGCGATCTCCGGGAACACCGAGATCATCAGCAGGGCCACCAGCATGGTGAACTTGCCCCGCATCGGCAGCCGGCCCAGCGCGTAGCCCGCCAGCGTCCCCATCACCAGCACGAGCGCGGTGGCGATCAGCGTGACGATGAGCGAGTTGCGGAAGTAGATGCCGAAGTCGTACTGGACGAACGCGGACTTGTAGTTGGCGGTGCTGAGCGGATTGGGGAACCACTGCGGCGGGTCAACCCCGATGTTGGCCGGCGTCTTGAAGCTGGACGCGATCAGCCAGTACATCGGCGCGCCGATGAAGATCACGACGAAGAACGTGGAGATGTTGACGCCGTTGATGACCCGGTGCCAGCCGGTTCGCTTGCGGTTGCGCATCAGGTGTTTTCCTTCCCGACCTGGACCCGGAAGGTTCGCAGCGAGAGCAGGCAGCCCAGCAGCACGAGCAGCGCCGTGCTGGTCGCCACCGCCGCCCCGCCGCCGAAATCGAGGTTCTGGAACATGGCCTTGTAGCCGAGTACCGCCAGCGAGGTCGTCGCGGTACCGGGGCCGCCGCCGGTGAGCACGTAGGGCAGGTCGAACAGGCCGAACGCCTGCAGCACGCGGAACATGACGGCCAGGGCCAGGGTCGGCCGCAGCAGCGGGACGGTGATCCGCCAGAAGGTCGACCAGCCCGACGAGCCGTCTATCTCCGCTGCCTCGTAGACATCACCAGGCAGCATCACCAGTCCGGCCAGCACGATGATGGCGACGAACGGCGTGGTCTTCCAGATGTCGGCCACCATCATCCCGATGATCGCCGGAGTCGAGGTGCCGAGGACATTGGGGTGACCGAGCCCGAGCGCGCCGAAGATGGCCTGCAGCGCGCCGTAGGTCGCCTCATAGATGTAGCCCCAGAGCTCGGCGTTGATGACCGTGATCATGGACCAGGGAATCAGCAGCAGGGCCATCATCCAGCCACGACCGCCCGCCAGCCGCTCCAGCACCAGCGCGATCATGGTGCCGAGCGCCAGTTCCACCGCCACCGTGACGATCGTGTAGACGATGGTGAAGACGAGCGCGTACCGCCAGACCGAGCTGTGGATCACCGCCGAGTAGTTAGCCCAGGTAATGCCGGACTGGGCGAAGCCGCTGCCGCTCACCGTCACGTTCCGCACGCTCATCAGGACCGAGTACAGGATCGGGAAGATGGTGACGCCGGCCACGAAGATCAGGGCGGGAGCCGCGAACAGCCACCCCATCCGGGCGAGTCTCTTCCGGTTAACGTCCTGGCGGCCGACCGGGGGCACGGCCGCTGTTGCTTGCTGGGTGGCGGCTGAAATGGTGGTCATTAGGTCACTCCTTGTCGCCTCGGCCGGCCCGCGCTCCGCCGCTGTCGCGCGGGGCGCCCGGCACCGGGACGCCGGAGCGTCCCGGTGCCGGGCAAGCTGCCGACGGGTCAGAGCCCGCCGGAGGTGGTGGTGAGGGCCGTGGATGCCTGGGACTGGGCGGCCGAGAGCCCGGCCGACGGCGAGGTTGAGCCCGCGAGGATGGCGTTCACGTTGGTGTAGATAGCCGTGCTCAGCGCGGGGTAGTTGGGCGTGCCGGCCGGCCGCGGGACCAGCTTGGTCTTCCCCACGATGGCCAGCACCGGGTTCAGGCTGACGACCGAGGGCGAGGTCCGGACCGACTCGACCGTCGGGATCTCCGAGTACTTGACGGCCAGGATGGTCTGAGCCGAGGTGCTGGACAGCCACTTGATGAAGGTCAGGTCAGCGGCGATGTGCTTGCTGTGCGGGTTGATGTACATGTTCCAGCCGCCGATGTTGGAATAGCCGGGGGTCGGCTGGCCCTGGAACGTCGGCATCGGCTCCACGCCGACCTGGCTGGCGGTGAGCTTGGACGTGGCCGGGGTGGTGGCGTAGGAGTAGGCGTAGTCCCAGTTGCGCAGGAACACGGACTGCCCGGCAGCGAACACGTTCATCGCCTGCGGCTCCTGGAACGTGGTGACGGCGGACGGGGTGACGCCGGAGGTGATCAGGCCGCGCATGAAGGTGACGGCCTTGAGCGCGGCCGGGCTGTCGAGCGTGGCCTTGGTGTAGTCGCTGTTCGTCACCGTGCCGCCAGCGTCGGTCAGGTACTCCATGAAGTTGCAGGTGAGGCCCTCGTAGGAGTCGCCCTGCCAGACGAAGCCGTACTTGATGCCGTCCTTCTTCTCGATGGTCGTGGCCTCGCTCTCCAGCTGCTCCCAGGTCGTGGGCGGTGGCAGCCCGGCCTTGGCGAGCAGGTCCTTGCGGTAGTACATGAAGCCCTGGTCCTCGAACAGCGGCGAGCCGTACACCTTGCCCTTGTAGGAGGCGCCCTGGACCAGGCCGGGGGCGAACTTGGCCCAGTAGCTGGATGGCAGGTAGTTGGACAGCGGCACTGCCAGCGTGTGCGCGCCGAACTGCGCGGGCCAGATCACGTCGCCCATGAACACGTCCGGGGTGGACGAGCCGCCCGAGATCGTGGTGGCCAGCGTGGCCCGGTTGGTGTCGGTGTCGGTCGACGCGGACACCAGCGTGACATGGATGTTCGGGTACACCTTCTCGAAGGCGTTGATCAGGACAGTCCTGGTGTCAGTGGCGCCGGCCCCGGCGATCGGGCTAGCCGACCAGACGATGTTGCCGGACGTGGCCGAACCCTGGGCGCTGGTGCTCGAGGACGAGCTGCTGCTGCTGCTGCCGCCGCTGCTGCCGCAGCCGGCCAGCGCCAGCGCGCCGACTCCCGCGACGGCGGCCAGCTGCCACCTTCTCCTGGAGAGCTTGCCGGGGTATCTGAGCGAGGTTCCTTTGGACATCTACTGCTCCCTTGGTGGGTGTGCGAGTGGTGCTGGGAGGGGCTTGCGGGACTGCTGTGGCACCTCGTGGCCTTCCGTCGTTCCACGTTTTGCGTATTTGATGCCTGGCGGTCGGATAACGGACTCCTAGCCGGCATCGGCCAGCGCCGACACCGGATGCGCCCGGGGAGGCGGCCGCGGCCGCCACCGCATCCGGGCCGAGGTGCTCCTCGCAACCAGGCTGACCGGCAGCTCATCGCGGAGCGGGCGGACTGTCTCACCGCGGATCAGCGCGCAGAGCCTGCTCGCGCCCCGGGCGCCGCTCTCAGCGAGCGGCTGGTGCACCGTGGAGAGCCCGAGCTGAGCGGCGGACTCAATGTCGTCGTAGCCCACCACGGACACCTCGTCAGGCACTGGCCGGCCGGCGCTCTCCGCCGCCGCCTGCACGCCGAGCGCCTGGGTGTCTGATGTCGCGAAGATCGCGGTGGGCGGATCGGGCAGCGCGAGCAGCTTCAGCGCCAGGTTCCCGGCGGCGCGGGTGGAGTGCTCGCCGAGGCGGATCAGCGCCGGATCGTAGCTGATGCCGTGATGGCCGAGCGCGCGGCGGTAGCCGAGCAGCCGCCGCCGGGTGGAGACGAAACCCAGATCAGGATCGCGCGCGTCGCCGATGAAGCCGATCCGCCGGTGCCCGAGGCCGATCAGGTGGTCAGCGGCGAGGAAGCCGCCGCGGATGTCGTCCACGATGGTGCACGGGATGCCGGGCGCCTCGGTATCCACCAGCGTCAGGGCCAGGTGGGCGTCCTGCAGGGCGGCCAGCTGATCCCGGCTGAGCGGCAGCGACATGATGACCGCGCCGTCCGCACCATGCCGGGCGGTGAGCGCGCGCAGATGGCGGTCGCGCTGCGCCGGGGCATCGACGGTACGCAGCACGACGTCGAAGCCCTGCTCGTCCAGCACGCCGATAGCGCCGGACAGCCGCTCCACGACGGACGGGCGGGTGACGTACGGCACCAGGATCACGACCGTGCGCGGGCTGCCACGGGACAGCCCGGCGGCGAGCCTGCTGGGCCGGTAATTCAGCCGCCGCATCACGTCCAGGACGCGGCGGCGGGTGGCCTCGCGGACGTTCGGGCTCTCGTTCAGCACCCGTGACACCGTGCCGACGCTCACGCCGGCGGCTGCGGCAACTTCGGCGATGTTCGCCCGGTGCGCGGTTCTCAGCCGAGCCACCTCCGCAACATGCCGGAAACCAAGATTTAACCGGAATGGAACCGATTCAATGACAGTGGTACTCCTCACCCGCAATGACGTCAAGACCACCGGTAACGCCGAGACCGAAACGGAATGTGAGGCCGGCCGGCCTGCGCCGACCGGCCCGGGCTGAGCTAGCGTGACGGCGTGCGGATTCTGCTCGCGCAGCCGGCTCAGGCCAGCAACGTGCCGAAGCTCCTCGGCCTGCCCTGGCACCTGCCGCTGGCCGAGTGGCCCGCTGACCTGGTCGTCCGGGTACGGGATCTCGGCCAGGCCCGGCACGTGGTCCGCTTCGTGGAAGCCGGCGGGACGCTGGTGGCACTCAAGGAGATGCCGGAGGAGCTGGTCACCAGGGAGCACCGGCTGCTGACCTACCTGGCTGAGGAGTCCGTCCCTGCGGTCGAGTTCCTGGGCACGGTGACCGAGCGGGGAACGGACGGGAACGCGATCCTGATGACGCGCTACCTGGAATTCTCCCTCCCCTACCGGGCGCTGTTCCGCAGCCACCTGACCGAGGGCATGCCCGAGCGGCTGCTCGACGCCCTGGTCGAGCTGCTCGTCCGGCTGCACCTGGTGGGATTCTTCTGGGGCGACTGCTCGCTGTCCAATGCGCTGTTCCGCCGCGATGCGGGCGCGCTATCGGCTTACCTGGTCGATGCCGAGACCGGCGAGCTGGAGCAGGCGCTCACCAACGGGCAGCGGGAATGGGACCTGGAGCTGGCCACCGAGCGGGTGGCAGGCGGGATCGCCGACCTGATGAGTGAGCGGCAGGAGCGCGGCTGGGGCTCTGGCACCGAGCTCGACCCTGCCTGGGTGGCGGAGCAGCTGACGGTCAGGTACCGGCGGCTGTGGGCCGAGCTGACCCGCGAGGAGCTCATTGACGTGGGCGAGCGGCAGCGCGCCGAGGACCGGATCCGCCGGCTCAACGCGCTCGGCTTCGACGTGCGCGAGCTCGTCGTGACCACGGCCGACTCGGGCAGCAAGCTGCGGCTGTCCACCCGGGTCGTCGAGCCCGGCTTCCACCGCCGTGAGCTGGCCGCGCTGACGGGCCTCGATGTCGGCGAGAACCAGGCCAGGCGGCTGCTCAACGACCTGTCCGGGTTCCGCGCGTGGCTCAGCCGGGCGGAGGGCAGGAACGTGCCGCTGGCGGTGGCGGCGAGCCGGTGGCTGGCTGAGGTGTACGAGCCGACCATCAACGCCGTTCCCGCCGAGCTCCGGCAGAAGCTCGAGTCGGCCGAGGTGTTTCACCAGGTGCTCGATCACCGGTGGTTCCTGTCGCAGTCCAGCGGGCGCGAGGTGAGCACCGCGGAGGCGGCGCGGTCGTTCTTCGAGAACGTGCTGCCGTTCATCCCCGACGAGCGCCAGGTGCTGGCCGGGGAAGCGGGCTGAGCGGCTACTCGACGATCTTGGAGATCGGCAGTTCCAGGATGTCCCGGCCGCCGGCCGCCTTCAGCGCCGGGATCAGCGTGTTCACCCCGCGCTTGGGCACGACCGCCTCGACCGCGTTCATGTCACCGCGGGCCAGCGAGGTGATCGTCGGCGAGGACATGGCCGGAAGGATCGCCGTCACGGCGGCCAGCTGCGCGGCGGCGACGTTGAGCTTGAGCAGCACGTTGCCGCGGGCCCGGATGGCGCCGCGCAGCAGCAGCGCGATGTCTTCCATCGCCCCGCGCTTCTCCGCGTCGCCATTGGCAGCCGAGTTGGCCACCAGCTCGGTGTAGCTGGTCAGCAGCGTGTCCAGGATCCGCAGGCCGTTGCGGCGCAGCGACGAGCCGGTCTCGGTCAGGTCGACGATCGCGTCCACGATGTCCGGCACCTTGGCCTCGGTCGCGCCGTAGGACGGCACGATGACGGCCTTGACCCCGTGGGCCTCCAGGTACCGCTTGGTCAGGGCCGGCAGCTCGGTGGAGATGCGCACGCCGTCCGGCAGGTCACCGACCGACTGCCAGGACACGCTGGCCGGGACGGCGAGCACCACGCGCACCGGATCCGAGGTCGCCTTGGAGTACTGCAGCTCCCCCAGCGAGGTCACCTCGGCGCCGGTCTCGGTGATCCAGTCCCGCCCGGTGATGCCGAAGTCGAACAGACCCTCCTCGACATAGGACGGGATCTCCTGCGGCCGCAGGAACCTGACCCGGTCAATCCGCGGATCGTCAATGGTCGCGTGGTAATCCCGGTCCGAGGAGCGCCGGACCGTCAGGTCGGCGGCATCGAACAGCTCAAGCGTTGCCCGCTCCAGCGAGCCTTTCGGCAAGACCAGCGACAGCACCGGATCAGACCCTTCATTTCCCGAACGCGACCCTTCCCGACTCTAGCCGTCAGGCCCGGTCGCCGCCGGGCCGCAGCCAAGGCCACAGCTGCCGCGAGGTCGTTGACACTTACGTTATATCTCAATTACTCTGTCCAGAGTACTTGTGCAGGAGGTACCGATACCGATGCCCGCGAGAAACCGCTCCAACCCGCTGGCCCTGGCCGTGCTCGTCTGCCTCGCCGAGCAGCCCCGGCATCCCTACGAGGTGGCCACGACGCTGCGCCAGCGTCGCAAGCACGAGAGCGTCCGGCTCAACTACGGCTCCCTCTATGGCGTGGTGGAGTCGCTGGAGCGGCGCGGCCTGATCGCGGCGCAGGAGACCAGGCGGTCAGGCCGACTTCCGGAGCGGACCGTTTATGCCCTGACGGAGGCCGGCCGGATCGAGACGCATGACTGGCTCACCGAGCTCATCTCGACTCCGGTCAAGGAGTACCCCGCCTTCCAGGCGGCTCTGTCCTTCCTGCCCGCACTGCCGCCCGACGACGTGACCGCCTTGCTGACCGAGCGCGCCCAGCACCTGGAGACCGAGCTGGCCCATGCGGCCGGAACGAGGGAGCTGGCCCACAAGCACGGGCTGCCGCGACTGTTCTGGGTGGAGGGCGAATTCGAGATGGTGCTCCGCGAGGCGGAGCTCGGCTATGTGCGCAGCCTGATCCGTGACATTGAGTCCGGAGACCTGGACGGCACGGCGTGGTGGCGTGAGATGCACGCCCGTGCCGCCGACGATCCGGTCCCGTCACCGCTAACCGGCTCCGGAGCATCCGGGGAGAGGAACCCGTGAACCCCATGGACACGATCATTACGACGACGGACCTGCGCAAGAGCTTCCGGGCCAAGGGCACCGGGGCCGGGCGCGGCGGCCCGGAAGGGCCTGGCCGCGGCGAGGGGGGCCAGCAGGACGGGCGCAGCCAGCAGGACGGGCGCGGCGGGCGGGACCGGCGCGGCGGGTGGGTGGAAGCCGTGCGCGGCGTCAGCATCGGCGTCGCGGCAGGAGAGGTCTTCGGCTTCCTCGGGCCGAACGGCGCCGGGAAGACCACCACGCTGCGCATGCTGACCACCCTGCTGCCGATCG
>Ga0181523_10000553_pt1 | contig 42770 bp, 35 predicted proteins | sample PEATcosm2014_Bin_43_FD_119752 | JGI IMG/M metagenome (GOLD analysis project Ga0181523, IMG submission 119752) | Peatland microbial communities from MTU Mesocosm Facility, Houghton, MI, USA - PEATcosm2014_Bin05_30_metaG | ecosystem: Environmental > Terrestrial > Soil > Wetlands > Peat | place... | reverse complement strand
CAATTTGCGCAAGGGATCTCTCGGTAGGAGTCGGCTAGGGGCAAAGTTTCAGGCGGTTTTGGTTTTAGGGGAGTCGTCCAACGGTTAGGACTCCGGTCTCCAAAACCGGGTATGGGGGTTCGAATCCCTCCTCCCCTGCCAGAAATTTGTTAGGACACGAACCCATGGGTTCGTGCGGGTGAAAAGGGTTATGGCCACGCGGGCGGTGAAAATGAACGACGAATCTCAGGGCGGATCCAATCTTCCGCTCGTCAGCAAGGTGACCGGCAAGATCGAAGGTACCCGCGAATTTCTCCACGATGTTCGGGTGGAGATGAAACAGGTGACCTGGCCGAGTCGCGAAGACGTGATTTCCACGACCGGGGTGGTGATAGCTACGGTGGCGTTCTTTGGAGTATTTCTAGCCATCGTGGAATGGATCGCTCAAAAGGGTTTGGACCAGTTGTTGAATTATTTCCACGTTTAAGGGCGAGACGACTTATGCCAATGCAGTGGTACATCATTCACACGTACTCGGGCTTTGAAAAGAAAGTCAAAGAAAGCCTGGAGAGCCGTGTCGCCGCTTTTAATCTTCAGGACAAGATCGGCCGCGTGCTGATCCCTACCGAAGAAGTTGTGGAAGTGCGAGGCGGCAAGAAGACCGTGGCCTCGCGCATGTCTTACCCCGGCTATGTGCTCGTAGAAATGGATCTCGACGAGAATACCTGGCACATCGTGCGCAACACGCCGCGCGTTACCGGTTTCGTCGGATCGGCGACCGCGCCGCCGCCGCTGTCCGAATCGGAAGTGGACGCGATCATCAATCGTGTGCACACGCCGCAGGATCGCCCGAAGCCCAAGGTGGTTTTCGAGCGCAACGAGCAAGTGCGCATCGTCGATGGGCCGTTCGCGAATTTCAACGGCACCGTCGAAGAGATCGACAACGATCACAGCCGCTTGAAGGTTTCGGTAACCATTTTCGGACGCTCCACACCGGTCGAACTGGATTTTGCGAGCGTCGAGAAACTTGGATGATCGCCTCGGGTCTGACCGCCGGGGCTGCAGACATTAGAGATTGAGGTAAAGGGACGATGCCACCAAAGAAGGTACAGACAACCATCAAGCTGCAATTGCCGGCCGGTAAGGCCACTCCGGCGCCCCCTGTGGGCACTGCGCTCGGTCCCCACGGCGTAAACATCATGGATTTCTGCAAGCAGTTCAATGCCAAGACGCAGAAAGAGCCCGATGGCATGATCTTCCCGGTGCTGGTCACCATCTATACCGACCGCACCTTCACATTCATTCTGAAGACGCCGCCTGCATCCATTCTTTTGCTGCGCGCGGCGGGCATTGCCAAAGGTTCGCCGGAGCCCAATCGCAACAAAGTGGGCAAGGTGACCAAGAAGCAGGTCGTCGAAATCGCCAAGATTAAGCTTGTCGATCTCAACACCACAAATCTCGATTCCGCGGTGCGCACCGTGATGGGTACGGCGCGCAACATGGGTCTGGAAGTCGTGGAAGCCTAGGGAGTCACAGGCGCCAGGAGATCTCGAGAGGCAGCACGATGAAGAAAGCTGGAAAACACGTGGAGAGCGCGCGCAAGAAAGTTGAAGCGCGCCCGTACAAGCTCGCGGAAGCGGCAGAGCTGATCAAGAAGACGCATCACACCAAGTTCAACGAAACCGTCGAACTGGCCATCAACCTCGGCGTTGATCCGAAGCATTCTGACCAGGTTGTTCGCGGAACTGTGGTTCTGCCGAATGGTTTGGGGAAAACGGTTCGCGTGCTTGTTTTGGCCGGCGGCGATAAGCAGCGCGAAGCCACCGAAGCCGGTGCGGAATACGTTGGTGGCGATGAGTTGGTGCAGAAAATCATGGAAGGCTGGACGGATTACGACGCCGTGATCGCCACGCCAGACATGATGCGTTCTGCCGGTAAGCTCGGTAAAGTGCTCGGCCCCCGGGGCCTGATGCCCAACCCGAAAACCGGAACGGTCACCGCGGATGTCACCAAGGCCGTCAAAGAAACCAAGGCGGGCAAAGTGGAATTTCGCGTGGACAAAGCCGGAATCGTGCACTGCCCGATTGGTAAAATTAGTTTTGAAGCACCGAAGTTGGCGGAGAATGCGCATGCGCTGATCGCCGCGGTCGTGAAAGCAAAACCCGCGGCTGCCAAGGGCAAGTACGTTAAGCGCATCACCCTGACTTCCACCATGGGCCCGGGAATCAGCGTGGATCTCGCCGAAGCGGAAACGCTGGCGACGGCGGCGTAACGCCCAAGGAGTTGGCGGAGAGAGAGTATGAAGAAGAAAAGTGAAAAGCAGCAGGACCTGGACAAGCTGAAGACGGAACTCGCGAGGGTGTCAACGGTCATTCTGACTACCTTCCAGGGCATCACCGTCGAACAAGACACGAAGTTGCGCCGCGCGGTACAGGCAGCAGGTGGGAAGTATCAAGTCGTGAAAAACACGCTTGCAGAACTGGCCGGCTCGGGCACACCCGCCGAAGGCGTGCTCAAGAACCTAAAGGGCACGCATTCGATTGCCTATACGCAGACCGATCCTGTCGCGCTGGCGAAGGCACTGACCAAGATCGCCAAGGATGTCCCGGCGTTTCAGTTTAAGTCCGGTGTTGTCGAAGGACGCGTGATCTCCATTTCGGAGATCAAGCAACTTGCCGACATGCCGTCCAAGGAAGAACTTATCAGCAAGATTATGTTCTTGCTGAACGCTCCGGCTCAGCGAATCGCGACCGCGCTCAACGCGCTGCCGCGCAACCTCGCTGTTACCGTCAGCGAAGCGGTGAAGGCTAACAAGTTCGGTTCGTAGGGGTTCGGGGGCTAAGCGGGCCCAGCCCGCCGCGGTTCCGAGAGTTTTGAATTCTGCATCAGAAATTTGAGAGGAGAACTAGCAGTCATGTCGAAAGTCGAAACGATCCTGGAAGAAATCAAGGGCCTGACGCTGCTTGAGGCGTCAGATCTCGTCAAGAAAATGGAAGAAGCCTTCGGCGTGTCCGCGGCGGCTGCCACGGTTGTGGCGGCAGGCGGCGGCGCGGCGGGTGGCGGTGCGGCGGCTGCAGCGGAAGAGAAGACCGAATTCACCGTCGTTCTCACCGATGTTGGCGGCAACAAGATCAACGTCATTAAGGCCGTTCGCGAAGTCACCAGCCTCGGCCTCAAAGAAGCGAAGGATCTCGTTGACGGCGCGCCCAAGACTGTGAAGGAAGGCGTGACCAAGGACGAGGCGGCCACCATCAAGAAGAAGTTCGAAGAAGTGGGCGCCAAGGTCGAGATCAAGTAATGGGTTGCCGGCCATTTTTGGCCGGCATTCCGTGGTCCGGGCTTCCGAGTCGGCGCGACCGGGGCGGTGCCTGGTTGCGCCAGGGGAATTACGTACGAACGCTACGGCCGGTTTTGTCTACAACTATCTGGGTCCTTGGGGGACCTTCACTAACCGTGTGCAGGGCGGCTTCGGGCAAGCTGCGCGGCACCACGGTTTAGTGTCTTTTTAGTAGTTTTTGCACTCTGCCCGAAAGGGAATGAGGAATCAGGCATGTCCAATAGCAACCAGCATGTTCGGGAACGCCAGCGACTGGATTTTGCGAAAATCCAGGGGTCCATCCAGATCCCTAACCTGATTGAAGTCCAGAAAAAGTCCTATCAGCGCTTCCTGCAGATGGATCTTCTGCCGAGCGAGCGCGAGGACGGTGGACTCCAATCCGTGTTCACGTCGGTTTTCCCGATCCGGGATTTCCGCGAGATGTCGCAACTGGAATTCGTGGATTATTCCATCGGGAACTGGGAATGCAAGTGCGGCAACCTGAAGGGCCTGCACCATCTGCGCGCCACCTGCCGCAATTGCGGTGCTTCGGTGGTCACCAACCCGTATCAGACCGGCGACGTGGTCTGCCAGAAGTGCGGCACCTTCAACAAGAACACGCCCACCTTCTGTAACAAGTGCGGCGACCCGGTGGCCATGCAGTTGAAGTACGACGTGAATGAGTGCCAGGAGCGCGGCATGACCTACTCCGCGCCTCTCAAGGTCACCATCCGCCTGACCATTTACGATAAGGATCCCGACACCGGCGCGAAAACCATTCGCGATATCAAGGAACAGGAAGTTTTCTACGGTGACATTCCTTTGATGACCGACAACGGCACCTTCATCATCAACGGTACCGAGCGCGTCATTGTCAGCCAGCTGCACCGTTCGCCCGGCGTCTTCTTTGAAAGCGCCAACAACCGCTCCTACTTCCTCGGCAAGATCATCCCTTATCGCGGTTCGTGGGTGGAATTCGAGTACGACACCAAGAACATTCTGTACGTGCGCATTGACCGCAAGCGCAAATTCCTGGGCTCTATCTTCCTTCGTGCGCTGGGCATGAAGTCCAATGAGGAAATCCTCCGCACCTTTTATCAGGTCGAACGTCTTTCGCTGCGCGACAAGGAACTGTTCTGGAACGTTTCTCCCGGCATCGTGGACCGCAAGCTGACCCACGAAATCCGCAATCCCAAGAGCGAAGAGGTCATCGTCGGCGCGCATAAGCGCATTACCGAAACCCTCTTCAAGGAACTCATCAAGGCGAAGATCTCGCAGGTTCGCGCGGCACTGGCTGACCTCGAAGGCGCTTACAGCGTTGCCGATGTCGTCAACCGTCAGACCGGCGAAGTTCTGCTGGAAGCCAACAAGCCCCTCACGGCGGATCTTTGGCAGGCCTTTGCCGAAGCCGGCATCACCGAAGTCGACGTCTTTTTCCCCGAACGTGACGACATCGGTGTGGTGCTCTCGCGCACTCTCGATAAGGACTCCATCCGCTCTTCCAAGGAAGCGCTCATCGAAATTTATCGCAAGCTGCGCCCGGGCGATCCCCCGACGCTCGAAACGGCCACCAATCTCTTCCGCGGCATGTTCTTCGATCCGCGTAAGTACGACTTCAGCCGCGTTGGACGCCTGAAGTTCAACATCAAGCTCGGCCTGGATACGCCGCTCGACAATCGCACGCTGGACGTGACCGACTTCGTTGCCGCCATCAAGTACCTCTATAAGCTGCGCAAGAATATCGGTGTGGTGGACGACATCGACCACCTCGGCAACCGCCGCGTCCGCGCCGTCGGCGAGCTTCTCGAAAACCAGTTCCGCATCGGCTTGGTCCGTATGGAACGCGCCATCAAGGAAAAGATGAGCGTGTACCAGGAAATGTCCACGGCCATGCCGCACGACCTGGTCAACGCCAAGCCGGTTATGGCCGCGATCCGCGAATTCTTTGGCAGTTCGCAGCTCAGCCAGTTCATGGATCAGACCAACCCGCTCAGCGAAATTACCCACAAGCGGCGCCTTTCCGCTCTTGGGCCGGGTGGTCTGTCCCGCGAACGCGCCGGATTCGAAGTCCGCGACGTTCACCCCACGCACTACGGCCGCATCTGCCCGATTGAGACGCCCGAAGGTCCGAACATCGGTTTGATCAGCTCCCTGAGCTGCTTCGCCCGCATCAACGATTACGGGTTCATCGAATCTCCGTATCGCCGCGTCAAGGGCGGCCGGATCGTGGACTACGTTCAGATCGTCAATGCCGGTGACAGCGAATTCAAGGCTGGTGACATTGTCGAAGCGGACCGCGTGGAAGAGCTCAACGAAGAGTTGAAGCGCCGCAAGGTCGTCGATGAGCCCTATTGCTTCTACCTGTCCGCGTGGGAAGAAGACAAGTACGTCATCGCGCAGGCCAATGTTTCGCTCGACGAAAAACTGCGCATCACCACCGAACTCGTGAACTGCCGCCAGGCCGGCAACTTCGTCCTCAAGCATCGTGACGAAGTGGACTACGTTGACGTTTCGCCCAAACAGCTGGTCTCCGTGGCCGCCAGCTTGATCCCGTTCCTCGAAAACGACGACGCCAACCGCGCGTTGATGGGTTCCAATATGCAGCGCCAGGCTGTGCCTCTCATCCGCGGCGAAGCGCCGCTGGTCGGCACCGGCATGGAGCGCGTTACGGCTCGCGATTCCGGGGCCGTGGTCCTCTGCAAGCGCGACGGCATCGTCGATCAGGTGGACTCTGAGCGCATCATTGTGCGCGTGGAGAGCGACCACTCCGGGGTTTTGAGCCGCGAAGTTGGCGCGGACATCTACACGCTGACAAAGTTCAAGCGCTCCAACCAGAACACGTGCATTAACCAAAAACCTCTCGTTCGTGTGGGCGATCGGGTGAAGACGGCGCAAGTCCTCGCCGACGGTCCTTGCACGGACCGCGGTGAACTCGGCCTTGGCCGAAACGTCCTGGTGGCCTTCGTGCCCTGGCGCGGTTACAACTTCGAAGACGCCATCCTCGTCAGCGAAAAGCTGGTGAAGGATGACTACTACACCTCGATTCACATCGAGGAGTACGAGATCGAAGCCCGCGACACCAAGCTCGGTCCCGAAGAAGTTACGCGCGACATCCCCAACATCAGCGAGTCGTTCCTTCGCAACCTCGACGAGAGCGGCGTCATCCGCATCGGCGCGGTCGTAAAGCCCGGCGACATCCTCGTCGGCAAGGTCACCCCCAAGGGTGAAACCACGCTGACCCCGGAAGAAAAACTGCTTCGCGCCATCTTCGGCGAAAAGGCCGGCGATGTTCGCGACGCTTCCCTCTACTGCCCACCGGGCATCGAGGGTACCATCGTTGACGTCAAGATCTTCACTCGTAAGGGCGGAGAGAAAGACGAGCGCCACAAGGCCATCGAAGCTTCCCAGGTCTTCAAGCTGGAAAAGAACCTCGCCGACGAGATCCGGATCCTGACCGACGAGCGCCTCAAGCGCCTCGAAGACCTGCTGGGTGGCAAGATTCTTCAAGCCGACCTGCATGACGAAAAGACCAATAAGCGCCTGCTGACCAAGGGCGTCGAACTGACGCGTGATCTGATCGAAAAAATCTCCACGCGCAACCTCAAGCGCCTGAAGCTCAACGAGCGAGATCCATTGCTCATCGAGAAGATCGAAGAAATCGAAGAAATGACTTCGCGTCAGATCGATGTGCTCCGCAAGATCACCGACGAGCGCAAGGAAAAACTGAAGAAGGGCGACGAACTGCCCCCGGGGGTTATCAAGCTGGTCAAAGTCTATATCGCCATGAAGCGCAAGCTCTCCATCGGCGACAAGATGGCCGGTCGCCACGGTAACAAGGGCGTCATCGCTCGCGTCGTGCCGGAAGAAGACATGCCGTATCTCCCGGATGGCACGCCGGTCGAAATCGTTTTGAATCCGCTTGGCGTTCCTTCTCGTATGAACGTCGGACAGATTCTAGAAACGCACCTCGGCTGGGCTTCTAAGGAACTGGGCAACAGCCTCAAGCGCCTGCTCAGCAAGGAAAATAAGGCCGAAGCCATTCGCCGCTGGTATCGCGAAGTCTTCTCGGACACCGCCATCTGGAAGTCGCTGCAAAAATCGACCGACGAGGAGTTGCTCGAATTTGCAGAGGGCTTCCGCGAGGGCATTCCCTTCGCCACGCCGGTTTTCGACGGCGCGCGCGAACCGGAAATCCGCCACCTGCTCGAGGTTGCGGGCTTGCCGCATGCTGGCAAGATCAACCTTTTCGACGGCATGACCGGCGACCAGTTCGATCAGCCCATCACCGTTGGCTACATCTACATGCTCAAGCTCTCTCACTTGGTTGACGACAAGATCCACGCCCGTTCGATCGGTCCTTACTCCCTGATCACCCAACAGCCGCTCGGTGGTAAGGCGCAGTTCGGCGGACAGCGCTTCGGCGAAATGGAAGTGTGGGCCCTCGAAGCTTACGGCGCCGCGCACATTTTGCAGGAATTGCTGACCGCAAAGTCCGACGACGTTTATGGCCGAGCAAAGATATACGAGGCCATCGTCAAGGGCGAGCCGGGTATCGAACCCGGCGTGCCGGAATCGTTCAACGTCCTCGTTCGCGAGTTGCAGTCCCTGTGCCTCGACGTCGAGTTGATGAAGCGGCAGAAGCCAACCGCAGAGAAGGCCGCGGATTAGTAGCACAGGCTTCCGCCGGTGCTCTCTTTCGCCACGCAGTATTCGAGTAGTTCGGGTTCTCAGCCGCCTCGGGCAGCCTTAAAGCTGCCTGGGGTGCGTCCCCGGTGAAAACCGGGGAGGGAGGAAACAAACTTGTATCGCAGCAGCCCTTATGACCGCGCCAGTTTGATCGCCGATTTCGATTCCATCCGGATCAGCCTGGCAAGTCCGGAAAAAATCCGTTCATGGTCCCACGGTGAAGTCACCAAGCCGGAGACCATCAACTACCGCACGTTCAAGCCGGAACGTGACGGTCTGTTCTGCGCCAAAATTTTTGGTCCTGTGACCGACTGGGAATGCTTGTGCGGCAAGTACAAGCGCATGAAGCACCGCGGTGTCATCTGCGACAAGTGCGGCGTCGAAGTTACGCTCAGCAAAGTGCGCCGCGAGCGCCTCGGCCACATCGAGCTGGCATCCCCCTGCTCTCACGTTTGGTTTTTCAAGGGTTTGCCCAGCCGCATTGGCTATCTACTGGACATCTCCATGCGCGATCTCGAGCGTATCCTCTACTTTGAGGCCTTTGTCGTCGTCGATCAGGGCGAAGTCGCGGTCCTCAAGGAACGCCAGGTCCTGCAGGAAGAGGAATACCGCAAGCTGACGAGCGAGTATCCTGGCCAGTTCGTCGCCAAGATGGGCGCGGAAGCCATCAAGGAACTCTTGCGCCGTGTGGACGTCGAGAAGCTTTCTGACGACCTGCGTGAAAAAATGAAGGCGGATCCTTCGCTTCAAAAGCGTATCAAGTTCGCCAAGCGCTTGAAAGTGCTCGAAGCGTTCCGCAAGAGCGGCAACAAACCGGAATGGATGATTCTGGATGTAATCCCGGTTCTTCCGCCGGAGTTGCGTCCGCTCGTTCCGCTCGATGGCGGCCGATTCGCCACCTCGGACCTCAATGACCTCTATCGCCGCGTCATCAACCGCAACAACCGGTTGAAAAAGCTCATGGAACTTCGCGCCCCGGACGTCATCGTCCGCAACGAGAAGCGCATGCTCCAGGAAGCCGTTGACGCTCTGTTTGACAATGGCCGCCGCGGCCGCGTTCTGCGTGGCACCAACAACCGCCCGCTGAAGTCCCTGAGCGACACGCTCAAGGGCAAGCAGGGCCGTTTCCGCCAGAACCTCCTCGGCAAGCGCGTGGACTACTCTGGCCGTTCGGTCATCGTCGTTGGCCCAGAACTCAAGCTCAACCAGTGCGGTCTGCCGAAGAAGATGGCGCTCGAGCTCTTCAAGCCCTTCATCTATCACAAGCTCGAAGCCCAGGGTCACTGCACCACAATCAAACAAGCCAAGGAAATGGTCGAGCAGCAGGAAGCTGTCGTGTGGGACATCCTTGAAGATGTCATCCGCGAACACCCGGTGCTCCTGAACCGCGCCCCAACCTTGCACCGCCTCGGCATCCAGGCCTTCGAACCGACTCTCGTCGAAGGTAAAGCCATCCGCATTCACCCACTGGTCTGCACCGCGTTCAACGCAGACTTCGACGGCGACCAGATGGCCGTGCACATCCCGCTCTCACCCGAGTCTCAGGTGGAAGCCTCTGTGCTCATGCTCAGCTCGCGCAACATCCTCTCTCCCGCGCATGGTCTGCCTCTCGCCGTTCCTTCCCAGGACATGGTTCTCGGTATCTATTACCTGACCAAGTCCAAACCCGGCGCCAAGGGCGAAGGCCGCGTGTTTGGTTCGCCTGAAGATGTCACCCTGGCTCTCGAGGCTGGTGAAGTCGAACTGCTCACGCCGATTCGTCTGCGCTACACCGGCGAAGCCATCGACCTGACCGCCGCGTACGACACGCAGGACGTGACCCACACCGAACCCATCAAGATGGAGCGCCAATTCATCCAGACTACCGTCGGCCGCGTCATCTTCAATTCGCACTTGCCGAAGCAGATGCCGTACATTAACGGCTTGCTCAAGAAAAAGGGCGTCCAGCAGTTGGTCTATTACGCCTACTTGCGCTTCGGTCTCGAAGCCACCGTCGAGCTCCTCGATCACCTCAAAGCGCTCGGGTTTGCCTACGCGACCAAGTCCGGCATCTCCATCGGCATCGATGACATGCTCATCCCCAGCGACAAGTACAAGCTGGTCGAAAACGCCGAAAAGGAAGTCGTCAAGGTTCAGCAGCAGTACCTCGACGGCGCCATCACCAACGGCGAACGCTACAACAAAGTCATCGCCATCTGGGGCGACGTTACCGAAAAAGTTGCCGACGAAATGTTCAAGGCCCTGGAAACGCAGGACCGCGATGGCAACATCAACCCTGTTTACATCATGGCGGACTCTGGCGCTCGCGGATCCAAACAGCAGATTCGCCAGCTTTCCGGTATGCGCGGCTTGATGGCCAAGCCTTCCGGCGAAGTTATCGAGACTCCCATTACTTCTAACTTCCGCGAAGGCCTTACCGTGTTGCAGTACTTCATTTCTACGCACGGCGCGCGTAAGGGCCTTGCGGACACGGCGCTAAAGACGGCAGATTCCGGTTATCTCACTCGCCGCTTGGTCGACGTGGCCCAGGACGTCATCATCAACGAGCCGGACTGCGGTACCAGCGACGGCATCTACGTCGAGCCCATCATTGAAGCCGGCGTCGAAGTCGAACCCTTGCGTGACCGCGTTGTCGGCCGCGTTTCCCTCGAGAAGATCAAGGACTTCGAAGGCGAAGTCATCATCGAGGTCAATCAGGAAATCACCGAAGAACTGGCCAACCAGATTCAGGAAGCCGGTATCGAGCGCGTTCGCATTCGTTCCGTGCTGACCTGCGAATCCCGCCGCGGAGTTTGCGCTCTCTGTTACGGCCGCAACCTCGCCACGGGCCGCATGGTCGAACTCGGCGAAGCGGTCGGCGTCATTGCCGCGCAGTCCATCGGCGAACCCGGCACGCAGCTCACCATGCGTACCTTCCACATCGGTGGTGCGGCTACCCGTGTCAGCGAGCGTTCCACTCTCGAAGCCAAAAACCACGGCGTCGTGAGGTTTATCGAACTTCGTCACGTCGAAGGGCGTGGCGGCGCTCGCATCGCCATGAACCGTTCCGGCCTCATCGCCATCGTCGATGAAAAGGGCCGCGAAAAGGAACGCTACCATGTCGTCTACGGCGCTCGCCTCCGCGTCGTCGAAGGCGACACCGTCAATGTCGGACAGATCCTCGCCGAATGGGATCCGTTCACCTTCTCGATCCTGACGGAAACCGCGGGCTCCGTGAAGTTTGACGATCTGCGCCCTGGTCTCACGATCGAAGAACAGGTGGACGAAGTCACCGGTTTGTCGCAGCTCGTAGTCACTCTGCCACCAGGAGACGAAAAGCATCAGCCTGCGATCTTGATTCGCGATTCCTCCGGTAAGGTCCGCAAAAAGTACCTCATGCCTTCCCGCGCCCACTTGATGGTGCAGGATGGCGATGAAGTCCAGGCCGGAGACGTGCTCGCGAAGATCCCGCGTGAAACCACCAAAACCAAGGACATCACCGGTGGTCTACCGCGCGTCGTCGAACTCTTCGAAACCCGTAAGCCCAAGGACCCTGCCGTCATTTCCGAAATCGACGGCACCGTGCGCTACGGCGAAATCGCCAAGGGCATGCGCAAAATCTACGTCGAAAGCGAAGATGGCAAGACTTCCAAGGAATACGCCATCCCGCGCGGCGTTCACATCAACGTTCAGGAAGGCGAGCACGTTCGCGCTGGTGAAGCGCTCATCGACGGCCCGCTCAACCTCCACGACCTGCTCGCAGTTCTGGGCGAAAAGTACACCCAGGCTTACCTCGTCAACGCCATTCAAGAGGTTTACCGCCTGCAGGGCGTCAACATCAACGACAAGCACATCGAAACCATCTCTCGTCAGATGATGCGCTGGGTCAAGGTCGAGGACGTGGGTGACACTACGTTCCTTCTCGAGGAGCAGGTCGATAAGTTCCGCTTCCGCGAAGAGAACGATCGCGTGATCGCCGAAGGTGGCCGTCCGGCGACCGGGCGTCCACTCCTCCTCGGCATTACCAAGGCGTCTCTCTCTACCGACTCCTTTATCTCGGCTGCCAGTTTCCAGGAGACCACGCGTGTTCTCACCGAAGCCGCGGTTGCCGGTAAGGTCGATTATTTGCGCGGCCTGAAGGAAAACGTGATCATGGGTCGACTCATCCCGGCGGGCACGGGGCTCGAGCACTATCGCAGCATCCAGTTGCTCACCGAAATGCCGGCTCCCGCTCCTGTCGAGGAGCTTCCCGAAGCCTCTGAATTCGCGGCCGACGATGCCGCGGGTCTGGAGTTTCTCGGAGGCAAGGACGACGAGCCGGAAGCCGACGCCGCCACCGAAGGTCAGGACTAACCTTCACCCGCGGCTTGCCGCTAGACTCAACCATCTCGAAGCGCCTCGGATTCGCCCGGGGCGCTTTCTCTTTTACCGACCGTCCCTTCGTACAGGTAAACCACAGGAACCCGGCCTCTCGGTCGCGCTTGCTGTTCCACTATCCCTCTTCCTATCATTGGGAAAGCGTTTCAGGGTCCCAGTCTGTTCTTTGACGCTTTGAACCCTTCTATGAACGCCGAACCACAACCCGGCGATCAACCGCCGGCCCCTCAGGCGTCAGATTCCGGCACGCCAGTAAGCGCACGTTTGGACAAGTACGAAAAGCGCCAGCAGGAATTGTGGCGCCTCACTTTTTTCCTTCTCTTTATCGTCTCCACAGTTTTTGCCTGGTTCTCCTGGGATACCCTGCGCTCCACCAGTGTTCACCTCGAAGCTCTTCCGTTTGGACTGGTTGTGCTGGTTGTCCTTCTTGGCATCTATGTCTGGAAAAAGACGCAGGAGATCGCCGAACTAAAAGGCATGGTGCGCGGCCTCGACCAGCGGGATGCCGCCCCCCCGAGCGATCGGGCCATGGAACACCTGTTCCAGATGATCTCCAAATCCCAGCAGGGTTTTCGCGATCTGATCGATTCCTTTGATGACATCCTGCTGGCCTTAAGCCTCGATGGTGAAATTCGCGCCGCCAATCGCAGTTTTGCCGATTTTGTCGGGCAGTCTTTTCAGGAAATCATTGGCCTTCCCATCACCCACTTTGTCAGCGATGAGAATGCGACCTCCGAAGACGAAATAAAAGGGGCCATGGATCGATTCATCGAGCGGCGCGTCTGGTCCGGCGTCGTGCAGGTGCGCCTGAAAAAGACTGGCGCGGCGTCTTTCTTTGACTGCGTGGCCCACGCCATGGTCCGGGATGACAAGGTCCACGGACTCACCATCCTGGCGCGCGACATCACTGCCCAGCGCCGCAGCGAAGCTCGCTTCACCGAACTTTTTGAAACACTCCAGGAAGGCATCTACATCGTCACTCCCGACGACAAAATTGTCGAAGTGAACCCCGCGCTCGTGCACATGCTGGGTTACGACTCCCGGGAAGAACTCCTCGGCAAAAAGGTCAGCGAAGTCTTTGTCGATCCGGAACAGCGCTCCCTTCTTGCCCGCGAGGTGAATCACCAACCGGCTCCGCAAGGCAGGGAAATTACGCTCCAGCGCAAAGATGGACAACCGGTCGTTTGTCTAAACACCGCTTCCGCGGTTCGAGATACCCAAGGCAAGATTGTCCGCTACCAGGGAGCTCTGGCGGATATCACCGAACGCCGCGCCATCGAAAAGCGCCTCTATCAGCAGCAGGAATTCGCTCGCCGTCTGGTGGACAGCTTCCCCGATCTCATTTTTGTTGTCGACACGGAAAGGCGTTACACCTTCGTCAGCCCCAAGGTCGAGGAAGTTCTCGGCTATAACACCCAGGAAACCATCGGCACGACTTTCGGCGACCGTACTCATCTTGAGGAACGCACGGCTGTCCTCGCCGTGTTTGATGATCTGCTCCATGGAAAGCGCAATTTTGCTTCCATCGAAATTCGCGTTCGCCACAAGCAGGGAGAGTGGCGCCGTTTACGTTGCCATTTCAGCCCGCTCTTCGATGAGCAGGGCAAGATCGAGGGCGTGGTCGTATCCGGCAGAGACATCACGGAAATGAAGCGTATGGAAGAGCAGCTCATCCAAGCGGAAAAACTTGCCGCCATGGGTCAGATGCTCGCGGGCGTCGCTCACGAACTAAACAATCCTCTCACTGCCATCCTGGGCGCCAGCGAGCTCGTTCGCGACCGTGCTGGTATTGACGAGAACACCCGGCGCCAACTCGATATGACTCATCGGCAGGCCCGCCGCGCCGCGCGCATCGTTCAGAATCTTCTCGAATTCTCCCGTCCGGCCTCTCCTCAGAAGAAAGCCTTGGACCTCAACGCCGTCATCGATCGCACCCTGCAACTTCACGAGCATTCACTTCGCCGCAATTCCATTCAGGTTGACTTCCATCCCTCGGCCGGATTGCCTCCCACGATCGGTGATGCCAACCAACTCATTCAGGTCTTCCTGAATCTGGTCAGCAATGCGGAGCAAGCCATTCGCGAAGTGCGCCCCTCCGGCCGCATCCAGATACGCCTGGGACAAAAGGGGTCCCGCATTTTTGCCACCGTGCAGGATGACGGCGTTGGCATCAAACCCGACGTGCTTCCCAAAATCTTCGATCCCTTTTTCACCACCAAGCGCCCCGGTGGGGGAACCGGTTTGGGTCTCAGTATCTGCATGTCCATCATTCGAGAGCATGGCGGAGATGTCGAAGCCGAGTCGCTCCCCGCAGGCGGCACTGCTTTCACCGTTTTTCTCCCGATTGCCGTCACCGAAGCCCATCCGCGTCCTTCGCGAGAACTCGATTCCTCCGGATCGGGCGAAAGGATGGCACCCACTCTGGACCTGCTGAAAAACCGCTCCATTCTTGTCGTCGATGATGAAGAGAGCATCCGCATGCTCCTTTCCGAGGGACTCTCGACCAACGGATTGCAGGTGAGTTGCGCTGCCACGGCGGAAGAGGCATTGGCTCTGGTGCTTCGCGGAAGGTACGACGCCATTCTCTGCGACCTGAATCTATCCGGCACCGGCCCCAATGCCGATGGCTACAGCGTTGCCCAACGACTGAAAATTGCCGCCGGCGCAAACAGGCCGGAACTGATTTACATGTCGGGAGAGGTAATTGTAGAGGGCCAGGGTTCGAGTGCTTCGGACAGTTATCGTCGGCTCCAGAAACCTTTCCGCATTTCGGATGTTTTGAATACCTTGATGTTCGTCTTCAGCCGCATTCCCGCCGGTTCCAGTAAACGCTGAGAATTACAGGCTATTTTTTCGCGCCGGTTCCGTTGCCTCCATCCACCCCGAAATCCCACACAAAGTAGTTCAACCCGCCCGACAGTACCTCCGCAACCACGTACTCACCCGGCGTCAACGCCTCTCCCAACGTGAACCGGTATACGTTCGGAGCAACCTCCCACCGCTGAATCATCACCTCATTCATATTCGTGGACATCTTCTCGCCGAACAGTGTGCTGATCGACTCTAACTCTCGCCCATTGCGTATCTTTTTCGCGCGGATCAATACCACGTCCGGCCCACGTTCTCCCGGCCTGCTGCTTCTCTCAATGGAAGACACCCGATCGGGATCCGGCGGCGCTTCGCGCAAATAGAATTCCGGCGTCGTGGTTTTCAGGCGAAGCTTTGCGCGTTCGCCTTCGATAATCACCTTCTGCTTTCCGGGAACGATGGGGACCGGCGACAGCACCTGTTCAATTGTCCGCAACTTGTCCGCCTTGGTTGCCGAACCCACCTGTTCGAGGACACGTACGGATTTGCCCTCCACCACAAACAAGCCTTCCGCCGACGGCAAAAACGCTCCTTCTCCCACCTGCAGGCTGGCGTCAATGTCCTGCACATTGTCCATCCGCTTAGCCTCTTCCTGCGTGTGGATCTTTTGCGCCAAAGCCGCCTCCGCTTTTTCACGGGCGGCTGCATCTTTCTCCGTGGCATCCCAATCCACCATCGACGCCGGCAGTTCCTCCCAGTCGCCGCGTTCCATGCTGAAATAGCGCACGCGGTCGCCGGTCCTCTGGTATTCCCGCACGACTTGGTAGGTACCATCGGTCAGGATGAGTTTCTTGCCGCGCGGAATTTCGCGAGGAGCAGCATCTTGCGCAGGTTGCTGGGCTGGTTTCGGTTGGCCGGTGCCTTGCGCGGGACTGCTCTGCGGCACCACCACGCTCAGTAGCGCGCAGTAGACGCATACTTCAAAAATGCGAGTGGAAGTACGGCCGCGAATGCGCGCTCGAACCATGGGGTCACCGGCCAGCGCTCCCCCGCAAGAAGCGGGTTGCGCCTGCCGTCCATAGGATAAGGATAGCTCGCCCCAAGCACAGCTCGCAAGGACGCTCGGCATCGAGCAGCGCGTCACTTTCCCGTTCCAGCGCTGCTCGAGTCTGTCTGCTCGGCGCGAAAAGGGCGCCAAGGAGTCAGCTCGGTGGGCAGATTCTCGTTTTGCGGTAGCAACCAAACGTCTCTCGACTCCGTCGAATCGCATAGCGGTCTTTCCCCAAGCTCCTCTCGCCGTGGAGGTTTTCATGGTGCGTCGTATCCGGCAGGGCTCTTCATTCCTCTTTGTAGCCAGCATCTTTCCGGTGTGCCAGGTCTCGGCGCAATCCCTGCCAACCACCTTCGCGGTCAGGCAACTTGCGCCCAACCACATTCTGAAGCCAGACCTGCAAATCTTGCTGACCCCGGACCAATGGGGCGCACAAATCTCCCCTGACAACAAGAAACTGGTCTTTACCCGTTCCTTCTCCGGCACCAACGAGGTCTGGATTTCCGATCTCGATGGCAGCCATCTCCTCAAACTGACATCCATGGGCGGGCCGCACGCCGGCAGCCCGCGCTGGTCCCCGGACGGAAAGTGGATTGCCTTCGATGTTGATGCAGCAATACAGGGGAAGGTATTCCTTGTTAGCGTGAAGGGAGGGCCAGTCCGTGAAATCGCTCCCGACAGTAACTCTCAAAATCTGGTTCCGAACTGGTCCCGGGACGGAAAGTGGATCTATTTTGCCTCGGATCGTTCCGGCAGGTGGCAGGTATGGAAAGCCCCATTCTCCGCTGGAGTTCCAGTACCGGTAACACGGCAAGGAGGTTTTGCAGCGAGCGAATCGCCCGACGGCTCCTCTGTGTATTACGCAAAGCATCGCTACCCCAATCCGGAAGTCTGGCGCGTGCCGGTCGGAAGCGACGCGGAGGAGAATGTCTCGCCGCTGGTTCGCCCAAACACTTGGGCCGATTGGTCCGTCACCACGGACGGCATTTATTTCTTGGGCCACGCAGAAGACGCTGGGCCCGCACTCCAGTTTTTCGATTTCGAAACAAAGGGCGCGCAGAAAGTTGCTGAGCTAACACACGCTTCCTTCTTCCTATCCGTGTCCAACGACGCGCGCCTCGCCGTGTGCGCCTCTTTTTGATCGATCCAAGCTCGAAGAAACGATGGTCGTAATCACAACCAGACCGAAAACAAAGGGCAAGATGCCGGAGAAGTGGGCCATTGCTGCACTGGGCTTTCCTGAAGTTTCGCGGGCCCCAGGCCCTAAAGGAAAGATGGAGAGGAATGGTCTGCAAATCGCTGCTGCCGCGACCGAGGGTACCCCTATCGCGACGTGGAATGACCACTCGATGCAAAATCGATGCCATGAGAGGCGAAATGCACTCGCAATGCCTTCTGCTGTACACGCTGCGGTATACGCCGACCGCAACGGATGCCGAGGGATACCACGAAAGCAAAGTGGACGTGGACAGAGCGAACCTAAAAGTCAGTTCGCGCCCCGGCTACCATAGGGAAGGGGCGCAAAGCTAGCCGCAACGGGTCTGGGGGAGTGTCAAAAGGCGGGAATCGACTTACGCCGGAGGCAATGCAGCTAGTGAGTGCAGCGCGGGAAGAGCGTCGTCAGCACCATCAGGTCCGACAGCGTGAACAACCACTGTTCCGCCTGTGCGCCTGCCGCTTCCGCTGCTCGCGCAATCATACCCAGGTGACGGCTGCGTGCGAAATTGTGCAAATGTTCTACGCAGATGCCCGTTAAGCTGGCCACTTCCGCGTCCGTGAAGATTTTCTGACTCGACTTAACTTTGACCACGTGGCCCTCACTAAGTCTCCGCCGCTTTCGTCTTCCAACCTGTTTGATGCTGCGAGCAGGTTAGAGGACGCCTACCTTCCCTGCAATAGTCGTTCCGTTTGAAATCCGGCCAAACCGATTCTCTAGTACTTTTCCATTTCGGCCTTTTTCGCTAGGATTTCGCCTGTTTTCGCCCGGATTTACCGGTTCGCAGACTCTGTCAGAATTGACAGAGGGGGTAGGAAAAAAACTACTGATTTTGCGAAATTTCTACCACTTTTGGTAGCCGTGCACAAATCTCTTTCATCTGCTTCGTGTGTCGAATCTGGTGCGCGGCGATCATTTCAAACCATTCATAGACATTCAGCTTGCCGAGAAATGGATGTCGCCACCAATACGGACTTAGATCGTGATTTCTGGTCTCTTCCAAGAAGGAGAGCGCCCGTTCGCGTGCGGCCCGCAGCTCTCCCAACATCTCTTCTTTGTCGGCGATCAGCGAGGGATCGAGCGGTAGGGGTGACTTCCGCCTTACGATGCGGGCTTCCACCAGCCACATAGGCAAGTGCAGACGCAGCCATGGCCTGAGGGGCTGCGGAGGCTTCTGGAGGATCCTGTCCGCACTGCCGAGGATCGAGCGTTCCACCATCACCAGATGGGCCACAATTTCCGCGGCGGACCACTTTTCGGCCCCCGGCTTTATCGTCCACTGTTCAGAAGGGATAGCATCTGCCGCGCGCAAAAATCCGGTCTGCGATTCGGAGAGCTTTTCAAGGATGGGCGAGAGAGTCACGGCCGCCTCGCTATGGCGAAAACCTACAGAGCCGCGCCGCCGGCTTGCTCAAAGGCGTGAGCCAATTGCAGCACGCGCGCTTCCCCGAATGCGGGCCCAATGATTTGCAACCCCACGGGCAGTTTTCCCTCAATCCTTCCGCAGGGTACCGAAATGCCCGGGAGACCCGCCAAAGATGCCGTAACTGTATAAATATCAGCGAGATACATCTGTAAGGGGTCGTCCACCCGTTCCCCCAAACGGAAGGGCGGCACAGGCGAAGTCGGCGTGACAATGGCATCCACCTCGGCGAACGCTTTCTTGAAATCCTCGGCAATCAGCGCTCGTACCTTTTGCCCCTTCAGGTAGTACGCATCGTAATAGCCTGCCGAGAGCACGTAGGTGCCGAGAACAATGCGTCGCTTTACTTCGGCACCGAAGCCGGACCCGCGCGTCTTGCGGTACATGCCGATCAGTGAATCCGCTTCCACGCGCGGCCCGTAGCGCACGCCATCGTACCGCGCGAGGTTGGAGCTGGCCTCGGCTGTAGCGATAATGTAGTACGCTGCGATGGCGTAATCCGTATGTGGCAATTGAATTTCGCGCACGTCGCAACCCTGTTTGCGCAGCAACGCAATCCCAGCGGTGACTTTTTCACGAACCCCGGCGTCCATTCCGGCACCAAAGTATTCTTTCGGAATGCCGATCTTCATTCCCTGAACAGTCTGGCTCAGCCCAGCGGAATAATCCTCCACCGGCGCGGTCGTGGAAGTGGAATCGTGCGGGTCTCGCCCCGCCAAAACCTTCAAAACCGTCGCCACATCGGCCACCGTATGGGCGAAGGGACCAATGCGATCGAGTGAAGAGGCAAATGCGATCAGTCCATAGCGCGAAACGCGTCCGTAACTGCCCATCATCGCGGGTATTCCGCAGAAGGACCCCGGTTGGCGAATCGATCCACCTGTATCCGTCCCGAGCGCCGCAACCGCCAGATTGGCCGCAACCGCCGCCGCCGATCCACCGCTCGACCCGCCCGGCACGCAACCTGGCGCCGCCGGATTTTGTACCGCTCCATAGGCAGAATTCTCGTTCGAGCTGCCCATGGCGAATTCGTCGCAATTCGTCTTGCCCAAGATCACCGCGCCCGCGGCTTCCAGTCGAGTCACCGCCGTGGCGTCGTAGGGCGGAATGTAATTGGTGAGGATCCGGGAGCTGCAAGTGGTGCGAATCCCTCGCGTGCTGATGACATCCTTTACAGCAACCGGCACGCCGGCCAACGCCCCCAACGGTTTGCCCGCGGCAACCTGAGCGTCTAAACGATCCGCCTGCTTATAGGCGCGCTCTTCGCAAAGCGTCAGGTAAGCGTTCAGCGCCCCATTGCGCGCCGCAATCCGCTTAAAGTAGTCCGCTGCAACCTCCCGCGCAGACACTTTCTTCCCTCCGATGGCTTCGCGCACCGCGCTAATGGTGGTCAGCTGGTTCATCTTTCGATTACCTTAGGGACACGGAAATACGGCGGCTCGGGATCCGGCGCGTGATGCAACACATCATCTGCCACCGCGCACGGCACCACTAAATCCTCGCGCAGCGTCGCATCGACCGTCTGCGCTTCTGCCAACACTTGCGCCATCGGCTGCACATTGGTTGTGTCCAATTCATTCAACTTGCCGATGTATTCCAGGATTTCGTCCACCTGCGCGCGGTACTTCTCTAGCTCCTCTTCGCTTAGCTCCAGATAGGCAAGTTCGGCTACGCGCAGTACATCTTCGCGGGAAATTTTCATTTGCTCGACGCGACCTCAGCGGTCTTGCGGGGATAGTTTGTGTTTACGTAGTCGTCCACCAGCTTCTGGAACGCCGCAGCCAGTTCGTCGTACGTTCCTTCGAGCGTCACGTCCTTCTTCCCGTCAATATAAACAGGGCAACGCGGCGCCTCGCCCGTTCCCGGCAAGCTGATTCCGATATTCGCGGCCTTGGACTCGCCCGGACCGTTCACGATACAGCCCATCACGGCCAGCGTCATGGTTTCCACGCCGTCGTACTGCGTTTTCCATGTCGGCATCATGTCACGGATGTAGCCCTGAACGCTCTCCGCCAATTCCTGGAACGTGGTGCTGGTCGTTCGTCCGCATCCGGGGCACGCTGTCACGCTAGGCGCAAACGAGCGCATGCCCAGCGCCTGCAGCAGTTCGCAGCAGGCATACACTTCCTCGCGCCGGTCGCCGCCGGGTCGCGGCGTCAGGGAAATCCGGATCGTATCGCCAATTCCTTCATACAGCAGCACGCCCAACGACGCTGCCGACCAAACCATCCCTTTCATTCCCATGCCCGCTTCGGTCAATCCCAGATGCAGAGGCTGGTGCGTCTTGGCCGACAAGTCGCGGTACACGGTAATCAGATCGCGGGGCCGCGAAGTCTTGCACGAGATGATGATCTGGTCGTTCCGCAACCCACTTTCCAGTGCCAGTTCCGTGGACTCCAGGGCCGAAAGCACCATGCAATCATTGATAATTTCTTCACTCTCTTTTCCCAGGTTCTGGTCGGTGTTCTCCTGCATCTTGCGCATTACCAGTTCCTGGTTCAGCGAGCCGCCATTCACGCCAATCCGAACGGGTTTACCGTTGTCCACAGCCACTTTGCAGATGGTGGAGAACTGCTCATCGCGCCGCTGGCCTGCGCCCACATTTCCGGGATTGATGCGGTACTTGTCCAGAGCCTTGGCGCACTCCGGATATTTCGTCAGCAGCACATGGCCGTTGTAGTGGAAATCGCCAATGATCGGCACGTTGCAGCCGGCGTCGAGAAGGCGCTTCTTGATTACCGGAACCGCTTCCGCCGCTTCCGGAACGTTTACGGTCCAGCGCACAATTTCGGAGCCCGCTTCGGCCAGTTCCAGCGTTTGTTGCAGCGTGGTTACGACGTCGGCTGTGTCCGTGTTGGTCATGGACTGCACGACCACCGGCGCGCCGCCGCCGACTTGGACGTGGCCGACATTGACGCCATGGGTTTTCTTACGCCCATGACGAAGAGCATTTGCGTCAAAACCCGCAATCTGGTTCAGCATATGCTTTTATTTTACCAAGCAAGCGGCGGTCTGTCCCGCCCTCTTGGCTTGGTGGGGAGACCCTAGGCAGGCGGGGTATTCCGCCCGGGGACGGTGGGCCGGTTTTCAGGCGTTTGCGGCGGTCTTATGCGCGAAGCATTTCAGCGCAGTCGGCTCGTCATCGGCGATGTCGAATATTGTGTACAGCTTGGTGATTTCCATCAGGTTGTCGACCTTGTCGGTCAGGTTCACCAATTTCAATTCTCCGCCGGCCTTGCGCACGGTCGTGAATGCGCTCACCAAAGCGCCCAGGCCGGAGCTGTCGATATAGTTCACTCCCGCGAGGTTCAGCAAGATCTTGTGATGACCTTCGCTCAGCAGGCTCATGATTAGGTCGCGCAGCTTCGCGCTTTCTTCACCGAGTGCGATGCGCCCGCTAATGTCCACAATTGTGACGTCACCCGTCATTCTCGTGCTCGTTTTCATATCCATATCGCGAACTCCTAGTTGCAACTTAACGCCAGTCTTAGGGCCCCGGCTGTCACCCGAACTATAGTGTCAAGCAGGCCAAAAAACCACTGGCAATAGTGAACAGACCGATTTTTCCCCTTTTCTTCCAAGGCAGCGGCCCGGCAGCGGTTTTTGGCCCGTTCGGCCTACTCTCCCAAAACCCCTAATTCTTCAACGCAAAAACGACGCTAGCTTCAGTCAGCACATCCACCGGTTCGCCATTCCAGAGCGTGGGCAGGTATCTCCCCTGCTTCACCGCATGGAGCGCCGCTTCGACCAACAGGGGATGCCACGGATGACCTGAATCGTGATCACGCTCCCCTTGGTGGCGACCAGAACCTGCAGTTTCACCGTCCCCGGATTCGAGACTGTTGGGCTACCGGCGGATAGACCGGCTCGACGCGGTTCACCAACTTCGCTGACTCGACATTCCCCGTGATCTTGACGCGCAGCGGCGGCGCGTTCCTTACCATCTGCAGGACGGGAAAGTGTAGAAACCGGAAGCCGCCAGCCACGCACAAAAATCACCTAGCGTGAACAATGCGGTGTCCTCCGGTCCGCTAGAACTCGTGGCGTGGTAGATCGGGGTCGGAGTGGTTATGTCGGCCAGGAGGGCCCTGACCACCGCCACGGTTGTCTCTTCCGGTGTGCGGTACACATCGATTTGCACCATGTTCTTGCCCCGTGCCAGCGCCCACTGGATATGCTTCCCGAGGATTTGCGCCGCTTCCTCCCGAGAGGCGCTGTAGTTCACCTCCAGCCGCGCCTTCGGCTTCGCCAAACGTTTTGGCGAACCATTCCGCGTGATCGGGAATGGCCATCTGTGAATAATACGAGGCGCCCTCCTGCGCGTCTTGCGTTTTTTCGGCCATAAACATCTGCTGCAGCACTGTTTTCAACGCTTCCGGGGTTTCCGGAGTCGTCGCCACGGACAGCGTAATGTTTCGCGGAACCGCCCGATTCGGAGCGTCCTCGGGTGGCTCGCTCTGCGCGGCCGCGGAAAATACCACCATCAGCCCTGCCACAAAACCAAGCAAAATTCGATCGCGCACGCTGCTGTTAGCAACCGTTCTCGTTCCAGAGCATAAACTCACAGGGTGTAGTTGCCAATGTCGTCCATCGGCGGGGGTGGAGTGCTTTTGGAGAAAAGGCGAAAAACGAAGTTGTGCCGGAAGAGAGGAGAGATCCTTCGCCTTGCACGGAATGACCGGGTGTGGGTTAGGTTGGACATGGATATCGACTTGTCCTTTCGGGATGATCCATGCTGCAGAAATGGATAGAGGGAGAAAGAGGTTTGAAAATCGGTAGATGTGCAGACTGGGCCTAGTGGATTGCGCTGTGGGCGGGAGCGCTTTTCTTCGGAATCCCGTGGGAGTGGCAGTCGATGCATTTGACGAAGTGGATATTGTGGAGGCCTTTGCTGTTTTTGAAGGTGGTGTCCATGGTTTCGACGGGGATGCCGCAATTGGAGAGCTGGGGATGGCAGGTGCTGCAGGAAGGACGGGTCTCCTGGCCGTGCTTGAGATGGCAGGCGAGGCAGCTTAGTCCTTCATGGACGCCGATGGGCGTGCGGTCGTCGCCGGAGCGAACTTGGGCGTTGGCTAATGGGGCGTGGCACTGGTAACAGAGGGCCTGGCGCTGGTCGAGGCTGATACGCACTTCACGGCGGCCTTCGAACATTTTGGGAAGAGGAAGCTCAGCGACGGAAACGTGTTCGAGTTCGCGGCGATCGAACAGGGCGAGCGAAGGACGATTGATCTCCTGCTGGGCAGGGGAAACAGGCTGGCCCTGAACGGATTTGCCGAGTGGCGTGCCCTGGTGATGCATCTGATGGCAACTGAGGCAGGGAAGGACGGGTTGGGAGGCAAGTGCGGGGGATTGTAACTGCCAGGGTCCGGCGGTGGAGAGAGGCGAAACGAGATTGCGAATGCCGCCTTCAAAATGCATGCCGTGGCAACGCAAGCAATCGTCGATGAGGAGCTGGTGCTGGTTGTGGGTGGAGTTGAGGAAAATGTCGGAGTAACTGGCGCTGTGGGCGCTGGATCGCCAGTCGGCAAATTCCTGCTGATGGCATTTCTGGCATCGGGAGACCATGGCGAGAACGTCATTGCTGGGCAGACGCGGCTTGGCGGGAGCTTTGCCGCGAAGGTGGGTGACAGTACGGCGCATGTTGTTGATGTGGAATCCGGCGTTGAGGGTGAAGACATCCCCATGACAATCGGTGCAGGGGACGTTTCGGTGGGCGGAGGCGTGCCAATCAGAATAGGGCTGCCAGATTTCGTGGCAACTGGCGCACGCGCCACCGTGGGAGCGTTCATAGCCGGCAGAAACGGCGAGCAAGAGAACGATGGGAGCGAGAAGGACGGCCAGGACGAGAAGGAGGTGGCGAAGCGCGAACTTGGCCGTGCGCCGAAGCCGCTGGGGATGAAGATCGCGGTTCATGTGGGCTTCCAATTGCGCGCGATGAAGTCTGACACGCGAAAGGCGTTGGCCATGATGGTAAGGACGGGATTGAAGCCGCCGTTGGTGACATGGACGCTGGCATCGACGACGAAGAGATTGTCGATGCCGTGGACTTTGCAGTGCGCATCGACGACGGACGATTTGGGATCGTTGCCCATGCGGCAGGTGCCGGCCTGATGCTGACCGCCGCTTAAGTCCAGACCTGGAACGCGGCACCAGGTTTGGATGGCGCCGGCTTCGCGGAGCCAGTCCTGCGCGCGCTCGGCGATGAATTTTCCGGTGTCGGCGTCCTGTGGATGGCGCTGGCCGGAGAGACGCGCGACAGGAATGCCCCAGAAATCCTTGACGGTGGGATCGACTTGAATGCGGGCGTCGAAAACGGGCATTTCCTGAACAGGGCCCATGACTATGACGGAGCGCTTGTAGAATTTGCGGACGTAGTCCTTGTGCGCGGCGCCCCAACGGGGGAGGTCGCGGGGGAGCAGGGAGGAGAAGTGAATCGGCAAGCGGATGAATTCGTTGCAGAGGACCGCGCCGCCGACGATGCCGGGATTGCCGTGATTGTAATCGCAGATGGCGATGGAGGCGCCTGGGCCGAGGTCGTCGAAGATGTCGAAATCCATAAGGCCGATGGCGCCGGAATAGGCGTGGCCCTGGAGATTGCGGCCGACCCAATCGTATTGATTGCCTAGGCCGTGGGGGAAGAGCGCGCTCTTTGAGTTGAGCAGGAGACGAGCGGACTCCGTGGCGGAAGCGGAGACGATGACGAGATCGGCGGGCTGCTCCTGCATGCGATTGTTGGCGTCGAAATAGGCGACGCCGGTGACGCGCCCGCGCGAGTCGGTGAGAATCTCCTTAACGACGGAATCGGTGCGCAGATCGCAATTGCCGGAAGCGAGCGCTTTGGGGATGACCGTGTTGTGCGTGCCATTTTTGGCGTCCACTTCACAAGCGAAGCCAACGCACCAGCGGCAACGCATGCACGGCCCGCGACCGTTGAAAGGAACCGTGTTGCGCAACATGGGAATGGAAAACGGATGGAGACCCATACGCTTGGCGGCGCGTTCGAGGGTGGTTTCTTCGAGGCTGGGCGGAAGCGGCGGCATGGGAAGAGCCTTCTTGCGCGGAGCCTTAAAGATGTTGGCGGAGTCGTCGCCGGAGACGCCGATTTCCCACTCGGTTTTTTCGTAGTAGGGCTCGAGATCGGAATAGGAAATGGGCCAGTCGTCGAGCGTGCTGCCGGGAACGGAGCCGTAGACGGAGCGCATGCGGAAATCGTTCTCCATGAAGCGCCAGGCCATGGCGCCGTAACTGAATGTGCCGCCACCGACGCACGCGGCATTGTTGCTGTAGGAGCCGTCACTGGGTTTGACGATTTGCGGGAGGCCGTTGCGGTCGATGACTACGCGAGGATTGCGGGCGTCGTCGGGACCGAAGGCGCAACCGAGGACCGTGGTGCGCTGGTTGCGGAGGTCGTCTTTGCGGCAATCGAAGGAGGTGTACCATTTGCCGCGCTCGAGCAAGGCGACGGTGAGGCCGGAGCAGGCGAGTTCCTTGGCGACCACTCCGCCACCTGCACCGGCGCCGACGACAACAGCGTTTACGCGTTTGAGGGCCATGGGTCGGGCTCACCTGTGCGGTGAAGGGGGATGACGCTAAGAGTTTTTTTGCGCATAGGGTTGACGTCCTCGGACGGGCGGGTAAGACAAGCCCACCATTTTCCAACTCACATGATCGCGATTGCCGCCGTGGCGCGGGTCGCCGTAGTAGCCCTGCATGGTGTGGCTTAGAAGCAACTCGAAAAAAGCGGAGGGGGAGATTTCCGTCCAGCCGTCCTCTGCTAGCGCGTTTGTTTCCATGGCGCGCAGGAGGGAGATTTGTTGCTCTGGCGCGAGAGAGGCGAAGAGCCGGCCGAACTGCGCGCGGGCGGTTCGATCGAGAGAGAGGAGGCCGTGGCGGTAGCTTTTTTGCAAGGGGAGATACGGGCCGCAGAGCTGGATGTCGATGAAGTTGACGACGCGAGCCCAATCCGCGCCGGGATCGTGATCGGGAGGGATGAACTGGTCACAGACGGCGGCGAGAGTGCGGGCTTCGGCGACGGTCAGAAAGCGCCACGGGCTGGGAGACAGGCGATGGCAAGACACTCCGCCGGCGGTTACGGCGGCAGCGCCGAGTTGGATGAATTGGCGGCGGGAGAGATTCTTGTACCAACTCACGAGTGCGTCTCCCAAGAGAAATGGCCCGGCGGCCAAGAGGCGGCGGGGCGATTGCGCAGGTTCCGCCGAACAGAACGAAGAGAGCAGCGGTGCAAGCGGAACACTTCCGCAACTTCAGAGGAGTACCCAGAGGCAGATTGGGAGCGATGGTACGGCGCTGAAAGGAAAGAACTGCTAAAACAGTGTAGCACGGGGGGTGAAGCGTCGATGGGACGAAGTAGCCCAATGGGGCGGAAAATCATCAAAGCAGAACGAATCAGAGGTTCGGTCGAGAGGGGGCTCCCGTTGAAGACGCGCATCGCGGTGTTTGCTGCTGTTCTGCAGTCCATCCTGCTACTGGCGCACTGGTTTGTATATGAGACGTGGATTACGCTGCGGGGCGCGCCACAGGGGAATCGCCTGACCATTTTGAGAATTGCGCTGGCAGTTCTGGCCGTGAGTTTTGTGCCTGCGACACTGCTGGCGCACCGCTACTTTAATGGGCCGGTGAAGTTGCTTTACAAGGTGGCCAGCATCTGGCTGGGGACGTTCAATTTTCTGTTTGGCGCGGCGGTTTTGAGTTGCGCGGCCTATCTGATTGCGCGGCTGGGCAGACTGCCGGTAAGCGGGCATGCCATTGCCGGAGCATTTTTCGGACTGGCGATTGTCGCGAGCCTGTATGGAATGGTGAACGCGGCGGCGATTCGGGTGAGGCGCATTACGGTGAAGCTGCCAGGATTGCCGGCGTCGTGGCGCGGGCGCGTGGCAGCGCTGGTGACGGATACGCATTTGGGGCACATCAAGGGCTACCGTTTTCTGACGCGGCTGGTGGGGATGCTGCGGCAATTGAAGGCCGATGTGGTGTTCATCAGCGGAGACCTGTTTGACGGGACCAAGGTGGATGCGGGGCGGCTGGTGTCGCCGTGGAAGCAGTTGAGGCCGCGTTTTGGCTCGTACTTCGTGACCGGAAATCACGAGGAATTCTCCGACCCTCGGAAATATCTGGAGGCCATTGAAGGTTCCGGAATTCACGTACTGCACAACGAAAAAGTGAATCTAGACGGGTTGCAAGTGTTGGGCGTGCCGTATCACGACACAGGGGATGCCAAGCATTTTCAGTCCATCCTCGAAGGCGCGGAACTCGATCGAGATTGCGCGAGCGTTTTGCTGGCGCACGTGCCGCACGGGCTGCCGATAGCGGAGAAGCAGGGAATCTCGCTGCAGCTTTCGGGACATACGCACGGGGGACAGATGTTTCCGTTCACGTGGTTCACATCGCGCATTTTCGGCGATTACACCTACGGCCTGAAGAAATTTGGCGAGCTGTTTGTGTATACGTCGAGCGGCGTGGGGACGTGGGGTCCGCCGATGCGGGTGTGCACACAGCCGGAGATTGTGCTGATCAGTTTTGAATAGCCAGTGGCGAAGGGCGAGCGGAGACGCACATCTTGCTCGGTCGTGACCGGGTCTTCGTGACCGGGGACATTGAAGAAAGGCAAGTGCGGAGTTAGGATTCGGCTCACGGGGCTCAATGCAGCCGGATGGGAGGCACGCAAATGCCAGTAAAAGTGAAACGCATTACGCTGTGGCGGAAAGAACTGGAGAACAAAGCCGGGACTTTGGCCGGAACGCTCGCACCTTTGGCGAGAGCCGGCACGGATCTGCAGATAGTCATGGGGTACCGTTACCCAGGCGAAACGGGGAAGGCGGCCGTGGAGCTGTATCCGATCGGGAACAAGAAAGCGACACAGGCAGCGCAAGAGGCGGGTCTGACGGCTTCCACGATTGCAGCGTTGCTTGTCGAAGGCCATAACCGCGCCGGCCTGGGGCACAGCATCGCGCAGGCCATCGCCGAAGCAGGGGTCAATCTGGATTTCCTGGTGGCTCAGGTGAGAGGAAGAGAGTATTCGGCGGTAATCGGGTTTGAGAACGATGCCGATGCCACCAAGGCGACGGCGTTGATCAAGAAGGCCTCAGGAAAGAAAAAGTAAGAGTTACCGCAAGGGCTGGAGCCCGCTCGTTTTTTGCCGGCATGCGGCACGGCTGAAGCCGAGCGCTAACGGCTCCGGAGTAGCGCTCGGTCACTGCTGGTTCTGCATTTGCGCCAGATCCGCATTGGCGGCTGCGGCCGGGCGTGCTGAGCGGAAGACCATCGCGGGTCCGAGATCTTCGGGCTTGGGCGCATCAACGAGGGAAACGGTGACGAGGACGCGAAGTTCACTCTCCGCTTCGCCGCGGTGCACGCCGCGAGTGGGAGGAACGTCGGCGTAATCGCGGCCAACAGCCACACGAATGTGACGCTCACAGCCAAGAAGATTGTTGGTGGGGTCAAATTCCACCCAGCCAGCTTCACCGAGGTAGGCTTCGACCCAAGCGTGAGAAGCTCCAGCGGGCGAACGATCATGACTTTCGCTCTGGTGATAGAGATAGCCGCTGACATAGCGACAGGGAATGCGCAGCTGGCGGACGAGGGCGATCATGATGTGGGCGAAATCCTGGCAGACACCCTGGTGCGTTTGCAGGGCGTCGTCGATAGGAGAATCAACGCGCGTGGTGTTTGGGGCGTAATCGAAATTCTCGTAGATCGCGGTGTTGAGCTCTTTCAGTAGGGAGAGAGGATCGCCGCGGCGCTCAAGATGGAGTTCGTGGCGAAGGCGGAGGAGCAGTTCCGAAGGACGCGCGAACTGGCTGGGAAGGAGCATTTCCCAATAGTCGCCATGAGAGACGAGTTCGTCGAGTTCGTCCCAGGAGCTCTGCCGGAGAGTCTCGATGTCGAGGCGTGGGAGCATGTCGACAGTGGCTTCGGAGACGACCTCGATGACGGTGTGCTTGCCGGGAATATCGAAATGGTGGACGGCATTGCCGTAGAAATCGCGATAAACAGTGACATTGGCGCGCGGATTCACTTCGAGCGAGGATGTCAGACAGCGCTGGCGCGTGTCGCTGCGGGGCTGCAGACGGACTTCCATGACGCTTTCACCGACCGCGGGATGGTAAGAGAGCGATGTGGTGTGACGGATGAGGTAGGTCATATCAGCAGATTCGCGTGCTCATGACGCGAGTTCCACCTCGACGGAATAATCAAAATAGATATCGTGAATGGCGGCGTGGATTTCGGCACATTCCTTGCGGACGTTTTGCAGGTACGCGTGCATGCCTTCGCCCATGATTTCCTCGATCTGACTAAAACTGAGTTGTGCGCGAAGTCGGCCCGCCATGCGTGTGGGAAGCTTGCCGCTGCGCTGGGTAAGATCGCCGATGAGGTGGAGCGCGGCGTTTACACGATCGACGGAGAAGCGGATCGAATGAGGAAACTCAGGATTCAGTAGCAGAAATTCCGCAACACGCAGAGGATGAATCTCCGCCGTATGCGCCTTGCAATAGGCTTCGAGAGCAACGCACCCGCCCAGAAGACCGACCCACTCGAGATATTCCGCACCTTCGACGGGCCTATCCAAGTCATTGGTCATGCGCTGGAAATGGGTCTCGAGAAGAGTGGTGAGCGTGTCTGCCCGCTCGACATAGCGGCCGAGCTGGATGAACTGCCAGCCTTCGCCGTGGCTCATGGTGGCGTCGGTGATCCCGTGGAAGAGATACGCACCTTCGAGAACGGACAGGAAGAAATCGTGGGACTTGAGGATCCATTCTTCTTCGGGGCGGCGTTCGATGACATCAAGATAGAGACGATTGAGTTGTTCCCACATGCGCGTGCCGCACTGCTCGCGGACATGGCGCAGATTTTCGCGGGCCGTAGCGATAGAGGAAACGATCGAAGAGCCGTTGGATCGACTGAAAACCAGTGTGTGGAGAAGCTGCGTGGGATCGACGGGCCCATCGACCGCAGGAGCGCGGAGGGCCTCCAGGAGAAAACGCCAGCGGCCTGCGCCGACCTCGGGCGATTGATCGAGCCAGAGCTGAAGTTCGACGTTGACGAGGCGGGAAGTATGTTCGGCACGCTCGAGATAGCGGCCCATCCAGTAGAGACTGTCGGCGACACGGGAGAGCATGCCTGCATCGCGCTTGAAAGCCTGCATATAGAAATTGCGAGGGGGTCGCATAGCTCAGGCGGTGCGCTCCTGTCGAGCGAGGCGATGGTTCGCCTCGGAAGTGAACGAGGTCAGCTCATTGCGCAATTCTTCGAGGAGCTCTTCACCGATGGCGCCTTCACGAAGCACCCAGGTGTCCTTGCTGCCACCTCCCTGTGAGGAATTGACGACGAGAGAACCTTTGCGCAGCGCGACACGGGTAAGTCCGCCGGGAACCAAGGTCGCTTTTTCGCTCATGAGGATGTACGGGCGGAGATCGATGTGGCGAGATTCGACGCTGCCGTCGATGAGGCAGGGAGCGCAGGAAAGCGCAAGAGTGGGCTGCGCGATGTAATTGCGGGGATCGGCCAGGACTCGAGCGCGGAATTCTTCGCGCTGCGGGGCCGTGCTGTGTGGGCCGATGAGCATGCCGTATCCGCCGGATTCGCCCACGGCTTTTACCACCATGTTCTGGAGATTGCCGAGGACGTGCTGACGGTGCGTGTCGTCCGACATGAGGAAGGTGGGGACGTTCGGAAGGATGGCGTCCTCGTTCAGGTAGTAGCGAATGATTTCGGGGACGAACGCGTAGACGGCCTTGTCGTCGGCAACACCGGTGCCGATGGCGTTGGCCAGAGTGACATTTCCCGCACGGTAGGCGTTGAATAGACCGGGAACGCCGAGACTGGAATCTGGACGGAAGCAAAGAGGATCGAGGAAATCGTCATCGACGCGGCGATAGATGACATCGACGCGACGAAGACCGGCGGTGGTGCGCATATAGACGATGTTGTCATGGGTGAGGAGGTCGCGGCCTTCGACGAGTTCGATGCCCATTTGCTGAGCGAGGAAAGTGTGCTCGAAGTAGGCAGAATTGGAGACGCCCGGCGTGAGCAGAACGGTAGTGGGGTCCTGGCGAAAGGCACAATTGTCAGGGGCGAGGCCGCGGAGAGTGGAAAGGAGTTCACGGGGGTAGTGATCGATGGGCCAGACTCCGTAGTCCCGGAAGAGCGTGGGGAAAACGCGCTTGAGGACTTTGCGATTGGCGACCATATAGGAGACGCCGCTCGGGACGCGAAGATTGTCTTCGAGAACGGCGAAGGCGCCATCGGGAAGACGAATGAGGTCGGTACCGCAGACGCTGACGTAGATGTCACGTGGAACGTTGAGGCCGCGCATCTCACGGCGGAAGTGCTTGCAACTGTAGAGAAGATCGCGAGGAACAACTTTGTCTGAGAGGATGCGGCCCTCGTGATAGATATCGCGGAGAAAGAGGTTGAGGGCCGTGAGCCGCTGGGTGAGGCCCTTTTCGATTCTGGCCCACTCCCGAGCTGTGATGATGCGCGGAAGGAGGTCGTTGGGGAAAATGCGCTCGGTGCCTTCCTTGCTGCCGTAGACGGTGAAGGTGATGCCTTCGTGGAGGAAGGCGAGATCGGCGGCTTGCTGGCTACGGCGCAATTCTTCCGGAGGAAGCTTGAGGAGCGTCTGGTGAAGGGCGCGGTAGTGATCGCGAGGCACGCCGGGTGAGGCAAACATTTCGTCGTAAGCATTGTCGATGTGGTAGTTCACAAAAGAAGGAGGGAGATGGATGCGTGTTGGAATGGCCGAGGCTGTCATTGTCCGTCCTGCAACTCGGCTGGGAGGGTCGTTTAGAACGAAGTCCGGAGCCCTCTCCCGCTTGCTACGAGGCCCAAGCAATCCCCGTCTGGCGCGCCAAGGGATAAGTGAATGTAAGTCCGGGCAGGGGGGGAGTCCAACGCAAATTCCCGATGGAAGCAATTGTGGATTCAAATGGGTGCGGTTTTGGGGTGTCCACGGTCCGAAGTGCAGGAGAGTTATGATGCAGGGAGATGGAGGAGACGATGATGGGAAACCGACGGCTGGCGCTCGGGCTGGTGGGAATGCTAGTTCTCGCTATGGGATGCAGGGCGCAAAGCGCTTCTGCGCCCCGCAGGGTGGATTTGACGGCTTCCGACGGAACAAAACTGAAGGCCACCTATTTTGCCGCGGCCGGTCCCGGGCCAGGGGTTTTGCTGCTGCACCAGTGCAACCAAGACAGGAAAGGCTGGGACGGGCTGGCGGGAAAGCTGGCAGGGGCGGGGATCCATGTGTTGACCATGGATTATCGAGGATTTGGAGAGAGTGGGGGGACCCCAGTGCGTGGGCTTCAAGGAGCGGAGTTCATTCGTGTGGTCGCGGAGAAATGGCCAGGGGATATCGACGCCGCGGAAGCGTACCTGCGGTCGCAGCCAGGTGTGACTCCTGGAATATTGGGCGCGGGAGGAGCCAGTTGCGGGGTAAATCAGGCGATTCAATTGGCATGGCGACGCCCAGAAGTGAAATCGCTTGTGCTCTTATCGGGAGACACAGATGCGAACGGCCGGACGTTTCTACGGAAGGAGGAGCAAATTCCCATCTTATTTTCGGCGGCGGACGACGATCCCGGCGCGGTCGAAATGATCACCTGGTTGTATGGCCTTTCGCCGAATCCCGGAAACAAGTTTCTCCATTACACAACGGGTGGGCATGGAGTGAACCTGTTTGCGGCTCATCCGGAGTTGGCCGGAATCATTGTGGACTGGTTTGTCGAGACACTCATCACGACACCTGGAAAAGCACCAGCCGGGGAGAGGAATGCCGCGGCGAAGAAATTGTCTCGCATCCTGGAGTTGATCGATTCACCGGGAGGGGCACAGAAGGCGGGGAAAGAATTGGCAGAGGCGCGGAAGAAGGATCGAAAGGCGAGTCTGTTCAGTGAAGAGGTGGTGAATGTGATTGGCTATGAACATCTGCAGGCCGGAGACAATAGGGGCGCGATCGAGATCATGAAGCTGAACGCGGAGGCGTACCCCAATTCTCCGAACGTCTATGACAGCTTATCGGATGCGTATCTGGCGGAAGGGAAGACGAAGCTGGCAAGCGAGAATGCCAAGAAAGCGCTGCAACTCCTAGCCAACGATACGGTCGATGACGCGCAGCGGCGCGAGATGATTCAGGGCAGCGCCGAAGCAAAGCTGAAACAACTCGGCGAGAAGCCGTAGGGTTTGGGGGCACAGAGAAGCGCCAATTGGACGAGGAGCCTCTGCGGATTACCAGCGCGAGCTCGGGAGTGCCCGGGCAGGGAATATTGGTGAACAAGCGTAGGGTGCCGTTGTTGTCCTGGAAGACCCGGCCGCAATGTTCTGAGCTACCTTTAGAATCGCCCCATTCGGTCGGGACCGTGGACCTGCAGGCTCGATCGCCGTAGACGACTGGCGAGGCGGCCTTGGCTATGCGGGCGTAGAAGCAGTTAGCGGTGGTGAGAAGCAGGGCGGCGAAGAAAAGCAGGCGTGCGGTTGATTTGCTCCCCTTTTTCTCCCTCGCTGTACTCACAGCAAAGCCATTTTGCCGCGTACTCTAGTAAAGCCAAGTGAAAAATCGAAGGCACAGGCAGGAGACCTGGCTGCTTGAGGCCGATTGATCCGCCGCGCGACATTCTGGGGTCGAGATCGTTCGGCGATCCTCAAGGGATCGCCTCCGGATGACTGAGACTGCTCTCAGTTGAACGAGGGACAAATTCCGAATAGAAGTTTACTTTTCTACGATGTCTTTTTTCATGGGACCCAAAACGCCGAGGAGAATTTGCTTGTCGTCGGGAGCCACTTTGAATTTGTCGAGCGCGCCGACAAGGTCCTCGACGAGAGCGTTAAAGTCGGCGTCTGTCACTCCCATTCCGGCATGGGCGGACTTCATGTTCTTGCCGGTGTATTTGCAGGGGCCGCCACTGGCTTCGCAGATCTGATCGACAAGCTTTCCTTTGAATGCCGCGAGGCGATTTGGATCGCTGGCAACGGCGGCAAAGAAGCCGTTGATGCGCTTATCGGCGGCAACGCGCGCGACGAACTCGTCGACGACAGCGGTGATGGCGGGTTTTCCACCGAGACGATCATAGAGAGAGCTGGCTGGTTGAGCGAGCACGGCAAAACTGCCGAGTGCGATACACGCACAGAGAGTCATGGCTGCCAAAGCGGCGCGAGAATACTTGGTAATCATTCGATCCATCTCCATTCCTGAGGTGAATGTTCCCGCGAGGGGAACAACGGGAGATTTTCCCGTCAGATGGAGTACGCCAGGCAAGAGGAAACGGATTGGGGAAAGAAGAGGAGGTTAAAGGGAGCCGCGGAGGCCGAGGGCCTCGGCCTGTTCCCGCATGGCGTTGATGCAAAAGAGGATGTGCTCGTCGAGAGGGATGCCGAGTTCTTCGGCGCCCTGGACGACGTCTTCCCGTCGGACACCGCGAGCGAACGCTTTGTCTTTCATGCGTTTTCTTACCGAGCTGACTTCGAGATCGAGAATGCTTTTCGATGGGCGGACGTAGGTGCAGGCGGTGAGAAAACCAGAGAGTTCGTCGCAGGCGAAGAGCGTGTGCTCCAGGGGCGTTTGACGAGGCACGCCGGAATAGTCGGCATGAGAGAGGATCGCGCGGATCAGCTCTTCGCTATAGCCATGTTCGCGAAGGATCTTTGCTCCTTCGGCGGGATGCTCGCGGTCGGCTGCATGATCGTCGTTGGGCCAGCGTTCGTAATCGAAATCGTGGAGCAAGGCGGCGAGGCCCCAGAGATCTTCATCGCCACCGTTCTTGCGGGCGTAAGCGCGAACGCAGGCTTCAACGGCAAGCATGTGTTTGCGGAGACTTTCAGATTGCGTGTACTCGCAAAGCAGTTTCCAAGCGTCGTCGCGGGTGGGCATGAGGGAAATCCTTCCTCTGGAGGGGACAGAATACAGCAAAGAGGCGAAAATGTGCCGAAATGGGAACGGGGAAAAGCGGAAAGTAAAGCACAACATATAGTTGTGGTGAGTGCCTGGGACTACCAGCGGCTGAAGGAATGCGGAAACCCCGTCCGAGCGGACAGGCGAAAAACCGGCGTAAACACGGGTGATTTCGGCCGATTCCCACAGAGTTAGTTCAAAAATACTCTTGACACAAAATGAGATTTTGAGCGACACTCCATTCGCGCCAGTAACAGCCTTCCCCCCAAGAACGTTCCGACGTTCCTTCCTATCCGCACGCCGGAAAAACACACAAGTCAGCGAGGAGTTCCGGTGTCTGTACATATGGAAAAAGAGACCATGATGAACACGTTGGAGATGGATCGGGAAGTCATACGCTGCAAGACTTGCGGACTGGTCCAATATCGGACGCGAACCGGCAACTGCCGACGCTGCGTACGAGCGTTGCCCCAGCGGATGGAGTATCTGATTCCGCAGGAGGTACCGCAGGAGCCAGTGGCGCCAGAAGTAGTAGCGACGAAGTTTGCCAATCAAGAGACGGTGGAGAACATCGGCCAACGGATTCGCCAACTGAGAGAGTCGCGCGGGATGACCCAGAGCCAACTGCAGTCGCGCTCGAAGGTCAGCCGCTCGTACTTGTCGAGGATCGAGAGCGGGCAGATGACACCGAGCCTCGGGACACTGGAAAAGATCTCCGAAGCGCTGAATGTGGGCCTGAACCGGTTCTTCATACCCGAATCGGATGGTGAGGCGCTGCTCGAAGATCCGTTCATCCAGGGATTGCGGCCGTTCTTGCGGCAACTGGATTGGGAACAATGGCAGTCAATTCTGAAGCGTTTGCAGGCGATCAGCGACCACGTGAATGCGGCGCCGATCACCCTCCGCCCTATCGGTAACCCGGCACGGCTGCCGCAGCCCGCGCCGGCGAATGGCAACGGACAGCACGGGCATATCGGACACGCCAGCCATTCGAATGGGCTGATTCCCGCGCAGGCCCATGGTCAACCGCAAGGGTATCCGCTGCGGCGCCCAGGGATGCCGGTGTTTCAGCGGCCATTGGCGCGCTAAGAAAAATCTCGCGAGTGGTTATTGCCAAAGACGGCGCTCCGGTTTTTCCGGAGCGCCGTCTTTGTTTGAACAGCGATCGTCGGCAAGAGTCGTTCTGCGCGCCGTAGGAAAATGAGGTGGCGTCAACTTCTCCGGCGTTGCCGCTGAGTATTTTCTGGGCGTGGTCTAGGAGCGTTCACTGGCCAGCCTAGGGAATATTCTTGTAGTCTCGCTCGTGCCCCTAGCCTCCCACAAAGCAGGAACTGTTGGGCACCTTGACTCGGCAAAACGCCTGCTCCTTCCTTAGTCCGTTCCTTCCAGCCCATCTGAATGCGAGGTGGACTGTGCTAGCCCGTGCACTTCCGCGACTTTCGCGGTCACTTTGAGGAGGTTTAGCAAAAATGAAGGTACTGAAAGCAGTTCTCCTTCTCCCGTGCGCAGTGGCGAGGTGCGCAATCCTGAACCCAAACGACCTGACGCGATCACGGGTCAGGCCGTTTTCTTCCGCGTACGAGAGGGGTAGCAGTCAATTGCCAAGCACTGCTTTTTGTAATTCTGGGTCATCGGGAAACACACGGGCACCTTTGCGAACGATGTCCCTGGCGGACAGAGAATCTCCGAGAGCGACATATACGCCAGCGAGGGACTTGAAAATCGCGGGGTCGGAATCCGGATACATTCGGACGATTAATTCGAAATGTTCCCGCGCCAGGGGGTATTTGCCCTGCTCACGATAGAGTTCGCCAAGCTCGAGATGACAGGCGTGACTATACGGATCCTTCTGGATGCCGTTCAGGAGGACCGCTTCCGCCTCGGCGAGATTCGGAATTTTCATCCAAATCGCACCTAGTCGACAGAATTCCGGCGCCGGCAGATCGGGCATGGCGGCCATACGGTTCAACTGCGCCATCGCGGCGATTCTGAAATCTTTTCGATCTGCCGCGAACTGCATTTCGTTGCCGAGAGCAGGGAGAAACCTAGGTTGCTTTTTCAGAATCTGGTCGATCAGGGCCAGAGACGAGCCATCGTCGCCGCTTCGGTGTTCGGCGACAGCAAGCCAGTGCATGGTATTGAGCGAATCGGGATCTTTCCTCAGGGCTGCTTTCAGGAATGCTGTCGCTTCAGGGAACGAATTCTGGAGAAGTGCCAGGCGGCCTTGGACAAGATAGCGGGTGGCGGATTCCGGTTGAGCTTCGAGGGCGTTGAGAAAAATTCTGGCACTGTTGACATCCTGGAGATCGAGCGCTGTCAGTGAACCAGCTTCGAGCGCACGTTGTAGTTCGGAAGGATCTAAATTCGATGGCAGGGGGCCCTTGCGGAATTGTGTGATGAGTTGCTCATTTTCGGCGAATAAACCGGGATTGAGCACGGTTTGTGGGGCGTGGTATTCGAGAAGAGTGCGATCATCCGTGTTTAACGTGCCGCCTTCGGCTAGTTTCCTTACGCTCGCATCGTCCAACAAGAAATACGCGACAAGTCCTTCAGGCTGATGTACGTCGATGGACTCCAAGTCCTTGCGCAGAGACTGCTCTTGCCAAAGAGAACGGAGCCGGCCGAATTGAAAAGGGGTAGTTTCAGTGCGCCCCAGAAGGAGAAGGTCGGGTGCCTCGGCGCGCCACAGGGTGAGCTCAGGAAAGTGAGGCGCGAGAGTAGCGATAATCATGCGCAGGTCGGCGGGTGCCAGGGAATAGGCTTGCACCCACTGAACGAATTTTCCGCCAGAAGCGAGGTGCTGTCGGACGGCAGTGTAATATTCCGTCGTGAAAAGAGTGGCGATTCCGGCGATCCAGGAATTCGATGGCTCAGAAATGATCAGGTCGTAATTTTCACGGGAAGTGAGCAGGAAGTTTCGCGCGTCATCAAAAATGATTCGAATCCGGGGATCGCTCAGGATATTCCGGTTAAGGCTCTCAAGGTACGGGGACGCGCGGATGACGGCCGGCTCGATTTCGACGCAATCAATCTTCTCGACTTCGGGATAACGGGCGACGGCGGAGGCGGTCATGCCGCTGCCGAAGCCGATGATCAGCACGCGTCGCGGTGCAGGAGCGAACGCGGCGCCCAAGTGACCCAGGAGGAGTTGCGTGCGAGCATCGCCCGTGGAGGCATCGACTTTGCCGTTGATACGGAGAGCAACGTAGTTATCGGAACGGGAAACGGCGACCGAATCGTTTACTCCCTCCTCTTGAAAGACGAGAGCGTTCTAGCGATTTCGCTGAGCGTGAGACGACCTTTATAGGAATTCCCATAGAGGACCGCGGAAAACGACAGGAGTGGCTGGTGGTAAACGAGGGAAGAACATCCGACAACAAAGGCGAGCAAAAGGAACAGCAGGTTCATCGCCAGAGCGGGTTTGTGGACTGGCCTGGAGCGTCGTTCGAGCTCCATGGCCAAGAGCAGATTCATCCCTGCAGCGAAAGCGATGACGCGAAAACTCCCGAGCCAGGGGACCAACCAAAAACCGGTGAGAACAGAGCCAGCAACGACGCCGATGGTGTTTGCGGCATAAGCGCGGCCGACTAGGGCCGATCTGCCGGAGGCGGTGTTGGCGCGGCCGGGGAGCAAGACCACAACCGCCGGAAAATTGAAACCAAAAATGATGGCTATCGGAAGCACGGTCAGGGCACTGGTCACAAATTGAGCCAGAACTAGGCCAAGGAACGACTGGTTCGTCAGGCGAAGCAACGGTGGAATCACCGCGGGGATCCAGTGAAAGAGAATCAAGGAAGAGAGTGCGGCGATTGCGATCCAGGTTTGCGTCCGGGAGAAGGTGGTCAGCGAGACCTGTCGCGACTTTGAGAAATAGCGCTGGAACAACGCGCTGCCGAGGACCGTGCCGGCAAGGAAAGTGGCGAGTATCAGGGTGAAGGCGTATGTGGAACTGCTGATCGTGATCGCTAAGAGCCGGGTCCAGGCAATTTCGTAGGCCAAGGCCGTGGCGCCAACTACGCCGAACAGAAAAAGCAGGAAAGAAAATGCGGAGTGATGTGGGCTGGTGGAAGGGGATGCCATTTGGGGGAGTGCCGGTGCTACACCGCGCCGGAAGCGCTCTCCTTTCGCGATCCGAAGGGCGAGCAGTCCAGCAAGAACATTCAGAATTGCGGCGCAGAGAACCGTTGCACGCAAACCCAAAGTGGGGAGAAGAACAAATCCAGACAGTAGTGTCCCGACAACTGCGCCTAACGTATTGACCCAGTAGAGTTGGCTGACGCGCTTGCCCAGGTCGGCAGGATCGCGGGTGATTCCACGAACAAGGATCGGCAATGTGCCGCCCATGAGAAAGGTAGGAATGAAAAGCACGATTGCTGCGCCGAAGAATCGGAGCGCGAGAAGCAGCGGCGGAAGCGCACCGACAGTTGGAGATGCCGTGACGTAGAGAAGCCGTACGCCGGCAAGACCTAGGAGAGAGGCAACTCCTGATGCGGCAACCAAGAACTCGATCCCGGTATATAGAAGGATGGGTTCGGCGCGTTGCTCCCCCCAGTTACCAAGATACGCGCTGCCCACGGCAAGGCCGGCCATGAACACGGCGAGCACGGAGGCGATGGCGTGAACGGTGTGTCCGAAAATCAAGCCCAGGGCCTTGACCCAAGCCACCTGGTAAATGAGCCTCGCACCCCCAGAAAAAAAGAAACATGCAGAAATGCGTAGGAATTTTTCGTGGGGAGGGGATTTTGTTTTCATCGTTGATCACTGACAACGTATTCTGAGCGCACCCATGGTAAAGCAAAGGTTGAAGACCGGGACGACGTAAATGAACCCGGCAGAAGCCGGCTGGTCCACGACTCGATTTGGCGAGAACCTTATTCGCGCACGATGGCGGCTTTCGAAGAAGGAACTTCCAGGCGCATGAGGCGGTGGTTGGAGTCGAGATAAAGAATGACTTCGAGATCGTTGGTGGCGACTTTCAATCCCTCGTAGGATTTTCCTTCCGCGCTCACGGCGCCGGCCCAATCCACCGTGATTGTGCCCGGCAATAGTTCTTGAGGAACCAGGACGGAGTAAATCTGCGTGCCCCGGCGGTTCCAATCATAGACGTGCGCCAGGACGGCGTATTGGTAGTAGAGGTTGTCGTCGAGCACCACGATGAGGGGCGAATTGAAAGTGAGGTCCTGCTCGAAGGCCTTGCCACCCTGTAATTGCACGGTCATTTTGGCGACGCCATTGGCAAAGACGATATGGGCGCTATTGGCTTTTTCGGCTTGCGAGCTCCAGTCGTAGGTCACCGGCGCGCCATTGGGCTGGAGGGTGAGATTGCCCGTGACCGTGACCGCCGGCGAACCTTCGGGGGTGAGGCGAGTGGTGGCTTTGGCGATCCAAGCACCGCCACCGGGAGTGATTTCGAACTCCTCCTGGCCGATAGCTTTGCCATCGAGAAAAATCCTGAGCTTGCCCTTGTCGGAGACTAAAACGGAGCCCGCTGGCCCCTTTTTCTGGGGATGGGCGAGAAGCACCCCAGCAATAGAGATCGGGAGAAGCAGGAAAAGAAAGACGAATGAATTTCGCCGGGAAAATAGGTTCCGCATGAGACCCCCTCAGGGTTGTGGTTTTTCGACTGCCAATGGCGACTCAGTTTCGCCGCCGGGAACGCCCGTCATTCCCCGGCGAAGAATTTCAGCGACAACCGCTCCTGCGTCCCCGGAGCTATCCACGCGGAAATCGGCGAGTTGATAGGAAGGGAGACGTTGCGCGTGAAGCGCGCGGAAGCTGGCTTCATCGCGAAAAAGCGGGCGACCAGACATGGTGGTGCAGCGAGAGAGAAGAATGTCGATGGGAGTATCGAGCCAGATCACCGGGACGCCCGAGCTGTGGAGAAATTCGGGAGCGCCTTGCTGGGCGTAGGTGCCGCCGCCGAGAGCAAGGATAGTGGACTCGTGAAACTCGACGGCACGGCCGAGGGCCGCACGCAATTGCTCAGCTTCAAGCTGGCGAAAGGCGGGCTCACCATGTCGCTCGAAAAATTCAGGGATGGTGATGCCAGCGGCTTCCTCGATGCGCTCGTCGAGGTCAACGAAACGCCAGCCGAGCTGTTGGGCAAGGCGAGTGCCGACCGTGCTTTTGCCCGCACCCATGAAACCGGCGAGGCAGAGAATGGTGGTACGGGATGACCCACCGCGGCCAGTAGGAATTTGATTCACGATTCCGGAGAGCGCGAACTAATTGCGCTTCAGGATTCGAATTGTACCACTGTAGGAGGAGAGTTCGACCTTGGCGTAGCCCTGGCCGACGGTGCCAAACAGGCTTTGTGCGTATTTAGAACCGCGCTTGCCGCCATGGGATTCGGGCTTCAAGTAATCCTTGGCTTGGTTATCGACAGTGCCGCGATAAGTCTGGGCATTTAGGTCAAACGAGTCCGTGCCGGAGAAACGCACTTCGACCAGACCGCGGCCGCTGTTCATGGTGTAAAGCCCAGTGCGGATGAAGTCGCCGTCATAGAGGATGTTGCCGGTGGTGGTCATGAGGTTGACGTTGGTGAGCGAAGGTTGAAGAACCTGAGCGCCACCGCTGATGGAGTTGAAATCCAGCTTGCCGGAGCAGAGCGTGCAGACCAGGGAGCCGCTCGTGGTCTTAACAATAATGTAGCCGGAAACTTCCTTGAGGTGCACATCGCCAGCCACGCTCTGGAGCTTCATGTCGCCATTGACCTGCTCGACGAGGATGACGCCGGTCTGTGTGCGCAGTTGCAATTCCGTTTGTTCGGGAACCAGGAGCTGGAAATTGGCTTCGACTTCGTGAGGCTGAGAAGAAGGAACCAGAGAGCTGGCGTTGATGTCGATGCGATCACCGACTTGCTCGACTTCGATGGCAACCTTTCCTGGGACCGAGGTGCTGGTGACCACGACTTCGGAATTTTTCCAGGACTTTACCTCAATGCGCCCGTTGACAATGTTGTTGATAATAACGATGGGGCTGTCCTTCACGGTGAAATGGCGTTCCTGCTGTTCCGTAGTGGCAGCGAGGGCT
>Ga0181523_10000550_pt1 | contig 42851 bp, 29 predicted proteins | sample PEATcosm2014_Bin_43_FD_119752 | JGI IMG/M metagenome (GOLD analysis project Ga0181523, IMG submission 119752) | Peatland microbial communities from MTU Mesocosm Facility, Houghton, MI, USA - PEATcosm2014_Bin05_30_metaG | ecosystem: Environmental > Terrestrial > Soil > Wetlands > Peat | place... | reverse complement strand
TTCCTTCGCTGCCATCACCGGCGGAGCCCAGATCGACAGCATGACGACACCCGCCCCGAGCACAGCAAGCGACACGACAGCACCGGACACGTAAAAGGGGCCGGTGCGCAGCTGCTCGCCAAAGAGCTCGATTCCCAGCGTGATGCTTACGAGAGGGTCGACGATAAGCAGAGTGGCCTGCGAAGCGGCCAGTGGCCCGACCACGTACGCGCCCTGCAACAGCCCCGTTCCCAGCACTCCCGTCCCGATCATGGCGTAGAGGGGCCAGCCCGTAAGCAGCCCCAGGGGGCCGCTGTGCGCCAGCTGGTCCACCGCCTGCTTCACAAACGCAGCGTCCACGGACCATACGACGGCCGTGGCCGCCCCGAAGAGGGCGGCGCGGCGGGCCGGCGAGCCGTAACGGCTGAGCAGGAGCAGCACCAACACGATCAGGCCCCGGGTGCTGACCGCGAGTATCCACTGCGCAGCGTTCGGGACATCAGTGCCCTCGCTAGGCGACGCCACAATGAGGAAGGCGGCCAGCCCCACGCAGATCATCACGGCGGCGGACCAGGTCCGCCGGGCGATGTCGTCGTGCAGGAGGAAAGAGCGCAAGCCCAGTGTGAAGATCAGCTCCAGCACGAGGACTGGCTGCACCACCGACAGAGGACCGAAGTACAGGGCGAGCGCCTGAAAGGCGAAGGTGCCCGTCAGGAAGAGGGCGCCGAGGAGCCATACCGGCTGGCGTACAAGGTCAATCGCGGTCCGCCAGACGGACCTTGGCTTGGATCCGCGGTTTACGGCGGCGAGCCGCTGCAGCACGGCGCTGGCCGCATTCGACAGTGCAGACAGGACGGCGAAGACGATCGCTGCGGGCATCGTCATTGGTCCGCTAGCTCTTCCCGGGAACGCAGTGAGCAGGAACGGAGTGCGGCTCTGGCGTGAGCTTCAGCTTCCAGGACATCCAGGGCAGCGAATCCGCGGTTGACTTAATCCAGAAGGCAGCATTGTGGTCCCCCGGTGGCGTCGCTATGCAGGTGTCGATCCCGGCCTTCGCGGCCAGTTGTTGCAGCGTGTGGGCGGCCTGTACGCCGTCGCCGTCCTGGGCTCCGGACTCGAACCAGCCCGCCATACCGGTGAAATGCTGCTGCGCCAGTAGGTATGCCGGATTGTGGGCGTTGTAGTTGGCTTCCGAGCCGCCGAACAAGGCCTGAATGGTCTGCGCCTGGTTCTCTTCTTGATAGGAGGGCGACGCCAAGCCAGAGTAGTTGGCGAAGACCGGATACTCCTTGGGGTTGTTAAGGGCCAGGGTCGTGGCACAGGTTCCGCCCGCCGAAAGCCCGGCTATCCCCATGGATCCCCGAGCCGTGCTGGCGTTGAAGTTCTTCTGCATGAACTCCGGCACGGTCTTGGTCAGGTACGTCTCGACATCACCGAACATCGTGCTGTTGACGCACTCGGAGTCCGCGCCCCAAGACCCGTTGACGTCGGGCATGACGAGTATCGCCGCCATCCCGTTGTGCTGCTCGGCGAAGGCCAGCGACGTCGCGTCGGCGTAAATCGCACGAGTCCAGTCAGCAGGCTGCCCTGGACTCCCGTGCAGCAGCTCTATGACCGGCAAGTGGGGATGGTCGCGCCCGAACCACGCCGGGGGCACCCACACGAACGCCGGGCGAGGCGTGAACGTCAGGTTTTTTCCGGGGATCGAAACGCTCAGGGTGGCACCGTGGTCGGGGAGCTGGCCAGTTTTGGCCACCTGGTCGCGCATGGAGGCGAGCTGCGCATTGTCGAGGAAGTGGTTCGCGTCCTTACCGAGCAGGCGGTCGAAGGTCGGGTAGTACTGGAACGCCTGATTTGCTGCGCTGCCCGCCGACACCACCGCGAGGATAACTGCAGCCACGCCAGAAATGCGGATGGGCCAATTGGCCCGGTGCCATCCGGCCAGGACCAGGCCGGTCATGAGGCACCCCACGCATAGCCACACATACAGGGATTGGGGCGCCCCTGCCGGGATCGCCTGGGTGAGATTAAGCCCCACGAAGAGGAGGACGACGACGATGATCCCGATCGGAATACCAATCGCGAACTCCTTCAGTACGTCCCGGCGGATGACCACCGCTATCAGGCAGACCGCGACCGTGACCCAGAAAAAGAAGATTGGGAACCATCCAGAGACGATGGAAATGTCACCAATATCCACCGGGATCTCCTTTGGTGGTGCCGGTGGACACTTTCCCGCCGGGTCGCGACCATCTAATCTGGGCCTTGGGGAGGGAACCAGGCTCTTTTTGCGGCTCCGGTGCGGCAAAGTTGCGGCGGCGGTGCGGCGGCAGTGCGGCAGGCCGCCAGCCTGGCGGCCCGGGGGGTAGGTGCGGCAGGCCGCCAGCCTGGCGGCCCGGGGGGGCAGAGGCGCGGATGCCAGATCTGTGCGGTTTCCGGGAGGCGGTACGGAAGCACCGCCGGGCGGTCGGGCGTACTCAGCAGCAGCTCGCCAGGTCGGTCGGGCTGCACCCCGATGTGCTCAGCCACAAGCTCCACGGCGGGGACAAAGCGGTACTGACCGCGCCCGACGTGATCGGCATCGCCACCACGCTGGCCGGCTGGGGCGCACTGGTCAGCCGGGCAGACGTGTATGAACTACTCGACTTGATGGAAGTGCCCCGGCCCGCCATCCCCACTGCGTCCTGGTCCGCACCGCCGCTGGCCGCCCTGGGCGCTGACCAGGACGGTGCCTCGGGCGGCTGGGCGCCACCCGGCCCGCCGCGGGCACCGGCCGCCACGGCGCCCGATGAGGCCGCCGGGCATGCGCGGGCCGCGGCACGGGGCGAGCTGGCCGAGTGGCCTCGGCTGATACCTGCGCCGCTGCCTGCCCCGGCGACGCCGCTGATCGGCCGGAAGCGTGAGCGTACCGAAGTGGCAGCGGCTCTGGCGGCCTCCCGGCTGGTTACCCTCACCGGTATGGCGGGAACCGGGAAGACCCGGCTCGCCCTGCAAGTGGCCCACGATCTGGCCGGTGATTTCGCCGACGGCGTGGCCTTCGTCGACCTGGCCCCGGTCCGTGAACCCGCGCTGCTGGCCACGGCGATGGCGCGGCCATTGGGCCTGACGTCGGTATCGGCGGCAGCCGCCGAGGCTCATGTGGCCAACGCGCTGCAAGACCGTGAGCTGCTGCTCGTCGTGGACAACCTCGAGCACTTGCTCGACGAGACGCAATTGCTGGCCCGGATGTTGGCCGCTGCACCCGCTCTCCGGCTGCTGACCACCAGCCGGATCCCGCTTCGGCTGTACGGGGAGCACACCGTCCGCGTGCCGCCACTGCACCTGCCCGGGCCGGGCAACACCGGGACCGCCGCGGCCTGCAGCGAAGCGGTCCAGCTGTTCATCGCGCGGGCCCGCGCCGCGCGCTCGGACTTCGGCGCCGACGCGGACGAGCTTGCCGTCGTCGGCGAGATCTGCTCTGCGCTGGACGGCCTGCCGCTGGCCATCGAGCTGGCCGCGGCCCGGGTCGACCTGTACCCGCCGCGGGCGCTGCTGCCCCTGCTGCGATCGCGCCTGGCGTTTCTCACCGGCGGCCCACGCGACCTGCCGCACCGGCATCAGACACTGCGGGCGGCGCTCGACTGGAGTTACACGCTGATGACTCCCCCAACGCAGCGCCTGTTCGCCCGCCTCGGCGTACTGACCGGGTCGTTCGACGCCGCGGCCGCAGCCGCAGTCAGCGCAGAACTCGATCCGGACCGCACGCTGGAGCAGCTGGCCGACCTGGCTGACCAGAGCCTCCTGGAGGTCACCGCAGGTGAAACGCCGGGATTCCGGATGCTGCAAACCATGCGAGAGTACGCGCTGGCCCGGCTGGCCGAGAGCGGAGAAGAGGACATCGTCCGGTGCCGGCACCTGGCACACTTCCTGACCGTGGCACAATCGGCGGGCCGTAATCTGCACGGGCCCAGGCAAGCTGAGTTCTTTGACCGGCTGGAGGAGACCTATTTAACATGCGGGGGCCAGGAGGCCCAGACCGCTTCAGGCGGCGCGCTAACAATTACCGCGGGCGGTCGCGCCCCAGCCGGCGGCCTGCCGCACCGCCGCCGCAACTCTGCCGCAACTTTGCCGCAAAAAGAGCCTGGTCCCCCTTCCGCGCGCCCAGATTAGATGGTCGCGACCCGGCGGGAAAGTGACCGCCGGCACCACTGCGGAAAGCAGCCCAATGGATCTTTGCGCGACGTTTCCCCGCCCGGTCCAGGAAGTGTTCGGCCACCTGGCCGACCCTTTCCGGCTAAGCGACTGGCTGCCCGATGTATCGGCCGCCGGCCCGGGACCGCCCGGCGACACTAAAGATGACTTTTCCCTCACCGCGTCCCTCACCGCGCTCGCCGACGGGATCGAGGTCGCGGCCAGCGGCGAGGTGACCGCCTTCGAACCGCCCCGGCTGGTCGGCTACCGGCTGTTCATCGGATCACGCGTCCACGGGATACGCGTGACCTGCACTGCTCAGCCCGACGGGACACGGATCCAGGTCCACCAGCCCGACGCCGCCGCCCCGCTCACCATCGACCTGGACCGGCTCACCCGCGCGGTCTTGGCGGGGCAGTCCCATAAGCCGGCCAGCAATCACGCCAAGCGATCAGAAGGCAAAGAAGGCCATGCCCCCGAACGACAAGAAAACGGACCCTCGCTGCGCTCGGGATACCACGGCCGGAACCGGTGCGAGGGCCGGTGATGGACACGATCCACGCCTGAAACCAGGAAAGGCGGAACCGGCCGCGCTCAACCGCCTGGGAGGGCTGGCCGCCCAGCAGGGCGAACGCCGGGCCAAACGCGATGCGCTGCAGGCTCGGGGGATCAACCCCTATCCCACCCGATTCGAGCGCAGCGCGACACTGGCCGGCTTGCAATCGGCCCACTCCGGGCTGGAACCGGACACGCGAACGGGTGAAGTGGCAAGGCTCGCCGGGCGTGTGGTGTCCAGGCGGGGACACGGCAAGCTTCGATTCGTCACCATCGAGGACGCAACCGGCGCCGTTCAGCTGATGTTCCAGGCCGACCATATTCCGGCTGACGCGGCTGCCATCGAGGCGCTCGTCGACCTGGGCGACTGGGTAGGAGTCACGGGCGAGGTGATAACCAGCCGGAGAGGCGAGCTCTCGATAGACGTGCGAAGCCTGGAGATCCTGGCCAAGGCGCTCCGGCCCTTGCCAGACAAGTGGCACGGCCTCAGCGCGGCAGAGACCAGGTACCGCCAGCGCGAGGTGGACCTGCTGGCCAACAAGGCGAGCCGGCGGGTCTTCGACATCCGTTTCAAGACTCTTTCCATCCTGCGCGAGCGACTTGAGGCGAAGGACTTCGTGGAGGTCGAGACTCCCATCCTGCAACCGCAGGCAGGCGGAGCCCTGGCCCGGCCGTTTTTCACTCACGTTAATGCGCTGGACGCCGACTTCAGCCTGCGCATCGCGCCGGAGCTCTACCTCAAACGGCTGGTCGTCGGAGGATACGAGCGGGTGTTCGAAATAGCCCGTAACTTCCGTAACGAGGGGATCGACACCCGGCACAGCCCGGAGTTCACTTCGCTCGAGGCGTATCGCGCCTTCGGCGACTTCCACGACGGGATGGACCTCACTGAGCACCTGATCGTCGCGTCCGCTCAAGGTGCTGCTGCCCGGCTCACCTTCGACTTCGGGGGCCAGCACATCGACCTGACGCCCCCCTGGCCGCGCCGTGACCTCCTCGACATGCTCGAGGAGCGGCTCGGCCAGCGCGTGCACCCCTCCATGCCGGTGGACGATCTGCGCAAGATCAGCCAGGCCAACGAGGTGCCCTACCTACCGTCGTGGGGACCGGGGAAACTGATCTTCGAGCTTTACGACAAGGTCTTGATGAGCCAGACCACCGGTCCGGTCTTTATTTATCACTATCCCACGGAGGTCTCGCCGCTCGCCCGCCAGTCCTTCGGGGACCCCACCCTGACCGACCGCTTCGAGCTCGTGGTCGCGGGCAGGGAGCTCGCCAACGGATACAGCGAGCTCAACGACCCTGACGAGCAGGCAAGGCGATTCGAGGCGGAGGCGGAGGCGGCCGCCGGAGGCGACGCCGAGGCTCACCCCGCTGACACCGCCTTCGTGCGGGCGCTCGAGTACGGCCTGCCGCCGACATCCGGCATCGGCATCGGCATCGACCGGCTGATCATGCTCTTCGCCGAGATGCCGGCGATTCGCGACGTCATCCTGTTCCCGATCATGCGGCCGGAGACGTGACATGACAGAGATGCCGAAGAGCCAGGAGCTGACGGCACCGGGCTCGCCGGCGGAAACCGCCCCTGCCATCGTCCCCGGGTTCCGATCCGACGGCAGCTTGCCGGTCATCGACCGGAACCGGGATGGCGTCGCAGACCACGCAGCAGATACAGGGCCGGCCCAGAGCGCCTTCTTCGTTCCCGACCTCATCCAGCTCGAGGTGCGGCGGGGCGGCCGGGTGGTCGTGGTAAGCGACCTGCACCTCGGGCCGACCGCATCTGAGGTGTCCACACGTGCTGCCGACGAGCTGGCTGAACTGCTGGGCAGCTTCCACGAGCCAGGGATGTTCGCGATCGCCGGCGACGGGTTCGAGATGCTCGCCGCGGCTCCCGACATTGCTGCGATCCTGGACTCCCATCCCCAGTTCACCGCCGCGGTCAAGCGCTTCGCTGAGGATCACGATCATCGCGTCGTGCTGATCCCGGGAAACCACGACGGCCAGCTCGGCTGGGACGGGGATTCGGTCGCCGTGCTCCGGGAACGCCTCGGCGTAACGGACGTGGGCCTCGCCTGCGACCTGGCGATGGTAACCGGGGACGGCAACCAACTGGTCAGGGTGGTGCACGGTAACCAGTTCGATCCATACAACGCGTTCGAGGATCCACGGTCCCCCGTCGACACGCCGCTGGGCCACCACGTCGTACGGCAGGTGCTCCCCAAGCTCGCGTCTCGTGACCAGCCAGGTTCGCTGCTGGAGGGGGTCCGGTGGTACGACGGAGATCCGTCCGCTTTCCTGGGGTCGCGGCTGCTGTATCGCATGGTGGCGGGATGGCTGTGGTGGCTGGCGGTACCGTTCGCGGCGGCGCTGGTGCTGCGCTTCCTGTCCTTCGCGCCGGGAGTCAAGCCGCTGCTGAGCCATCACGCCGAGCGGTGGCTGATCTGGTTCGGCGTCCTCGTCGTGGCGATCGCGGTCGTCGCCGCGGTAACCGCGGTCAGCACCATGCTCCGGGTCAACCGGGCCTTGGCCGAGGCCTCAGTCAGTGAGCGGGGCAGCGCGGCGAGCCACAACGCCGCCGCCCGGGCCGAGGCAGCGCGCCTGATCTCCGCGGGCCACGCGGGCCTGATCAGTGGGCACACCCACGAGCCCGAGATCTCGCAGCTAGGTCACGGGTTCTACGCCAACACAGGCTGTGCCACCGAGGTCGTACGGGCCCGGAAGGCCAGGTTCGGTCTGCCAGAGCCCTTCCTGGCCGTACGGCGGCTGTCGATGGTCGAGCTGAGGGCAGGCCCGGTGCTGTCAGTCTCACTGTCGCTGGAAGAACGCCCCATCGGTCAGCCCGCCCTCCTCGAGCGAGTGGTCCTTGCGCCACAACGGGGCCGCCCCCGGGCGATCCAGGTCGTCGGCCGGCTCCCCGACGGAGCGACCTGGCCGATCAGCGAGCGGGCATTGATGCCGTGGGTAAGACGGCGCCGGGTCCGGCGGGTGGCCGCGTTCGTGCTGCTCATCGCGGGGCTGCTGAACGTCGTCTTCGCTCTCCTGTGGCCGGTCAGCTGGACCCGCCCGGTCGACCACTGGCTGCCGTTCGGCATTCATCCCGTCAGTGGCGTCGCCGCCGTAATAGGCGGCCTGGCTCTGGCCGGAGTGGCGCGCGGCGTCCGGCACGGCTACCGGAGGGCATGGGCGGCGGCTCTCGTGATCCTGCTGGCGAGCACCGTCTACCGCCTGGTCCAAGACGTGGGGCTCGAAGGGTCGGCCATCGCCTGCCTGATCGGCGTCTGGCTGCTGTTCGAGCACCGCCACTTCCGGGTCAGCCCATCAGGCTTCCGCCGGATCCTCGGCTGGGTGATCATGGCCGGCCTGGTAGTGGTCGCTCTGGCCGCCGGGCTGGACGCCGCCTACGTCGGCGGCCGCGAGACCCGCAACGTCGTCGTAATAGCTGTTCTCGGCACCGCGATACTCGTCCTGGCGACGGCGCTACCGGGCCGCGAGCACCGGCGAACGGGAGAAGCGCGAGCGAGGGCGTTCGACCGGGCGCGAGCGATATTCGATCGTTATGGCGGCGACACACTCGACTACTTCGCCCTTCGGGACGACAAGTCCTGGCTTTTTTCCGGGAACACCCTTGTCGCCTACTCGGTCATAGACCGGATCATGCTCGTGTCGCCCGACCCGATCGGCCCGGTCAGCGAGCGCCTCGATGCCTGGTCCGACGCGATGGATCTGGCCGACACCAACGGGTGGTACATATGCATTCTCGCCGCGTCCGCGCCGTGGCTGCCGATCTACCGGGCAGCCGGGCTGACCGAGGTCTACATCGGTGACGAGGCAATTGTCGACTGCCAGGCATTCTCGCTCACGGGCAAGGCGATGAAATCGCTGCGGGGAGCCTATAACCGGATATCCAAGTCGGGTTACCACGTCGCCGTCATGTCCGCCCTCGATGTCGACGCGAAGCTGCGGAAGCAGCTGGAGGACCTCGCCACCGAAACGCGCCAGGGCGAGACGGAGCGCGGCTTCTCGATGACCCTGAGCCGGATGTTCGACGAGCGCGACACCGGTCTCCTGCTGGCTGTCTGCATGGACCCCGATGGCAAACCAGCCGCGTTCAACCAGTACGTTCCGGCGAGCCACATCAACGGGTACTCCCTTGACCTCATGCGACGGGCGAGCAACCCCGACGCACCGAACGGCCTGACCGACTTCGTGATCATCGAGACGATCCACTGGATGGTCGAGCGGGGACTGACCGGCCTCGGCCTGAACTTCGCCACCATGCGCGCCGTGGTCGCCGGGGAGACCGGCTCCGGGCCGTGGCGGTCGGCGGAAAGGTCCCTGCTGCACCGGTTCAGCGACAGCATGCAAATCGAGTCCCTATGGAACTTCAATAAGAAGTACCAGCCAGAGTGGCGGCCCCGGTATTCGGTCGCTGATGACCGCGTCCACTTGCCGAGAGCCGGCCTGGCCATCGCCCGGGCCGAGTCCGTCTCCGAGCTGCCTTTCGTCGGCAGGTTCATGAAGCCGAAGGCGCCTGCCGCACACCCCCGGCCGAAGGAGCCCGTGTCATGACGATCCGGCACTGGCATCTGACCCGCGGCCAGCACCTTGACGGCGGCATGGGAACACCCACCAGGGACGGGCCGGTCACGACGCTGACCGAGCCGGTCGTGGAGGCCGCGGCCGGCGGGTTCAGCGCGCGGCGCCTCGGTGTGATCGGCCTCGCTCTCGTGCTGATCTCGGCCATGGACAGCATCCGTAACCTGCCCACCACAGCTACGTTCGGTTGGTCGGCGATCTTCTTCTACACCGTCGCCGTCGTCGCCTACCTGGTGCCGGTGGCCCTGTGCTCGGCCGAGCTGGCCACGACCGTGGGCGGCGGCGTGTACCGCTGGGTGCGGGCGGCGTTCGGTTCACGGTGGGGCTTCCTGGCCGTGTGGTGCGACTGGTCGGAGAACATCTTCTGGTTCCCCACCGTGCTGGTGTTCCTGGCTACCACGGCTGCGTACGTGATCAATCCGAATCTGTCACAGAACAAGGCATTCCTCGTGCCCATCATGCTGGTGACCTTCTGGGCAGTGACGCTCTCGTCGCTGTTCGGATCCCTGAAGTCGGCCCGCTGGACCGGCGTGGGAGTGGTGATCGGGACCGCCATCCCCACCTTGGCGATCATCGGCTTGGGCCTGTGGTGGGTCGGCAGCGGCAACCCCTCGGAGATTCCCTACCACGCGAGCGCGATCGTGCCGGCCTGGCACGGCTTGCAGAGCCTGGTGTACGCGGCCGGCATCGTCGTCGCATTCGCCGGGATGGAGATAGGGGGGTTCTACTCGCACGTGACCAGGAACGTCAAACACACCTACCCCGGATCAGTCCTGGTGGCCGCGGCCACGGTCGCGTCGCTGTCCATCCTGGGAAGCGTGGCGATTGCGATGGTCGTGCCGGCCAAGCAGATCCAGCTTGCAGGCGGAATCATGCAGGCGGTGTCCATCTTCTTCGCCAAGCTCGGCATCGGATCGCTGATACGGCCCTTTGGGGTGCTCGTGATCATCGGCGTGCTGTGCGGCCTGGCGTCATGGAGCATGGGCCCAGCGGAGGGGATGCGCCGGGTGGCCGCAGACGGTCACCTGAGCCCCTGGTGGGGCCGGACCAACCGCCGCGGCGCCCCCACCATGGTCCTTATCGTGCAGGCCACGCTCGGTTCGGTGCTGGCTCTGGCACTGGTATTCGTCCACAACATCAACACCTACTACTGGATGCTGACCGCGTTGGTCGCCCAGACCTTCCTCATCATGTACTTCCTCATGTACATCTCGGTGATACGGCTGCGCATCACGAAGCCAGACGCCCCGCGCCCATTCAAGATCCCGGGCGGGACCCTGGGACTCACGCTGGTTGTCGGTGCCGGGGTGGTGGGCGGGCTCTTCACCTTCTTCCTCGGGTTCATCCCGGCGACCCACCTGTCGGAGTCGGGAACCATCGCTTATATCGCGGTTATGGCGTTCGGGATGATCGTCATCATCGGCACGCCGTTCCTTCTGCACCGGGGCCTGTCCCTCAACGTCGACGCCCACGTGGACCCGAATCTGCCGGCGCCCGGCACATTGGGCGGGGTCTGACCTGAACCCTCGACGGTGGTGACCAGGAGCAGAAGGCCTCGCGGCGGTGATGTGCCCGGGCGGCGTGCCATCAGATCGGCATGCGGTAGCCATAGAACTCGTGGTCCTCGTTGAAGCCCCCCTGCCCGCTGCCCAGGTGCTTGTAGCTCTCGACGAACTCGATGGCCCCGACCCACTTCACCTGCTTGAAGCCCAGCTCGAGCTCGTTACGTAGCCGTACCGGCGCGCCGTGCAGCACGTTGAGCGGTTCACCGTTCATCTCGTAGGCGAGGATGGTCAGGTGGTGCTGCATGTGCTCGATTTTGTGAGCGTCGTAGTAGCGGCCCCCGTCTTCGACCTGTGGGTCATAACCCCCGGGACCGGACGCGAGGGAGTAGAAGATGACCCAGCGTGCCTGCGGCAATGGCCGCACTAGCGCGACGATGTCGCGCATCGGCACCCCGCCCCACTTGGCCACGCCCGACCAGCCCTGGATGCAGTAGTGCTGGGTGATCTGCTCTTGTTTGGGCATCGCCTTCAGCTGGTCGTAGGTCAGGGTGACCGGGTTTTCGGCCAGTCCGTCGATGCGCAGGGTGTAGTCGCGGAAGCCGTGATTGCGGAGGTTCGCATACTCCTGGCTGGCGGGCAGCGTGCCGTTGGGCCAGAAGAACGGCGAGATCGCCCGTTCGGGGTAGGTCGCGCGTGGATCGGACCATTCCAGCAGCCCCTTGAACCAGCCGATGATGAACCTCCCGGTCTTCTGCACGGCCCGCGGGTAGCGCAGCGTCAGCGGTGTGGCCGCCGCCCAGACGGCCACCACGATCGCCATCGCGATGACGTAGATCCACCAGCCTCTCCAGGATGCGACATTCATGCCGGTGGTGATGTGGTTGAGGTTCAGCAGCAGCCCGGTGATCCAGACCATGGTGGTGTGGATGAAGATGAAGCCGAGGAAGAAGACAAGCACGCTGAAGTGGACAGTGCGGGCCACCTGGCGGTTGAGCCGGCCCCAGCCCAGCCCGAACTTGGCGGCGATGGCCGGCGCCTGCAGCAGGCCGGTGATCAGCGCCAGCGGCGCGGCGACGAAGACGACGAGGAAATAGGACAGGATCTGCAAGCCGTTGAACTGCGTCCAGCCGAGATTCGCGGGGAAGTGCAGCGACCCGTACTGTATCGCGGTCGAAACCGTGTTGGGGATGACGTTCCAGTTCACCGGCACCAGCCGCCGCCACTGCCCGGTGGTGAACAGCAGCACGTAGAACGCCGCGCCGGTGATGACCCAGAGCAAGTCACAACTGAAGTGCCACCAGCGGGCCAGGCCGATCGAGTGCCGTATCCCCGGTAGGCCGACCCAGCCGGGCAGGGTGACCGCATCGTCCTTGGCCGACCAGGCACGCTCTGGTGGTTCCTGCTTCATCCGGTCAGGGGGCACCGGGCCGCGCAGCCGCAGCCACTCCCGGCCGGGTTCGCACCCGGCGTCCACTGCGAGGCGCGGGTGGTCGGCCAGGATCTGTAGCCCAGCCCGGATGATGAAGAGCATGAACAGCACGTTCAGGAAGTGCAAGATGCGCAGCCACAGCGGGAACCCGGTGGGGACCGGCGGCTGGAAGGTGCCCGTCCCGGGATGGGTCTTGATGAAGTCCTGAACCGCCGGATAGGTGCGCAATTGCTGGCACACCGCAATCCCGATGAGCAGCCCCGCGACGCTGATCGGCAGGAGCCACAAGGTGCTGAACCAGCGTTTGCCGATGCGCACGTGCGGCACCCACGCCATCACTGGGGGGATGCGCCGCGACCACTGCGCGACGACGACGCGGTCCGCGGCCGGGGAAAGCTCGCTCTCCAGCGGGTCGGGGGCGTGCAGCGGGTCGGGCACCGACGCCGCGCGAGCCGCCTCGCCTCCACCGTCCGGTCCACTGCTTTCACTTGGTGAATTCACGACGGGCCCCCCAGGCCGATCGACGGGAAGCCCGCGTGCTGCACCCCCCATTCGGCGCAAGGCCACTCTTGGTCGCCCCCGCGGGCCTGCCTCCTCCGCCTGCCCCAGGCGGACCCGTCCCCAACTTGGATCCTAGCCCGCCTGTCCAGCCCGGAACGTTGACCAGCACAGGGCCCTGACCGGCGGAAAGGTAGTCTCGCCGGGTGGAGCAATTCGACGTCGTAGTGCTGGGGGCCGGTTCGGCCGGTAAGGGCCGCCGCGGCGACGGGCGTTGTTGGGAGAAGCGATGAGGGTGCGCGAGGACGAGTTCGCATTCCTGCACGAGAACGCCGACGAGGCGGGCCTGCCTTGGAACGGGCCGCCCAGCGTCCGCCGGGTGTACACCGGCACAGGCGGCCAGCAGGTCAGCGCGCTGCTGTGGGGTCAGGAGTCACCCAGGGTGGTACTCCTGCACGGCGGAGGCCAGAACGCGCACACCTGGGACACCGTGGTCCTCGCGCTGGGCCTGCCCGCGCTGGCGGTCGATTTGCCCGGTCACGGGCACTCCAGCTGGCGGCCGGACCACGACCACAGCCCTCAGACCATAGCCCCGGCCATGATCCCCGTCATCCGCAAGTGGGCACCCGAGCTCGATGTGGTGGTAGGCATGTCGCTGGGCGGCCTGACCACGCTCCGGCTGACCGCCGTAGCCCCCGAACTGGTGCCCCGGGCGGTGATCGTGGACGTCACACCGTCGGCGCAGCTGCGCCGGCAAGCGATGACCCGGGCCGAGCGCGGCACCACCGCACTGGTCCAGGGACCGGCCAGCTTCGCGACCTTCGAGGAGATCGTGAAACTGACCGCCGCGGCCGCACCGTACCGCCCGCTGTCGAACATCCGCCGGGGCGTCCGGCATAACACCCGCCAGCGTGAGGACGGCCGCTGGGAGTGGCGTTACGACCGGGTCAGGGACCTAAGCGATTTTTCGCCGCTGTGGGACGACGTGTCCGCCGCGACCAAACCGCTGACCCTTGTTCATGGCGGCGCATCCGTTTTCGTCACCGACGAAGACGTCGAGGAGTTCATCCGCCGCAGCCCTTCCGCGCAGGTGCATGTAGTGCCCGGTGCCAGCCACTCCGTGCAGAGCGATGCGCCGCTTGCCGTGGCCGAGATCATCCGCAGCGAACTGGACCGCCCTTAACGAGCCTCGAAGGGGCGCGGCAATGGACGATACGCCCGGTCGTGGTGGTGAGCTAATCTTGGCACGGAACGGGTCATTATCCGTGGATGAACTGGACCACCTTGGTACATAACGTCATTCGCGGGCCCGTAATGTGCTGGCCGTTGGCAGGGTCACGCCTGCACAACAAGCACGGCAGGCACGCCAACCGGGAGTCCCGCGGCCTGGGACGGGAGGAGGCTCGGACGAATGACCACTGCAGGAGAAGCCGTCCAGTATTTGCGGTGGAGGAAGGACGTGGCCAACCACGACTATGCCGCTGCCTCCAGCTACCTCAGTATCCGCTTCGGGGAGAACCGGGCCCAGGAGGTGTCGGAGAAACTGCAGAAACTCCCGGTCATCCAACGCCGCGCCAACGACATCCTGCGGGCCACCCGGCGCGACCCGCTGCCGCTGTCCGACCCGGGCGTGCTGAGGGACCTGCAGAAGGTGCTGGCGGGAGAGAAGCTGTCCCCGGTTCTCGTAGCGGAGGGGGATATCGCGGACGGCTATCACCGTGTCTCCCTCGCCTACGCGCTCGACCCTTACGCGGACGTGCCGCTCAAGCTCGGCTAAGAACTCCTGATACCGCAACGGGCCGCATCGGTGTCAGCACCAAACGGCAGCAACCACATTGCCCACCGGTGACCGCTACCATCGATGATCGGCCTTTCAACCTGCCGCCCGTGTGACGGCGTTATGCGGCCTTGTCCAGTTTTTTGGCGCTGCCCTGCGCGGCGTTTCCCGGTCGTGTGTGCTATCGGAGCAGAGCTCAAACTTTCGGCAATGTGAGCGGTCATCTCCCGTTGGGACTATCGCCGGGACTAACGGCACTTGCCACGCTAGCGCCCCGGTTGCAGCGTCAAGATAAGGGGTGGTGCAAATGAACGACAACGACACCACGCTCATCCCGGGCAACGACACTGCGTCGCTCGCCGACGGGTGGCAGCGGATCGCGGACCATGAGCGCGGACGAGGAACGACGGCGCCTTGCGTGATCCAATCCGTCGGGCGCGCCCAGGCGTTCACCGCCGGTCGCGAACGGGGGAAGACGCGGGCCGCCGACGCCGACCGCGATGGGGTGGTCGAGTGCCTCAACATGGCCTACAGCGAAGGCCGGCTGTCCAAGGACGAGTACGACGGCCGTCTGGAAAACGCCTTGTCCGCGCGCACCTACGCCGACCTGGACCGGCTCGTGACCGACCTGCCTGCCGTGCGGGCGACCGCGGTGACGCCGGCGGCCAAGACCAACGAGCTCGCGATAGCGAGCCTCACCTGCGGGCTCGTGCAGTTCATGTTCGGGCCGGTGCTGGCCATCCCGGCGATCGTGTTCGGCCATGTGGCCCGGCAACAGATCAAGCGCACCGGAGAACAGGGGGCTGACCTGGCGCTCGCGGGCTTGATACTCGGCTGGGCGGCGGTGATCCTGACCATCGTCCTGATCGTCGGCTTTACCATGTCCGTCGGGATTCACGGCACCCGGTAAGCACCACTTTGACGCTTAATTGTCAGGTGAGTTTGGAAACTCGTTGATGGTAAAGTGCCAAGTCATTTTGAGGCTTTTGCGGACCTCCCCGGGACGGGAGGTACCTGGATGCTATTGCTCCTCGCGCGCGCTATGGCCCCGATAAGTTACTCAAGTTACTCAAAAGTAACACCGCCCGCACGCGCGGACCAGTCCCGCCCTGGCCCGTTCGGCAGCATGAAGATTCATGGTCTAGGAACTGGAGTGCCGGTCGAGAAATTCGTAGACGTCCGCCTCGTCGACCCCCGGGAAGCTGCCCGCCGGTAGCGCGGACAGCATGTGTGAGTGCGCCCGCGCCGAGGGCCACGCCATGCCCTCCCAGCGCGTCGCCAGCTCGGCCGGCGGCCGCTTGCAGCACTCGCCGTCCGGGCAGGACGAGCGCATCCGGATGGACGTGTCGCGGCCGCGGAACCAGCGCGAGTGCTCATACGGAACGCCCAGCGTGATGGCGAACCCCCGGTCGGACCGGGCGTCCACCTGCGAGACGCAGAAGAACGTGCCCGACGGTGTGGCCGAGTACTGGTAGTGCGGGGAAAAGGGGTCGGCCGCGCTGAACACCTGGCGACCGGCCCACTTGCGGCACATCCGCTGGCCCTCGATCGCGCCGACCGGGTCGGCCGGGAACACCAGTCCGTCGGACTCGTAGGCCTTGAACATGATGCCGCTGGAGTCATTCTTGGTGAAGTGGCACGGCATGCCGAGGTGCCGGGTGGCCAGGTTGGTGAAGCGGTGCGCGGCCATTTCGTACGACACCGAGAACACGTCCACCAGGTCCTCCACGGCCAGGTCGCGCGCCTGCTTGGCGTCGGCCAGGAAGCGGACCGCGGCCCGCTCCGGCATCAGCACGGCCGCGGCGAAGTAGTTGCTCTCGACCCGCTGGCGGAGGAAGTCCGCGAAGTCACGCGGCTCCTCGTGCCCCAGCAGGAAGTGCCCGAGCGCCTGCAGCAGGACCGCCCGCGGCGAGTGCGTCCCGACCGGCTCCTTCTTGACGTAGATCCGGTGGTTGCGGAGGTCGGTCAGCGACCGAACGGAATTGGGCAGGTCTTGCGCGTACCGGACGGAGAACCCGTGGCGGCTGACCACGGACATCAGCATGCCCTGTGACAGGGCACCGCCCGCGTAGCCCGTCGCCTGCAGCGCACCATGCGCGGCCTGCTCGATCTCCTCGAAGTAGTTCGCGCGCTCGCGCATGGCCGCGCGCAGCTCGGCGTTGGCAGCGCGCGCTTCCTCCGGCGTGGCCGCCGGCTTGCCGCGCTGCTCGCGCAGCGCGGCGGCCAGCTTCACCAGGTGCTCCAGCACGTCGGTGGGCACCCGCGTGCCGACCCTGAGGTGCGGCAGGCCGAGCCCGGCGTAGGCGGGGTCGCGCTGCAATTCCTCCAGGGTGATCTCCAGCTGCGCCCGGCGGCTGGGTGCCTGCCGCCGCAGCAGCTCCTCCACCGGCACCGACAGGGCGCTGGCCAGGTCCTCCAGCACCGAGAACTTCGGCTCGCGACGGCCGTTTTCCAGCAGCGAGAGCGCGGACGGGGCGCGGCCTACCCGGTCGCCCAGCTCGGCCAGGGTCAGGCCTCGCGAGCGGCGGAGGTGGCGAAGGCGCTGACCCATGGTCATAAGGTCTAGACCATGGTCAGACGTCAACTTTACGGATCCTTCAGTCATGAATAGAAGCCTATCTTCTCGTGGCAAGAATTTCTACGTTTTTTATTTCATAAATTACCTGTCAGTAGCTTGATAACGAGGCATCCTGGGTGTAACGCCACGAAAGCGGCGGCCAAGCAGGAGGCAAAGGGGACATGGACAGGATCAGCGAGCAGGCCAGGCAACTCCGGACCGAATGGCAGGAAAACCCGCGCTGGGCAGGTACGCAGCGGACGTACACCGCCGAGGACGTAATCCGGCTGCGCGGCTCCGTTCGGGAGGAGCACACGCTCGCGCGGCTCGGGGCGGAGCGGCTGTGGTCGCTGCTGCAGGAGGAGGACTACGTCAATGCGCTCGGCGCGCTGACCGGCAACCAGGCGGTCCAGCAGGTCCGGGCCGGCCTGAAGGCCATCTACCTGTCCGGATGGCAGGTCGCCGCCGATGCGAACCTCGCCGCGCAGACCTACCCCGACCAGAGCCTGTACCCCGCGAACTCCGTACCCCAGGTCGTCCGGCGGATCAACAACGCGCTGATCCGCGCCGACCAGATCACCTTCTCCGAGTCCGCCGACGGCGACACCGGCAAGGCCCCGTACTGGATGGCCCCGGTCGTGGCCGACGCGGAAGCCGGGTTCGGCGGCGTGCTCAACGCCTACGAGCTGATGAAGGCCATGATCGCGGCTGGTGCGGCCGGCGTGCACTGGGAAGACCAGCTCGCCTCCGAGAAGAAGTGCGGCCACCTGGGCGGCAAGGTCCTCATCCCGACCGGCCAGCACATTAAGACGCTGAACGCGGCGCGGCTCGCCGCCGATGTGTGCGGCGTCCCGTCCCTGGTGATCGCGCGCACCGACGCGCACGCCGCCACGCTCATCACGAGCGACATTGACGACCGCGACAAGGAGTTCACCACCGGCGAGCGCACCGCCGAGGGCTTCTACCGCACCCACAAGGGCATGGAGCCGTGCATCGCCCGCGGGCTGGCCTACGCCCCGTACTCCGACCTGCTGTGGATGGAGACGTCCACCCCGGACCTGGAGGAAGCGCGGCAGTTCGCCGAGGCGATCAAGGCCGTCTACCCCGACCAGATGCTGTCCTACAACTGCTCGCCGTCTTTCAACTGGCGCCGCCGCCTGGACGACGCCACGATCGCGAAGTTCCAGCGCGAGCTCGGGTCGATGGGCTACAAGTTCCAGTTCATCACGCTGGCCGGCTTCCACGCGCTGAACTACTCGATGTTCGAGCTGGCCACCGCCTACGCCGCCGAGGGCATGCCCGCCTACGTCGAACTGCAGGAGAAGGAGTTCGCGGCCGAAGCGGAGGGCTACACCGCGACCCGGCATCAGCGCGAGGTCGGCACCGGCTACTTCGACCTGGTGGCCTCGGCCATCAACCCGGCCTCCTCAACGGTTGCCCTGGCGGGCTCCACCGAAAGCGAGCAGTTCACACCCGCGAGCGTTGGTTAAACCGGCTAGCGAGTCCCGGGCCTCCGGCCCGGGCGAGCGGTCGGTGCGGTGAACGGCGACCGCGCCGGCGCGGGTCTTAACCAACGCGAGCAAATTGGACACGGTGTGACCTGATCGCGCTGCCTGGCGCACGTTGCCCGGGGCCAGCAGAACCCGTTTCCGTCGCTAGCGCTTCGGGAACGGGTTCTGCTGCGTCGGGGGGAGGGGCTCACCGCCGGTGCTCCCCGCGCTGCCGGTCCCGCCCGGGGGGAACAGGTCGTGGATGATCGTCGGGGAGGTGTTCTGGTCCTGCGGCCCGAAGAAGGACCCAGGCAACGCGCCCGGCTGGGTGGGCGCCTCGGAATCCTCGGTCAGCAGCCCGGTCGAGCGGCCCACCGGGACGACGCTGGACACCGTGCGCCGCCGCCAGCGCGACGGCACGAACAACGGGATCACCATGGCCAGGCCGACCAGGGCGAGCACGCCGTTGAACAGCATGGCCTCGAATCCCTGCCCGTAGACGTGGGTCTTCAGCGGGATCAGCCGCACCGCGTGCCGGACGCCGGTCAGGTAGAACCCGGTCAGGGCGAGCAGCGCCAGCCCGGGCAGCCCGGCGGCCAGCGGTGAGACCCACGGGATGGCGATCAGCAAGCCAACCACCAGCCCGACGGCCAGCAGGGCCCCCAGCGCGACCAGCGCGTTGTGGTTGTGCAGCAGTGAGCCGCCGCCCGCGGGCAGGCCGGCGGCCACCGCCCCCGCGGGCGCCGGCGCCCGGAGCAGCTTCAGGTACCCCCAGCCGCCGGCGAAGAAGATGACCACCGCGGCGACGCCGGCGAGAACGATCCCGGCAAGATGGCGCATGTCCGCATTCCCTTCCGCCACCCGTACCGTGAAGCGCGGCGGGTGCCTCGTGGCCGGCCGCCCCCGCGGCCGGCTGACTGGTACGAGGCTAGCGCGCGGCTCTCTTGTTAGGGCTCATTCGCGTCTGTAGGCCGCGCGCCGGCGCCCAGGGCGGGGACGAGAACGCGGGCAGGGACGCGGGCGGGGACGAGAACGCGGGCGGGCTGCTCTCGGTGGGAGACCGCGGGTCCTGCAGCCGGATCCGGGCCGTCAGGGCCACGGCCACCAGGGCCGCGCAGATCCCATAGGTCCACGCGGCCCACACGGGGCCGCCCCGCATGAGCATGCCGTGCAGAATGGCCAGCGGCCAGGCCACATAGATGGAGCGGTGCACGGCCCGCCACAGCTGTGGGTGCCGCGATCGGGCGTAGCGCATCCGGGCCAGGCTGGTCGCCGTGATGGCGATCACCAGGTCGGAGGCGATCGTGCCCAGCCCCAGGTACAGCCGGCCGCGCGCGTCGGTGAACGGCAGGACGGCGGCGAGCAGCGCGGCGCGGGCCGAAACGGTCTCCAGCAGGATGTGCACGAGCAGGAAGCCGACCGCGGTCAGCGCGACCGCACGGTGCGCGATCTGCGCGGTCACCCGCGTCCCCGGGGGCAGAAAGTGACGCTCGGTCGCGGCCACCCCGAGCACGACGGCGACGGTCAGGGCGAACAGCGCCAGCTCACCTGAGCAGGCCTCCAGCGCCTGGGCGACTGACGCGCTGACGGTCGCTCCCCCGCGACCCGTCGCCACCACCACCAGGGACGTGGCGATCACGATGAAGCCTGCGAGGGCGATCGCGGCCAGCGTGCAGACGGCGATCGCCGCCGGGGCAAGGCCGGCCGGCCAGAACCGCCGTAGTGCCCCAGGGGCATGACGCGATCTGGCGTCATGACGCCATCCCGCCTGATGGCGGGCGGGAACGTGGCGGACGGGAGCATGGCGCATCAGACCTCCGCGGCGTGGCTCGCTTGCGGCGCCTATCCTGCGATTTTTCCTCTCTGGCATCTAACCACCGGGGCGGCCGCGGCAGCGGGCAGCCGCCTGCCGCAAACTTTGCCGTCGCGAAGTTCCGGCACGGCATGCGGCACGCTGCGCAGGGCCACCGGGACGCAGGGCCAGGGGGAGGGGCCTTTCGCAACGCCCTTGTAGCCAGCGTCTGACGCCGGCTCAGCCGGCTCACAGCGGGCCGCAAGTATGCTTCTGCCCGTGCGAATCGATGGGATCTTCGGGGCAATCGGAACGTTCACCGTCAAATTCCGGTGGGTCGTCGTGGTGGTGTGGGTGCTGGCCACGATCGCGGTGCCCCGCTTCCTGCCGTCGCTGGCCAGTGTGACGCAGGGCAACAACGCCAACTTCCTGCCGGCCAGCGCGCCCAGCCAGCACGCCGCCGACCTGGCTGCGCCGTTCGGCGAGACCAACCGGGTACCCATCCCGGTGGTGGCCGCCGTCAGCCAGGGGCAGCTGACCGCGTCCGATGTGGCGTGGCTGAACACGCTGCGGCAGGACCTCCGCACCGTGCCCACGGTGGTGCGGGTCACCGACCTGGGCCGGTCCGGTGACGGCCAGGCCGAAGAACTGCAGGTGCTGTCCGACGTCGGGCAGGGCGACCAGACCGGTGTGACCAACCTGGTCAACGATCTCCGGAGCACCATCGCGCGGGCGGGCCCGCCGGCCGGGCTGCAGGCGCACCTGGCGGGGGCGATCCCCATCCAGGTCGACCAGCAGAAGAAATCGGGGTCGACCGGTAACCAGGAGGAGGCCCTCACGGTCGTCTTCATCCTGGTGCTGCTGCTGCTGATCTTCCGTTCGCTGCTGGCGCCGTTCATCACTCTGATCCCGGCGTTCATGGCGGTGGCTATCTCCGGGCCGCTGGTCGCCGAGGCGGCGCACGCGGGCCTGAAGGTTTCGCAGATCGCCCAGCTCATGCTCATCGTGCTGGTGCTGGGGGCCGGCACCGACTACGGCCTCTTCCTCGTATTCCGCGTCCGGGAACAGCTCCGGGCCGGAATCGAGCCCAAGGAGGCGGTGCGGTCCGCGCTCATCAAGGTCGGGGAATCGATCACCTTCTCCGCCGCCACCGTCGTCGCGGCTCTGCTCACCCTGCTGGCCGCCACGTTCCAGATCTACTCGCAGCTGGGGATCCCGCTGGCCATCGGCATCGGCGTGATGCTGCTCGCCGGGCTGACCTTGCTGCCCGCGTTGCTGGCCATCTTCGGCCGGGCCGCGTTCTGGCCGACCAGGACGCGCGCCGGGACGGGCAAGGTCGGGATCTGGGGCCGGATCGCCGCCCGCATTGTCCAGCGCCCCGCCGCCGCGCTGATCACCGGCATCGTCATCTTCGGCGCGCTGGCGAGCGCGGTCACTCTCTACAAGCCGGCCGGTTTTGGCGGCACCCTGAGCGCCCCGGCGGGCACTGATTCGGCGGCCGGCCAGGCCCTGCTGGCCAAGCACTTCCCTGCCAGCAGCGCCAACCCCACCAACCTCGTTTACAAGCTCAAGCAGCCGGCCTGGGACGACGCACAGGCGATCGCCGCGGGTCAGAAGACCATCGTCCAGAGCGGGCTGTTCACGGGCGTCACCGGGCCGCTCAACCCGGTCGGGGCCGTCACGCTGACCCCCGCGCAGTTTTCCGGACTGCACGCGGAGCTGGCGTCGCTCGGGCCGCCCTCGCAACTGCCCACCACACCGCCGAGCCACCTTCCGGTCCCGGTGACCGCCTACGACGTGTACCGCGCGATGGCGCAGTACGTGAGCGCGGACGGCCGGACGATCCAGTTCGAGGCCGGTCTGAAGGCGGGGGATCCATCCTCGACCGCGGCGATGAACGCGGTGCCGGCCATCCGCCACGCGGCCGCGGCGGCGGCCGCAACCATCGGCGCCTCGGACTACGGAGTCGGCGGCGAGGCACCCGCGTTCTACGACATCAGCCAGATCTCCGACAGTGACCTGATCCACGTGATCCCGATCGCGATCGTGGTCATCGGCATCCTGCTGGCCCTGGTGATGCGCAGCCTCGTGGCGCCCGTGTACCTGATCGCCTCGGTCGCACTGTCCTACCTGGCGGCGCTCGGCCTGTCGTGCCTGATCTTCATCAAGTTCGCGGGCGACGGCGGCCTGACCTTCATCCTCCCGTTCCTGATGTTCATCTTCCTGCTGGCGCTCGGGGAGGACTACAACATCCTCGTGATGAGCCGGATCCGGGAGGAAGCTCATCACTACCCGCTCCGTGAGGCGGTGACCCGGGCCATCGCGGTGACCGGAACGACGGTCACGTCGGCCGGGATGGTGCTGGCCGGCACGTTCGCGGTCTTCGCGATCGTCGGCGGCCGCGGCTCGGGCGGCGCCCAGATCCGCGACGTCGGCGCCGGCCTCGCGCTTGGCGTGCTGATGGACACGTTCGTGGTCCGTACCGTGCTCGTACCGTCCACGGTCGTGCTCCTCGGCCGGTGGAACTGGTGGCCGTCCCGGCTCAGCCGCGTGCCGGCCGACCGGCCCGGGGACGACGGTCACGGCGGGGGCGGCGGCCCGGGTGACGGCGGTCCCGGCGACCAGCCGTCCGGACCGGGCGGCGCGGCGCTCGCCGAGGGCCAGCTGGTGAGCGTGCCTGCTGGCCCGGCGGGTACCCGGGGCGAACCGGTCGGGGTGCCTGGTCGCCCAGTGGACAGCCAGGACCAGCCGGACACGGCCCTGGTGCAGTCTGAAGCCGCCCCGGCCGAGCCGGAGGCGGCCCCCGGCAGACCGGTGGGCACACCCCCGCGCTAGCGGTCCGGCGTCGGCCCGGCCGCAAGAATCCGGCCGCAAGAATATAGCGGCGAACTCGGGACATGCCGCCCGTGGTGCTGGCCAGATGACCTTTGACCGGCCAGACTCGTGCCGGGAGACCGAAGTAACGGCATAGGGTACGACCGTACACAGCGTTAACGCTCCGACACGACGACGCTGGCAGCCGGGCCCAGCGGCCCCCCGACAGCGTGCGAGAGCGGAAGGGACGCCGATGCAGGAACTGCGCTTCGTCGCGGTAAGCGAAGACGGCAGCTACGCCGTCCTCGCCGTTCCGGGGCGGAGCGGGCGCTTCATGTTGCCCATCGACGACCGACTGCGGGCAGTCGCACGGGGTCAGTTCTCGCGGCTCGCCCAGTACGAGATCGAAGTGGAGAATCCCTTGCGACCCAAGGAGATCCAGGCACGAATCCGCGCCGGGGAGACAGTCGAGGAGATCGCGGACGCGGCAGGAATCCCGGTCGAGAGAGTCCGGTGGTTCGAGGGCCCCGTCCTCGCCGAGCGCGGTTACGTAGCTCAACAGGCGCAGAGAGCGTCCGTGCGCCGTCAGGGAGACTCCGCGCCCGGGCCCCGCCTCGGCGAGGTGGTGGCGGAGCGCCTCACCGAGCTGGGTGCCGATCCCGAGGATGCGCAGTGGGACTCCCGGAAGCACGGGGACGGGAGCTGGCAGGTGCAGCTGGCGTTCCGGGCCGGCGGCCGCCTGCACATCGCCGAGTGGCTGTTCGACCCGCGCCGCCGCCACGTTTCGCCCGCGGATGACAACGCGGAACGGCTGTCGCTACCGGAAGCCGACCTTCGCCTGCCGACCGGCGGATCGCTCGGGGCGGCCACGGTGACCCCAATCAGGCCCCGGCCGGACCGGCGGGAGGCCGCACCGCAGCATCAGGCCGTCGCGGAACAGGTCGAGGAGCCCGCCCGGGCTGCCGCGCAGGCGGCGTCACCGTCGTCTTTCGTTCCCCCGCGCCCGCCCGTCGGCCGGCCGCCGTCTCCGGCTGTGCCGCACCCGAACGGCGGTTCGCGGCCCATGGCGCCGGATGATCAGCGGAACGGTCCCGCCCCGGCGTTCACCGACCGGCCGGGCTCCGGCGGCCGGGGGGCGGCTGGTCGGGGAACCGACCGCAGGGCGGCGGAGGAACCGACGGGTACGCCGGCCCAGAGCCCGGCGGGCGAGAGCCCGGCGGGCGAAAGCCCGGCCGGTCAGCCCGCGGCCCAGGCCCGGCCCGCCGCGTCAACCGCTTCCGCGACCGCGGGACAGCCCAATACGGAACGGGCGGCTGCGGGACACGCCAGCGCGGAACGGGCCGCGGCGGCGGACACGAACCCGGAACGGTCCGCCCGCGCCCGGTCCGGCGGTGCCCGGACCGCCAGCGCCCGGACCGCCAGCGCCCGGACCGCCAGGGCCGAGGAAGCCAGCGCCCGGGCCGACGTGCCGCGGGCCCAGGAGGCCGTCGAACCCCCGGCCGATCAGGCTTCCGCCACCCGTGGCCCGGCTAACAGCCGGCCGCAGCGAACGGGCCAGTCCCCGGCGCAGCCGACGGCCGACCGGAACGCGGGGAACCACGCGGACCCGAACGCGGAGAACCACGCGGACCCGAACGCGGAGAACCACGCGGACCCGAACGCGGAGAACCACGCGGACCCGAACGCGGACGGGACCCCGGCCCGTGGGCGCGGCAAGAAGGCCGCCGGACCACGCGGACGGCGGTCGTCGGTCCCGTCGTGGGACGAGATTATGCTCGGCAACTCGCGCCAGCCCGACTAGAACCAACACACGCACCGGTGATCGCCCCCGCGCGCCCTTCGCCCACATAGGATCGGGCACCGGAAGCTGTCCGGCTTCCCGGGGCGTCAAGCTACCGGTGGCAACCGAAGGGCAAGGGTGACGGGCGCGTGAGCCGGTTTCCGCGTGTGGGCCGCCGCCCCCGCGTAGGTGCCATCGTTGCGGCCGTGACCATCCTGCTCACCGGGTGCGGCACCATCTCCGGGACCGGGAGCCTGACTCCGGACGCGACGTCCACTATGACCGTGAGCAGTGCCGCCTTCAGCCAGAACGTGCTCCCGCCGCATTTCACCTGCCACGGGGCGAATATCAGCCCGCCACTGGATTGGACCGGGGCGCCGTCCACGACGAAAAGCTACGCCATCGTCGTGGACGACGCCGCCGCGCCGATCACGCCGTACATTTACTGGATCGTGTTCGACATTCCGGCGGCGACCACCGACATCCAGAACGGTCCCCAATTGCCCCCCGGGGCCAAGCAGGCGGACAACAGCCTGGGCCGGGCAAGTTACGACCCGCCCTGCCCAGACTCCCCCGGGCATAGTTACCGCTTCACGGTGTACGCCCTCAGCACCGCGCTGAACCTGCCGAACGGCACGTCGACCGTGTCGGCGTGGATGGCGATCGCCAACGCGGCGATCGCGCGGGGCCGCATCACCGTCACCGCCAATCCTTGATCGACACGGGCCGGAAACCGGTGCCGGTCACGCCCGACATCGCCTGGTAACCGCGCACCGCCAGCCCAGGCTCCTCTCCATGATCGTGTGACGGGACCCCGCGCTAGGCGCGGGCAGGGTCTCACCATCACCCCTTCGGGTGGAACTTTGGTAATACTCAGACACCAGCCTGGCAGGTCCGAGAGAATCGTTCGTCGGGGGCGACCAGGCGTAGACGGATCCAGGGCGCTAGCGAAACCGGGGGGCAGGTCCGCATCGATGGCCGCGTGTGCCTCGCTAGTGCCGCCCATGAGGCCATGGTTTGTTGGGTGGTGGAATGACTCTGCTTGTGGTCCTCGGGGTCGTGGTGATCGCCACGATTCTCGCGGCCCTCTACCTGAGCCTGAAGTCGGGACGAGGCGATGAGCCCGCGCCCAGTGCGGCATCAGCCAGCGACCGCCAGGCCAGAGCCGGGAGCAGGCCGGGCAGCTCAGCGTCGCTGGCGGGGCGCGTCCGGTCCATGGCCGACCGGGGCAAGACCGCCGGGTCTTCCCGGCGCCGTCCCGGCGGCGATGACGAGGACGAGTACGACGTGCCCGATTACGTCACGGCACGCCGGTCCTCTCGGAGCGCCGGCGGCGACCGCAGCAGTCTGGTGACGGCCGGGACGGGCCACCGAGCGAGCGAACGGACCGCGGCCGGATTCGACCAGACCGACCCCGCCCTGCACGCTGCTTACGGCCACGGCGCCGCGGGCTATAACGGGTACGACGCCGCGGCCGACGCGCGCGTGTCCGGCCCGATGGGCGCCGCCGAGCCCGGCACCGGGCCCTACGCCACTGGCGGTTACGATACGGGCGCCTACGATGCGGGCTCGGGACCGTCCCCCGGGTATGGCGGCGAGACCCCAGACCGTTATCGCGTCCGCGACCCCGCAGGTGAGCGCGGCCGGGCCGCCGGTTCTGCCCGCGGCCGGGACGCCGGTTCTCCCCGCGGCAGGTATCCGGGGCTCGCGCCGGAGGGCACTGGCGGCAGGATGTACCCGCCGCCGAACCCCTACTCGCCGGAGGACCCGGCAGGGACCGACTTCGGCGCGCCGGCGGCCAGGACCCCGCGCGGGCACGCCGGGCCGGGAGGCCGCCGCGCTGGCGCCCCCGATTCCGCGCCACCGGCCGACTACGACGACCCGCCGACCGCACTGACCGACAGCCCGTTCCCATCCGCCTCGAGCGCGGACTTCCTGTCCGACGACACCGGCAAAGCCGGTGACAGCTCTCCCGGCGGGCGACGGCGGATGGCGAAGATCCAGAAGCCGCAGCTGCGGATAGGCCGCTCCCGGCGAGACTATGACGACGATCCGTGGCCCAGTCCCGACGAGATCGATGGCGTTTCCGACGATCAGTTCTGGAGCGACCTCTCCTCCGACAAGCCACTGGCCACGACCGCGCGGGCCGCGCAGGCCCCCAGCGATTCTGGGCAGCCCCGGGCGCCGGGCGACGGTCCTGGCCGGCCGCGCCCCTCAGCGGGACCGGACTCCACGGACATGGTCTCCGCGCCGGTTCCGGCGCACACCCCCGCCATCGGCCGCGGCCGATGGGCCCGAGGGCGTGCCGCGGAGCCGGAGGACGGCACGGAGCCGCGTCCGCGGCAGCAGGCCGGCGGGGCAGTAGGACCCCACGGGCTGGGCGGGCCTAGCGGGACACCAGGGCCCGGCGCGTCCGGCGGCTCGCGGCGCCGGGGTGAGCCGATGCGCTCCCCGCGCGGCACCGAGGACGATCCCTTGACGAGCACGTCGTTCTCGCAGCACGCCCGTGAGGCGAATGACAGCCGGTCTTACCGGGGCTCTCGCCAGCCCCACCGGCCCTCACACGGCCGACCCGACCCATCGGCGGACGAGACGCAGACCATGCGCCCCGACCCGCGCGGCTACGGGGCTCCGGGCCCGGCCGGGGTTCCGGGCCCGGCCGGCGCACCGGGACCTGGCTCCCCGCGCCGCGGCGCGCCCGGACGGGGTGGCCGGCCCGGGCCCGGCGGCACAACGGGGCCGGGTCAGCGGGGATTCCCGGGCCTCCCGCCCAGCGGGCCCGGTGGGCTCGGCGGCCCTAACGCGCCTAGCGGCCCCAACGCGGTCGGCGGCCCAGCCTCATCGGGCGACCCTCGCGGCGAGGTCGGATACCGCACCGGTGCCCGCCCGGCCGGTTCGTACCCCGAAGGCACCGGCGGCTATGACCCCTCTGCCCGCGCCTCCCGGCACGCGTCCCCCCCAGGGGGTGGCCGCCCGTCCGCCGGTAACGGTCGCCCGCCCGCAGCCAATGGCCGGCCCCCTGCCTCCAACAATGGCCGACCGCCTGCTTCCAAAGGCCGTCCGCCAGCGGCCAGCGGCCCGCGGCCTCCGCGTCCCGCGCTTCCCGGTCCGGCCTCCGGCGGCCCGCCCTACACGCCTTCCGGTTACCCGGCTCCTTCTCCCCCCGGAACCAACGGCGGCTCGGCGTACCCGGGGACCAACGGGAACTTGCCCAACTCCGGTAACAACGGCGGCTCCGCCTACCCCGGCGGCAACGGGACCTCGCCCTACCTCGGGGGCAACGAGACCTCGCCCTACCCCGGCGGCAACGGGACCTCGCCCTACCCGGGGACGTACGGGGACTCCTCCCAGCCGGGAGGGGCCGGAGGGTCGGGCGGATACCCGCGGGAGCGCCGGTCAAGTAACCGCAACCACCGCCGCCCGGACGACCCCTACGAGGACCCTCACGGCAGGCCAGACGACGGCCGCTACTGAACTCGCCGCTCCTCGGCACCCGGCCACCGGACGACAGGCCCGTACCGAACACGCCGTTACCGGGCGGCGCCGTCACCGCACGGCGCCGCCTCAGGCATGCTGAGTACATGCCTGAAGGGGACACCGTCTGGCACACGGCGCGCCTGCTTCACGACGCCCTGGCCGGGAGGGCGCTGACGCGCAGCGACTTCCGGGTGCCCCGCTTCGCGGTGACCGACCTGGCGGGCCGCACCGTCACGCAGGTCGTGCCGCGCGGGAAGCATCTGCTCATCCGCGTGCACAACGGCCTGACCATACACACACACCTCAAGATGGAAGGCCGGTGGCGGATCGCGCCCGCGTCCGAGCGGCTGCGGGAGAGTTACCGGATCCGTCTCATCCTGGCCAACGCCGAATGGCGGGCGGTCGGTTACCAACTCGGGATCGTCGAGGTGCTGCCCACCGCCCAGGAGGACCGGTTCACCGGCCATCTCGGCCCGGATCTGCTCGGGTCCGATTGGGACCCTGCGGAGGCGGTGCGGCGGCTGAGCGATGACCCGGAACGTCCCATCGGGGAGGCCCTGCTCGACCAGAGGAATCTCGCCGGGATCGGCAATGCTTATAAATCCGAGGTGCTGTTCCTGCGCGGCATCCGCCCGCCGCGGCCGACCGGCCGGGTCCACGATCTCGACGCGCTGGTCAGCCTGGCCCACCGGATGCTGGACTTCAATAAGGACCGGTACGACCGGGTAACGACCGGAGACGAGCGCAGAGGTCACGAGACCTGGGTCTACGGCCGGCGCGACCGGCCCTGCCGGCGCTGCGGAACCCGCATCCGGCACGCGGAACTCGGCGACCGCATCACCTACTGGTGCCCCTCATGCCAGCCGGACTGAGCACCACCGCACCGCAGGGCCGCCGCCGCATTGTGCGTCCAGCGAACCGGCAGCCCGGCCCGGACAAGGATCAATTAGGCGTAAGGCAGACTGAAACCATGACAGTGGACAAGCCATGAGCAAGCAGGTAACGCCCCCGCCACGGGGCGACAAGCCGACACCTTCTGCTCCGCCACCGCCGCCGACCTGGCGGCACTGGCTGTGGCCCGTCGCCATCGTCGTCGCGCTCGGGCTGTGGTTCGCGTTGCCGGCGGTGCACACCTCCTCCCCCGTGACGCTGACCTACACCCAATTCCTGTCGGACGTATCGGCCCACCACGTCAAGAGCATCGACCTGGCGCAGAGCGGGCAGACGAGCACGGGGACGCTGACCGACGGGAAAGACTTCACCACCGTCATCCCGGCCCAGGCCGGCCAGTCACTGCTGAACCAGCTCCAGGCGGCGCACGTCCAGACAACGGCGACCCCCACCGGCGCTTCGTTCGGCTCGGAGGTCCTGTCGTGGCTGTTCATCCTGCTGCCGCTGCTGATCTTGGGCTACCTGTGGTTCCGGCTTTCCCGTAACGCCGCCGGCCAGCTTCAGGGCGTCATGGGCGTCGGGCGGTCGCGGGCCAAGGTGTTCGACGCCGAACGGCCGACCACCCGGTTCGCCGACGTCGCCGGGTACGACGGCGCGAAGCGGGAGATCTCCGAAGTGGTGGACTTCCTCAAGGAGCCCGAACGCTACCGCCGGGTCGGCGCGATCCCGCCGCGCGGCGTCCTCATGATCGGGCCGCCCGGAACCGGCAAGACGCTGATCGCCCGGGCGGTGGCCGGCGAGGCGGAGGTGCCGTTCTTCTCCGTCGCGGGCTCCAGCTTCGTGGAATTGTTCGTCGGGGTCGGCGCCGCCCGTGTCCGGGACCTGTTCAGCGAGGCCCGTAAGCGCGCCCCGGCCATTGTCTTCATCGACGAGATCGACGCGATCGGGCAGCGCCGTTCCAGCGGGCAGGTCTACGCGTCCAACGACGAGCGCGAGCAGACACTGAACCAGCTGTTGTCGGAGATGGACGGCTTCGATCCGGCCTCCGGCATCGTCGTGCTCGCCGCGACGAACCGCCCCGAGGTGCTGGACCCGGCCCTGCTGCGCCCCGGCCGGTTCGACCGGCAGGTCACAATCCCTCTGCCCAACGTGAACGAGCGGTCGGCGATTCTGGCTGTGCACTGCCGCGGCAAGCAGATCGCCCCGGACGTCGACCTGAACGCGGTGGCCCGCGGCACCCCGGGATTCTCCGGCGCCGACCTGGCCAACCTGGTCAACGAGGCGGCGATCTTCGCGGTCCGCGGCGGGCGCGAGGTGATCACCGCGGCCGACTTCGCCGCCGCCCGGGACCAGATCATCCTCGGGCGCCGCGACGACTCGAACGTGCTGCTGCCGTCGGAGAAGCGTGCGGTGGCCGTGCACGAGGCCGGCCACGCGATCGTCGCCGCGCTGTCCCCGCATGCCGACCCGGTCGCCAAGGTGACGATCCTGCCCGCGGGCCAGGCGCTCGGGGTCACCGAGCAGCTTCCGCTGGTCGAACGGCACCTATACAGCGAGCAATACCTCAACGAGTCCCTCGCGGTCCGTCTCGGCGGCCGCGCCGGGGAACTGGTCAAGTTCAACCAGGGCTCCACCGGAGCCGCCAACGACCTGGCGTCAGCTACCGACCTGGCCACCAGGATGGTCCGCGAGTTCGGCCTGTCCCCGGCGGTCGGCCCGGTCGGCTACCCGCAGGGCGGATCGATGTACCTGGACGGCGGCAGTCCTGGCCTCTCGAGCCGGCCGTACGCCGAGACCACCCAGGCCCTCATCGACCGGGAAGTCTCCCGGCTGCTGCGCGAGGCCGAACAGACCGCAACCGGGCTGCTGCGCGGCCACGAGGCCCAGCTGGACCAGCTCGCCGATCTGCTCGTCGACCAGGAAACGGTGGACGGCACGGAGGTCTACCAGCTGCTGGGCCTGATCGCGCCTGATCACATCGAGGACGCCCCCACGGTGGCGCCGCACCTGGTTCCCGCCGAGCACCGCGCGACCGATCACCGTGCCGCCCCGCCCCGGGAGAACCACACCACGGACTGAGACAACGCTGGACTCCGTCTTCTTCCCGTGGCCGGGGGCCCTCGTCAGGCTTTACCGGTGGCGGGTGCCGACGACCACGGTGGCGTTCAGGTCCTCGCTGGCCGTCACGCGTGTTCCCAGGCCGCCGGCGGCGAAGGCCGCTCTGGCCGCCTGCGCCTGCCGCTCGCTGACCTCGCTCAGTACGCTGCCGCCGGGCGCCAGCCACTGCGGGGCACCGGCGGCCACCCGCCGCAGCAGGTCCAGGCCGTCCCCGCCGCCGTCGAGCGCTACCCGCGGCTCGTGCAGGCGGGCCTCCGCCGGCAGCAGCGCGATCTGATCGGTCGGGATGTAGGGGACGTTGGCGGTCAGGATGGCGACGCGGCCGCGCAGCCCGGGCGGGAGCGGATCGAACAGATCACCCTCGTGCACCTGGCCGCCCGCGGCGGCGACGTTGCGCCGGGCGCACCGCACGGCAGCGGGGTCCACGTCGGCGGCGTGCAGCTCGACCGGGCCCAGCGCGGCGGCTGCCGCGGCGCCCACCGCACCCGAACCGCAGCACAGGTCGAGGACGACCAGCGGCTCCCCGGGTCGGGCCGCCTGCCAGCCGAGCGTGATCGCGGTACGGGCGAGGAATTCGGTGCGCCGGCGTGGCACGAAGACCCCCCGGTCCACGGCGATCCGCAGGCCGCAGAATTCGGCCCAGCCGAGGACCTGTTCGATGGGCAGCCCGGCGATGCGTTCCTTCACCATGGCGGTGAGGTCGGCCGTGGTCTGCGCGGAGGAGACGAGCAGCTGCGCCTCGTCCTCGGCGAACACGCAGCCCGCGGCGCGGAGCGCGCCGACGATCGGCGGAAGATCAGCAAGGGAAAACGAAATGGCCAAGGGAGCCTTTCCGGGCGCTGGAGATCAGTCACACTACCCGGGGGCTCAGCCGGGCGCGAAGACGGCCACCTCGCGCGGGTAGGTTGATCGCATGGATGAGAACCGGGCACGGCGGGTCGCCGACGCTCTCCGAGATCGCGGCATCGATGCGTACCTGGAAAAGGCCGGCGCCGGCATCTACGGAGTGCGCGTCGTCCTCAGTGGCGGCCGCGAGGCGATCTGGGGTAACGAGGGCACCGCATCGCTGGAAGCCGAGGTGCTCCTCGACGGTGATCTGGTCGGCTTCGTCCCAGAAATCCCTGGATCCGGGGACTTCAACGACGAGCAGGTCGCGGACGCGATCGCGCGCGCCGATTACAGCGAGCCCGAGGGGCACGAGCGCTCGGTGGCCCCGCCGGACGGACCGCCGCTCCGGCGCGAGGGCGGCCTGTTCCGCCGCTTCCGCGACGGCTTCCGGTACGACTCCGAGGCCTGACCGGGGACCTGCGGGGACCTGGCGGGGCCTGGGCGGCGGGCCTGGGCCTGAACGCCGGGTCCCGACCGGGAACGGCGAAGGATTAAGGATTCTTCGCTGGAAAAGCCGATGCATGCTTTGAAATTGGCTGAAAACTGCCTGAAACTTAACTAGTGAATCGCCGCACGCTGCTCGCCGGAGTGGGACTGCTCGCCGTCGGCGGTGCCGTCGGCACCGCGGCTGGACTGTCGACCGAACCTGCCGCCACCGCCGAAAGCCCGACGGCGCGAACGGCCGTCCCGGCCGGCCCCGTCGCGTACGCCGCGACGGTCACGTTCCGCACCGCACCGTCCGCCCGGCTCGTCTCCCTCACCTTCGACGACGGCCCGACGAAGCAATGGACGCCGCAGGTGCTCCGGATCTTGCGGCGGCACAACGCCCGGGCCACATTCTTCCAGGTCGGAATGCGGGCGCAGACCGACCCGGGCGCTGTAGCGCGAGCCACGGACGCGGGTCACGAAGTGGCGAACCACACCTGGGCCCACAGCGACCTGACCCACTACGACGAGGCCTTCGACCGGGCCAGCCTGGAGCGCACCCACGAGCTCCTGACCAAGCTGACCGGCCGCGCGCCCACGTTGTGCCGGCCGCCGTACGGCCGCATCGACAGCGTCGGGCTGGCCGTATGCGCGAGCCTGCGCTACGAGGTCATGCTGTGGTCTAACTGGGTCACTGGCGGCAGCCCGAAATCAGACGTCGACGAGACTTTGCGGCGGGCCTCCCCCGGCAGCATTGTGCTCGCGCACGACGGCGGCCCCCAGCCGAACGCCACGCTCATGCGGCAGCTCGACCGCCTGGTCGGCGCCATGACCGACGCCGGATACACCTTCGTGACCGTGAGCGAGCTGCTCGCCGCTTCGCGATGAGTTCGGGCCGCGCCCACATTCGCCGCCAGCCGCCGCGCTGCACCGGCCGTCTAGCGCTCCTCGCCGCTCCCTCTGTGCTCCCCTCCCCCCTGTGCCCGCCCGGTCCCGGTAGACCGGCTGCCGATGGCCCGTAATGCGGGTAAGTTCGGCATCGTCAGCCGTCGCAGAAGTCGCGGAAACGGGGAGGCGACGTGAGCGTGGACACCGAGCCCAGCGTGTACGCCCTGCTGACCGATGGCACCACTATCGAGATCCGGGCCGCCCGCCCTGACGACTTCGACGCGGTGCGGGACATGCACGAGAAGCTGTCCCCGGACAGTCTCTACCTGCGCTTCTTCAGCATGAGCCCGCGTGCGGCCGAACGGGAGGCGAGCCGGATCTGCCGTCCGCCCGCGCCGGACCACGCCGCGCTGCTCGCCCTGCTGGACGGCGAGCTGATCGGCTGCGGCAGCTACGAGCGCGACGATCCCGCGTCGCGCTCGGCCGAGGTCGCCTTTACGGTCGCCGATGACATGCACAACCGCGGTGTCGGCATGCTCCTGATGGAACACCTGATCTCGCTCGCGCGCGGCCGGGGCCTGCTCGCCTTCACCGCGGAGACGCTGAGCGAGAACGCGCTTATGCTGAGAGTTTTCGCCGACGCCGGGCTGCAGGCGCATCGCGCCCTGGCCGACGGCGTGTATGACCTCACCTTCCCGCTGCCCACCGACGAGGCCGACGTCGCCCTGGGCAGCTACCGTGACGCGGTGGCCGCGCGGGAGCGCTCGGCCGATGTGGCCAGCCTGCGGCACGTGCTGGCGCCGGCCTCGGTCGCGGTCGTCGGCGCCGGCCGGCGGCCCGGCTCGGTCGGGCGGGCGATCCTGCACAACATCGTGACCGGCGGCTTCTCCGGCCCGGTGTACGCGGTTCACCCGGCCGTGACCGAACTGGAGGGCGTGCCCTGCGTCCCGTCGGCGGCCGCCCTGCCCGAGGAGGTCGACCTGGCGGTCATCGCCACACCGGCGGCGGCCGTGGTCGGTATCGCCGAACAATGCGGGCAACGGGGGGTCAAGGCGCTGGTGGTGCTCGCGGCGGGACTCAGCGCCGCGGGCCGCGCGGAGTTGCTGAGCATCTGCCGCCGCTACGGCATGCGGATGGTCGGGCCGGCCAGCTTCGGGGTGGCCGACACCAGTGCCGGCCTCGACGCGACGTTCACGGCCCGCCATCCCAGGCCGGGAGGGGCCGGCCTGGCGCTGCAGTCGACCGGTGGCGCCGGCTTCGCCCTGGCCGAGCACCTGTCGCGGATCGGCGTAGGGATCTCCTCCCTCGTCTCGCTCGGCGATAAGGACGACGTGGCCGGCGACGACATGCTGCTGTGGTGGGAGTCCGATCCGGCGACCAAGCTGGCCCTGCTGTATCTGGAGTCCATCGCGAACCCGCCCAAGTTCGCCCGCACGGCCCGCCGCGTCGGCCGCAGCGTGCCGGTCCTGACCGTGATTGTGGGCCGGTCCATCACGGGCCGGCGCCTGGCCGGGGCTCGCGCCACAGCGGCTACCCCCCTGCTCACCAGGCAGGCCCTGTTCGAGCAGGCCGGGGTGATCGCGACCGCGAACCTCGGCGAGCTGCTCGACACCGCGGTTCTGCTGGCCGCCCAGCCGGTGCCCGTCGGGCCCAGGATCGCCGTGGTGTCCAACACCCGCGGCGCCGCGGTGCTCGCCGCCGACGCGTGCGACGACGCGGGCCTGCAGGTCGCCGGCCTGGCCTGGGACACCCAGCGGGCGCTCGGGGCCCTGCTTCCCCGCGACGCCACGGTGGCCGGGCCGGTCGATACCACCCTGCTGATCGGCCCGGGCGTCTTCCGCCGCTGCCTGGAGCTGGCAGGGGCCGACCCCGGCGTCGACGCGGTGCTGGCGCTGACGGCTCCGAGCGCGGGAGGCGACCCGGTCCCCGAGGTGCCCGCCGCGCGGCTGCCCGTGCCGATCGCGGCCGCGGTGCTGGACCAGGTGGAAGTGGTCCGGCTGCTCCGGGGCCCGGGCGAGGACTCCCCCGCCGTTCCGGCCTACGCCTACTCCGAGTCGGCCACCCGCGCCCTCGGCCACGCCGCCCGCTACGGCAGGTGGCGGGCGATCCCGCCGGGAAACGTACCCGAGCTCGACGGCTTGCGGCAGGACCGGGCGAGTGAACTGGTCGCCGGGTTTCTCGCCGACACCCGGGGCGGCGGCTGGCTGCCGCTGGACCCCACCGTGGAGTTGTTCGCCTGCTACGGGGTGCCGCTGACCGAAAGCGTGGGGGTCGTCACGGAGGACGCCGCCATCGCGGCGGCGGCCCGGTTCGGGGGCCCGGTCGCGCTCCGGGCGGACGTGCCCGGCCTGGTGCGCGCGCGTGGCGCCGGCGCCCTGCTGATCGATCTGCACGGCGCGGACGAGGTCCGGCGCGGGTTCCGCTCGCTGCGGCAGGCCTTCGGCCACCGGCTGGCCGGTGTCATCGTCAAGCCGATGGTCACGGGCGGCGTCGAGGTGATGATCAGCGTGCTGCAGGAAGAGGTCGTCGGCCCGCTGGTGCTGTTCGGGATCGGCGGTGCCGCCGCCGATGCGCTGGCTGACCGCGCCGCGCGGCTCGCTCCGCTCACCGACTCCGATGCCGACGAGCTGATCCGCTCCAAACACGCCGCCCCGCTCCTGCTCGGGCACACCGGCGCTCCGGCCGCTGATCTCACGGCGCTGCGGGACCTGCTGTTGCGCGTCTCCCGGATGGCCGACGACCTGCCGCAGATCGCCGAGCTCGAGCTGAGCCCGGTTTCGCCCGCCCGGACAGCGTGCAGGCCGTCGATGCCCGGATCCGCCTTCAGGCCGCCGAGCTCGCTGACGCTCACCTGCGCCGACTGCCCTGACCCCCGGGCCATCTGGCCGTTCTGTCATGGTCACCTGCTCGCCCGTGCCGCACATCATGCCGGCCGGAGTGCCATCCCGAGCAGGGACTTTCTCCCCTAACGCCGACCGGCAAATCGTTCTGAACTGGTGTACCTGGTGAGTAGAAGGGCGCCGGGGCACGAATCCGCGCCGCCCCACAATGAAGTGAAAGTGCGGTGATCGCTATGGAGTCGGTTTCGTACACAGCGCTGACGCCCCTGTCGTTCCTGGAAAGGTCCGCCCTGGTGTGGCCGGAGAAGACCGCCGTGATCTATGGCCGCCGTCGCCTCAGCTACTCCGAGCTGGCGGCCGAGGTTTCCCGGGCGGCGCGCGCGCTGCGGGCCGCCGGCGTCGAACCCGGCGACCGGGTCGCCTACCTGATGCCCAACCTGCCCGAGTTGCTCATCGCCCACTTCGCGGTGCCACTGGCGGGCGGGGTGCTGGTGGCGATGAACACCCGGCTGGTCGCCGAGGAGATGTCGTACATCTTGCGCCATTCAGGCGCGAAGCTCCTGGTCACTGACGCTGCCATGCTGCCCACGGCGGTGGCGGCCGCAAAGGACCTGGACACGCTACATCGGCTGGTGGTGGCCGAAGATGGCGAGAACGAGAACGAGAACGAAAACGGGAACGCGGGCGCGGGCGCCGATCTGGGCGCTGACCCCCGGCTGGTCAGCTACCCGGACTTTCTGGCCCAGGCCTCGGGGGACCCGCTTCCCTGGGCGGTCGCGGACGAGCTGACGCCTATCGCGATCGACTACACGTCCGGTACCACCGGCCAGCCGAAGGGTGCCGTCTACACCCACCGCGGCGCCTACCTGAACTCGTTCGCGCAGATCATCCACTCCAGGCACGACGAGAACAGCGTTTACCTGTGGACACTGCCCATGTTCCACTGCAACGGCTGGTGCACTCCCTGGGCCATCACCGCCATCGGCGCAACGCACGTGTGCCTGCGTGAGGTGCGCGGCGATGCGATCTGGGCGCAAGTGCGCGAGCACGGCGTCAGCCACCTCAACGCGGCGCCGACGGTCGTGACCACCATCCTGAACGCGAAGGAAGCCGGGCCGCTGCCCCAGCCGGTTCTGATCACCACGGCCGGTGCGCCGCCCAGCCCCACGACGCTCGCGCACATGGAGCGCATGGGGTTCACCATCGTGCACGTCTACGGGCTGACCGAGACCTACGGGCCGTTCACCTTCTGCCAGTACCGGCCCGAATGGGCTGACCTGACCGCCGACCAGCGCGCCGTGCTCCAGGCCCGGCAGGGCGTCCCCATGATCCCGGCCGAGGGCGTGCGGGTCGTGGATGGCTCGATGGCTGACGTCCCGGCCGACGGCACCACCATGGGCGAGATCGTCATGCGCGGCAACACCGTCATGGCCGGCTACTACCTCGACCAGGACGCTACCGCCGAGGCGTTCCGCGGTGGCTGGTTCCACAGCGGGGACCTCGGCGTCATGCACCCGGACGGGTATATCGAACTGCGCGACCGGGCCAAGGACATCGTCATCTCCGGCGGGGAGAACATCTCGACGATCGAGGTGGAGCAGGCGCTCATGAGCCACCCAAGCGTTCTTGAGGTGGCGGTCGTGGGGGTGCCCGACGAAAAGTGGGGCGAGCGCCCGAAGGCGTTCGTCGTGCTGCGCCCCGACGCCAGCGCGACCCCGGAAGAGCTGATGGCCCACGTGCGGACGAAGATCGCCCGCTACAAGGCGCCCCGCGATATCGACATCACGGTACAGCTGCCGAAGACCCCGACGGGAAAGATCCAGAAGTTCATGCTCCGGGACGCCGAATGGGCGGGGCACGCGAACCGCGTCCACGGCTAGCTGCGTCCACGGCTAGCTGCGTCCACGGCTAGCTGCGTCCACGGCTAGCTGCGGGCCTTCACGGACGGAACGGCTGCGGGGCCGGGCTAGGGCGCGCTGTCCGGCCTGCCCGTACCCTCAGCCGCCCGGGGGCATGCACGGCTGGGCCGGCTCACGGATTTGGATCCGCCGCCTATGGTGACAAGCCAGACTAATTCGCTCAAGTATTCGGTTTTTCTACAAATGGTATTTAATTTGGCGTAACGTGATAACTTGAAAGGACAACTCGAAATGGGATGAAAGCGATGCCTTTTAGGGCAGGTCCGTCACGAAGAATGTCTTCCGCGACCCAATCGGAAATCGCTATCAACCGCGTGCTCGCTGACTGGGGAAGCGCCGACCAGCTGGCTCACGCCGACCCCGCCCTCCGCGTCGCCTGCCCCTCCTGCGAAGCACTCAGCCATGAGCGATGCCTCGAGCGGGACCCCAAGCACTATGTCACGCCGCACGCCGCACGTACCGCCCTTGTGCAACGCGCCGCTACCTAAGGCTGAATCGAGAAGTCCGAACGCCCTGCGCGCCGCCCGGATGGCCCGCAACGCAGCGTTACACCCCAGGCCAGCGGCGCAGCCGGCGGGCAAGCCGTCCTGGGGGCCGGGCGTTTACCGCGGCCACCTCACATTCTGCGCCGCGGTGACCGGGTCGCCGGTCAGCAGCCCGGCCCCGATCACGGCGGCCATTTCCGGCGTGGCGCCGGCTCCGGCCAGGACGAGCGGAGCGCGCTGAGCGAGCGCGGCGAGCTGCTCCGCGGGGGGCTCGAGGTTTTCCGGCAGGGTTGCGGCCAGCACGACGAGGTCCGGGTGCCTCGCGTCGATGGTCCGTGTCAGCTCCTCGACCGGGGTGCTCATCCCGAGATAGTCGATCCGCCACCCGTTGCGGTTGAGCACAATGCCAAAGACCATCAGCGCCAGGTCGTGGAGTTCGCCTTCAGGGCAGGCGAGGAGGGCACGCGGGCCGTGCCCCTCCCCCCAGCCACGGGCCAGCCCAGCGAGGCGCCCGCGGATGACGTTGCTCGCGAAGTGCTCCTGGGCGACGCTGGCCGTTCCCCGGCGCCAGCGCTCCCCGAGCTCGGTGAGATACGGGAGCACGACGTCCCGTAGCACCGTCGTCACGGAAAGGTCAGACATGAGCCGGTCAAGGACCGCCTGTGCGGCTGGCTCGTCGAAGGCGTCGAGGGCCCGCCGGAGGTCAGCGGACAGCTCGCCCACCGTCGACGGGGCACGGTCAGGGCGAGCGGCCCGGCCGGATCCGGTGCCCGCAGCGTCCTCCTCCGCCAGGACCGCCCGGGCCGCCTCGGCAGCCGACAGCCCCTGGGCGAGATGGGCCTGCATCCGGCGGACCCGCGCCGCGTCCGCTTCGGAGTACAACCGAAAGCCGCCCGCTGAGCGCACCGGCTGAAGGAGGCCGTAGCGGCTCTCCCACGCCCGCAGGACGTGGTCGCTCACGGCGAGGCGCCGGCTCAGCTCACCGATCCGCAGTACTGGCGAGCCATCGGGAGTGTCCATATTGACACTCTACAGTGTCTAGACAAACATTTGACAGACTTTAGTCATTCAGGCTCTTTAGTCATTCAGGCTACAGTGGCTGGTCGACCTGGACTCGATTCCCCGGCAGCGGCCTGCCGATCAAGCGCAACATCGACAACTACCTGGCGCTTAACGGCATTCAGCTCGGTGACCGGGGACGAGTGCTCATGCTGGCCAGCGCCCGAGTGCTCGGCCACGTATTCGACCCACTCTCGGTTTTCTGGTGCTACGGCACCAGCGGCATCCTCGCGTGTGTCATCGCGGAGGTCCACAACACCCACGGCGAGCGGCACGCCTACCTCCTGCGGCCAGACGAGGCCGGGGTCGCCGTGACGGCCAAGGACTTCTACGTCTCCCCGTTCTTCGACGTCAGCGGCGCCTACGCACTGCGGTTCACATTGCGGCCGGACCTTGTTGCCACGACCGTGACGCTGAGACACCAGGACGCCCTGGCGTTCAGCGCGACCTTCCAGGGACGTCCGGAACCGGCGACCCGCCCGGCCCTGGCCCGCCGGCTCATCCGCCAGCCCCTCATGCCGCAGCGGATCTCGGCCCTGATCCGCGTGCACGGCATCTGGCTGTGGCTGCATCGCCTGCCCATTCGCTCCCGGCCACACCGCACCCCACAGGAAGGGGTCTGACCTTGACCGTCTCCGCCTCCATCAAGTGGCCCGTCGCCGCCACACCACGGGCACCGCTCAGGGCCACCATCGCACGGATGATCTTCGAGCATGCCGTTGAGCGGGTACCAGTCCGGGTGACCTACCCCGACGGTCGTGTGCTTGGCGGCGGTTCGCAGACTTCGTCCGAGTTCCAGGTCCTCCGTCCCAATGCCTTCTTCGCCCGGCTCGGCCGGGACGCCAAGGTCGGCTTCGGTGAGGCGTACATGGCCGGCGACTGGCGATCCGGGCCCGGCACCGACCTGGCCGACCTGCTGACGCCCTTTGCCGCGCGGCTGACCAGCCTGGTCCCCGCGCCCCTGCAGAGGCTGAGGCCCTCGCGGACAAGCGCATCCCCCGGGGCTACGAGAACACTCCTGATGGCGCGCGCAGCAACATCGCCGCTCACTACGACTTGAGCAACGACCTCTTCGCCTCCTTCCTGGATCCGACGATGACCTACTCGTCGGCGTGGTTCGACGACAACGAGCCCGTACAGACCGCGACCCGGCTCGAGGAGGCACAGCTGCGCAAGATCGACGGGATGCTCGACCTCGCCGGCGTAGGCAGCGGCACCCGGCTGCTGGAGATCGGCACCGGATGGGGGGCGCTCGCCGTCCGCGCAGCGCAACGAGGAGCCCGGGTCACCACGGTCACCCTCTCCCGGGAGCAGCTGGGGCTCGCCGGCGAGCGGGCCGGGGCAGCCGGCGTGTCCGACCGCGTGGAGGTGCGGCTGCAGGACTACCGCGAGGTCGAAGGTGAGTACGCCGCCATCGTCAGTGTGGAGATGATCGAGGCGGTGGGCGAAGCCTACTGGGCTGACTACTTTGCCACGCTGGACCGCCTGCTGGCGCCCGGCGGGAAGGTGAGCATCCAGACCATCACCATGGCCCACGACCGGGTGCTCGCCACCCGGCGAAGCTTCAGCTGGATTCAGAAGTACATCTTCCCCGGTGGGATCATCCCGTCATTGCAGTCGATCGACGACACTCTGGCGGCGCACACCACTTTGCGGGTCACCCAGCGGCGCGAGCTGCGGGAGCACTACGCCCGGACCCTGCACCTGTGGCGGGAACGCTTCAATGACCATTGGCCGGACATCCACTCCCCGGGGTTCACCGAGACATTCCGCCGGATGTGGGACTTCTACCTGGCATACGCCGAGGCGGGCTTCCGCAGCGGTTACCTCGGCGTCAGCCAGCTCGAGATGAGCCGGGAGCCGACGTGGAGCTGACGGGCAAGGTCGCCTGGGTCGTCGGCGCATCAGGTGGTATCGGCGCAGCAGTCGCCCGGGAACTCGCCCGCCGTGGAGCCACCGTCGCGATCTCGGCTCGCCGGGACGAACGGCTCCGGGAGGTTTCGGGAGGGGACATGCTCGTCGTACCCCTCGACGTCACCGATGCCGCTTCGGTCGCGGCCGCCGCCCTGCGCGTATCCGGAGAACTCGGGCCCATCGACCTGGCCGTGCTGTCCGCCGGCTATTGGAAGCAGATGCACCCGGCGAACTGGGACACGGAGGTCTTTGACCAGCACATCCGGGTCAACCTCGTCGGGATGAGCAACTCCATCGCGGCTGTACTGCCCGGCATGCTGCGGCGACGTCACGGCGTCATCGCCGGCATCGCATCCGTGGCCGGATACCGGGGGCTGGCCGGCTCCGAAGCCTACGGCGCGACCAAAGCGGCGCAGATCAACCTGCTCGAGTCCCTTCGGGTCCACATCGCCCGGACCGGGGTGCGCGTCACGACGATCTGCCCGGGCTTCGTCCGCACCGACCTGACGGCAGGCAACTCCTTCCCCATGCCCTTCATGATCGAGACCGACGAGGCCGGACGATCCATCTGCGACGGCCTGGAGCGTGAGCGCACCGAAATAGTCTTCCCCACCAGGATGGCGCTGCTGATGAAGACCGCGCGCCTCGTCCCCGCGCGCGCATGGACCGCGCTGTGGGCTCGCACCTCACTGGCCTGACACCGCCCCGGCCACCACACCCAGCACGCCAGCACTCCCAGCACCAAAGAACCCGAAGGATGGGTCCAGCACCAAAGAACCGGAAGGACCTGGTCCGGCCACCCGAGCCAGGGCCGGACAGACCTCTCGGTAATGCGGCCCGGACGACGCTGCCACTGACACTTAATTCAGGCGTCAACTGACCGGGGTGCTTTCACCGGTTCGGCCTCGGCCGGGTTTCTGCGGCGGGCCTTGGGCCTCACCCGATTGCCGTAAGTACGGTACATGCAGCAAACTAGGGCTATGCCGTATGGCCCACCTCCTAGG
>Ga0181523_10000549_pt1 | contig 42882 bp, 31 predicted proteins | sample PEATcosm2014_Bin_43_FD_119752 | JGI IMG/M metagenome (GOLD analysis project Ga0181523, IMG submission 119752) | Peatland microbial communities from MTU Mesocosm Facility, Houghton, MI, USA - PEATcosm2014_Bin05_30_metaG | ecosystem: Environmental > Terrestrial > Soil > Wetlands > Peat | place... | reverse complement strand
GATCTACAACAACCCCGGCGCGATTACCTGCAACAACACCAATACGCCGTTGCAGTAAGCGATTCGTTCAAAACTGGTGTTTGAATGGGCAGAGCGGGCTCAAGCGAGCCCGCTCTGCTTTTTCGTACTTTGCGATACTCACTTGGAAAACCAAGGCCAATACTTGAACTTCCCTTAGAGGGACACTGAATTACCACGCGCTAACAATTCCCGGCGATCTCCCCACCCCCCAGGAATCTCCACGGTCTGTTTCTTGCAGATAGCAAAGGTTTTATGTGGACAGGATGGTGAATTTTGGAATGAATATGGCCTCTGGCATGCCATTTATATTTTTCCCTAGGCGCTCTTTGTCCTCCATGGATATCGGCGCCGGTTCGAAGGAAGCAGAGTCAAAAAAAGGTTTTCCGAATTGAGCTCCTGAACGTGGTGGGTACCGGTTCACGTAGCTGCAGAACACGTCAACTATCCCTTCGAACGCCTATAACATAAATGCGCATCCGGTCGCGTGCGGATGGACTGGTCAGACCAGCTCCTACTCTGATCAGACGAGCGCCATCCACCATAATCCGACCGCCACTGCGGGCTTGGGCGCCCATCCTTGTAACGGCAACCTGTTAAACTGCAGGAATGTCGGTTGCGTCAATTCTTCTTTTAGTTCTGAACTTGTTCGGATGCCTGCTGGTGCTCCCTCAGCCCACGGAGTCTAGCGACCCGACACATCTGCTCACGCTCCTCGAGTCGCGCTACGCTTCGGCGCAGACGCTGCAGGCCACTTTCCTCCAACGCTATCGCGAAAACGGCCGTGTCGTCCGCGTGGAAGCGGGCGAGGCGTATTTTCTGCGGCCTGGCAGAATGCGTTGGGATTACCGCGAACCAGAGAAGAACACGTTCCTGGTCGATGGCAAGTACGTGTGGTTCTACTCTCCTGCGGACCACACCGTGACGCGTATGCCAACCAAGCAAAGCGACGACTGGCGGACGCCGCTTGCGTTCCTTACCACGCACATGAAGTTGTCAAAGCTGTGTTCCAAAATCGTGGCTGCACAAGATGAAAGCCCATCGCAAAGTGGTGACACCGTTTTCCGCTGCGCGCTCCGGGGAGCTCAGGATTCCGAATCTTCTGCGACACGATTCGTCCTGTTTGAATTGTCGCCCCAAGGGGAATTGAGCAGGATTGTCATTCGGCAGGAGGGTGGAATTGAGATGGAGTTTTCCTTCACGGCGTGGCGCTGGAATCCCGCTCTGGACAAGAACGTCTTTCAACTCATTCTTCCACGCGATGCAGTGATTGTCGAAGGCTTGCTACCGGATACGCCCGGCCTGCGTCAGTAAGCAATAGGAGCGATTGGACTTGCCCTCGGGGAGAATAGTTTGCGGTTCATTGATTTCGGGTAAGGTCCGCTTGAGGTAAACTATCTACCTATGGGCGAATTTGTCTGCCGCGTCGCCGATGCAAATGGTCGTGTCTTCTCTCACGTAGAAGCTGCTGCCAATAAAGATGAAGCGCGCCAAAAGCTCGCTGACCGGGGTCTCTATGTTTACTCGGTCGATCCCCGCAACACGTTGATTAGCGGGTTCCTAGGAGTGCGTCGAGAGCGCAAAATTGGCGGCAACGACTTCCTGGTCCTGAACCAACAGTTCAACACTCTGATTAAGGCCGGGCTCCCTATTCTTCGTGCGCTGGACCTGCTGGCCACCCGCGCCAGCGCTCCCAAACTTCGTCCAATTCTTACGCAGATTCGTGACCGCGTTCGGGAAGGGAAGTCCCTTTCGGAGGCCGTGGACGAGGCGGGCGTTTTTTCCAAGGTGTACTCCACGGCGATCCTTGCGGGGGAAAAGAGCGGCAATCTTTCCGGAGTGCTCGAGTATTACATCGCCTACCAGCGCGTGAGCACAAACGTTCAGAAAAAAATTGTTGCTGCACTGGTTTACCCGACTTTGCTGATCATCACGGCCACGGCCATCGTGACGTACCTGGTCACTTTCGTTGTGCCAAAGTTTGGCCTTCTTTACCGGGACCTCGGGGTGGAACTGCCGACGCCCACAAAAATACTTATCGCCATAACGGTTGACTACCGGTTGTACATTTTGGGGTTCATTGCGCTGCTGGTTCTGACGGCCCTGGGAGTATTCTTCTGGTCCCGCAGTGAACAAGGCGGCGTGGCGTTCGATCGTTTCAAATTTAAACTGCCGGTGATCGGGCCCACGCTTTTGAAATTTCAAGTTGCCCAGTTCTGCCGGACGCTTGGCACACTGTTAACCGGAGGCACGCCGCTGGTGGCCGCTCTTGCGACTGCCGCGGAATCCATCGGAAGCCGTTTGCTGCGTGGTACCGTGGGGCAAGCTACGCGGATGGTGCGCGAGGGCGAGTCGCTGCACGGCGCGCTCTCGGCGAACCGCGTGATGCCAGAGATGGCGCTGGACATGATTGAAGTGGGTGAAACAAGTGGCGCGTTGGCGCCGATGTTGAACAGTGTTGCTGAGTTCTACGAGGAAGAAGTGTCCCTGAAGTTGGGCGCGCTGGTTTCACTGATTGAACCGCTGCTTCTGATTATCATGGGACTGTTTGTTGCCGGAATCCTGATTTCGCTCTATTTGCCGATTTTCTCGTTCTCTGTTTCGGGAACGGCAAGGTAAGGTGATGATCTTTTATGGCCACGCCTGATCCCAATCTTCCCAATTCCGCTATCCCCGCGGGTGGGCCGGTAGACTTGGAGCAGGAACGCGCGCAGGCTCGCCGGCTGGCGGCTCGCTACCGCTGCGGGTTTATCGATCTTCAGGAACAACGCATCGATGCGGATCTGTTCCGGACAATCCCCGCGGACCTGATGTTCCGCTACAATTTTGTGCCGCTGGTCGTGCATGACGGAACACTGGTGATTGCTGTGGCCGATCCCAGCATTGTTATCCTCAGCGACGAACTTCCCCTGCTACTCGGCAAGAAGCTCGCTTATAAAGTGGCTACCCCTCGCCAAATCAGCGACCTCCTGAAGCGCACCGAACAGTCGCAGCGCGTTCTTGAACAGGCTACGGAAGCATTCACCTTGCAAGTTTCCAAGGAGGACGAAGAGGAAGGCGAGGAGACCATCTCCGGTGATCGCCTGACGCGAGACACCACGGTCAGCCCCGTGGTGCGCCTGGTGGAGACCATTATTTTCACTGCTCTGGAGCGCCGCGCAAGCGATATCCACATCGAAGCGCGCGATGCCGAAGTTGCCGTGAAATACCGCATTGACGGAGTCCTTCAGCACGCCATGCAGCCCATCGCCAAGGAATGGCATTCGACCGTGCTCTCGCGGATTAAGGTGCTCAGCGACCTGGATATTGCCGAGCGCCGTGTTCCTCAGGACGGCCGCTTTCGCGTGAAGTACAAGGGCCGTTTCATTGACCTTCGCGTTTCCATCATGCCCGCCAGCCACGGCGAAGATGCGGTGCTTCGCGTTCTGGACAAGGAAACACTCTCCGAGAAATTCCAGAGCCTCAGCCTGGACGTGGTGGGTTTCTCGCCGGAAGAAACAAAGAGCTTCCGGCGGTATATCCGCGAGCCCTACGGCATGGTGCTAGTCACGGGTCCGACGGGGTCGGGAAAGACCACTACGCTTTACGCGGCGATCAATGAAATTAAGTCAGACGAGGATAAGATCGTTACCATTGAAGACCCGGTCGAATATCAGCTCCGTGGCATCACACAAATTCCGGTGAACGAAAAGAAGGGCTTAACATTTGCCCGCGGTTTGCGCTCGATCTTGCGCCACGACCCGGACAAAATCATGGTCGGCGAGATCCGCGACCAGGAAACGGCGCAGATCGCCATCCAATCGGCGCTCACCGGCCACCTGGTCTTCACGACCGTTCACGCCAACAACGTCACCGACGTCATTGGCCGCTTCATCAACATGGGGGTAGAACCGTACAATTTCGTTTCCGCACTCAACTGCATTCTTGCCCAGCGACTCGTTCGCCTCATCTGCGCCAGTTGCAAGCGGCCCAAAAAACATACGGACCTTGAATTAACCGAATCGGGCATAGATCCTGCTCTTGCGAGTACCTACCAGTTTGCCGAAGGGGCAGGTTGCCTGGAATGTTCGGGCACCGGCTTCCATGGCCGCAGCGCCATCTGCGAATTGCTTGACTTGAGCGACCATATCCGTGAAATGATTGTGGACCGCAGGCCCACCTCCGAAATTAAGCGGGCGGCCATCGCCGAGGGTATGATTACCTTGCGCGAAAGTGCTCTCGCTAAGGTTCGAGCGGGCGTAACCACTTTGCGGGAAATCAACAAGGTGACCTTCGTTGAGTAGCAGCGCCACAGTTCGGGGAGGCCTTTACAAAGCAGACTTTGTCCGGCGGTTCAGCCGGTGGATGGAGGCTACGCCTCATCCACCGTTGGCTATCGAGATTTCGCCGGAACGCGTTGCGGGCGTGCGATTTGGGCGCGCCGGTTCACATATTTCCTACGATATCGAGGCGCTGCCCAAGGGAGCCATCGTCGCCTCGGCGATCGAATCCAATATTGCGAACGCCGCCGTTGTGAAGGCTGCCGTCGGCAGCGTTTGCCGGACGCTGGGAGCAAAAGAGGAAGATGCGGCCCTGCTTGTTCCGGACCCAGTTATCCGCGTTTTCGTCCAGCACTTCGAAGATTTCCCGCGCAGTGCAGAAGAAGCTGTTCCCATGCTGCGTTGGAAGTTGAAAAAGAGTGTGCCGTTCGAAGTGGATGAGACGCTGCTCTCCTACATGCGTCAGGCACCGCGCACGGACGGCGTGGATGTGGTGACTGCGATCGCGCGGCTGCGCATCATCAAGGAATATGAGGCGCTTCTGGAAGAGGCTTCGCTGCGGCCTGGAGTGGTGATGAGCACGACGCTTGCCGCCGTCAGCCTGCTGGAAGACCAGAAACCCACGCTGCTCGCGCGCATCGCCGGAACTTCGCTGACCACGGCAATCGTTCGCGAAGGGGTTCTGGCTGGCTACCGTTGCACGGAGCTTCCCGTCCATGCTGATACGCTTACGCCGCATTTGCTCCTGGAAGAGATCTATCCGTTGGCCGCGTATTATCAGGACACCTGGCAGGAGGGCATTCAAGCCGTTCGCGTAGCCGGACTGGGGAATCGGTTGCCGGAGTTTGTGCGGCCTCTCGAAGAGGAATTCAAGTGCACGGTGCGCTCGTTGCTGAGTGCCGCCATTTCAGACGGAACTTTGCGGGCCGAAGCGCGGCCACTTGCTGATCACGAATTGGAAGGCCTTGTAGGTTGGATGCTGCACCGCGACTGAAGGAGAATCGACAGGGAATCGCATGTACGTCAGACTCAATCTCGCCACCAAGCCGTTGGTAAGCCATCGCCGATTCCTTGTGGGGTCCGCGCTGCTCGGGATCCTCGGTAGTGTGCTCTTCCTGTACCTCGGTTGGCATTTCTATACCTTGCGCAAGGCCGATGAGGATTACCGTGCCCGGCTTGGGAAGATTCAAAAAGAGATGGATCGGTTGCAGGAACAACGTGGCGAATTGGAACGTTTTTTCGCCAAGGAAGAAAACCGCAATCTCCAGGAACGGGCCAAGTTTATCGGGAATGTAATTGAAGCCCGCAGTTTCAACTGGACGAAAATGTTTATGGATCTGGAGCACACGTTGCCTCCTGGGGTGCACGTCCTGAAAATCGAGCCGACGCTCGAGAACGGCTCGGCCGCAGTCAAATTTTCTGTAGGTGGCTCCAGCGAAGAAGCAAAGATAAAACTCCTTAAGGCGTTTGAAGATTCGCGTTCTTTTTCGCACATTGAGCTCACCTCCTCAGGACTACCTAAACAAAACGCGCCGGGCAATACGGATGTATTCATAGTTGAATTTTCAGCGATTTATACGGGCATCTGACGATGAGTGACTTTCAGACCAAGAAACAGATGATTATGGTGGGTCTGGCGATCCTGCTGCTCGCTGACGGTGCCTTTTTCTATTTCAACTCCAAGCTCGCATCGCCGGCCAACGATCGTCAACTGACTCTCGCAACGGAAAGCCGCCAACTGGCGCTGGTGAAGGCCGATGTTGAGCGCGCCTCGAGAATCCGCGGAACGATTCCCGACGTTTTGAAGAAGTTCGATGCTTTTGAGGACACCCTGCTACCCGCGTCGAAGGGTAACTCCGTCATATCCGAGGAATTGGACCAGTATGCGAACGAAACACACCTGATCGTCGATGATCTCAAGGTCCGGCCGAAAGACGTGGCGGGGCGCAACCTGACAGAACTGATTTTGGACGCCTCGGTGACCGGCGACTACAACGGCATCGTGAATTTCCTGAACCGCTTGCAGCGTTCCAAGAACGTGTACATTGTGGACTCGTTGGCCGTGGACACGGAAGAGTCCGGGCGCGGGCCGGCGGGTGCGTTGCGAGTGACATTGCACATGCGAACTTATTTTCGAAAGACGTAATGGCACAGACGAAACAGCAGAAAGAACGGATCGTGCTGGTGCTGCTCGTGGTTATCGCAGCACTGGTCTGGTATGTGTACTTCGGAAAGGGCAAGGCTGCTTCCGGCGGCCTGTCGGGTATCGGAACCTACACGCCGATCGACGCCGAGGATTACACCGTGATCTTCAAGGAAATGGGCGAGTCTCAATCCACGGTCTACAAGTCTTCCGGGCGGAACATTTTTGTGGCAGGCGCGGTTCCGGTTGCCCAGACCACCGTGGCGACGACGAGACCAGTTGAGAAGCCTCACCAAGTTGTTGGACCCATGCCGCCGCCGGAGCCTCCGATTCCGGTGCTGACGATGAAGTTCTTTGGATATGGAACTTTGCCGACTACCGGTCCGCGTCGCGCCTTTTTGCTGGATGGCGAAGATATCCACATCGTGCAAGAAGGCGACACCGTCCAGAACCACATCCGCATAACGCATATTGGCAATGACCGCATCGAATATGAAGACACGGTGACAGGAAAGAAAAACTCGAACAATCTGGAGCTGCCGCCACAGGCATGAGACCGTACGCTACAAAACGGTGCAAACGCAACCCGCAATCAGGCTACGCCCTGGTTCTGATCATGTTTTTCTTGGCGCTGCTGGTTCTCAGCACGGTTGTGGCTGCCCCTACCGTGCTCAGCAGTATCCAGCGTGAGCGCGAAAAAGAAATGATCTGGCGCGGAAAGCAATATACGCGTGGCATCCGCATGTACTACCTGAAGATGCATCGCTTTCCCACTTCCCTGGACGATTTGACTAAGCCCAAAACCGGCATTCGTTTCATGCGACAAGCGTACAAAGACCCCATGAATCGAGTGGATGGCTCGTGGCGGCTGATCTATGTCGGCCCGAACGGTCAGCTGATTGGCAGCTTAAGCGATCGCAGCCTTGGAATGAACGGCCAAATGGGGTCGCAGGGCGCGATGGGAACCCAGGCCGGTGGATCATCTATCTTTTCTTCGGGGAGTGGCTTTGGAAACTCCGGTTCCAACCTGATGAACACATCGGCTTCTTTCGGTTCGAACCAATCCGCGGGGAGCACGCAAACTGGTGCGGTAGGGACCGCACTGCAGCCGGGCACCTCGACTACGGACCCCAACGCCCCGAATTCGGATTCCTCGAACAACATGGGCCAGCCACATTCTCTCGCCGGACCCATGGACGCCAGCAACACGATTGGCGGAAATATTATCGGCGTGGGCAGCAAGATCAACAAGAAATCGTTCATGGTCTACGAGAAGGCGAAAAACTATAGGCAGTTTGAATTTATTTGGGATCCTTCGAAGGACATCACCGGGCAGGCCTCCGTAGGCGTAGGGACGCCGGTGCAAAATATGAATGGCACGAATCCCGCGGGCACGGCCACAACGGGTTCACCCTTCTCCACGGGGACAAATCCTGTCCAAAATCCGAACCCCGCCGCGAATCCGAATCCGGGAAGTACTCTCAGTCCGAACGAGAACCCGCCGCTGCAGGCGCCACCGCCGAATCAGTAAAATATTATTTGCGAGAAGATCAGTTAGCCGATCTGTTTTTGTGCGGCGGTTTCGGCCTTGATCTTTGCGTAGCTCTTGGCAATGCGTTGCACATACTTCATGGTTTCCAGGTAAGGTGGCACGCGGCGGCCGTACTGATCCACGCGCTCCGGGCCGGCATTGTAGGCGGCGAGAGCCAGCGTCAGATCGTGATATTTTGCGAGGAGTTCCTTTAGATAGTGCGTTCCCGCGTTTACGTTCTCTTCCGGATCAAAAATATTCTTCACGCCATACTGTGCCGCTGTTTGCGGCAAAAGCTGCATCAAGCCGCTCGCTTTTTTCGGCGACACGGCCTTCGGATTGAAATTCGATTCCACAGCCACGACGCAGTGGATCAAGTCGGCATCCATGCCGTAGCGCTTCGCTGCGGCGCGGATGATCTTCTCAAAGGGCGTTTTCTCGTTGAGAGGCTCTTCGATGGGATCAAACACCTCTTCCGGTTCAATGCCGACAATGTCGCCGAGAGGCACTTCCGCCACCCCACCCTTCAGGTGAAGGATGTAACGATCGGAGAGGATCTCGTAGCCTGTTACGTTCAGGCGCGCGCCGCTGCGTAACACGACGTAATCCGCGCGGGCCGCAGTTGCCAGTCCCAGGAGCAGGGCCACCACCGCCAGGCCGTCTATCACAAGATGTCTGAGTCGCACGGTCACCCCATGGCCCCTGCAAGCGCAAACCGCTGAATCGCCGCAGCCACGCCATCTTCGTCGTTGGACCGCGTTACATGCCAGCCGCGTTCCTTCAGCTCTGGGACGCTGTTTCCCATGACCACAGGCACACCTGCAAAGGATAGCATCTCCAAATCATTGTGATTGTCGCCGATGGCCATGATTTCCTCGCGAGCTATACCGCGTGTCCCTGCCCACTCGGCCAGGGCCGTGCCTTTGGTCACTCCCGGATGGATCACGTCGATCATGGAGAAGTCCTTGTTTTCGTAAACCGTCACGGCCAGCGCGAACTCCCCGGCAAATTGGACGCGCCGCAGGGTGGATTCGGCTTCCCGCATGGAGACCACGGAGCCGGTAAACATGATCTGGATGGGATCTTCGTCGAGGCAACTCTCAAGCGGCTTTGCTTCCGCAAGAAATTCCCTGTTCCGGGCGTAGTAGCCGCCGCGCAGGGGGTCGTTCCAGTCAATCGATTGGAGCATCACCTGCTTCGCCTGCGGACGGTCGAACACCACGGCTGTGGCTTCCCGCCACAGTTCTGTGGCCAGCAAGACGCGCCCCGCCGTTTCTCGCGGAAGCAGATGGCGCAGCAGTGTCTTACCTTCTTTGGTGCGTACCAGCGCTCCGTTGTTCAGGATCATGGTCAACGGCGAATCGATCTGATTCGCAACCAGCATCGCGAAGTCGTACCTGCGTCCGGTCACCAGGGCCACCTCTAGGCCCCGCCTCGTGGCTTCGGCGATAGCCGCGCGATTCGCCGCGGAGACTTCATGACGGCTGTTCAGCAAGGTGCCGTCGATATCGAGCGCAATGAAGCGTATCGCCATAGATCTAGTCTACCGGAATCGACTCGTGAACCCTGGAAAAGAGCGCCGTTTCGCCGGTGGCAAAGCGACAAATTGGTTGTGCTAAAATCTCGCTCTTATGGCCACTCATCGCTTGTATTACGACGATTCGTATTTGCAGAATTTCCGCGCGCGGGTCCTCACCTGTATGCCGGCGGAGCCGTTTGCCACAGCCTCAGGCACCAAACCGACGTGGGAGGTGCTGCTGGACCGGACAGCGTTTTATCCGTCTTCTGGTGGTCAGCCGAACGATCTCGGGCGGCTCGGGGAAACACGGGTCCTCGACGTGCGCGACGATGGCGATGAGATTGCGCACATTGTTGACCAGGAACTCGCTCCCGGCGATGTTGATGGCTGCGTGGATTGGGGACGGCGCTTCGATCATATGCAACAGCACACGGGGCAGCACCTACTCTCCGCCATGTTCCAGGAGCGGTTTGGCCTGCCTACGGTGTCATTTCATCTGGGCAGCGACCTTTGCACGATTGATCTGCGCGGACCGGAGCCCTCGGGGGATGCGCTAGAGGGAGCGCAACGTGCGACAAACGCGATCATCTTTGAGGATCGCCCCGTCAATGTGCGGTATGGAACGGCGGACCAGTTAGCGCAACGGGGTGTGAGGAAGGAAGTCGAGCGTGGAGGAATTCTACGCGCCATTGAAATTGAGGCTGCGGATCTGCAGCCCTGCGGCGGAACGCATGTGAAGAGCACCGGGCAGATCGGCCTGCTGCTGATTCGGCGCTGCACGAAGATTCGGCAGGACTGGCGCGTCGAATTTGCGTGCGGCTGTCGTGCCGAGCGCATGGCCACCCGCGATTTTCAATTGCTTCGCGTGATAGGGGAGGGGCTTCGGTGCGCACCCGAGGAGGCTCCTGCCGTCATCGAGAAATCTTCTGCCGAGCGCGAGGCCAGCTTCAAGAGTTTGCGCACGACGTTACAGCAACTGGCTGAGGCGCGCTCTAAGCTGCTAGCTGCTGGTGCAACGCGGGAGAACGATGGAATTCTGCTTGTTGCGGAAACGCTGGGTGAAGAAAATCCTGATTTGCTCTCGCCTCTCGCCACGGAACTTGCCAAGAACGAGAACACCGTCGTGCTGCTCTTCCACGAGCCCACGGGCCAGCTTGTGTTTTCACAGTCATTGGAGGCAGGGAAGGATCTTGGCGCTGTGCTCAAGCAGGTGCTCGCTCTAACCCCCGGGAAAGGAGGCGGAACGCGCGATTTTGTACGGGCGAAGCTTGTCGATCCATCACAATGCAAAGCCGCCCTGGCGCTTGCCAAACAGTTCCTCGGGGTGTAGTTGGGAGCATGCCTCCTAAGCTTCCTGTGATTTTTCGCGAGCTGGAACGGCAGTCGATACACCCTAAGGAATAGACAACCGCTATGTTTTTTGCGAGCGGCAAGGGGACGGCCAAACTCTCTCCCCTTTGCCTAGGGGAACGTTCGAGCCAGCCACCCCCGATTGTTCCGACTGCCGTTTCGCTCGCCGACTACTTGCGGTGGTCGGCGAATTCCGCGGCTAGTTTCAATTCCCGATCGGCTTCTTCGATGTGCTCTTTTGCCTTTTGGGCGTGGCCTCCCAGCTCGTCTTTATTTTCTCGCTGAGCCTCATCGGTCTTTCCCCAGGCTTGCTGAAGATGGTGCTGCGCTTCCGCAAGATTGGAATGGCGGTGCGGGTCAATATTCTCGACGGGCTTTTGCGCGAAGAGAACGCCACCACCGATCAACGCGACGCCAAACACGCCCGTTACAAAAAGCTTCTTGCTAGTCATGGAGTTTGCTCCTAAGTGGAATTGTGTCCTGGCGGGGGGGGCAGGACAGGTCACCGGGACCACGTTTGCCAGAATTTTGGATTGGTCAATTCCGGCGTGAAGTAGCTTACGCTGATTCGTCGATTTGGCGTAACGGTTTGATCGCATGGCGTGGAACCCTGTAGCGTAACGTGCAAGTGGGTTAAGGAAGCAGCTCGCGCTCGGTCCTCCGTAATCCGACAGGGAGTGCCGATGGCCAAGCGGAGCGCAGGCAGGAAAACGTGAGCGGAGGAGAAACCGGGATATACTCTACCGGCTCATGCCGTCGAAATCTGTCTTTCCGGAAAAGAGGTGACTCGTAATGCAAACTACTTCTGCGCCCGGTGCCGCGCTGACACCGGCTACCGTTTTCGAAAATCTACAGGCTTTTCAGCGCACCGCGGCACTGAAGGCGGCCATTGAGTTGGACGTATTTCGCGCGGTAGGCCAGGGACCAGGTGATATCGCTTCCATCGCGCGGCATGCGTCGGCTTCCGAACGAGGCATCCGCATCCTGTGTGATTTTCTCGTTGTGAACGGTCTTCTCCAGAAAGTCGAGGGCCGCTACCAGCACACTCCATCAAGCGCAGCATTCCTGGATCCCCATTCGCCGAACTGCCTGGCTTCCATCGTCGGTTTCCTGGCTCATCCTTCCGTTGTCGAGCCTTATCAACATCTTGCCGACATCGTGAGGACGGGAAGGACTGCGCTTCCGGGAGAGGGAAGTGTGGAGCCTGAAAACCCCGTGTGGGTGCAGTTCGCCGAGAGTATGGGTCCGATGATGGCGCCCATGGCGGGGCCGTTAGGAAAGATCGTGCTGGAGGGACGCAATGGACCCATCGAGGTGTTGGACATCGCGGCGGGGCATGGGTTGTTTGGCATTGAGGTCGCGAAACAAAACAAAGAAGCGCACGTGACGGGATTGGACTGGGCGCCTGTCTTGCGTGTCGCGCTCGAAAATGCCCGCAAGGCGGGTGTGCAGGACCGCTACGACATGCGGCCGGGCAGCGCGTTCGGCGTCGAGTTCGGCGGTCCGTATGACGTAGTGCTATTGACCAACTTCCTGCATCACTTTGATGGGGAGACCTGTGTGGGGTTACTGAAGAAAGTGCACAGCTCACTCAAACCGGGCGGCTGCGCCGCCACGCTGGAGTTTGTCCCAAATGAAGATCGTGTCTCTCCGCCGATGCCGGCGGCGTTCAGCATGACCATGCTGGTAAGCACGGCGGCGGGCGATGCCTACACGTTCCGTGAGCTGGCGGATATGTATGCGCAAGCAGGATTCAAAGGGATCACGCAATATCCCGTCCCCATGAGCCCGCACACAATTGTAATGGGGCGCAGTTAGGCCACTTCATTGCCAAAGAAAGAACCACGCTAGGCCGGTGATGGCGCCAAGGGAGATAGCGGCGCTCCCGGGGAGAAACCTCAGTCGGCCACTTGTTCGTAGGCGTGTTCGCCGAGTTGAGCCTCGTCCAAGCCGACCTCTTCGGTGAGTTCGCTGACTTTCACCTCGGTGAACATGTCGATGATCCGCAGCATGGCGTAGGTGAAAGTGAAAGCCCACACCGAAGAGAAGACCGCCGCGGTGACCTGCTTCAACAGGAAGGTGGGATCGCCGGCCAGCAGACCATTTGCGCCTTCGGGATTGAACGCCTTGGTGGAGAAGATGCCCAGCATGACGATGCCCAGGAAGCCGCCGACGCCATGTACTCCCCAAACGTCAAGCGCATCGTCCCACTGCAATTTGTTCTTCATTTCCACGGCGTAATAACAGACCACGCCGGAAACGATGCCAATGATCACTGCGGTAGTGGGTGAGACGTAGCCGGCTGCTGGTGTGACGGTGGCCAATCCGGCCACAGCGCCAGTGAGAAGGCCGAGAAATTTCGGCTTTTTCTCGTTCAGCCAGGAAACCATTAGCCAGGCAATGGCTGCAAAGGAGGCGGCCACGTCCGTATTGAGAAATGCGGTGGCGGTAACGGAATCAACGCGCATCTCGCTACCAGCATTAAAGCCGTACCAACCGAACCAGAGAAGGCCGGTACCGAGTGCTACGAGAGGAATGCTGTGCGGCCCGCGATCGATGACACGCCGCTTGCCTACGTAGAGAACACTGGCCAAAGCGGCCATTCCCGCGATGTTGTGAACCACGATGCCGCCCGCGAAATCTTTCACTCCCCACTGCTGCAGGAAACCTCCGCCCCAGACCATATGCACGAACGGGAAGTACACGAAGGTGAGCCAGCCGGTGAGAAAAAGCATGTAGGCCTTGAAGGTGACGCGATTGGTGAAAGCGCCAGAGATAAGCGCCGGCGTAATGATGGCAAACATCATCTGGTAAGCGATGAACACGAGCGCGGGAATGGTGTCATTCGGAGAGGGCGTGTTCAAACCGACGCCACGGAGAAAAGCGTTGTGGAAGTTGCCGATGACGCCATGCCAGTCACCGCTGAAGCACAAGGAATAGCCATAGGCGTACCAGATCACGGTGGTCCAGCCCATTGAGACGAAGCTCTGGATCATGATGGCCAGGACGTTTTTTCTACCGACGAGGCCACCGTAGAAAAAGGCCAGACCTGGGGTCATGAGCATGACCAGGCTAGTGCAAAGGATCATGAAACCGGTATTGCCGGTATCGAGATGGGGCATGCAATCCTCCAAGTGAGTTGTCTTGAAGTAGGCTCGCGGAACAGCGAGCGGGGGTCCCGAGTTCGGAACGAAGGCGCAAATGGAGGGCCCGCAGACCCAGTGCGCAAAACTCGATAATACAATGAGAGGCTGGACCTAATAGACCAGGGGTGCAATGCGGGGGATCACCCAGGGGTGTGACCTGCGAACAAGGGAGACCATGGGCTGATGGAGAAGGAGTCGTAGCGATATCCGGGAAAGTGTGGCAATCTGTCGGCATGGGAAACCGAGACAAAGGAAATCGCGAAAAAAAGAAGCCGAAGAAGACTATTCCGAAGCTGGCACCGCCCCGGCGGGATATGCATGTCATCCCCACGCCCGGTGCTCCCAAGCCAACCGAGAATCGCTAGGGCGTAGGGTCTAGGAAGGGACGTCTTGCTGGGAAGACAGTGCGCCGTGCACTGCGCGAGCGGCGGAAAAACCAGCGAGATTTGTCGTGCGTTGCGTGTGTCTGTCGAGACGGCTACGCGTGGCCTCTCAGCGACATTCGGGCTGAGCATCCGAATGTGAGCTTCCGTCGAATGGAATGAAACTATAGGAGCGAAAGACCCGGCGTTCAGCCGGGCCTTTCGCTTTACGGCGGGATGAGTGAAACGGGTGACTTATCTTGCTACCGCTTTGGCCCTCCCCATCTCCGGGACTATGCCGAGCTGTTGCATAAGTCCCAAAGCGTCCCAGTTGACCCAGCCTTCCGTGATTTTGCCATTCGTGAAGCGTGCGATGGTGATGCCGGTAATGGCAAACTGCTTGCCGGTTGGGGCAATGCCGTTCAGTTCGCCTTTGTGATTACCGCGGCAAGTCCAACGGGCTGTCACGGTTTCGCCATCGGCAAAGAGATCTTCGACGGTCATCCGAAGATCGTTAAATGCGTTGCGATAGTGTGTGGCACGCTTCTTCTCACCCTCGGGACCTCGACCAACGTCTGGCGTGGAGGAATCATGGTGAGAATAAGTAGGTGCGAAAAGCTCGTCTGCGACTTGTAGATTGCCCTTGTTCCAAACTTCTTCGATGAGACGACGAACAGCAGCCTTGTTTGAATCAGACATAAGTTTTACTCTTTCTAAGAAATTCGATTTTAATTCTCGCGACAAGCGAGTGTGGCCTAAAAGGCGTGGTCTGGAAGCGCCGCGGTCTTGCATGTGCAGTCCTGTACGTCGAACAGGAAGTTTGTTCTCCAGACAAATAGAGAACAGATAGCCGAGGAGGTACCCCCCTCTGAACGCTCGATTGTGGAGCTTGGCTTTTAAAGAAAATGCACTCGGATTACGAAGCGGGAGTTTCGCGTTGATTGGCGAAACCGCAAGGTGAGCTTGTGCTTTGTGGGTGTGGCTGTCAAGGAGAATCGAAGAATACCTCCGCGTACAGGGCCGGGTAAGGTGGCGCGGAAGTAAGCCCATGGTTTGCGAAGCGCGGCAGGGCAGCCGATGGGCAAAGACTTGCGCTGCGCTACAACAGAAACTGAACCATACAAGAGAACCCGTTCCCGCCAGGGCTTGGTTGTCTTCGGACTATGGAGCAGGGGGCCGGGATCACTGGGACACTTTCAGGGACTGTGATGCGCGGCATGGATGCCATCTCGTATCGAAAGATTTGAACTGCCAGTGGCTAGGAAATGTTAGGGAACGCTGCGGTGAAGGAAGGGGAACGGGGATCCTGCAAAAGTACAAGAGAGGGATTTAGTGTGAGATGCTCGCTCGAAGCGCTCAGAAGTCGAGCTGTGATGGAAAGTCGCAGGTCAGATGCTGCAGCAAGGAACAGTAGTACGATGGGCTGCGATTGATCGCCGATGTCGTAGCGGGTGAATGGTGGTTGAGGAGGAGCGATGAGATTGGTGCGGACGGCGTTGTTAGCTTTGGTAGGGACGTATGTGGCGGCTGGGCTAGCGCGGGGACAGATGGCGCCGCAGAGCCCGGAACTGCCCGTGGAGAAGTGGACGGGGAAGACCGTCCTGTTGATCGGGGCACATGCGGATGATGACGCGTTGTCGCACGGCACGCTGGCCATGCTGCAGGCCCACGGCAATCAGGTGTATATCGTGACGCTGACCACGGGAAATGTAGGGACGCAGGACCCGAAACTCTCTCGGACACAGTTGGCAGAAATCCGGCGGCAGGAAGAATTGGCGGCGTTGAAGGAATTGGGAATCCCCGGCGACCACTACATCAATCTGGGATATGACGACGGGTTGCTGGAGTTCGAGGACCGTAAGGCAGTAGTCGAAAACCTGGTGAGATGGATTCGAAAGCTACGACCCGATGTCCTGTTTGCCTGGGATCCAGGAAAGAATTTTCAGCGGTGGCACAAATCCGATCATCGCGCGGCAGCCTATCTGGCAGCAGATGCGGCACGTGCGGCCATGTGGCGGCTACTATTTGAAGGCCAGATTACGCAAGAGGGATTGAAGGAGTTCATGATCCCTGAATACATGTTCTACGACGACTACGATTATCAGGACGAAAATGTCTGGGTGGACATCACCGATTATGTGGAGAAACGGGTGAATGCGGGGTCGCACTACATCAGCCAGTTCGGGCCAGGATGGAAGAGCTACAATCCAAATCCGAACGAAGCGGAAGTGAAGGAAATGAGAGCCACCGCGCTGGATTTTATCCGCACGAGAGACGGAAAGCGGGTGGAAGGCTTCCGGTATTATCGCGGATTTCCGGACGCGATCGGCAAGTAGGGTGGAAGTTGCTGCTAGCGCACGGGCTCGGGGATAGGCTCAATGCGGCCGAGCAGGAAGGCATAACCGGCGATGCCCAGGAAGAGAATGACTGCGGCGGTGACGAAGGCCGAATCAAACGAGTGCGTTGCCGAGACGATATAGCCGGTAATAATCGGCGCGGAGATCGCGGCGAGCTGGCCTGAAAGGTTGGCGATGCTGGCGAGCGTGCCGACACTTTCGCGCGGTGCGATAAGTGAGGGGACCGTCCAAGCGACGGGAGAGGCGGCAGCCAGGCCGCCCAGTGCCAGGCTAATCCAGCAAAGAGCGGCAAAAGGGCTTTCGGTCCGTGCCGCGCCGAAGATGGCGAGCCCGAAACCTGTGCCGATGATCAGCACGGACTTCCGCACGCGATTCGCATTCCACCCGCGCTGAATCAGGGTGTCAACCAGCCAGCCTCCGACCACGATATCCGTCATGGTCGCAAAAATCCACGGTGCGCTGGTATAAAACGTGGAATGCAGCAGGTCCATGTGGTGTGCAATGGAAAGATAGCTGGGCAACCAGTATAGAAAAAGGAAAAAAGTGTAGTTATAGGCACCCCAGCCGAGCGCAAGGCCGTAGACCTTGGGCTGGCTCAATAGATAAAGAAGCCGCGAGAAATCAGTGGAAACAGAAGCTGGGCTTGCCTCAGGTGGAATTTCGGACGGACCGCCGGCTCCGATGATGTGACGAATCTCTTCCGAGGAAAGTTGAAGGTCCTCAGTCGGATTGCGATAAAAAAGGTGGAAGAGGACGAAATAGAGGAGGCTGAGAACCCCCGTGGCGGCAAAGGTGATGCGCCAGCCAAAATGTAAGAGGATCAGGCCCAAAAACGGAACTCCCACAGCCGAGGAAAACTTTGCGGCTGCGTCTGTGATGGAAATTGCCAGGCTTCGTTCTTGCTGGGGAAACCAATAACCGATCGCTTTCGCGTTGGCGGGAAACGTGGGAGCTTCGGCAACGCCGAGAAGAAGGCGAGCGGCAAAGAACACGCCCAGTCCGGGAGAAATAGCCGCAGCGAACGACGCCGCGCTCCACAGAAATGTGCTGATACGGCCAACTCGGCGAATTCCGAAGCGATCCAGAAGCATTCCCGCAGGCATTTGCATCATGGCGTAGGTCACGCTGAAGGCGCTCGAAAGGTAGCCGTAGGCAATCAAGCTGACGCCGAACGAGGCGTGGAGCGCGTCTCGAGAAACGGCGAGATTGATGCGGTCGAAGAAGCCGATGACCACGCCGAAAGCCAGCAGGAAAGCGATACGCCAACGGCGGCGAGCCACGCGCGGGGAGCTAGGATTTGTTTGGGGCAAGCACACACCTTGTGCGGGAGATTGCGCGGGTGGCGAGGAAAGTGCGCATAATGGAGCATAGTTTCGCACGGCCCTGCAGCAATCGCCAATCCAAGCCATGGGTGAGTTGGTGATGAGCGGGGGTTGCGAGCTCGATGGGTGCAAGCGAATGACGATTGGCAAAGGATTCTTGGAGAGGACGCTTTCGGAGGAAGAACTGCGTTGGCTGGTTGCTGCATCAGCTAGGGAACTGGGCATCGAGGGCAAACGGGTCCTGACGATCATCCCGGACGGCACGCGAACGATGCCGATGGGGATGATGTTCCGGCTGTTGCAGGAGCAGATCGGAGCGCGGGCCGCGTCGTGCGATTACCTGGTAGCTTTGGGGACGCATCCATTGATGAATGAGGAGCAGCTCTCGCGACTGTTGGAGCGCCCTGTCGTAAACGGAATCTGCGATGGCGCGCGGGTATACAACCATCGCTGGGACCTTGCAGACACTTTTGCTGAGATCGGGATAATTCCGGTCAAGGAAGTGGAGGAAGTGTCAGGCGGCCTCCTCGCGGAAGCCATCACGGTGAAAATCAACCGGCTGATATTTGAGTACGACCAGATTTTGATTTGTGGGCCGGTTTTCCCTCATGAGGTAGTTGGCTTTTCGGGCGGGAACAAGTATCTGTTCCCTGGCATCAGCGGCAAGGAAATGATCGGCCAGACCCATTGGCTGGGGGCGTTGTTGGGTAGTTATCACCTGATCGGAACGGATTCGACGCCAGTAAGAGAATTGATCGATCGGGCTGCGGCGAAAATTAAGGTTCCGGTTGCGTGCATCGCATTGGTGGTGACCAAAGAGGGAGTTTCGGGATGCTATTCTGGGGGCGCTCGCGAGGCCTGGAAATCCGCTGCGGCGCTTTCCGCGCAGAAGCACATCGAGTGGGTGGAGCACCCGTTTCGCCGGGTCCTTTCCGTGATGCCCATGATGTATAGCGATATCTGGACCGCGGCGAAAGGGATGTACAAAGTCGAACCGGCGATGATGGACAACGGCGAAGTGGTGATTTATGCGCCGCACATCACGGAGTTCAGCTATACGCACGGGCCGCACATTGAAAGCATCGGCTTTCACTGCCGGGATTACTTTGTGAAACAGTGGAAGCACTTCTCGGATGTGCCGCGGGGAGTCCTTGCGCATTCCACGCACTTACGCGGAGAAGGCGTCTACGACCAAGGCACGGGGTTCGAGAGGGATCGGATTCGGGTCACATTGGCGACAGGGATTTCCGAAGAGCGCTGCAATCGAGTGAATCTCGGCTATCTGGACCCCGGGGAAGTGAAGCTGGAAGAATGGAGCGATCGCGAGGCCGAGGGAATCAAAGTGATTCCCCGGGCCGGCGAAACGCTATACCGGATCAAGAAAACCTCACGCCTTTCCTGAGAACCGAGCAACCTAAACAAATTTACGAAGGCAGGCGTTTAGGCCTGTACGGCCTTTTTGGCTGCAGCGGAGTCGTAGCTCTCGCCATAAATCGCCGGGACCTTTCCGCCCATCGCCCGCAAATAAGTGGAGATCTGGCCGCGATGGTGGATGGTGTGATTCAGCGAGAAATTCAAAAAGGAGACAGCCGGTTGTTGGAAAAGGCCGCGGAAGTCGATTATTTTGGCGAGTTGATTGCCGGAGAGCTTGCCCAGGGCATCGAAATTCTTGGTGAACGAATCGCCAAACCATTGGCCAATCTGAGCCGGCGTATGCACGTTCTCGGGCCGATGGATGGGAGTGAAATCGAACGCACCGGCGACAATGCCACTGTAGAAGCGATGCTCGGCAGCAACGATGTGCCAGGCAAGCTCCATGGCCGTTTTGGAATTAGGGTCGGGGCGATAATCGGAATTTGATTGAGGAATAGCTTCGATGATGGAGCGCGTGCTGCGATGCTCGTTTTTGACAGTAGGCAGTGTGTAGTGCAGAAGAAAGCTGGCGTTCTCGGGAGTGATGGCAATCATGGAATTTAGCCTTTCAGGAAGGAGTTTACACCCGCGAATTGGATGCGCAAGAGCAGTGAAAGGATAACAAGCCGCGAGAACTCAACAACAGCGGATTCCCCTGGCGAATAGCGCCCCGCAAGGACAAGCGTGAGAGTGATCGAGCCGATGGCTAAAAGAAGCGGGTGCGCACGCGGTCGGGGAGATTGGCGAGGTCGACCAGCGTCAGGAAATCGATGGTCTTGAATTCGCGGTCGACCGCCGGCGGGCCACAGATACGGCCAGAAATTTCAAGGTAGGCACGGAACAAGCGCGGGGGGCGCCCGGCCTGGGCGAGAGCACCGCTGGCGCAGCATTGGTGCCCGGGCTGCGGCGTGGTGCGCAAAGAAGGATGGACGAGGTAGTTCTCCCGGAGGGCGTGGTACATAGCCATGCCAATGTTCTCGTCCTGGGAAGAAATGGAGCTGCACCCGATCAGATATCGCGAATCCTGACGAGTGGCGTAGACCGCGATGCCTTTCCAGAGGGCATGCAAGACCATGATGTTTCGATAGTCGATGTGAACGCAGGCGCGGCCCAGTTCCAGAACCTCTTTACGGATCGGGGCGTACACGGAAAAATCAAAGAGCTGATTGCCGTAGTAGCCCAGATTCCTGCGAGCGACTTCCCCCGTTTGTAGGCGGTAAGTCCCGGCGAGTTTGCCGGTTTCGAGGTCGCGAACCATCAGGTGGTCGCAGAAAGAGTCGAACGGATCGATGTCCAGTCCGGAACGTGCGGAGGTCGAAAGACCTTCACCGAGTTCGAGGTTGAAGACGTTGTAACGGAGGCGCTGGCATTCCTCTAAATCCTCGGAGGATTGTGCAAGAGAGATACGGAAGAGAGAAGTTTCGCTTAAGAGCGGATCGGCGGTTACCGTTCTCACAGTTGACCTCTGTCGTGGAGTTTCTCTTGGACCAAGTTACGAGAATGTTGCTTCTAGGTCATTTTTATGTGTTCGCAGTTACTCATTAGGAACACAGACCTAACCTCTCGCTTCATCTTACTGAGGACGGGAAGGAAAAGAAAGACAGGTGCTGAGAAGCGCTACGAAACCGGAACCGCGGACTTTGCGCTGGTGGAAGCTCGGATGATGAGTTCCGGTTTCACGATAATCTCTTTGGGATAGTCCGACTGGCGAGGAGAATTCACGCGCGCCAGAAGCGTTTCGGCCGCAATCACGCCCATCTGTCGAAGCGGCTGGCGCACCGTAGTGAGTCCGGGATTCTGATAAGCAGCACTCTGAATGTCGTCAAAGCCGACGACCGAGACGTCTTCCGGGACACGCTTGCCAAATTCGCGAAGTGCTTGGATGGCGCCGATCGCGGAGATATCGTTGAAGGCAAAAAGCGCGGAGAATGGCTCGCGGCGTTCGAGAAGTTTGCGAGTGACCCCGTAGCCTACTTCAGGAGAAGGAGAATCGCCGTCGAGTTGAATGGTTAGCTTGTCGTGGATGACGATGCCAAGCTTTTCGGCGACGTAATGTACAGCGCGCCAGCGGATTTCCGTGTCAGAGCTGAAGTCTTGTCCTTTGATGAGAGCAATGCGCGTATGGCCGGATTTCTGCAAGTGATCGAGGGCCAGGTGGGCGGCAAGATTGTGGTCCAACACAATGTTGGTCACTCCCCGGACCTCGCTGTGTCCGGAAATGGCGACAGCGGGGATTAATAGGGAACCGGTCAAAACGGTATCGACCGCGATGATGCCTTCAACTGCGCGCTGCTGCAAAAGCGACGGATACTCCTCAATGAGGTCGGAACGATGGCGATGGCTCACAACAAAGTAGAAATAACCTTCCTGAAGGAGATAATCCTCGATGCCCGACAGAACTAGAGCGGCATAGCCCTCGCTGACCTCGGGCACGACCACACCGATCGTGAAACTTCGCTTCTGGCGAAGGGAACGAGCCATCAGATTGGGCCGATAATTGAGTTCGCGAGCGGCTTCGCGGACACGTTCCTGCGTGGCGAGTGGGATGGACTTAGCGCCCGGAGAACGGTTAATGACCAGGGAGATGGTAGCGGAGGATAAGCCGAGATGAGCAGCCAGCTCCTTCAGGCTAATGGTAGGAGTGCCGATCGAAGGACGGTGACTGGCCTGGTTTCCTTTTGACCTAACCATGGGGTGTCTGGAGGCGTAGTCTGGCATAAGGGAGGGTGAGGGGGCAAGGAGCGCAGATAGAAAAGAAAGAGAGCGGCTGGAGGGTAATGGAAAAATGTGATAGATTTGAGCCAATAAATCGATTTATCATAGCGCAGTGGCGGGTACGAAGCAGGGAGTGGAAAGTGGTCGGAAGTCCGCGCCGTCGCCCGTTACTCTGCAAGAATAGCGGTTTGGGAAGTTCGCGCCACCGTTGGTGTGCGGGAAGAGTCGAGCAAATTCCCGCAAACCCAATTGTGCCACGAAATCCAGGAAAGTTCGAGGTCGGAAAAGACGATCTCGCGCTCAACAGGAGCCTGACTTAAGTGCCGCCTCACTTTGTACGTCGATTTCTTCTGATCGCTTCACTCTCATTTTTCGTCCTGCCCGCTGCTCACCCCCAAGACGCTGCTCCCCGATCGCAGTTTCGCGGGTTGCCGGTCATGTCGAAGCTTGCCGATCCCTCGATTGAAACCCGCGTGGAAGCCCTGCTGAAGCAAATGACGCTGGAGGAGAAGGTAGGCCAGCTGGTGCAGTATTCCATCGGAACACCCGCGGGGCCTGGTACGGGGCGTGGCGACTATCTAGAAATGATCGAGAAGGGGCAGGTGGGGTCTCTGTTCAATTTGGAGGATGCGCGCGCTGCGAATCACTTCCAGCATATTGCCGTCGAAAAGTCCCGCTTACATATTCCTCTCTTATATGGCCTGGATGTGATCCATGGATACAGGACGGAGTTCCCGGTTCCTCTGGGACTGGCGTCGACCTGGGACCCGCAAATTGTAGAGCAGGCAGCGCGGATTGCGGCACAGGAAGCCTCGGCAGCAGGTGTCCGGTGGACGTTTTCACCGATGGTGGATATTGCGCGAGACCCACGATGGGGGCGGATGATCGAGGGCGCGGGAGAAGATCCGTATCTCGGGAGCGTTATGGCGCGCGCCTACGTGCGCGGTTATCAGGGAACGAATCTCAGCGCGCCGGACAGTATTGCTGCCTGCGTGAAACATTATGTGGGGTACGGCGCTGCGGAAGGCGGGCGGGATTACAACTCCACGGAGATTTCCGAGCATACTCTGCGCGAGGTGTATCTGCGGCCTTTTTACGCGGCCCTGGACGAGGGCGGCGCTTCGGTCATGAGCGCCTTCAATGCACTGGACGGAGTGCCAACTACCGCGAATCCCTTCACCTTGAAACAAATCCTGAGGACGGAATGGCATTTTCCGGGGCTGGTGGTCAGCGACTTTGACTCCGTAGGAGAATTAGTGGCGCATGGCATAGCCAACGACGGCGAAACTGCGGCGCGGAAGGCCCTGGCTGCCGGCGTCGATATGGACATGGAAAGCAATCTGTATCACGAAAATCTCCTAAACTTGGTGAAAAGCGGAATGATTTCTAAAGCCCAAATCGATGAAGCGGTGCGGCACGTCCTACGCGTGAAATTTGCGCTGGGACTATTCGACCAGCCCTATACCGATGAAACACGCGAGAATCACGGGCCGCTGGCCAAGCAAAATCTAGACGTGGCGCGCGTGGCAGCGGAACGGTCCTTCGTCATGCTAAGAAATGAGGTTGTCGGCTCCCGCGCGGTTTTGCCGCTGAGTGGCGAAGTGCATACCGTGGCCCTGATCGGACCTCTTGCGGATGACGCCGGGCAGATGCTGGGTTCCTGGGGGGCCCACGGGCAGGCGACCGACGTGGTCACGCTGAAAAGCGCTCTGACGCAGCGTTTGGGCGCGGGGCGTGTCCATTATGCGAAAGGCGGAGAAATCCTCACTGCAACGGACGAGGAGATCAGTGCAGCCGTGGCAGCAGTACAGTCGGCGGACGTAGCGATTCTGGCGCTCGGTGAAAATGCGGGAGAAATGACAGCGGAAGCGGCTTCCCGGGCGCATCTGGACCTACCAGGAAGGCAAGAAGAGCTTTTGGAAAAGGTCTCCGCGACGGGAAAACCGGTCGTGCTGGTGCTCTTCAGCGGGCGGCCACTGACGCTTACGTGGGCGTTTACGCACGTTCCCGCAGTGCTGGCGGCATGGTTTCCAGGCATACAGGCGGGGCCGGCGTTGGTGCGAACCTTATATGGGGAATCAGTGCCGAGCGGGAAACTGGTGGTGAGCTGGCCACATTCGATCGGGCAAATACCTAACTATTACAATGCTCTGAACACTGGCCGTCCGGCCGGCAACACAGACCTGACGCGTCCTCCGAAAGAAGGAACGGAAAAATATGTGTCGCGTTACGTCGATGAACCAAACGCCCCGCAATTTCCGTTTGGTTACGGGCTAACCTACACTGAGTTCCGGTATTCTGCCCCGGAAATGAGCACAACGAAATTAAGCGCGAAGAAGCTGACGGACGATCTGCATGCCCGCACGACGGACACAAAACAGGTCATGACTGTGAGCGTGAACGTGACGAATGCGGGGAAGGTAGCTGCCGAGGAAGTTGTTCAACTCTACGTCGGACTGCGCGGTACGAGCGTAGAGGAGCCAGGGCGAGCGCTGAAAGCGTTTGAGCGTGTCACCCTGGCGCCGGGGGAAACCCAAAAAGTCACCTTTTCGCTGAGCCCCGAAGCCTTCGCGTTATGGGATCTTCGCAACCGGCGTAAAGTGGAACCATGCCGGGCGAACATTTGGGTCAGTCCGGATTCCCAGCACGGCCAGCCCCTCGCCCTGGAAATTACCGATTAGACGGAGTCTCTCCATGAGCATGCTCCCGATCAAGAGAAGGGAATTGCTGCAATGGTGCGGCAAGGCACTGGCCGTTGCGCCTTTTGCGCCTCTACTGGCCTGCCCCCAGACCCACATGGCCAAAGAGATTCCCGATGGAGTTCCCTATCAAGGCACGGATGAGCAACTGCTAGACGAGATCCAGAGGGCAAGCTTCCAGTTCTTCTGGAATGAGACCAATCCCTCCACCGGCCAGGTGAAAGACCGCGCTTTCTTGAACGGCAGCGATAAGCGCACGATGGCCAGCATTGCCGCGACGGGTTTCGGCCTGACGGCGTTGTGCATCGGTGACTCGCGGGGTTACGGCAAAACGGCGGAGATCGACAGACGTGTCCGCAATACGCTGAGATTCTTGTACCAGCAGATGCCGAACGTGCACGGTTTCTATTATCACTTCGTGGATATGAATACGGGGCAGCGCTGGGCCAAGTGCGAACTGTCGTCGATTGACACCGCGCTGCTGCTCTGCGGGATCTTGACGACACGGCAATACTTCAAGGACGCGGAGATTCAGGATCTGGCCACAAAGATTTATGAGCGCGTGGACTGGCCGTGGATGTTGAATGGGGGACCAACGTTTTCCATGGGCTGGCACCCTGAATCGGGGTTTCTGAAGTCGCGATGGGAACATTACTGCGAACTGATGATGATTTATTTGTTGGGGATTGGGTCAACGACGCATCCTGTTCCTGCAGAGACCTGGAACGCTTGGACACGGCCGAAGATTACCTACCAAGGGCTGACGTACATTTCCGGAAACGACCCGATCTTCACGCATCAATATTCACAAGCGTGGTTTGACCTTCGGAACAAGAAGGATGCGCACGCGAACTATTTCGATAATTCGGTTACCGCCACGAAGGCGCACAAGCTGTTTTGCCTGTCGCTGGCATCGCAGTTCAGTGATTATTCCGAGAGCTTGTGGGGCATCAGTGCTTCGGATTATGTGGATGGCTATACGGCGTGGGGTGGACCGCCACCGCAAGGCCCTATCGACGGCAGCATTGTGCCGTGCGCGACTGGTGGATCGCTTCCGTTCTTGTATGCTGATTGCATGCGCGTGCTGCGGAATATTCGCGGCAAGTACGCGGTGAAGGGATGGGGCCGCTATAGCTACGTGGATGCCTTCAATCCGCTTACGGGCTGGTACGATATCGATGTGCTGGGAATTGATTTGGGGATTACGATGGTGATGGCGGAGAATTATCGGAGCGGCCTGGTATGGGACACCTTTATGAAGAACAGCGAAGCCCGGGCGGCAATGACGAAAGTTGGATTTCAGCGGACATGAATCAATGCGGCGGCTGTTAATTCTGTTGGGCGTAGTTCTGCTGCCGGCCATGGGCCAGGACAAATTGACGCCCACTTCCCGAAGCGCTCAGGCCCCGGGACCCATCCGGTTTGAAGAGATTGCCGCGAAGGCGGGCTTGCACTACATCACCGCAACCGCCAGCACGGAAAACAAGAATCAACCACAAACGATGGTGGCGGGCGTGGCCCTGTTCGACTACGACGGGGACGGTTACCTGGACGTGTACCTCATAGGTGGAGCGGCCATCCCATCGCTAGAAAAGGACTCGCCAGTTTATTGGAACCGGCTGTTTCACAACAACCACGACGGTACATTCACAGACGTCACGGAAAAAGCAGGCCTCGCCGGAGCCGGCTACGGCAGCGGCGTGGCCATCGGGGATTACGACAACGATGGTTGGCCCGACGTGTTCCTGGCAAACGTCACGGGGAACCAGTTGTTCCACAACAATGGAGACGGAACATTTACGGAAGTGACGGTCAAGGCGGGCCTCGATGGAGCCAAGCTGAATGGCAAGAAGATGTGGTCCGTGGGCGCCGGTTGGTTTGATTACAACAATGACGGTCTGTTGGACCTGTTTGTCGTGAATTATTGCGTCTGGGAAGTGAACAAGGATCCGTACTGCAGGGCCAAGGAAGGCGTGCGTGCCTTTTGCCATCCGAAAAACTACGCTTCGCTGCACAACACCATTTACCGCAACAATGGCGATGGGACGTTTACGGATGTCTCCGAAGAATTAGGAATCGCCGATAAATTCGGCAAAGGCATGAGCGTGACCTTTGCGGATTACGACGGAGATGGCTACCTGGATGCCTTTGTCGCCAACGACACCACGCAGAACCTTCTGTTCCACAATCTGAAGGGGAAGAAATTTGAAGAAGTGGCTTTGCCCGCGGGTGTCGGTTACGCAGCCGACGGAAGCGCGCGCTCTGGCATGGGGGCCGATTTCCGCGACGTGAACAATGATGGTTGGCCAGACATTTGGCACACGGCGGTGGAACACGAAGAGTTTCCGCTGTGGATCAACGATGGCAAGGGAGAATTTGAGGATAGGACCGTTGCCAGCGGTCTGCGTAAGACCAATGACATGTCCGGTTGGGGCAATGGGATAGCCGATTTTGATAATGACGGTTGGAAGGACCTGTTCGTGGCTCGTTCCAACGTTATGGATAACATCAGCGTACAAAACCCATCCAGGCGCTATCCGGAGCCAAACACGATTTTCCGCAATTTAGGCAATGGCAAATTTGAAGATGTCAGTGCGTCTGCTGGTCCAGATTTTCAGTTGGAGGCCGCGCACCGTGGAGTGGCGTTCGGCGATCTCTTCAATGAAGGGCGCATGGACATGGTTGTGTCTGTGTTGAATGGACCGGCGAAGTTATTCCACAACATTACCGACAATCAGAATCACTGGATCCTGCTAAAACTGGTGGGGAGGAAAAGCAATCGCATGGGCATTGGTGCGCAGATCCGGATCACCACCGATGATGGCAAGAAGCAGTGGAATGAGGTTACGACGGCGGTGGGGTACGCGTCTTCCAGTGACCCGCGCGTGCATTTTGGCCTGGGAAAGAATGCGCTGATCAAAGAGTTGGAAATCAAGTGGCCCAGCGGAATCACACAAACATTGAAGGATGTGAGTGTCGATCGCATCCTGACCATCGAAGAGTCCGCAAACTAGCCCCAGGATCGTTCGTCGAGAGGCTTTCCGGGAGCCTCAGTAACTCGCTTTTGAATCTTCGCTGGATTCCTGGCTAAGCCGCTGAAACGCAGCGCGCGCTTTTTCTGCATCCAATTTTCTTCCCGCGCGCGAATACGCAGACCCTAGTGCAAAATACACCTTGGCCTCTTTAGGGAAGGACTGCTGGGCAATTTCCAGTTGAGGAATCGCTTTCTGATAGTCGTCCGTATCCAGATACAGAAGTCCCAGCAGATAATGTGCGAAGGGAATGTGCGGGTTCAATTGCACGGCTTCCTCGGCATAGGGGATGCCGGCGGCGGAGTCCAGTTTGTATTGGGTAGCGGCGATCTCCAAACGGGAATTGATGTCCCGCGGATTGTTCTTTAATTCCCGCTGGAACTCCGTGATTGCACCTGCAGAATCATTGCTTTCCGCGAGAAATTTTCCAAACACGTAATGAATGTAGGGGTAGTCGGGATATTCGGTCACAAGATCCGAATACTCTTGGCGTGCTTGGTCGTATTTCTTCTGTGCGGTGATGCACGCGGCGTGACCGGCGCGTTGAATAATCTGTGCCCCGGGCGTGCCTTCCGCGGGAGCGGTATTCGGAGAGATACGAAACACCGCCCAGCCTAGAGTTTTGACGACGTCCTCGTCGGGAATCGAGTCCTTGCAGAGGTTGCTGAGGACAGTTTGCCCAGACTGAAATTTATTGGCGCGCAGAAGCAGGATGCCGTCGTGATAGAGCAGGACGAGCCGGAGCTGGGGATTACTAGAAACATCGAGGGTCTTTGCTTGTTCAAGATGCTTGAGGGCAGCGTCATCCTGGCCGAGTTCGAACTCGCAGAGTCCGAGCATCGCATGGGCGGTGCCGTCTTTTGGGGCTAGAGGCAGAAGCTTGTGGAAAGCAATCGCCGCGGAGTGGTAATTGTTACGGTCATACTCGAGCGTACCGAGCGACCACCAGCCTTCCGCCCACCTGGGCCGCAAAGCCAGAGCTTTCTTGTAGAGAACGACCGCTTCGTCGAGGCGGTCGGAGTCGCGAGCCGCGGCGGCGCGCTGGGAGAGAGAGTCGAAGTTTTCCGGCAGTGATTTCGCTTGGGGAATAGGGAAGCAGGACGTGGCAAGGAGCAGTAAACCGGCGAAAACAGGGAAAATTGGTCTTGTGTACACGGGAAAAAACAGAGGGCAGAGCTTGGGGGGTCGCAGGCCAGGAGTGGAATCAGGGAAGGGCATTGGCAAGCTTCCAGTGTAAAAGAAAAGCTGTCAACGAGAGAGCTTCCCGGGGTGAGGGGACTCGTTGACAGCTTTTCCGTGCATCAACGGGGGCGCAGGGGGCCGCGCCTCCGGAACGGGTTAGAAGCTGAACCGCGCCTGAAGTTCGATGGTGCGGCCACCCAAGGCGTTCTGAGCCGTCCCAAAAAATGGTTGCGAATTGACCTGAGTGCCGTCGCCTGAATTCGTGAAGAGGCTTCCAACTACATTCTGCACGTTGGCCAAGTTCAGATTGTTGAATAGGTTGTAGAAATTGGCGCGGAATTCGATTTTGGAATTCTCGCCAAGGATTTTGTTATTTGGCAATCCAAAGGACTTGCTCAAAGTGGCGTCCACATCGCGGTAGCCGGGTCCCGTGAAGGTGTTGCGGCCGATACCAGGCGCGCCCGGTAGAGGACCCACGTTCGGAAAGTCCGGTCCCGGTGTGAAGGAGGGGGGAGTGAAATAGGCGTAACCCCCGTTGGGGAAGTTGCCTCCCGCCTTCTTGAACGTGGAATTGCTATGGTCGCTGCCTGCCCCTCCGAGGTACGCCGCTGGAATAAGGCTATTGTTGGATCCAGAAGCGCACCCTCCATTCGTGAATACGAGGTTGCAAGTGTTGAAAGCGGCGGCCGCGGATGTCGGGTTCGACGGGTCAGGTATGATTTGGTAGACCGGCGTCCAGGGGAAACCAGTGTGCCAGTTGAAGATTCCGCTGATTGACCAGCCGCCTAGGATCTTCTCCTTCCAGTCGTTGCCACGGAAAATGCGCGGCGTCCAGACTCCGAACACTTTGAACGCATTGCGAACATCATAATCGCAAGGGCCCCAGGCAGAGGAAGGATCCCACTGGTAATTGGGGACTGCAAAGTTGTTCGAGCCATCATCCATGCATTTGCTAAAGCGATACTGTGCGTCCAAAAGGAAGGAATGGGAGAACTCGTGTTGGATTTGGCCCAACAAGGCATTGAAGTTGGCATTTCCCGTGTTGGTATAGTAGTCGAAGTTGTTGACCGCAGGGTTGAGTGGCGTGATCTGGGAGTACAACACGTCCAAGTTCGATTGCATGGTGAGATGGCGAGAGGTACTGCCCTGGTACCCCACGGTGGCCACCCACTGACGCCCGACGTCGTACTGTCCCTCAAACGAGTAGTGGTAGGTGTAGGTGGAGGGCATGTTGTTGGTATATCCGGTAACCCCGACAACCGAACTGACCGGCAGATTGTTGCTGGTGAAGGCCGTGACGGCGAAGGGGTTGGACGGGTAACCATTGAAATCATGAACGTCGCTGGGGATCTCGTACAGAATCTGGCTGCCAGAAAGTGTCGAGTTGCTAGACACGAAAGGCGGGTTGTTTCGGCCATTCAGCGTGATCGCTTCTTCGATGCCACTATAAGCGATGCCGAAACCTCCGCGGAAGACGAGCTTGCTGTTGAATTCATGACCCTTAATGCCGCCGGGGCTCCAGGCAAACCCGAGTTGCGGACCAAAGTTCGCCGGTGAGGTGTTAAAGAGATTCCCGCCCAATCTTACATAGGCGCCCGTAAGTAACGTGCTGGGAGTGTTCCCCAACTCAGCTACGGCAAGATTGCCGTTCTTCTCGGTAAGAGGTCCGAAGTATTCCCAACGCATACCGAGCGTCAAGGTGAGATTGGATCTTACCTTCCAACTATCCTGGAGGAATGCAGCGGTGATGTTCTCACGCGTGTCCTTTCGGAAACTGGTGGGAACACCGGTAGTAGGATCAAAGGTGCCGTTTTCCACATACGGGGCGTCATTCAGGAAATCCCAGTAATTGCGGAAGTTGTAGGAAGGCCGTGCAGACCACGGCGCTTCATCGACGAACAGCAATCGGGTAAACTCGCCGCCGAACTTCAGCGTGTGGCTACCCTGGACCTTGGTGAGAGTATCTTTGGCACCATAAGTCCACTGGTCAAATACGCTGGGGCCTGGTGCGCCAAAGTTCTGCGGATTCGCGGATCCGATATTGTCAATATTGGCGTTCGGAAGTCCCCAAGGCTCCTGGGGATTTGATGTGATTTCATTCCAGCGCCAGCCAGCAGCGTTGACACGTGCCTCGTTGACCAGAGTGGGAGAAAAGGTGTGGTCCCAAACAAGAGTCATAGCCTCGTTGATCGCATCATGATGGTAATAATTCATCGGCCGTGCAGGGCCATTGTAGAAGCTGGAACTTACCGGCACTTCGTAAATGCTAAAGGCCAGAAGGTCCTTGCTGGTCAGGTTCCAGTCGAGACGCCCATGGTATTGCACTTCCGTTGAGGGGGAAGGGCTCGAGGTATTGACGAACATGAGATCGGGAATCCCATCCAAACCGTTACCTACACCCGGATTTGCGCTGCTGGAGTATGTAGGATCAGCGGTCCCCAAGGCAGTCGTGAGAGGGCTGCCAATGTCCAGGCCTTTACCGGGGATTTCGTTGCAGTTGGTGCCCTGGACCAATCCGATGGAGGCGCAGGTTTCATTCACAATGGAGGTTGCGTTGACACCGGTGCCGGGATAGGTGGTGAATTTGGAAGCAATGCTCCCGGTGGGCGCCATGGCAAGAAGCTGCGGAGTCTCGTACCAGCCAGTCGAGGTGCTTGTGGAATCATTGCGAATGGTTTCGTAAGTGAAGAAAAAGAAAATCTTATTTTTCCAGATCGGACCGCCGACGCTACCGCCGATTTGGTTGAAGCGGGAGGTGTTGCGCTGAGGAGCTCCACCATAAGGACCACCCCAATCGTTGTAGGCGTTTAGGCCAGGACGGTCTGCTTTAAAAAAGGCGCTGCCGTGAAATTCGTTGGTGCCGTTGGCAGAAATGACCTGGACCTGGCCGCCGGCGTAGCGCCCGTTCTCGGCGTCATAGTTGTTGGAGATTACTTTGACTTCTTTAACGGAGTCTTCATTCGGCGTGATAACAGAAGTGCCGCCCCAAGAAACGCTGGTTACGCCTACGCCATCGATGGTGTAGTTGTTCTGATTGGTTCTTGCGCCGCCGGCCGTGATCTGTCCACCATTTTCAGTCTTGAAGATGGCATCCGTCGCGCCAGTGCCGCCAATTTCGGTACTCGGCAGATTAAAGGTGTTGCCACCCGAATCGCGCGCCCCATCGCCGAAGGCGCCGGGGGCAAGTTGCAGGAGTTGGAAGACGTCCCGACCGAATGAGGGGAGTGCTTGGACTTCCTTATCGGTGACGGTTCCGGCAATTTGGCCAGACTCTGTATCGATGGCCGGCAATTGGTCGCCATTGACCGTAACTGATTCAGTGACCTGACCAACTTCCAGGGACACATTGACTGAAGAAACTTGGTCACCGATGATGTTGACTTTATCCAAGACCTTCTTTTTGAAGCCTTCCTTCTCCGCCGTGACCGTGTAGAGTCCGGGGGCGAGACGGTTCACGGAATAAACGCCAGCGTCGTCGGTTGTCGTTTCCTGGGTAATGCCGGTCTCGTCGGCTGTGACGGTAACCTTCGCTCCGCTAACGGCCGCACCTTGAGAGTCCACAACCGTGCCCTGAATGCCGGCGCGGTATTGAGCATGAGCGCTGAATACAACCAGAAGCATGAAGACGAAAGCAATTACTATGCGTGAGAGAACTCGTGAAACGGACATGCGTCTTCCTCCGCTCGACAAGAATTCAAATATTGAGAATACGGCGAGGTGGCACCAAACCCGCTAGTAAATCGGTTAAGCACTCGATTGGTGGGAGTATATGAATGGACTTTTTGAATGTCAAGTATCAAGTTTTCGGACGTGGATCGATCTAATCGAAAAATACACGGACGCCAAGTACTAGTATTGAATGTCAATCCGCGTGGTCGTTTCGAACGACACGGCTAGTTTGGGGAGCCGGGTGGTCCTTACTGTGGGCAGGATCAAGCTTGGGTCAGGGTTTAACTTCCAGCAGGGCAAATCCGTTGACCGGCAGCGTCAGAATGAGATGACCGTTCTTGAGGGAAAGCAGTTCGGGCGCGCGGAGCGCGGATTCTTCATTGAGTAGCCGCACCTGCTCTTCTGTGGCATAGCGCGGCTTGCCCATCCTGGCATAGGCCGCGAGGGTATTGCTGTGGTCCGCGTCAATACGAGAGACCGAGATGTGTTTGCTCCCTCTAAGGCCCCGAAAGGCAAGATCGAAGGTGCGCACGGTTCCCGGCTGAGTCGGCGGAGAGAGGTTCCAAACAGCGATCGCCAACCAGCCGTCGCTGCGGCGCGTGACAAGGACATTTTCGGCAGGATTCACGAGACGTGTTGTTCCCAACTTGTGAAATAGCGCAAAGGAGTAGAAACTCGGTTTCTTAATCCCGCCCGGAGCGATCAGCCCAAACCCCCCGAAGAACGGATCGCGCGCGGGACCGTTCTCTTCGAACACATCGCTGAAGGTCCAGAAGGAAAGAATATCCACGCTGCCGTCGCAATCACGAATCGTCTGCGCGGTGGCCGTGGTGGAATAGCTGGTGTCGCCAGCGCGCAAATCGCCATAACCAGAGACATTCCACTCCGTCCAGAATAGCGGGAGGTTCGGTTTGGGAGACGTCTTGATCTGGTTGTGTACTTTCTCGACAGCCTTGCAGGCGCGCTTTTCAATAGGGATGTCCTCGTGTGTGCCGAACAGGTCTTCAACCGTGTCGTCCGAATAGCCGTGCGTGGAAACAAAATCGACCGGTACATTTTCTTTCGCCGTGTGCGCGAGGAAATCATCCACCCAATGTGCGGAAGAGGTAGCCGGGCCGCCAACCCTCAGCCGAGAATCGACGGACTTCAGGGAACGAGCGGTGTGATCGTAAAGTTCGAAATAGGTGGATTGTTTGGGATCACCGGACCAGAAATCGATATTGGGCTCGTTCCAGACTTCGAAATACCACTGTGAAACTTCGTCGATGCCATAGCGGTTGACGAGAAATTGCGCAAAATTGCGGATGAGCGCGTCCCACTTGGCGTAATCCTTCGGCGGGGAAACATTTTGCTTGTACCAAAAAGGGTGCAGATCCTGTCGGGCGGCAAGTTTCTTGGGCATGAAGCTGATCTCCACGATGGGGCGCACGCCATTGTCGAGCAGGCCGTCGTAGACTTGGGCGACATAAGTGAAATTGAGGATGGGGTGGCCGGCGGCGTCCTCGTCGTAGACGCCCAGTTCATCGTGAAAAATGGCGTGGAAGCGGACAAAGCGGAAGTCTGTGACCTTTTTCACTTCGCGGAGATCATTCCGGTAGGATTCGCGCAGTGTCAGCAGGGCGCGGCCGGATCCGAACGATTGTTCCCAGAAATGAGGGAACGGAGTGGCCTTGGCGGCCAGGTCAATCACAATGGGCTGAGGCGGCTGCACTTGCGGGAATAGAGGAGAAGAGTATGTCAGCAGTGCGGCATACAGCGATGCGAAGCGTATGGATTGGCTTTTCATGGAAGGTGATCCTTGACGATAACAACGGCCGAGGATAACACGTGTGGCGTGGGAAGTTCCGTGCGATCGCTCCTCGAAAAATCGAACTTCGAGTTCTTTTTTTTCTGCGCAGGAGAGAGTTCGAGTAAACTCGCACTCCGGAAGCGGATTCGTTCGAGAACAGGCACGAGGCCACCCTGTATGGAAACTTTTGTGTGTGCGCAACAACCAACTAGCCAGCGAGAAACCCGGGGAGCGTCAATCTCCCGTTTGGCAGCGGGAGGGTTTCCCATAGCGCAAATCCCGAGGCTAACTCCCTTAGCGACGGCGTTACTGTTTACTTTGCTGTGGCCCTGGCATGCTTTCGGCGCCGACGACTACTACCGTCACACGTATTTCGATAACAGCCTGACGCGTGATGCCTATTTCTACAGTTCTGCGAGTGCCACCGCGCCGAGTCAACTCGTCGAGAAGAACAATAAAGTTCCGGTGGAAACGAGCATCTTTTTTACACCGCCGAATGCGCTCCGGCTGGAATGGCAATCGCAGGAAGGCGGCGGCTGGGAGGCGGGAATTCACATCATGAATTTCCGCAATCGCTATCCGGGATTTGAAGGAGACACTCTCTCCTTTTGGTGCTTTGCCCCCGATGTCATTGCCGCTGCGGACCTGCCGTCAATTACCTTGGCAAATACACTGGGCGGTCTGCAAGTGGCCGAGTTTCCGGGCAGTTTCAGCGAAGCGGTTCCGATGGGCAGATTTACCAGAAATTTGCCGGCCGGACGCTGGGTTCAGATTCATATTCCCTTAGCCGAATTTCAAAGCGCCTCTATCTATCCCTTCCAGACGCGTTTTTTTCAAAACTTGATCTTCCACCAGCGAAAAGCGGACGGAGTTCGTCACACGCTGATCGTGGACGAAATTCGCATCGACAATGAGGCCGCCAGGCAGACGGGCATGCCAGTCGCGAAGCCGCTGCCGCCTCCCCAGAATGTCCGGGCGAAAGGGTACGACCGGCACATTGAGGTGCGATGGGACCCGGCCGAAGGTCCGGGCCTGGCGCGCTATATCATTTACCGTTCGCTGAATGGCGGGAAGTTCGAGCCGGTTGGGATTCAGCTTCCAGACGTGCATCGCTACGAGGATTTTGTGGGCAAGGCCGGCGTGAAGGCCGATTACAAGGTGTCTGCATCCGACGTAGTGTACCGGGAATCGGCACGATCCGAGTCCGCCAGCGCCGCAACGCGTGAGTTCAGCGACGATGAACTGCTAACCATGCTCCAGGAAGCGTGCTTCCACTTCTACTGGGAAGGGGCGGACCCGCATTCGGGGATGGCACGGGAAAATATTCCCGGAGACGATCGCATCGTGGCGACAGGAGCCAGCGGATTTGGGATCGCCGTCCTCATTGTGGGTGTAGAACGTGGATTCATTACGCGCAAACAGGGGGTGGAGCGACTCAGCAAGATTGTGGAATTCTTGGAGCACGCGCAGCGCTACCATGGCGCGTGGTCGCACTACATGAATGGAAACACCGGAAAGACCATGCCACTATTCGGCATGTTCGATGACGGTGGAGATCTGGTGGAAACCTCATTTCTGATGCAGGGACTGCTGGCAGTGCGCCAATACTTTCACGGCCCCATAGCGGAAGAGCAGCAGCTGTACTTGAGGATCACGAAGCTATGGGAAGGCGTCGAGTGGGATTGGTATCGAGAGAATCCGCAAAGTGAGTTTCTCTACTGGCATTGGTCTGCGGACTGGTCGTGGAAGATCCATCATCCGCTAATCGGATTCAATGAAGTGATGATTACGTATCTCTTGGCCATAGCGTCTCCAACACATGGTGTGCCCGCAGAAATGTACTACTCGGGCTGGGCGAGCCAAGCGGAAAGGGCACAGCAGTATCGAGCAGGTTGGTCAGGCACGAAAGACGGCGATCATTACGGGAACGGGAACACCTACTACGGATTCAAGCTGAACGTGGGCGTCGGCATGGGTGGCCCGCTTTTCTTCACGCACTATTCGTATATGGGATTCGATCCGCACGTGCTGCACGATCGCTATACGGCTTCGTACTTTGAGAACAACCGGAATATTGCGCTGATCAATCGCGCTTATGTGACCGCCAATCCTAAGCACTATGAAGGATATGGGGCGGACGCCTGGGGACTCACCGCGAGCGATGGGCCCTACGGCTATGTCGCGCATGCACCGGATGCGGCAGACGATTTGGGAACGCTTACCCCGACTGGGGCGCTCGCGTCGTTCCCGTACACGCCGGAAGCATCGATGTTGGCTTTCAAACATTATTATCGGGACTTAGGCGATCGCTTGTGGGATATCTATGGGCCGCGCGATGCGTTTAATCCCGGGCAGGACTGGGTTTCGCCGCTGTACATGGGGCTGAATCAAGCACCCATAGCGGTGATGATTGAGAACTACCGTAGCGGTCTCGTATGGAAATCGTTCATGGCCAATCCTGAGATTGGGGAGATGCTGAAGAAGCTGGACGCCGTCAGCGCGAAGTGAATTTTCGGGCGAATGGGCTGTGACGGTAGCGCCAGGAAAAAGCGGGAACAGGAGTGAACATGCGGATGATGGAGAGATGCGGATGTGTGACGTTGTTGTTGATGGTGAGTTGCGGCGCGCTGTTTGGGCAGGACCGGAATTGGCTCAGCAGTTTAACGGACCCACACGACTACGTGCAGAAACGCGTGTCGAGCTACGACCGTTCCGGCGGGAATGACGATTTTCGCGCGGTAGCGCCCGGAGAGACGCTTACGATTCTTGACGAGGCGGGACCAGGGACGATCACGCACATTTGGTTCACGTTTTCGTCCGACGAAATGTACCACTTGAAGAAGGTCGTCTTGCGGATGTACTGGGACGGAGAAGTCTCGCCGAGCGTGGAAGCGCCGATCGGAGACTTTTTTGGCCTCGGACTCGGCGAATATTTCCTCTTTGAGGCGCTGCCGCTTTCCGCCGCCCCAAATCATGGCGTGAATTCGTTTTTCCCCATGCCGTTTCAGAAGCACGCGCGGATCACTGTGGAGAACGCGGGGAAGATGAAGCTGGACGCTTTGTACTACAACATCGATTACCAGGCTTACGCGAAACCTCTCCCCGCAGACACGCTGTACTTTCACGCACAATACCGGCAGGCGTCTCCGAATCAAGGCGTGAAGGGCGATTGGAAGGACAACAACGATCCGCTGCAAAACGACAGGAAGAACCTGACAGGCGAAGGGAACTACATTTGGATGGAAGCCATTGGGAGGGGACACTTTGTCGGCGTGACCATGTCTGTGCTGCAGAATCAGGATTACTGGTGGGGCGAGGGCGACGACATGTTTTTTGTCGATGGCGAAAAGCAACCCTCAATCAACGGAACTGGGACTGAAGACTATTTCCTTGGCGCATATGATTTCGGAGGGAAAGCGTTCTCGTACGCGCTCTACGGTGCCCCCGTTGTGGGTGAAGAGAGGGCCGGAAGCCGGAGCAGTGTGTACCGATTTCACCTGGATTCGCCGATCCCTTTCACAAAGTCACTGAAAGCGACGATAGAGCACGGGCACGGAAACGGAAGGTCAGACAATTATTTTTCCGTGGCCTATTGGTATCAGACCGAGCCGCACGCGGCATTTCCGGCCTTGCCGCCCGTGGAAGATCGCTTGCCGCGATTGCATGCGGTGGGCGGTCCGGGGAATATGGTGAAATAGAGGTGACGGCGTTTCAGGTCTTCGCTTGGAGTTTCGCTTCGAGTTCCGTCCAGCGGGCGTAAAGAGCATCAATGGCCTTCTGGGCCGCTTCCATTTCCAGGGTGATCGTGCGGAGGCGTGCCGCGTCGCTCATGACCGCGGGATCGAGAAGGGCATCGTGCTTGGCCTGAAGCCCTTTTTCGGCGTCGGCGATGCGTTGCTCGATGGTCTCGAGTTCGCGAACTTCTTTGTAGGACAGTTTTTTCTTCGCGGTTGAGGCCGCAGTTGCGGGCTGCGAACCAGTGGCAAGAAGTTGGGATGCAACGGCTGGCTTGCTCTGCGCGGCTGTAAGTTGCGCGTCCTGCCACGATTCCCACTGCGGATAGTCAGCGAACCGTTCAGCATGGCCGAGTCCATCCAGACCGAGAACCACGGTCGAGACTCGGTCGAGCATATAGCGGTCATGAGTGACGAGCACGAGCGCACCTTGGTATTCGAGCAGGCTTTCTTCCAGAATTTCCAAAGTGGGGATGTCGAGGTCGTTGGTAGGCTCGTCGAGAAGCAGAACATCGGCAGGCTGTAACATTAACTGGGCGATCAGCACCCTCGCGCGCTCTCCACCCGAGAGTCGGCCGACCGGCTGATTGAGCTGTTCACCGGTGAACAGGAAGCGAGCGGCCCAGGAGGCGACATGTGTGACGCGATCCTGGTAAATCACGGAGTCCGAATCGGGGGCCAGGGCCCGACGAAGAGTAATGTCCGGATCGAGGACGCGGTTCTGATCGAAATAGACGATGCGCAGGGATTCGGCCTGACGCATTTGGCCACGCGATGGCTTGAGGTCACCTCTTAAGAGACGAAGCAGCGTGGTCTTGCCGCTGCCATTGGGGCCGACGAGGCCGACGCGCATCCCAGAAGTAATGATGAAGTGGATGTGCTCGAACAGAATGCGCTCGCCGAAAGAATAGCTGACATTGTCGAGTGTAATGAGCTGCTTTGTCCTTCGATCGGAGGAAGAGAATTCGATCTGCGCACTGGTTGTCCGCGTGCGGGACTGGAGGTCGGCAAGTTCGCCGATCAGCTGATGTGCCTTGTCGATGCGCGCTTTGGACTTCGTGGTGCGGGCTTTAGGACCGCGGCGAAGCCATTCAATTTCCGTGTGCACGCGGTTTTCGAGCGCGGATTGGCGGTTCCGCTGGGCGTGCAGGTATTCTTCCTTGGCTTCGAGAAAAGTGCTGTAGTTTCCGGAGACGCGCAACGAACCAGTCTCGTAGGCAGGATTGATCTCCACGATTTCGTTGGCGACATTTTCGAGGAAATAACGGTCGTGACTGACGACGACGCACGCAAACCCCGCGCCTTGAAGCACAGATTCGAGCCATTCGATACCGGCAAGGTCGAGATGATTCGTGGGCTCGTCGAGAAGAAGCACATCCGGCTTGCGAACAAGAGATTCGACAATGGCCAGCCGCTTTCTCCAGCCCCCCGAGAGCGTGGACGCGGGCACGTCGAGGTCGGTAAAGCCGGCACGGCCCAGGATTGCCGCCATCCGAGCGATGCGATCCTCTTCGGGAACATTGGCTTCGTCGAGGGCTTTGCCGAGAACGGAACGAATGGTTTCCTCGGGAGCATATTCCGACACCTGGCGCACCAGGCTGAGATGTGTTCCTTTGCGTATCGCCAAATCGCCGCTATCCGGCTGCAGAAGCCCGCTGAGAATTTCCAGCAAAGTGGACTTACCCGAGCCGTTGGGGCCGATCACGCCGATGCGCTCGCCCTCCGAAACCATGAAAGAAAGGCTATGAAAGAGCGAGGAAACGCCAAATCGTTTGGCCAGACCTTGAGCGCTGATGATGGGTGGCAATGTGTTTGCTGTTCCTTCGAAAGTGGATCAATCAAGGATAGCAGCAGACGCAGGCTGGAGGCGAATGAGGACGCAAAACGAAGTGGTGCGATACATCGAGAACCAGTGGAAGTTTAGATTTTGAGAATCGATACTGTGTCCGAGACAGTCTCTCGGGACCTTCCCTCGCCTCAACGTGAAGCAGTTTGAGTAATTCGCCGTTTTGTTCCGTGACGAAGAAGAATGCCCCGACATTGTCGAATGGATTTGCTGCGTGAGAGTTCCGTGACTCCGGCCAATCACGAGAGGGAATCAGGACTCCAAAGTCCAGAAATCTGTCCAAAGATAAGTCACAGTGAATTGCGAGCTTTCGATGGGGCGACTCGTACGGTTTGTGACTATCCTTCCACTTCCGAGAAGCGGGTGGGCCCTCGCCCTTACGCTATTCCGGCGAAATCGTTCGATCCTCTCGTTTAGGGCATTAAGTGCGGATCGTCTCCCGTCTACGGCTCGCTGGGCGCAGGCCCAGCGCAGGCAAAAGCAAACCGCGTCTACGCCTTAAGGGATGGCGAGCAGCAAAGCCTGTGGGTTCGCAATGTGGCAACCAAGAGCGACGTCCAGGTCTTACCTTCAGACGTCGCAAGTTTCGTCGGCCTCAGCTTTTCCCCCGATGGCAATTACCTCTATTTCGTACGCTCAGACAAGAGCGCGACGACTTTTAACTACCTCTATGTAATGCCGGTGCTGGGTGGCATACCACGTCAGTTGATTCGTGATGTTGACAGCGCTGTCAGTTTCTCACCGGATGGCAGTGAGTTTGCTTTTATGCGAGGTGTGCCGGAGCGTACGGTCATCGAAATTTACATTGCCAATGCAGACGGTAGCGGTGATCACTTGCTTGCCTCACTGCCAGCGTCGGTCGGCTTTATGCCGGGTTTGGCTTGGTCGCCCGATGGAAAAACCATCGTTGTACCAGTCTTTCTAGTAGGGAAGGAAAGTAGAGACACATTAGAGGCCATCAACATCGCTGATGGCAGAGTTAGGGAGCTGTTTTCCAGCCTCGAAGAGATTGGAAAACCAGTATGGTTGCCCGACGGCAACGCTCTCCTGATCGGAATGAATGCACCACCGGAATGGTACGGGCAATTGTGGTTCGTTTCTTACCCAAGCGGCGAAAAACGACGGTTCACCAACGATCTCTCCAATTATGATATTGCGACGCTAGATCTGACCCATGATGGACAGATGCTTGTGACGGTGGAAGGCAGGTCGAGTTCTCACATCTGGATCGTGCCACAGGGACAAACGGCACGAGCAAAACAGATTACCTCAGGGGAATCAGTCGACATAGCCCCGATACCGGGTCCGGGTGGCAAACTCTTGCTCCGCAGCCGTGGCAGCGACTTGGTTCTTATGAATGCCGATGGTACCCAGCGGACGTTACTGCGGCCGAATCTTCAAAGCACCTTAACCGAATCGAATTGTGGCGACCACTATCTCGTCTTCGAAGATTGGAAAGGAAATAATTTCCGGCTGTTACGAACGGATGCTGATGGCTCAAATCCCACAACGCTCAGGGAAGACGCAGTTCTTCCTGATTGCTCACCCGATGGAAAGTGGGTGGTGTACTCATCGGGAGAAAATAAGTTGTACCGTCTTCCCATCGAAGGAGGTACTCCCACGGAGGTTGCCAGTGCGCCCGGCATCGGTGGAGGAGTAATCTCGCCAGACGGAAATTGGATTGCTTACAACTACCTGGAAGGCAGCCCTGTGCTGGTACCCAAGATCGCAGTGATTCCGGCCGCTAGAGGATCCCCAGTCCACGTTTTTGTCCCGCCCGTTGGCACCCAATTAGGCTGGACGCCTGCACGCTGGTCGCCTGATCAAAAAGGATTGCAGTTCCTTTTGACTAAGAACGGCGCCACGAATGTTTGGGAACTACCGCTCACCGGCGGATCGCCTCACCAATTAACAAACTTTACCTCCGGCCGCATCTTTAGTTTTTCGTGGACGCGCGATGGGAAGCAGTTGCTCCTCGCCAAGGGCGACTCGAAGAGCGACGTGGTGCTGATCAGCAACTTCCGCTAATTTCCTGCGATTTTCAGACGGAGTGGGAATGCCCGAGGACGAGGCGCAACCCTCGCTCAGCATGGCAGCGGTGGGCTAAGTCCCGGTTTGTCGCGAAATCGGAAAGGTCCTATTAAAGGGAATGTCAAGAGAAGAGTGCTCCTCTTCGGCTCAATGCCGATCTTTTTTTCTCGGCATTCAGCCCGACTGATTGGACGTAGGCTTTGCTTCCTCTCCCCTGTGGTGCCCATTTCGCTGTCGTGACGACGCCCATCGGTTTTTGAAACTACAAGCCGGATCATTGTCCACTCAAGAGTGGCAATGCATGGTCCTATCGGAGACTCTTGGCCTATGGCTTTCTTCGATTGTCCGAGAGGGCATAGGGTTCGTAAGGAGACTCGCGTGCTTCAGCACGGGCCTGACTTTTCCGATTGCTACTTCCCCTCGAATCGAGCGTCTCAAGAGTCCGACGATCACCGCCTGGAAATGGTTCCCAAAGATGGACAGACTCTCAGCCAGAGGCGCTCAAGCTGCTTGTGGTTTCAGATAGTTGGCGTCGAAACGTACCTCCTTCTTCCAGACGATCAAGGTGATCGCGGCAATCTTCCTCGCCAGAGTCAGGCGTGCCATCGTGGGCTTCCTCTCCTTGGCGAGTAAATTCTCGTAGAAATCGTGCAGCGGTCCCGCCGCGGTGCTGGCTCTCATCGCTGCACCCTTAAAAAAATCTTTGAGGGCGTGGGTGTGGTCCCTATTTAGGCCACGAAACGTAGCCTGTTTCTTGGCACGTTG
>Ga0181523_10000547_pt1 | contig 43001 bp, 64 predicted proteins | sample PEATcosm2014_Bin_43_FD_119752 | JGI IMG/M metagenome (GOLD analysis project Ga0181523, IMG submission 119752) | Peatland microbial communities from MTU Mesocosm Facility, Houghton, MI, USA - PEATcosm2014_Bin05_30_metaG | ecosystem: Environmental > Terrestrial > Soil > Wetlands > Peat | place... | reverse complement strand
CGGCTGGCCGGGCATGTGCGAATGACTATGAGAACTCACGTGGGTTGTCCTGATGAGATCAAGATGAAGTGCGCAAACGTTGATTATAGCGCGCTGCGACACATCGCTTTGTCCGCCGGCAGGTGTGGCTGCAGGCGCTCCGTGAGACTAAAAACAGGAATTACGTGAGACTAACGCCGAAAACCGACCAGTTTTAGGCCGCGCCGAGATGGCGACAAGCAACTATCGTGCCAAACTGACCGCCCCTCCTCATAATTCCTAGTAGCTACCATCTGCCCATGGCCCTGGAACGTCCACCCAGCTCGGCGTCATGGAGCTGTCGAAGAACACGTTCGGGTTGTAGGTTCGAAGCGTCAGCGTGAGCATCCCTGCACCCTGTGTCGGGGCCGAAATAATCTCCGCGTTTCCGGTCACCTCACCACCACTCTGGCTGCCATAAGTCTGCGAAGCTTGTCCGCCAAACGGGACGTACTCACACTCGACGATCTCCCAGTCACCATTCCATTCCGGGTAGTTGACAGTGTCGATGGTGAGCACGCGGCCGCAGATCGGACCCGGCGCGGTGTCGCTAAGAGACATCCCACTCTTCAAGATATTCCACGCGCTATCGACAGACTCTCCCCACACCGTCAGCCTCAGCGTCACCGGTGGTTGCCAAATCGCCCCCGATAGGAACGGCAGAAGCGCGACCAGAAAAGGATTCAGTGGATCGAGTCCGCACGCGCGATACAGCTCGTACATCAGCAGCCGGTCAGCCTGGTCGAAGGAGCAGCTGGAGAAGTCGAGTTTTAGAGGCAGTCGCTTATAACGCAGAGGAGGGGGAGCCGACGGCGGCCCACCATACGGGCCGACGCCCGCACCCCACACGTTGTGGTCTGTGCCCTGCAACCAGATGTACTGATTCACGGAGTCATAGAAATCTGGGAAGAGACCTGGGTACGGACTTCCAGCTGGAAGCGTGGGGTTGTTGTACTCCGCCGTGAGGGGCGACAATGCCAGCGTCACGGCATCATAGAGGGACAGACCGTTGGGGATGAGGCCACCATTGACCGGGCCACTCTGCAACCACACAACCGCGGCCGAGGACACGATGGTCTGCGTTCCGATGTCCCATTTGTAAAGAACATTTCCCACCCAGAACAGCAGAGTGTTGTCGATCGCGCAGTACTGGATATCGTTAGCGTTGCCGCTCAGACTCAAGGTGTAGTTTGTGAGGCCGGACGCCCCGACCTTGCTCAGTCGAGCGTTGTGTGACGTGTCACTTCCCAGTACCCACACATCATTGCCAGCCTGGCATGCGGCAGCCGTCGCGCCAGATCCCCAACTGCCAGGCAGTGCGAACGGACCTCCGATTCCTGAGGTGCCCCACGTCCACACGTTCCCATCGGCGCCGACATGCACGAGCCCGAGCGTCGGACTCCAAGATGCGGCGATGCGACTTTGCAGCGCTGTGCCGCCGCCCCAGTTATCGTCCCCAAGCGTCGCCAAAATGCCCCACGTAGTCGTGCCAGGGCATGGGCCTGGCCACGCTGTAGGGTCTAGCGGGGACTTGTGCCAGCGATAGCCGCCATCGCCGGCCTCTGAACCAAAGAACAGCGAGTCTCCGCCCAGCACCAAACCCAGCGGGTCCGGAGCGCCGTCCCAACTACAGGGAAAGGGGCCATAGGTAGTCGGCGTGAGGACGAAGCTGCGGTTGAGCGAATTGACCACGATGGTGAAAGAGTTTGCCCCCTCATCCGGAGTGGAGCAGCCAGGCGTGTAGCACTTCCCTGGGTACACGCACATGTCTGAGATCGGGTCTATGGCGGTGAAACCCTTCCACACGTTGCCGGCGTTGGCGGAGGAAAGGATCCAATAAAGGATGCCCGCCACGGGATCGAAGCAGCCCATCGCTCCTGGCGAATATTCCGAGTACGGTCCTTTAGTGGGCGGCGCCATCGTTTACGGTCCTATCTGCCCGCGCGCCACGGCGTGGCTCTGGTGCCACAGCTCTGGATCGCGCTGCTGGAAGCGTGCCTGCGGATAGCCCATGACGCCACCGGTGCCGGTCGCGCCATCTGACGGCGCTGTTCCCTGATAAACGGATGCCTTGAAGGCATAGTCGCTGATGATGTTGTTCACCTGGTACTGGCGATTCAGCGCCGGGTTCGAGTTGCCGCCGATCTGGATCACATCCCAGGGAGCGCAGGGATTCTCATTCGGCGAGGTGATGATCAGCGCCGGGCCTTCCGGATCCCCGGTAGTGTAGAGGATGCTGGCGACGGTGCACACCGCAGCCAGGTTGGTGTCGCTGAACTCGCCGGTCATGTCGTTGGCGTTCTGGTGCACTTCCTTGTCGTCCAGCTCCAGCGTATAGGGAATCTGGTGCTGATCGGTCAGCGTGAAGTACGAAGGCCGCGGCTTGTCCATGTTCAGGAACAGCTTCCCGGCATACTCCTGCTGATAGCCGCGCGAGCACAGCAGGATCTGCTCCGTGATGGCAGCCAGCGTAGTCTGGGAAGAGAAAGCATAGTTGCCCTGGAAGCGCGGCTTCCCGTTGGGCAGCACGTAATCGCAGTCCTGCGCGAACTCATAGATCGAGCCCCAGTCGAACTTGTCCAGCGCTGCTGAGTCAAGCGCCTCGGGGTAGGTGACGTAAGAAGGCCCGCTGTTGATGACCATGTTCAGCTGGTATTCCGAGCGGGGCATGATCATGCAGCGCAGGCATGCATCGACGTAGTGCCATGCGGGGTTCTGCGTCCACTCGTAGCCCACCTGGTTCCCCAGGTCATCGAAGATGCGGCAGCGCAGGGCGCGCCAGTCGCCGATCGGGTTCAGTGTCTGCCCGATCTGGTTGATCTGGAAGCTGTCAGTGATGATGAACTGCGGCAGCCACTTCATCATGTAGTACGCCATGCGGCTATAACACTGCGTGATGATCGCTGCGCCTGTCGGCAGCTCCGCCAGCCAGTTGTCGGCGCCCTGGTCAGGGCCGTTCGAACTCGGCACCGGCAGCGATGCGCCAAACGCGCCGTCCGTGCCGCTGTGGAAGTGAATGGCTGCGGGATTCAGCAGCGTTGGTCCAGCATCGTACAAGCCTGTGCCGATGTCATAGCCCAGGCCCACAGCAAACAATGGCGAGGTCTGGTTCCACAAGATGTCGAAGCCGTCCCACTCACCTTCACCCAGCACCCAGAGCCCATACTGTGTGCCGGCACCGTTGGTCGAGCCGCCATTCTTGAAGGCAGCGCCGCCCCAACCGGTGAGGCCACCCGGCGATTCGTTCCATCCGGGAAGCCCTGAGCCCGAAAGCCCGGCGGTGACGCATACCTGCTGGTAGGTACCGTCGCTGATGATGTCGCCCACGTTGTAGAAGTGGCCGCTCTGCGGAGCCGGCAACACGTTGATCTGGTCGATCCACTTCTTGCCGGTGGCACGCACGCGGCCGTAGGCAAGAGCTTTGCCTGTTCCGTACGCGCCCATGGAATCGAGTAGCGCCATTTAGACTTGCCTGTTTCTCACCACATCGCGCGTGCTCACGACGGCGGTGGCTTCGGGCTGCACGCTCACCTGCGTCAACACAATGCCGTTGAACCGCGACGGCTGCCTGCAGGTCTGCCAGCTCTGCTGGCACGGATTGTCAGTTGTGTCGCCGCACGCGGCCGACGCATAGCGCCAGGGGCAAGTCTCGCTGTAGAGCTGCAGCCCCTGATAGTCCGAGAAGTTGAAGAGCTGCTCGGCACCGAACTCGGCGAGCTCGCCGATCGCCGTCACCGTCAAATGCCCATGCATCTCGAACTCAACCGCCTCCGCGTCCAGGTTCCACTCGCGGAAGGCGAACAGCGCACCCTCGAATGCGCTGGCTGAGATCAGCTGGCTCATCGAGCGCTTCAGGCTGTCGCCGCTCATGTTCTGCAGGATGAAGCTGCCGATGTCGCTCTGCTGCGATCGCGAGAGGCGGAATGGTCCGGACTGCAACAGCCAGTTCAAGTACGTGTTGTCCCAGTTCTCGGTATTGATGCGCAGGTGGGCAGCGTTCCACGGCGGAGGGTTGCCCGTGTAGATGGGTGCGATCCCCAGTGCGCTGGCCGAAGGAATCGACTCGCTGGACCAGTGGTAGGAATAGCCGTTGGCGTCGAGCACATCGAGCAAGTAGATGGGCCCCACGGCTCCATGCCGTGCCATCGCGCCGGCCAGCCGATTTGGAGGAGGGCTCAGGACGCCGCCGGCACGCAGGGAAACGTACAGCACTGTCTTGCTCACGCTGGCGGCCGCGAGCGGGCGCGTCGAAGCGTAGGAGAGGATCTTCGTGCCGCTCAGGGCGCCCATCGTCCGTGTGCTGGCGAAGCTCACCAGCTTCGCCCCGCTCAGGGCGCCCACGGTCTGTGTGCTGGCGAAGCTCACCAGCTTCGTCCCGCTCAACTCGGGCAGCGTGATGGTTGAGGAGAAGGCGACCAGCTTCGAAGCGTTATCTCCCGTGAAGATCGCCATGTTAGGTTAGCGCCCTCATGTCGAGCTGCAGTGCGTTGATCTGGGCCTGCGTCCATGCTGCCACGGTCACTGGGTTCTGCAGGTCCAGCTGCTCCCAGGTAGCGTAGGATCCTCCTGGAGCCTTCGTGGCTCCCGATCCGAAGCCGACAGTGCCGGCGACGTTATAGCCCAGCTCCAGATGGGCGACGCTCGATCCCGAGCCAACTGCGGCGCGCGCCGCGATCGTCACGGTGTCGGGGTTCCACGTTCCACTGGGAAGTGAGTTCAGCGCGTACTGCTGGTCATCCCCGTTGTTGTTGTCATAGGTCGGGTTTGCATCGCTGTAGCTGACGCCGTCGATATTCCCGTAAGCGTCATTTGTCCAGGCGTTGGTGGTGCCCTGCCCCGCCGGTGCAAGCGTTGCCAGCCCCAGGCGCGTCCGCGTGTCGTCGCTCGCCACCATTACTTCTGAGAAGCACTGGCCATAGACCATAAGGCTGGCCCAGGGCCCGATGACAAAGCAGTCGAAACCGGTGACGCCGCTGAGCGTGAGATCGCCCGTGAAGCTGATGATCAGGACCTTATTCAGGTAGAGGTTCAGGGTGCCGCTGCTTCCGAAGTTGATCAACTGGAGATCGAACCGCTGGAGACTGGCGAGGCTCAGCGACGCAGCGCTCTCGGTTGCCAGCTGAGTGAAGGTTGTCCCGTCGTACTTATAAAGAGCAGCCTTCTGCAGTCCCAACTCGGTGTTCGCTGCCGATCCTAGAAAGATCTGGCCTGCGCCGCTGAACACTCCAAACCCTCCCAGGCTTGGCGGCTGAGTACCCTGAAAGGTATTTTGGCCAGGCACATTGGCCAGCCAGCTTGCCCACCCGCTGGTAATCGCCCCGCCCCCAAAGCGATTTCCCTTGCACGGGGTTGTCCCCACAGACCAGGGCTGCGGCGCCAGAGCGCAGCGCGCCCAGCCCGAGCGAAAGCCGCCGCTCGTGACGACGCTCGCCGGATTCGGGCTTCCATTCAGGAAGCTGATATCTTCCCCACCTTGCCAAAGCATCGACATCGTTTTCTCCTCACCGGCTTCAGCCGCTCAGCGCTCAGCCCTTCGCCGTTGTCTTCTTCACCTGCTTGGTGTTCAGCACGATCGAGGTTGGCTCCGTGTAGGGCGGCATCGGCACCGCGGTAGCCAGCGTCACGTTGCAGTACTCCGCGCCGGGCGATACCTCTTTCACGATGCACGGCACGTTCACCTTGTCCCCCGCCTTCAGCTTCCTGCCCTTCATATCATGTGGCATTCTTTCTCTCCTTTGTTTTATGGTGTCGCCTTTAGTTCTTCGTCGCGTGCGTCTCGCAGCATCTGATTGAGCTCTGCGAGCTGCGCCGCGACTTCGGACAGCATCAGCAACTTTGCGAGGTCGACGCTCAGCGCGATAGCGCTTGCATCCTGGGTGATCTTCCCGCCGGTAATGTTGTTGCAGGTCTCGGACATGGCCGTGCGGATCTGTTCAGCCGTCATCGCATCACCTTTAGTGTGTCGAAAATCACGGTGTATCCGCTCGACGACGAATTCTTCAGGCCGCTGCACTGCACCTGCACCACATGCTTTCCCAGCGGAACGCTTTGCAGCTGCAGCTGCATTGCCGAGGGCTCGGAGGATGCCGAGTAAAGGTCGACAGTGCCTTCGTTCACGCCGTCGAGGGTGACAATCGCTTTGCCGTAGCTCGGCCCCGTGGGCATCCACACCTGGCAGCCCCAGCCGATGTAGGCCAGCTGCGCCCACTCGCCTGTCACGTTGCTCTGCAGGTCGTAGCCGGCACTCGATCCGTAGATCACCGACATCTCGCTGTTGGCGTCCTGCACCAGCTCCCAGTTGCTGGCCGTCAACACCGAGGGCTGCTGCTCGCCAAAATCGTTCAGCGTGAAACGCCAGATGGCATCGCCGCTCCAGTCGTCTGGATAGTTCACCATCGGCACGTCAGGCAGCTCGATGAATCGAACGCCCTGCGCTGACCACCAGAGGTTGGCTACCTCGATGGGCTCGATCGGATCCAGGAAGCGCCCTACGTGATGGCGCGGCAGCCCGCTGCTGTTCGAGGTGTCGTCATAGTCGATGATGGTGAAGAAGCCGTCGCGGAACTGCTCGCCCCACCGCTTCAGCCGCTTGATGTCGGCATGCAGCTTGGCGTTTGAGCGCAGCGAGCCCCAGTTCAGCGTGTAGACGTGCATCGCATCAGTCACGTCGCGCATGTAGGGCGGGCCGCCGCTGGCCTTGGCCTCCAGATGCGTGACCGGACGCTTGCGCTGGAAGCCGTAGTCTGGGTTCAGCTCATCAGTCGCAGTCGGATTGAGGATGTCAGTTTCCATCTAGCTGCTAAGCGCCTTTCCTGAATAGCGCGCAGTGTTGCGGTTCAGCTCAGTCTGGATCTGCATGGCGCCGCCACTCCGCAGCCAGCGGCTCACGTCGCGCTGGTCGATGGCGTGGACGTGCAGGTGAACGTGATTCTCTGACGACGCACCACCGCGGCCACCGGTCGAGCTGCCGCCTCCAGCGCTCAAATAGGTCGAAGCTGAGCCGGTCTCGCGCGGTGGAGCTCCGGGGGACAGTACGGGTGCGAGTGCCGACGTCAGATCTAGGCCGCGATTCATCGCTTCCAACCATGGAGCGTTCGTCGAGGCAGCAGCATCGTGCATCATGTACTCGCCCTCGCGCGCGTGGATGAAGCCTTCGCTGTCGCTGGTGGCCAGGTCGAGGAAGTCGTCAACCCACCCGCCGCCGTGGAACTGCGCAGCCGTGGTGGTCACGTTGTCGCGGCCGGCACGGCCTTCGCGGGTCACCTGGGCTTCCGCATTCGTGATCTCAGGAAGGATGGTGCTGTGGTAGTAGTCAGCCGCCCCCGAGCCCCACTGGGCCGTCTGCTTCTGGGCCTGGATCTGCAGGTTATTCATGCCCAGCATCGCCGTGTCATAGTCCTGGTACATCAGCTGCTGCAGCGCAGGCTCAACCGTCATGGTGTTGTAGTGCCGCGCCTTCGAGCGACCGTGATCACCGATCAGGTCCGCTGTCAACCCGGCCGCGAAGCCTGCGATCGCGCCGATGGCCGTGCCGATGCCGGGCATGATCGCGGTGCCGATCTCAGCGCCGCCCAGCGCAGTCTCGCCCGCGCCCAGGAGCCCACTGCCGACGTTCTTGGAGTTCCATGCTGAAGACAGACCGCCCCAGGCGGTCATGCCACCGGTAGCGATCCCACTGATCTCGCCCAGCGCACTGCTGCCCGCGCTGGCGTTATCGTCTGACGCTGCACCGCTGCCATCCGGCACGGTGCCCATCACGCCAGCTGAATTCGTCGGCGCCTGGTTGATGTCGCTGGGCTGGAACGCTCCACTGGAATTCAGCAGCTGCCCACCATCGCTGCTTCCCGAAGAGGAGAAGAGCTTAGCGAAGCCCTGATATAGTCCCAGCGTCGAACTGATGGCCGATCCGCCAGGAATCATGCTGAGCAGCTGCGGAGAAATCAGCGTCTGACTCAGCCCTCCGACGCCACCGCTGCCGCCCGCTCCGCCTGCGCCGGCGAGGTTGCCCCCGGCCGCCGTCGCAGACCCAGCGCCCGCTGCCTCTTCGCCGGCAGTCCATGGACCTGGAGCCACATCGTTCTCGTTGTCGCTCTCTGGAGTCCACCCTCCGGCCGGCGAAGGCATGCCTGCAGTCGCGCCGCCCGAAGTCCATCCGCTGAAGCCGCTGCCCCCCGCGGTGCCACCGCTGCGGTTGTAGAGCGCCGACTCCCACATCGTGGCGGCCTGGGCGAGCGCTGCAGCCGAGCTGGCCAGCATCGTCCCTGAAGACGAGAGCGTGGATCCCGCGCTGATCAGCGTGGAGCTCGCACTGGTCAGTCCCGACTGATCGTGCGTGGCGCCATGCGCGCCGAATAGCTGCCCTAGCGCATGCTGCGGCGATCCTGTGCCCACCTGGTTCAGCCCGAACATGGCGCCGAGGGCACCCTGCATCCGCGGATTGTTTTGCTCCGCCTGCTGCAGCCAGTTGGCCATGATGTCGAACATCACCTGCTTGGCCCGCTGCTGCATGTACTTCGCAGGGTTGTCAAAGAAGGAGGCGAGCTGGCCCGCCAGGCGATCGCGTTCCTGCATGGTCGCGCGCTCCATCTCGGAATTGGCCACGTCCCACGCGGCCTTCACTTGGCGAGCACCTTGCTCTTCGGTCACAACGTGCTGCTCAACGTCCTCGCGAATCTTCTGCAGCCGCTGCTGGTAGTCGTCCTGGATTTTCTGCTGGGCCGCTTGCCAGGGAGGCAGCAGCGCGCGCGCGGCTTCAGCTTCGGTCTGCGCGATCTGGCGATCGATGTCGTCAGCCAGCTTTTGCCGCTCGCGCTCGGCGGCTTCCTCGATCGCGGTCTTCGCGTCCTGGTAGCCTTGCCACTTCGCCTGGTCCGCCCCATAGAACTCTGTGTACGCTCGCCCCAGCTCGGTCAGCGAGTTCTTCTCGCTCGCAGCCACGCGCGCCAGGCCAGCGGTCATCTGATCATTGGAGCGCTCTGTGATCTGCGCGATCTTCTCAGCGAACTGCTGCTGGGCTTCCACGATCTGCTGGTTGCCCATCTGCTGATAGGCCGCCGTACGCTTCTTCACTTCCTCGTCAGGCAAGCCGGCGTTGGCTGGGTTCTCGGTCAGCTCATTGATGCGCGACTGCGTCTCCGCCTGGATCTTGGGAACACCGGTGAGGCCAGCCTGGGTCGCCTGCTCCTGGATCTTCTTGGTCGCGTACTCTTCTTCCTCCAGGCGCATCATCTTCTGGTTGTGGAACTTCATGTCCAGGTCAGCAGTCTCTTTCAGATAGCCATGCCTGGAGATCTCGCCCTGGGCGTACTTCCGGTTTAGCTGCTCGATCGCATCGCTGCGCTGGTGATCGTAAAGCGCTTCGCCCCGCATGCCAGCCTCAATAGCCGCGTTGCGCATCGCGATCTCCTCTTCGGTCTCCTTCCGCGCCAGGACGAGACGCTGGCCGGCAGCCTCCTGCCGCGCCGCATTGATAGCGGCGCCGCGCTGCTGCTCGAATGCGTGCGGGTCCGCGGTCTCAAGGGTCTCGCCACTCACATCCTTCCCCGCAGCCTTCATCGCCGCGATGCCATCGTTGTGGATCTTGACCAGGTTCTGCTCTTCCTCTTTCATGTGGTCATAGCGCTGATTGATCTCAGCGATGGTGTCCTTCTCGTGTGCGGAGGCATGCGCGTAACCCTGCGTGACCGCACTGTTGTAGGCCGCTTGCCCGCGCAATCGCTCCTCATCGAGCTGCTGCTGCGTCTGGCGCTTGTGCTCCGTCAGCTTGTCCTGCTTCTCCATCGCCTCAGCCTGGTTCTTGTCGTCTCTAGCAGTGAACGGACTCTCTCCACTTGGGCCGTTCAAATTTTCGAAGCCCGTGATGTCATAGACGGCATAGTTGTTGCGCTTCTGTTCGAGCACCGTAGCCTGCTCGGTGATGTCTTTCAGGACATCCCTGGCTTGCTCCAGCGAGGCCGTGTCGAACAGCTTCTGCTCTGCCGCCTGCCCAGCTTTCTCCTGGTACTCGTCGACGGCCTTGTCCAGGTCGAGCCATTTTTCATATAGCTCCTGGACGCCCTCGACGACTTGCTTACCGATCTCGACAGCGCCCATGGCAAGGAAGCCGCCCTCCATGGCGCCGATCGCGGTGATGACCGCAGGGCTCTCCGCCAGGAAGGATCGCATCGAGTAACCGAGATTGAGGCCAAACTCCCGGGCCGTGCCGGATACCAGGCGCATCTTGCTGTGCATGTGCCCCAGCTGCTCGTTGGCAGGGGGAAGGTGGCCGTGAAAGGAACTCAGGGCCGCGGTGTTCGCCTCGATCGCAGAGCGCAGCGCGTTGAACTCAGAAGTCGCGGCGCTGCCAGCCGTGCCCAGCCCCTTCATCAGCTGCGTCGTCGAAGAGGCAGCGGTGCCAACGCCCAGGATGCGCGTCTCCACCTGCTGCAGCACAGGGCCGCTCTCGTCGATGGTGCGAATGCTGATAGTGATCGAGTCGGCGTCCATCAGTTCCTCTTGAACTCTGCTCCACAGCTATGGCACTGCAAGGCGTCGCGCGTGTCCTGTCGCTCACCACACTGCCAGCACGGCGGGTGCTTACTTTCGAATTCATTGCGCGCCGCCTTCAGAAGGGCCAGGCCGTTCGCCTCGAAGGCTGTGGCATCTGGAAGCGATGCTCCCACTGCTTCCAGCCCAGCTGCAAGCCAGATCAGATAGTCGCCCAGCAAGTAATAAGCCGGACTCAGTTCGCGCTCGGGCATCTGCTGTACCAGGCGCTCGCGCGTAGCGTCGCTCGCCGAATCGAGATTCGATTGGATGCGATGAAAAGCCAGGCTCTCCTCCATCAGGTGAAGCAGAGCCTGCTTCAGCCCATCGCGGTCGCGCCCTGGATCGAATGACGACAAGTCGCTAGACCTCCGCTTGCCCGAATAGTTGCCGGGTGGCGATCACCTTGTGGTGCGCGTCCATGTACTGCACGATGTGCCCCGGCGCGCTCAGGTCATCGTCGCCATAGCAGTAGCCTTCGACGCCCTGGATGAGCTCATCGTAGATTTTGATCAGGGTGGGCTGCGAGCCCATCCAGACCGTCTTGCCAGTACGCGATCCGCCGATGACCTTGGAGCGGCCGCTGTCGCGCCGATACTTCCGCTCGTGGTCGAAGCTGGGCTCTTTGAACTTGTGCACCAGCCGGGGATAGCGCTCCATGTTGCCCTTGTCGTCGGCGTTCCACAGCGATTCGATCTCGACACTGCGATCGCCGCCCAGGCAAACCACTTCGCCATCCTCGGTGGAGGGCGCCGCGCTGGTCAGCACCGTGCCGATCGCCATGCGATGCCCCATGGGAATCTTCTGTTTCCAGCCTTCCAGCGATGAGACTGTCTGATCGCCTGGAGTTTTGTAGCCCCAGGCCGAGATGAGTAGATCTTCGACCAGCGACAACAGGGCGCTCCCAGCGTCGATGGTGTTGAACTGCTCGCGGCCGCGGGTCTCTGAGCTTGACTCAATGCTCTGGAAGTATGTCAGCCAGCGGTCGCCGGTCACGGGCTTCAACAAGAAGCGGTAGAGCACTGCACGGTCGCGAATGGCAATGTGCCGCTCACTTGCGAGGTCGAGCAACGGCAGGGGCGGATCGTTTATCGGCAAAGTCCTGAGCAGTTTGTGGGTGTCCATAGTCCTTCTCTCTGTGTTTGGATTTTTTTGCCGCGCAGAGTGAGGAACTCTGTTACTGATGGGCGAGCCGAAGTTGATGGCCCAGCCCGGCCGCGCTGAGTAGTTGATCAGCGCGGGTTGCCGCCGCTAAAGTTTGCCGCCGAGCGCGATCGCCGCGTTCGCCGTCATCACCGCATCGCGCACATGCCGCACCGCGGTGGTCTGGTCAGGGCAAGGCGGTGTCAGCTCCACGATGGTCTCCGCGAAGGCAAGCGCTGCCGCGCGGAGCTTCTCGTATTTGACCACCTGCTCCGGCGTCGGAGGATGGTGGCGGAAGATCTCTTTCAGGTCCATCTGAAACATCACCTCTGAAATATATGTCTAGAGAAACATATATTCTGGAGTCATACATTACACGGCCGTCAGGTACGCCGCCACGCTATTGGTGACGGAGGCAGTCGCCACGCCCGCGCCACCGATGTTGTACATGCAGGTCTCGTCGGCCGAGATCTTCCAGATGATCATGTTCTCCTCGGCGCCGATCTGCACTGCCTTCAGCTTGAATGCCGGGAAGTTCACGTCCATCTCAGCCGCAGCACCGGAGTTGGTGCTCAGGTCCAGGAATGAAAGTGTATCGTTCTCGATCAGCGTCAGGATGTCGTCGGTCGACTGCGCCGCGATTACCAGGTCGAAGCTGATCTTGCGCAGCCCCAGCCGCATGCCGTAGCCATAGAGACCATTCCCTGGCCCAGTGTGGCTCACCGCACCCGTGGAGAACTTCACGCTGCCGGAGCGTACCCGGCTACTGATAACCGCTCCGCTGCCCACCGGCCCCAGCGTGACGGTCGTGTCGGAGTTCAGCAAATACGTCGGTTGCGCCACCGCCGGCAGGCTGGCGATCGCACCATCCGTCCAGTGCCCGCAGCCGGCCATCATGATGTCGATCTTGATGGCGCTCTTCTGCGCATAGCTCATCGTGAACTCGGTGATGGCCATGTCCTGGTACTTGGTTTTGATGGCGGCGGTGTCTTCGACGTAGACGTTCGTCATCATCGCCTTCGTGGTCGTCTCTTCGATGGTGAAGTCGTGCACATAGGGACCGCTCCCGGTCACCGTGTCCGTTCCCCAGGCGAAGGCGAACATCCAGCCCAGGGTGAAGCCCTCGGCCTCCATGCCTTTCAGCTCGCCCTTGGTATCCCACAGCGTCTCTTGGCCCTCGGTCGCGAATTCAGTCCCCTTGCCGGCCTGGTCCTTGTCGCTGCGCCGGCTGGGAATGCGCTCCCAGACCGAGGTGCCGTCAAAGCGCTGCCGCTGAGTGAACTTGTTGTCAGCGAAGAGATCGTTGGAACTGGCCTGGCTGTTGATGCTCAGACACACATTCCGGGCTGTTCGTTTCTGGGATTCAAATAGGACGGCCATTATTTCTTCTCCTCAGCAGCCGCCGCGGTGGATGCGAAGCCCGAATCGGGTGCACCGGCCGCGGGAGGCCAGATCTTTCCAGGACGATTGGTAGCAGTATCCGGGGCGGCAGGCTTCGCCGGAGCTGCAGTAGCTGGAGCCACAACGGCAGCAGGAGCGCCAGAGGGCACGACCTCAAAGATCGGCTGGCCGTTGTACTTCATCGGAGCCACGCTCGCCCACTCGAAGCGCGTGAGGCGCAATGGCATCCCAACCTCAAACCTCAAATCGGTCGCGGCAAACCGCACGCGAATATACTTGCCGGCGCCTGCCTTCTCTACGCCTGCCGCGGTCAACGCCACCTGCACAAAGTCTTCGCCTGCCATCTTCAGTCCTCACTTCCAGGGACGCCGGCAAATAGGCCTGGGAATTGCGCGATGCCTGGCACTTCAACGACCAGGATGTAGACCATGCCCACGATGTCCTGAGGAAACGGAAAGTCCTTCCGCAGAATGATGGGCTCGCTATTCTTGCCGTCATCACTCAACACGATGCGCGCGCCAGCGACGATCGGCTTCACCCGGTCCAGCAGCCGCTTCGAGGCTTCGCGCTGGTCCTCAGCGCTGCGCAGGTCTTCCTCCACGCACCAGATCTCGACCATCGGGGCGTAGTCATAGTTGCAGTGCGTGTTGTCATGCAGCCGCGTGTAGTCGCCGCCCACATAGCGAGTGCGCACGCACGGCGGCCGGAAGATCAACTGACCTTCCTCGTTGATGTCCTTCAATCCCAGGGAGGCGACATCGATGCCCGAACCCAGTGCTGCCGACAGCAGGTTCTTCACCGAGCTTTCGATATCGGCGCTGAGCATCTGGGACGGCATCTATCTCTTCTTCCCTCCGCACTTCTTCACGAGAAACTCACGCATGCGCTGCTTGTCGGACTTCGCTGGCCGCTGCGGCCAGATTGCATAGCCATTGGTCCCCATCAGTTCATCTCCAGGCCCGCCCCGCGCGCGCGTTCGGCGACGAAGGCTCGGGTCGCGGCTTCCATGCGCGCCGGGTCCTCAGGACGGAATACCAGGAACGGCCGCGCCGGGATGGTGATGTGCCGCTCGAACGGATGCACGGTCACGAAGCTAACGCCGCTCACCATCTTGCGGTGCACATTCTGCTGGCGCCCGCGTTTGTTGGTGATGACGACATTGCCGAACTGATCTCGGCTGGCCACTGCTCGCGAATACTGATAGCCGGCGACATTCTGGGTTCCTTCCCAGCCTTCCTGCTGCAGCTTCATGTACCAAAGACTGGTGCCGATCGCGACGCTGTCGCCGCTCACTTCCCATCCGATCGAGGTGCGCCCGTGCCCGCTGTTCTGCAGCAACATGTGCGCAGTCGTGTACTTCTTATTCCAACTGAGCGATGCATCCGAGAGCCCCGGCCAACCCGGTCCTTGCTCATCAAAGGTGCGGTAGATGCTATTTAGCTGCCCAGCGCCCAGCACCTTCAGCAGCTCGCTCTTGTCCTGCAACGAGAGGCGGAATTGTGCCAGGGCAACGGCGGCCTTTGCAGCATCGGCTTTGACGGTGACTTCCATTACACAAAGCCCTTCAGGTCCTCATCCTTGAAGCGCAGGCTGCGATCCTGAGGGATCGAGTGTGGCTGCGCGATCACCGGGCCACCAGTCGACTGCTGCGGCAGATCGCCGACCGGCTGGTCGAGCGATGCTTTCCCGTTGGAGATGTCCTTCAGGAATGCCATCGCCGCGTCATACCGCTGCTGCACCGTCTCCGAAACCTTCACGCCGCGACGCCGCGAGAACAACGCCCACAGCGTCAGATCCACCGTCAACCGCTTCACATCATCATCCGCTTGCAGCGGCGTGACGTAGCGCTTGCGGCAGTAGCTGTCGACAGTCCCACTGGCCTCTTCCAGTGCCGTGTTCACCACAGCGGTGTTCACCTGACCGGTATGGTTGTCATCGGTCAGCTGGATGAGCTCCGGCATCGTCAGCCGGAGCGGGACCAGGTCGGATTGTGCAGCGTAGGCCATCAGCTATTTTTTGCCCTTGCCGTTGCCCTTGCTGCCGCTCACCCTGATGGGCTCACTCACCTCGAGGTTCTGGTCCGCCAGGTGAATGTAGCGGGCTTTCAGGTCAGCTGCCGCCTGTTTCTCGGTGAGCTCCACGATGGAGTAGCGGCTGAAGGTCTCGCCGTCGACCGTGTAGTTGGGAACCAGTACCGTATATTTCTTCTTCATTGCGATTGCCCTCTCTGTGCGATGGGCGCTCTAGCGGCTCCGGCCAGAACGCCCAATCACTTCTTTCGGCGGCCGCTTTTACGGGAGCCAAGCAGCCTTCTGGTTGTAGCCCTCTACTCCTGCGTGGGCGCTGCGATCGTACCGAACGCTTCCGGCGTGCAGGTGTTCACGAACAGGAATCCGGTCTCGGTCGCCGTGATCTTCAGTGCGTAGTACCAGCTGCCGGCGCCCCAGTCCTTCTTGGTGGAGAGATCGGGATCGCGCCACTCAACCACGCTGTAACCATCGGTCGAGGGGAAGGTCCCGCCGTCCGGAGTCTTTCCGCCAGGCGCTGCACTCCACACGAACGTCTTGCCCATCGAGACGTCCATCATGGTCGGATCGGGCTGCGAGTAGGCCAGCACGCAAGTCGCTCCCCAGATCCATGAGCCGACATTGGCTGCGCTCAGAACGATGCCCGAAGCCACGGTCACGGGAAGGCCGAACACCGAACTCAGTTCGCTCGTCCCAATAGAGCCTCCCGCTTGGCCCAGCGTGGTGTACTTGAAGCGCTCGATGATGTCCGGATGGTTCCTCAGCGCGACGAAGGTCGGATCGCTGATGATCATCTGGTTGGCCTTCACGCCGCTCTGCCGCACGACTTCCTTCGCGTTGTCGACATCGACGATCGGGTGCGAGGCATAGCTGGTGCCCAGCGTGATGTAGTCATCCCAGGGATGCGTGGTCGACAGGTCCAGGTGGTTCGGCATGTTCGCCGTGTTGGTCACGAGGTTGGCGATCTGCACCTCGCGGTCCAGCTGCAGCTTGTTGATCAGCCGCTGGATCGACTTCTGCTTCAGGTTGAAGTTCAGCCCGGCAGCGTAGATCGCGAGCTCGTCGGGGATCTCCGCCTTCAGCGCGTGATCGTGGGCGAAGTAGGTATCCTCGGTCCACGTCATGCGGATGCTCTGCGGAGTCCCGCCAGGCGCGCGCCGCGTCACTTCCGTCAGCCGCTGGTCAGAGCGGTCGAAGATGAGATACGGGAAGGACTGCCGGTCAACCGGAACGCGCGGGAAGACCAAGTCCCCCACAAAGTCGTTGTTCCGGAATTCCTTCATGAAGTTCGACAGCGCGACATTCGGGAACCCAGTCGGCGCTAGCGGTGCAAGCGATCCCATTTCCGTATCCTCCACCCGCTCACGCGGGATTCAATCAAAGGTTGGCGGCCAGCACTGGCCAGCCGCCGCAAACTTTCACTTCTAGACCTCGCTCAGGGTCGCTCCGCGGAGTGCGATTACCTGCCACACGCCGTTGATCGACTTGAGCTCCACCATGTCGCCGACGTGGGCGAAGGTCACCGTGTCGTAGGTGGCGTTGGTGTCCTGAATTTTGTTGGCCGCAGTGGTCACAGTGTGAGCATGCGCGGTGAGTGCGACGATCGTGAGCGGGATGCCGTCCTGCGCCGGAGTGGTGGGCGTGGCCAGCGTCTCAGCCAGTGCAGCCGCACCGTTCAATCCGATCAGCCCAGGCGCGACCGGGATCGCTCCCGAGGCCGTGACGTAAGTCGTAGGGGTGCTGGCGCCGCGCACGAACTGGTTGATGTGCATGACGATGAAGTCGCCAGCGTTGGAGTTCGAGGAGAGCGCCTGCCCAACAATGTTGTCACCGGCAGCAGAGGTGGGAACAACCTGCCCGCTGGCGTTGGTGATCAGCCAGTTGCCAACAGCAACCGCTGCGCCGATCGGCACCAGGACTTCACCACCCTCGACGATTCCAATGTCGTCGCCGGCGTTGATGTTCGATTCATCGATGAAGCCCAACACCGAAACGTTCGCCCCGGCGATCGCGACAGTGTTGTCGTCAGTGCCGCGAACTACCGCCAGACCCTTGCCCATGGCAGCTGCGCCGGCGGCGTAAGTGCGAACCTCGGGACGCCCGATCGGCCCCTTGGTGGCCAGCGTGATACCGACAGCAAGAACCAGCGCCGTCATGAGCGCCAGCAGACCGTGACCGCCAATTACCAGTGCCACGAGTGCGAAGGTCATCATTGTCATCTCTCCCGCTTCCGAACTTTTAAACCGGGCGGCGACTGTGCCGCCCGGCTACTGCTACTGCATCCACGGAGCGCCTAAGCGCCCCTTAAAAAATCCCTTAGACAGCGCCTGCCGTTGCGAAACCGGCCTCGGTCAGCTCGGGGTGCTGCTTCGCAACCCTCGCCAGGGCTGTGCCGTAATCCACCCCGTCGTGCTTCTCCTGGTACTCGAGCACGAGCTCGTGGAGGTGCTGCGAATTCTGCGAAGCCGCGGGCAGCTCGGCCGCTTGGCCGTGGCGATGCTCACGGAAGGCGACGACGTTGTCCTTCACGATCTCGCCGGTGTGCACAACCTTGGGCAGCTTCTCCATGAAGCCGACCAGGATGTCAAGCACGGGCAGCTTCTTCTTGTTGTCGCCCTCGCCGAACTCGATGACGTCGCTGCTCTTGGCCAGCTCGGAGAAGACCAGCTTCAGGCCGGCCTTATCAAACCAGGGCACCCACTTGCCAGCCGAACGCAGCTTGTTAACGGCAGCATCGACGCGGCCGGAGTGCTCGCCAGCGGTGAGCTTGCGCTCGCGCTCGGCAAAGTCCGTCTTCTGTTCTTCCAGGTCCTTCTTCAGCTGTGCGTTCTGCTCCTCCAGCGGCTTCAGCATGCGGGTGATGCGGCTGTCGAGATCTGCTTCCGTAAAGCTCGCAGTCTGCTGCGAGCGAGCGCCGCCACCGAACGCGGACGCGAAGAAGTCCTTAACGCCGTCGCGGATCTGCTCCGCCATGGGCTTGCTTTCCGTTGCCATCGATTCCTCCTCGAACTCGAATACGCCGGTGGATTGCCGGCCCTCATCAAACTTGACTTCAGTCAGGCCCTTCACGGCCGGAGGCTGCGCACCCAGAAATCCGATATGCCGCAGCGAGAGGCCGTTCGGCGTCACATAGAAGGAGGCGCTGCGCTTCGGGAAGGCCCGCTTCTCCACCAGCTCGCCAAAATCTGGGTTCACGTCTTTCAGCTGAGCAAACAACCCCTCACCATCACGCTTTAGCGCACTGGTCCACCCATACGCAGGATGGTTGTCCTCGGGATGGCCAATGACTGCCGGCGCCTCGTGATAGTCGGGCTCGTAGTTCCGCACGACATCATCAAGGTCGCTGGTGGTGACGTTTCGCGTGTTGCCTTTGGAGTCGGTCCGGGTGCCAGCCTGAAAGATGTGGATCCACTTGCCGTTGAGATCGGCGTGGTCGCTAGTGCTGGGCGTGTCCATGCCTTCCGACTTGTACATCGCGGCCAGTCTCGCCTTCGCACCGGATTTATCCGGCCCCTCGTAGCTCTTGCCACGGTATTCCGAGTGCAGCGCGGCCCAGGCCGCGCCCATCAGGCGGTGGTCGGGCTTGCCATCATCGCCCGTCACGGGCAGGTGGTCTTGGCCGTTCGCGGAAACAAGGTACTTTACCGCCACGCGGCCATTCTCTACGTCACCCCATAGCGATGGTTTTCGACGTTGCGGATGTGCGGCAAGCTGGCGGAGATGCAAAGTACTTTACTAGGAGAAGACCTTGCCGAAGCCAGGCTGCGGCACCAGGAGCTGGGCCAGCATCGGGAGTCGCTCGAAGCCTGGCTCCTCAGCGTTCTTCGGAGCTTCATTGAGGATCTGGGGAATGACACTGCAGCGGCATCCATAGCCGTTGGGTGGATAGATCTTGTGCCACACAGCATCGTCCGCTCGCGCAGCAAAGCGATGGAGCACGCGATGCTCCGGGCGTACGCGATCGTCGCCCACTGTCCAGTACTGCCAGATGGGCAGCAGGTGCTTCACCACCGGCTCGCTCATCTGCTCGTAGCGGCCAAGTGAGTAGGCACGGTGCATTGCATTGCTAAAGGTGTTGTCCAGCGTGAACGAATTGAGATCAGCAACGCCGGCCGCGCTGGTGAGCTTGTGCGCAGCCTTCTCGAAGTCAGCCCGCGATCCGCCTTGCTTGGCCACATCGGCAAGGCCATCGCGAACCTTCTCGATCAGCCGCTGATCGGCGACCCCAGCCAGGGTGAATGCCTGGGCACGATACTGCGCCGTCAGCCCGTCGAAGACGTCTGGAGTGACCGCGGTCAGGTTGCGCAGGTAGTCGGCTGGCCGATCGGCAGGGACATCGAAGCTGTAGCCAACATTGACTGTTGAACTGTCATCCTCAGCGTAGTGTACCCGCGAGCTGGTGGCGATCTCCACCTTGTGCCCGGTGCGCTTGTGAACCTCGCGCACCAGCTGCATGCGGCCAAGGACATTTGCCGCCGCCAGATGGCGAGCCAGGATGAGCCCCAGCCGATGCTGCGCTTCCGATGCGTGCACGCGCCCCCTTTGCCGGTCAGCCCCTGAATCCAGATGCAGCCAGGATCTCGCGCACGCGCGAGGCCAGGACTTCAGACTTGGACTGGTGCACCAGGTCCTCGATCAAGCGATCAACTTCATGGAAGTCGCGCGACATCTCAGGCGACATCTCCCCGTAGTTTGAGACGCGGTTCGCAGCCTTTGCAGCGGCCATCACTTCTTCCAGCCGTGGCTGGCGTTTCGTTCCTTCCACAAAGTCTGCCCACCAGGTCGCGAGCCTGCCTTCAGCGAAGTTCGAAACATCGCGCGCCTGCAATGCAACCTGCGGCGCGTTGACGTTGGGCACCAGGATCTCCGGCTCGCCATCGACGGCGGGGACACTGTAGCGGTCGACCACATAGGAAGTCGGAAACTGCTTGCCCATGCGCTGCAGGGCAGAATCGATAACCGTGCGGGCCACCAGGTCCTCTTCCTCTTCCAGGTCGAAGCCCCAGTACGGCATGGGAACGTCTGGACCGAAGTTCCACAACACCAGCGGCCGCACCAGCTGCCGGTTCACCACTGCCTCAAGTGCACGGCACAGCTCGATGATGCGCTGGAGCAGAGTCTCTGCGTGCACTTCGCCCTGGGCCTTCGCTCCGGTGCCACCTTCGTTGCCGAAGGAGGTCAGCGTCTCGCCCAGAACCCGGCGCGTGATGTTGTACTGCATCGCCTGGTAGAGCTTCTCATACATCGCCGGGGGCGTGCTGCGCGTGTTCGTCTCCGTCTTCATCAGCGCCAGCAGGGTTGCCGGCACCGCGAGCGCTGGCCGCTCGTGCGCGGCCTTCGCGATCTCTGCGGCGCGGGACTTCTCTTGCTCATTGTCGCTGTCGTTATAGGGCACCATCACAGTGCCCGTGCCTTTCTCGCAGAACTGCAACCACAGCCGCTGTGCGTTACGCAGGAACCATGATGGCCAGAACACTCCGCGCAACAGCGGCCGCCCCATACGATTCTGGCCGCGACTGCGATAACTGAACACTTGAAACTTTTCTTGCGGCTGCGGCTGGCCATCCATGGCCCAGGGAGAATCCAGCAACTGCATTGGCCCCACTTGCGGACGGTAACGCTGCCCGAACAAGAACAGCTCCTGGGGGCAGTCCTTCACGTCAGAGATCGAGACCTGACCCTCACTGATGTCGTAGATGTTCTCCTGCACGCTGAAGCCATAGCCGGGCGCATCGAGCATGCAATCGAGGATGGCATGGAAGTTGGGCAGGTTGGCCAGTTGCTCAGTCACGAAGTCAGCAACATCTTTGGCCACCTCCTCCGACTGCTGCGAACCCTTGCTGGCCACCCTCGTCGCCTTCGGCGTGACCAGGCGCTCGCGCTGCAACACCGCGAGCTTCAGCGTGTCCAGGCAGTTGGCGACGTTCTCGTCCTTCTCCTCGATCTCACGAAAGTAAGCCATCGTGGTGGGATGGTTGTAGGTCATCGAGGCCCAGATGGTGGATGGGTTCTGCACTCCGCCAAAGCCGAGGGAGTTGCGATAGAGCGAGATCTGCGTGAGGTACAGGCGCTCCTCGCCAATCGCCTCGCCTTTCGGTGGCAGGGGGGGCACAGCCTGTGGCTGCACTTCTTTTTGTGGCGCAGTTGCCATGGTTCAGCTCCTCATTGATAGCCTTGCGATCCTTGGTATGCCGACTCATCGCTCGGTGCACGCATGCCCAGCTCGCACGGCGCGCCCTGCGCGGCTAGCAGCGCTAACGCCACAGCCCAGAACTCGTCAGCATGGCCCGCATCAGTGCGCTCCGCGTCGAAGCGGAAGTGGCCGGCTGTGGTGGCAAACTTCTTCACCGCGTGGATCGCGCCCTGGACATTCTTGTCGTCGGGGATGGTGATGGTGCCTTCCTCGAAGACCCGCCGCGTGCGCACAGCCAGATCCTCCTTCACCTGCATGGTGAAGGTAATCGGCTCGACTCGTACACCGTACTTCTCCTGGAGCTCCTCACCCAGCTGTGCCCCGATGCCGGTGGCGTCTTGACAGTGGCGAGCAACGCGCAGCCCGTCGATCATCTGGCGCGCTACAACTTTCTGCTCCTTGAACTTTCGATTGCGCATGCGAACGATGAAGGGCGTGATGTGCTGCCCGAGTGATGAGAAGACAAACAGCGGCCAGTTGACGGTGAGATCCCGTTTGCGCCCCACATCCCCACCCATGAATGCACGGGCGCCTCTGGGGCACGGATGCCGCCGGATAGCATCAGCGACCTTGTCACGGGCCTCATCCAACGGCATCTTGGGATCGATGTCGATGACTTCGGCATCGACCGAGACCACGCGCAGGATGTTCTCCAGGGCGATCCAGCTTTGAGCGTCGCTCAGGAACTTGCAAAGATATTCCTGGTCGCGCGTGTCCGGGTCATCGATGCCAGCAAGCAGCTTCTCCACATCGAGGAGGGTGCCGTCGACGTTGCACAGCCCTTCGCGCACCGCCTGGTAGATATCGCACCAGTGCCCAGACCACTCCCCAACCCTCACCGGCTGCACTGGAGGAGCGATGCCGTCAGCGAGTCCCAGCTTCTTGGCGAGCTTGTAGAAGTCTCCACTCTCACCGAACGGGGTGGAGATGACTGCAAGATCGAAGCCGCGGGTGGTACGGCCGTACGCGGCCGCGAAGACGGCCTTCGAATCCTTGTGGAACGCAAATTCATCGAGCGTGATGTCGCAGGTGTAGCCGCGAGCGGTGTCGGGATTTGAAGAGAGCGCGATGATGCGGGAGCGGTTGGGGAACTCGATGGTGTGCTGCAGCATCGAGGTGTTCTGAAACGATTCGTTCTCGATCAGCTGCGCCACCGCGCCGATCGCCTGACAGTGATCTTTACACTTGCGCGCGAACTCCAGCGACTGGCGCTCTGAGCGGGACAACACCGCACGCATGCTGTTGTCACGCTCCAGACAACGCAGCACGTCGGCATAGGACTCGGTGAAGGAGAAGCCGATCTGCGTGGACTTGACCGCGAGCTTTAGGCGGTTGTGATCTTCCACCCAGCGCTTCTGATATTCGAAGAGGATCTGATCATGCGCCATAGATCTGCCGCACCTTCGCAGCCAGCGCCTTCAGATCGGGGGTCTTGCCTTTATCAGCGGCTGCTTCCATCTGGCCGGCAAGAGCGGAGGATTTCTTCTGCAACATGTCCAGCTTGCGCTCTAGCAGTTCGAGTCGGCCCTCATCCACCTTGACCTTGCGTTCCTTGATGGCGTTGGCCTTCACGCCGTTCATCACATCGCGCAGAACCAGCAGTGCCTTTGCCGCGACGACGCGGCCTTTCTTATCGTTGCTCTCCTGGAGCATCACGAAGACGGCATCGCGAACGGCATTGGTCACAGCCTCGTCAGCCTTCTCGATTCCTGCGTCGGCAAAGACCTTCGCGAAATCGCGGGCCAACTGCATGCGCTCCGAAACCTCACGCCGCACCTGCAGCACCCGCAGGCTGTACCAGCGATGCAGATTGGAATGCGGCAGGTGCAGATCTGGGAACTTCTCCAGCACGGGCCGGGGCATCGCATCCCAGTTCACAAAGCCAGCACTGCCGATCCTTGCTTCCCACTTCTCGCCGTAAGGCAGAGAGGAGAGTCGCTCGATCTCTTCCCAGCTGAGGTTGTGATCAGACCGCAGCCGCTTAATGGCTTCCAGCACCTCCATCGGCAGCAGGTCAATGGAAAGCGGGAGCAGTGTCTTGCGCGGCTCGCGAGCCCTCGGGCGTTTGCTTGCTTTCGCCATCAGGGAACCAGGACCAGTGGATCTTCCTTGTAGCCCTCGACCAGACGTCGCCCTTCGCTGGTGATCATGATCCCTTCCAGGCGTGTCTTGCCGGAGACCCGATTGAAATTCTCGGTAAAGTTTAGGTAGCCGGCGCCCTTGAGCTCCTGCACCAGCGTGATCACGTAGTCCTGCCCGACGTGGTATCCCATGTCCATCAACAGCGCCCACAGCGACAGATCATCCATGGGCGGGAGCTGGCTGTGATGGTTATCGCGGATGAACTGCAGGATCATCCCGCGATGACGGCGCAACAGGATGGTGTTTTCTTTGGCCATGTCTCAACCCGTCTTCGCGTTCGCGATAGAGCTCTCGATCCGCTTCAGCGTCTCGGCCTGCTCGCGCAGGATTTCGAAGTTGCGCTCTCCCTGCTGCGCAGCAAACTGACAGAGGCGGCGCATCTCTTCAAACTGCCGATCATCCTTCTCCGCAATCTGCGCCACGGCCGTAGAGAGGACCTGCATGCTGTCTGCCAGCCGGCCCACGTTGGTCACCCCCACCTTCACCAGATCCCAGAGCAGCACCAGGGCGACGATCGTTACCAGAAAGGAGGGGCCGAACTGCCGCAACAGTGCAAACGATTGGTCTGGGTTCTTCTGCACCAGCTCGTAAAGATAGAAGGCGAGCGAAGCTGTCAGCGTTCCGCCCAACAGCAACTTGCGGAAGAGCCCCTCACCCATGCCGAGAACCGGAGTGCGCGCTGGATCAGTCATAAAGTTGCCGGCCACCAGTTTTCACTGGCCGGGGCGCCCACCGGATTCAAAGGCGCCCCGACACAATGGCTCTGGCGATTCTCCGCGACCTCCTTTCCTCACCGATTCGTAAATCAGAGACCGAAGCGGTTGGCCAGTTGATCGAGCTGCACCACGCTGTAGCCGTATTCGCGCGCCACGCGGTCTTGCGTGTCCTGCGGAATATAGGGCTGCACTTTGCGCCACTGCTCGATTGCCGGCCGCGTAGCTGCATCGCTGATGAAGACCGACAGGCCGATCACTGCGGCATTCAGGATCGCAACAGCCCAACCAACCTTGTTGGCGATCGCCTGCGCAGAGGTGACGGTCTTAGCGATTCCATTCAGTATGAGGAACTGCGGCGTCAGATCGGCCGAGAAGGCCGACACCGCATTCGACAGTGCTACCAACTCTGTTTGGCCCGCAGCCTTAGCGGCGTTATAGGCCGTCAGGGCGTCTGTTGTTGCCTTGCCATCCGTGCCGACCAGCTGCGAGATCTTGTTCAGGACGGCGACCACGTCCGCAGGCGCGCCAGGATTGTTCTGGCTCAGACCGCTGAGCGTGGAGAGCAGAGTGGGCAGGTTCTTGTCCAGTGTCGCGATCTTCGAGGCCAGGGTGCAGCTGTTGCATCCCGTCTCGACGGTGGTGAAGACGCCCAGCGACATCACCATCAGCATGGACAGCGTGACAGACCATGCCTTCGTCAGTGGACTTCGTTTCAGGGTCATCGAATTTCTCCTTATTGAATTGTTTAGGGCCGTGTCTGTTTGGGTTGTCTTTTAGCCGCGCCGCCCTACGAGGACGGAGCTTGCACCGGAGAAGGAGCCTTCAGCGCGGTCACCGCCATCACTGCCATGGCAGTGAATGCCTTGAATGCTTCCGCGTCATTCGGATCGATGCTCTGGGCTACGTCGGAGAGCTGCACCAGCGCCTGCGCTGCCAGCTGCGTCCTGGTTTCCGTGGAGGCGTCGGCCTTATCCTTCTCGATGTCGGCGACGATCTGTGGGGCTTGCTTCACTAGCTTCAGCCCCAGCTCCTCGGCAAATGCTTTCACTTTGGTCGGGTCCATAAACTTCTCCTTTATTTATGCTGCCTTCTTGGCTTTGGCCGGTTCGTTCGGCGGCGATGGTGGCGCATCGTATTGCCGGAGGTGGAATTGATCCACTAGGTCGATCAGCTTGTCGGCGTAAGCGGGGTCCTTAGAGTAGCCGCACTGCTGCAGCGCCAGCGCGAAAGCTACGGCAGATCCAGCGTGACGCAGTGCCATGGCGTAGCGCTTGTGAGTGAGAAGGAACCGGGTGTGGACCTCGAAGCCCTCCGCGGCCGAGCTTTTGCCGAAGTACTTGCAAGCTTCGGCGCCGACTACTGGGAGCGCGCCGTATTCCAGGATGGCTTGAGCGATGGTGATGGAGGCGGGGATGCCCGTCTCCCGCTGACTTGCCTGCGCTGCTGGGACAACCGCTGCGATAAAACTTCCGAGTTCCCGCCTCAACAATCTGCTCGCCATGGACACCGCGAGTGCGCGCCACCCCGCAGCTCCCCAGCTTCAAGCGGCGCGCACAAGCCTCTCTCTCTGTCTGTGGGGAATGTAGAGGAGCAGGAAAAGCGTGGGGCCTGACATGGCCAGAGAGCGGCTAAATGGCGGAAATGAGGAACTTTGCAGGGGGCCGAGGTTGGCCAACCTGGGCCAGACGGCCGAGGTGTTTAGCTTCGGGATACTTTTCCACAATAAAATGCCGTTTGCTGAGCTGCGCAGTTGTGCGCAAACGGGGATCGGCTATATAGTGGCCGCGTGATACCTACAACAAGTCCTAGCGCCCGCTGCGCGGCTCCCACCAAATTAACCACCCGCGATGCTGCCTACCTGAACAGGCTGCAGGTGATCACGGACCTGAAGCGGTGTGGGTATGAGGTCTTCGAATCCACGTCGCTCCTGTCTTGCCTGGCGGTCAATGTGGGCGGAAGGTTGGCAAAGATTCAAGTGGCTAAACCCGCTGCGAGAAAAACCGTTGAGCTGCGCGAAGGCTACCACGCGTTGGCCGTCATCCTTCAGGATGGGAGCATTGAATACCGGCCCCCGCTTCAGTCCCTCAATAGCTGAGATGCAGCGGCAGATAGTACTTTGACCAAAATGGATCCTGCAGGCATGGGCCACCGCTGGTTCCTATCGAAACGTGGCCAGATGGCGTGAAGAAGATGATCTCCTGTTGGCTATCGTGCTCGATGCAAGTGTCCCCGGAGAATCTTATGCAGCCAGGAAGATCCCGGCGGTAGGTCCAAGTGTCTCCCACCGTTCCGGACCCGTGATCTGTCGCCACGGACGGCTTTCCCAGTGCTGCCTCTACCTCTTCCTTTGTCATCCCGATGACGATGCACTTCTGCTTGCTGGCAGCCGCAACGACTGTGCGCCACTTCGATGCCGCCATCCTGGTTGGGACTTTATCGTATTCGGCGTCCCGATCCGCCTGCCTTTTGGTGTAGAAGTCTATTTTCGCCTCGGCGGCACTTCGCTCGGAGTTGCTGTTGACGACAGCAACGACTGCCCACATCACCATGCCGATGATGAGAAGTGCGAGCGCAACCTTCCCGGTGGTCGAGAACACTTCAGCAAAGGTTGCCATGTTGGTTATTTTCCTTTCATCGCCAGGAGGAGGGCCTGGGCGAAGCACAGTGCCAAGCAGATGACAAACGCCGCAACAACAAAATGATGATCCGCTGCCGGCTCGGGGTGCAACATTTTCACACACGGCGCACTGGAGGGGCGACTACCGGCCGTGACGCCCCTGGCAGGCTTTGCTGTGGTAGGCAGTCTGTCCTTTCTTCGGATTTGCCGGAAATGGCCCGGGGTGCGGGCATAGCACCCTCGACTGCTGCGCGCACGCGCAGTGCGCGATCGCGCTCCAGGACGCGATCAACTAACTCGTCTACCAACTCGAATGCTGGTTCTGTCTGGTTCACATTGGCCGCGCTCCTGATCGGCGGTCGATCTTCAGCGGCAGATTCCGGTCGCTCATCCAGTCGCTGACGGCGGTTGCATCGTACTGGCTGACGGGCACCGGGATGTCAAGGGTCAGCACCCTCTTCAATGGCCTTGCGAGCCGCGTAGGAAAGCTCGCTGAAGTTTTTGTCCTCCTTCACCTGCCTCAGCACGTATTGCTGGAGCAGTCGGCAGGCGCGGTCATTGTGGTCGATGGGACTTGACATAACACTTCTTCCTTACTTCGCCCCGGTTGTTTGGATCTGGGTTGTGGTTTCGCCGCGGAGGCAACCCGCGGGAGCCCAAGGGGCGGAACAACACGGCGAACCAGGTTGCGGTGGAATCCACCGATCTCGCCGGCCTTGGAGGAATTGAAGCGAGCCTCCATCAGTGCTGCGATCACATAGCACTGGCGCAGGAACTGGGTGGCCTCGTGCAGAGTGATTCCCTTCTTGAAGTACATGCTCGCAGCGTCAAACTGGGTTGGGTTGGCGGCGATGATGGCGTTCGCATCGGCAGCCAAACGTTTCTGGCGACGGGTGAGCGCTGCACGGTTAGCAGGCAAGGGAGCGTTCCTTTTCTCTGGGCGCGGCGAAGCGGACGGGTTGGCCGAGGGCTGAGGGTTGAAGTTGGGGCGCAGGAGGAGAGGAGACAGCGCCCCGTGACGGACAGCGGTGCACGACTGCAACTAAATCGATGATGCCAGTGTCGGGGCTGACGGCAATAAAGGTACGACACGACTGGCACCAAGCCCCGAACACCTTATTAAAAGGAGCACTGCGAAAGCGGCCGACGAGGAGGCGCTGGGGGACCGGCTCTGCGGGGATTGCGACGCTGGCGCCCATTAGCCTGTTCTCCGTCCCGTCTTCGGTTGGAGCGGCTGGTTGTCTGTAGTCTCCTCTTTAGGCGACTGCCCCTCGGCAATCAGCGAAAGATCGAGACCGCCGCGAGCCCAAAACCAGTATCTCTCTGGAATCGGTGCGAGGTTCCCCATCTTTATGAAATGGGCTTCGGTAGGCTGCTTTCGGCCTTTCTCCCAGCCGTAAACCGTCGTCGGCGTCACCCCGAGCTTCACAGCTAAACCGTTCTGGCTCAGCTCGAGAATGTCTCTCAGCGCCTTAACGCGCGGTCCCCACTCATCGGCTTTTGGCCCATCCGCAGGCAGAATTAGTCTCCAACCTGAAAATTTTGCTTGACAGTTATAGATCGGGAGTTCTATAACCGTGGGCATATGGCTTCCAAAGTAAGCCGCGTTGATCGTAACACGCGCCGGCCCGAGCTTCGGCGGCCACTTTTTTACCGGGGCCTCTTCGCCAGGGTCGCGCGCAAGTTGGGCGTGACCCGGCAAGTCGTCGGACAGGTCGCCAGGGGGCAGCGCCAAAGCGAACGCATAAGCAAAGCCCTCCTCGCGGAGGTCAATCGGATCGAACGGCGCTGCACCTGATGAGAGAGCGGGAGCGAACTGCATGGCCCAACCATAGGGCTATGGAGGGCTGATGACAATACCGGAATCGAAGGAATTTACCGGAGAGAGCGGCGACCTCTTCAGGGCCGCTGAACGGTTGGATGCCTCGCTCAATCTAGATCAGGCCGTGCGCGGCGCCCTGGGCGCTGCGATGAAGCAAACCGACAGATCGCGCGCGCAGATTGCAGACGACATTAGCCGGCTGACCGGGCAAAAGGTCACGCTGCGCATGCTGGACGACTTCACGGCCGAGAGCAAATCGGGTTACCGGTTCCCTGCTGCATGGCTCGCAGCCTTCTGCGTCGCTACCCGCGACTCGCGAGTGCTGCAAGTGATTGTCGAGAAGTGCGGCTACCGAGTGATCACACCCGAGGAGGCCATGCTCATCGAACTCGCGACTAACTACCTCACTAAGAAGAAAGCAACCGAGCGGCTGGAGAGCCTGGAGACTCGCTTGGCGCGGAAAGGCGGGGCGCGATGACGCCGGCGAAGCTCACACCGCGCGAGACGGAGATTGTGGCGGGCGTCACCGAAGGGCTGACCAACCTGGCAATCGCGCATCGGCTTTCCATCTCCGAGAACACGGTGAAGGTTCATCTGCAAGGAATCTTCAGCGTCACCGGCGTCACCAGCCGGGTCCAGCTGGCCATGATGTTTGCCGGCAAGGATGTGGCACCCACCCCCACCCCGCGGCTCTCGCCACGGCAGCAGGAAGTGCTGAAGCTGATCGCGCTGGGAAAGGCCGGTGGCGAGATTGCCCAGCAGCTGAACCTGAGCCAGAAGACAGTCGAAGCCCACCGCTACAACCTGATGCGCAAGCTCGACCTGCACAACGTGGCCGATGTTGTGATCTACGCCGCGCGCAACGGCATCGTCGAGCTGGTTCCGCGAGGTGGGCAATGAGCACCGGCCTGGCACAGATTCCCGAGAGCTGGCAGGACCCGAAGCAGTTCATCCCTGCGACCTATTACATGGTGGTGCAGCGGATGATGGGGGCCTGGCGGCCGTTCTTCCGCGATCGCCGCACCGTCGAACTCCACCTCTCCGTCCCGGCTGCTGAAGCGCAGCTGGCTATCGCCGCGCGCATCTACGGCGCTGATCGCGTTCGCATTGCAACACTTTCCACCTCGCTGGATGGGCTGCTGCCACTGCATGGGCTGCCCAGCCAAGAGGATCTCGACGCCGTAGCTGCTGAAGCCACGGCCAAGGCCAACACCGCTCCCGATTCCACCCCAGCAAATAAGGAGCACAACCATGTTCGCTAACGTTCTCGGCGGCATCATCGCCGGGCTGATTGCCGTTTCCATCTTGATCATCTTCACCCACACGGATGCTGACCGGGCGCCACTGTTTCGCCGCGGCCACAAAGAGCCGCGTGCGGTGAAGCCACCTGAACCGAGCGGGAAAGACCGCTCACAACACCGCGAGTTTCATCGCCCATCACGCCCCGTTTCCCCAGTGGGGCAGGAAGTGAGAACAGCATGAAAATCCCCAAGACTCTCTCTGCAATTCCCTACGTCGTCGCCCTCAGCGTGATCTGGCTGTGCTTCTCGCTATGGCTTGACGATGCCACCAGCAACTTCTTCATCGCCTTCGTGGGCGGCGGCATCCTGGCTGCCCTGGTGATCATGGGCGTGCGCAAGGTAGTCGACGGGCAGCGCAGGCGCCGCATGATCCGCCAGCGCCGAGAGCAGGTGCTGGCCACGAATCTGCACCTGGTGAACGCCGAAGACGAAGCCCGGCCGCGGCGCAAGCCGGTGCAGAACTTCTACCGTGAGCAGCGCAGCCGCGCAGCGAAGTAGCCAGAGGCAAGCCATGACCCTGACTGAGCAGATGAAGCGACAGATAAAAGGGGCGGTGGACCAGGTGGTCGCCAAGGGCCGCGACCAGCTGCGCGACGAGGTAGACATCTCGTCCGAGGACAGCCATGCCATCGCGTTCGCAGCCATGGTGATGATCGAGAACTGCCCTGGCGTCACCTTCGGTCCAACCAGTGCAGCGTTCGTCGCCGGCGTTGTGCTCTCTGCACTGAACTATGCCGAGCAGCAGCGGAGGCGCAAGGTCCAATGAGCGACGGCCTCACCCCAGCGGTCAGTTGTCAGCTGTCAGTGGGTGCAGCATCGTCTGCTCCCAGGGTCGCGCTGACGACCGAAGAAGAAGAGCGCCAGGCGCGCGAGCGCCTGGCCATCATTGAGCCGCTGCTCAACTTCCATCCTGCACAATTTGCTTTTCGCTCTTCGTCGGCGTCGCCCACATCCGAGGCTCCTACCTCACCCCAAATGACCGCCTCGGATGGGCTCAGTGCTCGCGACAGTACTCGGGTTTCTCCGGCGAAGAGCGAAGAGCAAACACAACTCGGCCTCAGTCTGCAGCTGCTGCTGCCTGACGGTCGCGCGGTGAGCAACGCGACGACCATGTGCGAATACCTGGCGCTGCATCACGGCGTGGCCCGCTCGACCATCCTTCGCTGGGTGAAGATGTTTCGCCAGGGAGGACTCCCGGCACTGGCCGATCGCGGACGCAGCGACAAAGGCCGCTCGCGCTTCTTCGAGAGATACAACAACGCAGCCGTGCATGCCGCTCACGTCTACCTGGTGCAGCGACGCAGTGCACGGCTGGCTTACGAGGCCATCTTGCGCGATCGCGAGATCCTTGAGCTGCCCGAGAGCGAGCTGCCCAGCTACGAAACCGTGCGCGCCTTCCTGCGCAAGATTCCCCCAGCCGTGGAGACGCTGGCGCGCAACGGCTATCGCGCCTATCGCGAGCGCATGGCGCCGTACGTCTCGCGTGGCTACGTCGACGTGCCAGCCAACGAGATCTGGGTGAGCGACCACATGATCCACGATGTGGAGTGCCAGAACGATTGTTTTGGCGAGGCGCCGATCGGCACGCCGATCCGGCTGCGCCTCACCGCGCTGATCGACTTCCGCTCACGCATGGTGGTGGGCGCGAGCTGGTGCTGGGAAGGTTCGTCACGCTCGATCACTACCGCTCTGCGGCATGCGGTGATACAGCATGGGCCGGCCGCGGTGCTCTACTGCGACAACGGCAAAGACTACTTGAAGGTTGCGAAGGGGGCGCTCCCGGCCGCCGCCCGCCACCACCTGGAGCCGGAGGAGTGGTACCGGCTGGAGCTGCGGCAGCTGGAAGAGCTGGGCGTGCTGGCTCGGCTGGGCATGGCGGTGCAGCACTGCATCGTGCGCCATCCGCAGTCGAAGCATGTAGAGCGCTTCTTCGGCTTCGTGCATGAGCGCTTCGATCGCAACTGGCCCACCTATACGGGCGGATCGCCAGCTCGCCGTCCCGACATTTGCGCGGAGGCGATGGAGGACCATCGCAAGCTAGTGCGCATGGGACGGGCCAGCCAGTCGCTACATCCGCGGGCCAGCCAGTTTGTGAGCGCGGCCCTCACCTGGATCGAGTGGTACAACACCCAGCACAAACATAGCGGCCGCGGCATGGAAGGACGAACGCCGGCGGAAGTGTTTGCTGAGTGCCACGGGGATTCGCGGCCCACGCCGGAGCCGCGCGACCTGGCGATGATGCTGCTGGAGAAAGAGCGGCGCCAGGTGCGCGAGTGCAGCGTGGTGCTCAACAAACGCCGCTACATCGGCGCCGATGAAACTGGCCGCCGCATCCTGCATGACCTGAACGAATGCGACGTGCTGATTGCCTACGATCCGCTGGCCCTGGGAGAAGCCGCCATCCTGGACCTGAAGGGCAGCCTGCTGACCTTTGCCAAAGCTGAAGACTACCTGCCGCAGTCGAGTGATGCCAGCGCCGCCATCGGCGAGAGCATGGCGGAACGGCGCCGCATGGAGAAGCAGACCGCAGGAACAATCCTGGCGATCCGCGATGCTGCGCGCGGCAACGGAGCCGTGAGCGAAGTGGAGCACCTGGTGAAGCATGCGCGCGTGCTGCCCATGGCCGTAGGTGAATTCCTGACACAACGCAGGCCGCGCATCCGGCCCGATGACGATGCAGTTGCGCCGCTGAGCCCGGAAGACCTGGCCCGGCAGGTAATGGAGGAAGAGTGAAGAACAGTGGCCAGTGGTCAGTGGTCAGTTGCCAGATGGGAAGCTCGACCAGCCGAAAGGCCAGTGGTAGGAGCGTAACGTTTGGCCGGCGTGAGCAGCAACCTTCCTCCGGAGGTTGCGAAATCGCGCAAGGTGCATGCCCGGCAGCAACTGATCACTGGCAACTGGCCACGGAGAACTGGCCACTATGACCCAACGCGACGATCACGAGAAGACGATCCGGCAGTCGGCGGGTGAGCGCGCCCGAGTGCTGCCCATCCTGCAGGACTACCTGGCACGCACAGGTTTGACAGTGTCAGACTTCGCGCACCGCATCAACTATGCCCCCCAGACGCTGGGGCTCTTCGCTAACGACAAGTACCACCACGTTGCCGGCACGCATCGCCTGCTGTGCGAAGCGATCGAGCGCTACATCGTGGAGAACCCACTCCGCGCGCCGCAGCAGTTGATGGGCGAGCTCTATGAGACCGAGAACGTGCGCATCATCCGCAGCACCATCGACAAGCTGCTGAAGCACCCGGTGGGCTACCTGATCTATGGACCGCCGGGATCGCAGAAGAGCTTCACCCTGGAGCACGAGATCGCACGGCTGAACAGCCAGGAGCTAGGGAAGAACGGGCACGGCCGGAGAGCGTACTACGTCTATGCGATGAAGGGCATGCGGCCTACGCAGCTGATCAAGGAGATCGCCATCGCCTGCGGCTCTTCCTCGGTAGGCGATGCTCCTCGTGTGCACCGCAACCTGGCCTGGGACTTCCGGGGCCGGCGTGTGCTGGTGGCGATCGACGAAGCGCAGAACCTGGGCGCCAACGACAAAGACTGGGTGGCCTGCCTGGAGATGGTGCGCGTCCTGCTCGACCGGGCGCCGTACTTCTCGCTCCTACTGGCCGGCATGCACACCCTACTCTCCAAATTCAATCGCTACTCGGCCACGCTGGGCCAGTGGAACGATCGCATTGCCGGCAAGAAGATGCTGCCCGGCCTGAGCGAAGAAGAAGCGCAGGCGATTGCGCAGCGTGAGATGCCGGGCCTCTCCGAGAAACGCATGACGGCGTTCATCAAGGGTGCCACGCGCGAAGACGCCTACAACGACGACACGAGGTACATCAACATCCGCTCACTGACAGCATCGCTGCGCGAGGCGCGGATGCTGCGCGGGCAGTGAAAGGCAACGCCATGAAGAAGCCAGCGAAGAGTATCGAGATTCCGGCGCCACGCGCGGTAATGCATAGCTGTGGGGAGCCGGCGGTGGAGAAAAGCTACTTCTCGCCGCGGGCGGCCGCGGTCGTGAGCGTGATCATCTGCTCGGCGTGCGACCCGACGTTCTATCCGAAGGCCAGTCGTGAGCTGCGGGCTGCGAGGGCCGCATGATGCGCGACGAGATCTGGCGGGAGTTTGTTGGCGAGGTCTGCGGCGGATGCCACAAGCCGAAGGTGCGCGGGCAGTCGTTTTGCAAGGACTGTTACTTCAACCTGCCGAAGGAGCTGCGCAAGAAGCTTTGGCAGCGCTTCGGCAACGGCTACGAAGAGGCGCACGAGGAAGCGATCGCGCGGTTTCGCGAGAACGTCCCGATCGAGGCGAAGGCATGAACTGGAATTTCTATTTCACCGCGGCCATCTGCATCTGGCCATACCTGGCAGGCGTCTTCCGCACCGATGAACTATTCGGCCTGGATGCCAAGGCGACTGCTGCAGTCACATTCGCCGTGAGCCTGATGTTCGCACCGCTGATCTACCTGCTGCTGCTGATGCACTTGGTCGCTTACGTCGCATCAGCTGCGCTGGGTGAGCAGGAAGCATTCTGGGCGGTCCTGAACGGAGCCGATCGCCTATGAGCTTGCTGGCGCTACTGCGATGCGGGCACAAGCAACTGTCCCGGATCTTCACGATCGGCGGCAAGACTTACCAGGTCTGCCTGGACTGCGGAGCAGAGCTGGAGTACGACCTGACGGCGATGAGGCCGACAGGAAAGCAATTAGCCGCGAGCCTCGGAGCCGCGAGCAAAAGGAGAAGCCAATGCGCGACGTTGCAACCGTTGACCAGCAGGCGAAAGAGCTCTTAGCCCTGAAGGACGAGCTGGAGACCGCAAAGCTGGCGGTGGAAACGAAAGAGGAGGAGCTGCTGAAGTGGCTCAAGAAGGAAGGGGTTATTCCCACGGGCGCAGAGAAGTCGCTGCGTCTGGAGGGCAACACCTACATTATCACCGCCAGCTTCGGCATCAGCACTTCGATCGTCGAGGACGTGGTCGACGAGATCCAGGAACAGCTCTCCGACGATTGCCAGCCGCGGCTCTTCGCTGGACTGTTCCAGAAACAGACCAGCCACATCGTGGCGCCGACGGCTCCAACCGTGCTGGAAAACTGCTCGAAGAAAGTGCGCGCGCTGTTTGCCCGCGTGCTGAGCCACAAACCGAAGAAGGCCTCGGTGACGGTGAAGAAGAAGGCCAAGGGTGCGAAGGCCAAGAAGGCGGCTGCGCGGTGACCTTTGAGGTCGAACACAGAGTGCTGGCAGGAGCCGGGCCGATGGTGCGGCTGCGCGGCCGGAACGGCGACCTGGAAATCTCGGGTGCCATCCTGCCCAGCGAAGCAGTGAAGCTGGCCAAGGATCTGCTGGCTGCGGCCGCGAAGACACAGGCTATGCGGGCGCGCTACATGAAAGGAAGCGGTAAATGAAAGAGCGGGGGATTGCACTGGGAATGGCTCTCGCGCTGGTGATGGCCCTGGGCGCGCTGATGCAGGCGCGGCCGCCGAAGACGAAGCCGACCGCCTACACGGTAATGCGGCATGAGTACGGGCCGAGCCCGCAGCTGGAAATCATCGGGCCGGATGGCGAGGAGTGGATCAGCGTGGCGCAGGGCGGCGCGGTGACCGTCTTCTATCAGCGCGCGACGCCGCAGGCTATTCACGACTTCTGCCGGATGATCGCCGGCGACAAACACATCGCACAGCCGGTGCGGTGCATGACAGAACGATGACGCAACTCCAGCTGTCGCTGAATCCGGAAGAAGTGGTCGACGCACTGATCGATGGCGTGCTGGCCGGCCTGTCTGGACCATGGCAGCTGTGGAGTAATGAGATGCAGCTGCTGCGAATGTTGCGCGAGCACAAAGGGGCGGAGAATCCGCTGCAGCTGAACACGATCGCCATCCAGCTGGGGATGTCGCCGCGCGATATCAAAAGCGCAGTTAAGAGTCTGGTCGAAGACTTCAAGCTGCCGATCGGCGGCTCGCGCCAGAAGCCGTTCGGATATTTCCTGATCGTGAGTGGCGAAGACCTGGAAGCTGCGCTACGGCCGCTGGTGCACGAGCTGCAATCGATCGCGCGGCGGGTGAAGGCACTGACCGGTGAGCAGCGCATGGCCGAGATATTCAACCAGGCTCGACTGGCACTGGAGTCGGAGAAGCGAGATGCGTGACGAGCTGGCAAAACGAGTGGGCAAGCGCGGGCCGTTCAGCGCGACCTTCGTACGCACCGGCATCAGCAGCAATTTCTGGGGTAAGAAGGTGACTGTGCTCCTCCGCGATGTGCGCGATGAAGCTGGCACCCAGGTCGCTGACCATCTCTGGTTCATCCAGGGCGACCAGATGAGAGAGCTAAAGCTGAAGCCGTTCGAGCGCATCTGCTTTATGGCCACAGTGGGGCAGTACACCAAGCGCAATCGCGATCACGAGGATCCCGAGGAACCTTGCAGAATTCGGGACTATCGACTGACCCATCCCTCGAACGTGCGGCGCGAGGGAGAGAAAGATCTCCAAGAGTTGCCGCTGTTTGACAGAGGGCAGGAGCTATGAAGAACCGGTTGCCAGCGACCAGTTGTCGGTGGCCAGTAAGGGTCTGGCTTTTCGCCATGTTGGCTTTAGCCGGCTGCCCGCGGCACCAGCCGCTGATGACCGTGGCGCCCATGGCTCTCCCGCCGGAGTCCAAATGCCTGCCTGGCGACACCGAGCTGATCCAGCGCGGCAAGGGGATCTGCGTGCCTGAACTGCGCGACCTGCTAAAGGACTACAACCATTTTCCGGCCTGCGACTGGCCGAACACGATGCCGTGCGCGGGGAAGATCTGAATGTGCGAAACCATCTACATCGACGGTAAGCCGGTTGGCATCGTCTGCGGGCTGCGCCGCCATAGGCAGCACCTGTGTACCTTCTGCCGGCAGCCGTCGACTAAGCAGTGTGACTACCCCGTCGACGGCAAGACCTGCGACATCCACATGTGCGATGCCTGCTCGGTGTCGGTCGGCGTGGATCTGGATCACTGCATCGGCCACGCCCGGCTGGGCAAACGGTATCGCGTAGTCGAAGGCTCGCATGTTGGGCACACGATGCTGCTGCTGGCATGGCGCGAGATGACGAAGCGGCCAGGAGTTCGGCAGCGGGAGTGGCGATACGCTGCGCAGTGCTCCTGCCTGAAGGCTGGCGAGCTGGCGCCCTCGCACCTGAAGCTGCTGGACCTGACGACACCCGTACTGGAGGAGGCAAGCTGATGGAGTCGGCAATCGATCCTCACGTCCACAACTTCCCACGCAGCGGCAACGGCTGCTGGTGTGGCGCCCAGCAGTGCGCGCACGAAGAGACCATCGTGAAGGCTGGCTACCGGCCGGCGATAAAGCGCTGCAAGAATGCCGTGCAGGGCGGGCCTTTCTGCCAGGAGCACAGCAAATGAAGATGAAGGTCAAGGCAGTGACGCGGAACTGGACGGCGGCGGAGCAGGACGAGAAGCTGCGCGAGGGTCTCACCGCTTATCGCATCTTCGCAGCCCAGCGCGGCAAGATCGTCCACCTGGAGTGTGGGCACGAGTACCAGATAACGATGGATCGCGCCGATCCCGAGACCTATGAATGCAAGTACTGCTCGCACGTTCCCACGATCGAAGAACAGCGCGAGGCGCGGATCGCCCACCAGGCGGAAGCGGAAAGGCCACTGCGATGAGTGAACGGTTTGGAATTTGGGGCTTTGAGATGCGGGATGCAGTTGTGGTCTGGTCCGAGAAGCCAGCGCGGGTCAAGCGGCTGGACACCAACCTCCTGGGCAGTGAGCAGGAAGCGAAGACGATGGCCCATGAGCTGCACACCGAGTTTGTGGTGAACAACCCGGACGTGCAGGTTGAGGTGAAAGCAGTGTTCCTGGAGGAAGTCGGGCCGGTGGCGAAGCAGCACCTGGAGAAGCTAGGTGCGCAGGCTCAGGCCTCCAAGGCCCTGGCGCGATTCATTGCTGCGCGCATGGCGCCGTACCTCGCGAAGGAGAAGCTGGAGCTGAATCCCAACCTGGAGAACATCGCTGAGGGAATACTGGCCGAGAGTGGGCACATGATGGCCGTGATGCAGCAGCAGGCGCGGAAGCAGAAGATCGCGATCCTCGACCTGGGCGGCAATGTGGGGCGGAGCGGAAGAGCATGAAACTGCTTAACGCTAACAGGAACCTGAATGGGCTGATTCAGGTCGAGGTGCGGCATGCGTTCTTCACCTGTAACGTCGGCATCTCAGATGCCGCCGCGCGGGAGCTGATTGATGACCTGCAGCGCTGCCTTGCCGGCGAAGCTGACCCGCCCGCAGAAGGGCCGAACGTCATACGGATGAAGAAGAAGAATGGCTGACGCTTCGAGTCGCGAGCAGATGTTGGAGGACTGGGCCAAGCGCCCCGACCTAGATGAAGTGTTGCTCTCAAAGGCCAGGAACCGCGCACTTCTCAGGTTCGCGAAAAAGGAGCGCACCGAGAAGATCGAGCTGCGACACGGAATGATGGTGGAGGGAATGATCCTGGGAGACCAGAAACTGTTGGACCTGGCGGAGATGATCAAGGACGAGTACGAGACCCTGAATGGCTGACGTACAAATCTCGACGGAGCAGTTGAAGCGGCTGCAGACGCTCTACTCGCAGCTGGCTGCGACCTCGAACGATCCGCGGACGAAGGGGCGGGAGGAGCGGCTGCGGTGGGCCTCGATCCTTTGCAATCGCGATGTGCTGTCCTTCGGCGAGCTGACCCGCGAAGAAGCCAAGCGCGCGATCGATACCCTACAGCGACATCTGGGAAGCGGCAGCCGCAAGCCGCGCGAGAAGAGGCGCATGAGCCGGGACCAGGCGCTGCGCTATGGCAAAGACGGCCGGCATGATAGCAGCTTTGAAGATGCGCCCCAGATGGCCAGTGCCCTGGACCTGGAGACGATCGAGAAGTACTACACGCGGCTCAGTTGGTCGCGCGCACAGTTCGATGGCTGGCTGCGCTCGCCACGATCGCCGCTGGGCAAGCGATCGAACCCGCAGATCAGCACCACGGCTGACGCCAACCGCGTGCGCTGGGCGCTGAAGAAGATGCTGCAGCAGCGCGGACTTTGGATGGAAAGGAGACCGGCATGAAGATGCACTGGCTACTCTACCGATTTTTCCAGACAGAAGAGGAGCACCGGAAGAGGAGTGCGGTTATATCCGCCCTGGAGAGGAAGCCAGCATGAGGTGCGACCACTGGATGACGCCGATCAGGAACATCGGAGAGGTCGACATTCATCGCCTGCAGCGTGCCTTTGGCGCGGTGAACTGGAGATGGTACGGCTGCGGGGTGCCCTCGGTAGAGGACTTGAACTTAATGATCGCCTTGCTCTTCCGCTGGGCGGAAGGAGCAACAGACACGCTGTGGGTCAGCTCGGGCGGCATTGCGGCTTCCAGGGCGCAGCTCCTCAGGTTGGACCCAACCATTGAGGCGGCATACACCTCTGATGAAAGCTCGAAGCTAGTTTTTGGTTGCTAGTTGCTGATTTCCATGATCGAGTCACCGCAAATCCCGCTGCCCTTCGCCGCCAAGGAATACATCGACCGGCGCCGTGCCTGTCGCATCCTGGGCGTCGGAGTGCGCACGCTGGAGCGGCTGGCAGCCAGCGGCCGGATCGGCTACGTCGACCTGCGGAAGAAGAGCCACAAGCGCCTGCAGTACCAGTCGATCGTGGACTTCTGCGATCGGCTGCGCCTGGAGCACAGGATCGCCGATCGGCGGCCGACGCTGGGAGCAGCCTACCTTCGCCACCGCGATGAAGATCTATTGCCCTTCCCGTTGGCCGACACCATCCACGCTGAGGAAGCTTGCGAGCTGCTGGGCTTCCGCCGGCTTCAGCCGGTGGTGCGACTGATTGAAGAAGGAAAGTTCGAAGCTTACCAGCTGGCAGCCCAGGCGCCCTGGCGGATCTCCCGCAGCTCACTCTACAACTTCATGCGAGAAGTGAGGCGCCCCGTGCCTGACCATCCTCTCCGTTATCGACTTCCCGCCACCTCGCCGCACTTCTAGTATGCAAGGGGATAGACATCCCCATGGCATAGACAATCTCTTACGGAATGGCGCAGTCGCAGTCCCACTCTGGAGCGAGAAAATGTGCTGAACCCCTGGGAACAATTGAGAAGCTGGAAGCCGCGGTCGATCGCGTGCTCGCTGTGCATAGTGTTTATCAGCGCACTCTCGCTGGCTGCTCAGACGGTGACCTTCGCCGCCTCGAACATCCGCGAAGGCGATCAGCTACTGCTTGCTGGAACTATCTGCGCAACACCATCCGGCCCCGTCGCCACTGGCTTCCAGATCGGCTCGACAGGGCAGACCGGCGCGCCAGTATGCCGTGACGTCACCAACGGCGTCATCCAGACCACGCTGAACGGCAACACTCTGGGAACGATGACCCTGGCTGACACTGGGCTCTCTTCGCCGGTGAATCCCTGCTACAACGTCACCGTGCGTGATCCCTCGGGCGCCTACATCATTGGCACCGCTGGGACGCAGCCCTCGGGTTACAGCTGCGTGCAGCCCACCGCGAACAACAGCTGGTGCACCAGCGGCGCCTGCAACTTCGACTTGTACCAGCCCACGATCCCCAGCCAGCCGCTGGGCCAGACCATCAGCAACCTGAGTGTGGGCAATCTCACTATCACCACGGGCGGATCTGCGGGCCAGGTGATCTGCTGGAAAACGTCGACGACTCCGAGTTATTGCACCAGCGCCGTGAACTCAAGCGGTGGGTGCACTTGCCACTAAGAAGGAGGCAACGAGTGAAACAACGGTTTCTGCTGCTGCCTGTACTGATGCTGCTGATGTCGGCCGCGTGGGCGACGAACTACACCGCGAGCTGCATTGTGCCGGCGGGGCAACTGCAGTGCAACGTCACCTTTCCAAGTGGGCCTGGGCAGGTCGCTCTGGTTCAGGGCGACACGCTGACCATGCTGGCCACAAATGGCGCTGGATCGGTGAACCTGGAGTACGTCTTCTCTGGATCTCCGGCGAGCGTCTCGATCACCGCTGCACCATGTGGAATGTTGGGAACCTGCAGCTCGGCGGTCAGCACCTACACCTCGACATCGAATGGCAATGCTGGCTTCGAGCTCACTCAGGCGTATCCAGCGATCAAAATCACCGTGGGCACGCTAAGTAATGGCTCATCGGTGAAGATCGGGTTCTCATCCAATGCTGTAGGGACGAGCAGTGGAGGCAGCGGAGGGGGCGGTAACTCAAACATTACGCAGTGGAACGGCACGAACCTTGGCTCACCCTCGAATTACGGAACCCCGCCGGGGGCCGTCGAGGCACCAGGCGTCAACGCCTTTGTGACCAACTCCGTCAGTGTCACAAACACGCCACTCACCGACCTCGACAGCGCCATCGGCACTCCCGGATCAGCAACACCAGCGAAGTCGGTGCAGACAGCAGGCACTGACGGCACGAATGCTGTTGTGCTTTATATTGACCCATGCCAGCGGGGTGCGAAGTCTTACGTCTCCATCAGCCTCACCGCCAACACGCAGCTGATAAGCGGCACTTCCTCGAAGAAGATCTACATCTGCGATATTCACATCGTCGCCGCGGCGGCAACAAATGTGGCACTGGTTGAAGGCACTGGCACGACGTGTGGAACCAGTACTGCAGGTATGGGCGGCATCGGCGGGGCGACGGCAGCGACAGGATGGAATCTCGCCGCCAACGGCGGAATTGTTCTCGGCTCGGGCGGGTTCAGTGTGGGCGCCGAAGTAACGGCTGCCGACAATCTCTGCCTCTTTGTCTCTGCAGCGAACCAGATCTCGGGAGGGCTGAGCTACGTCGTGTACTAGAACGCAATTCTAACTTAACAGGAGAGAGAGCCAATATGCCAGTGACATTGGAAGTAGGGCAGTATTCCCAGTAGGTCATTGAGCGTTGGGCTGCGGCTCCGGTCGCAGCCCGTTCTGGGCCACGCTGTTTGCTCTTCAAGGGGACTATATGGTCGCAAAGCTAAAGCCTGCCCTGCTCATGCACGCCGCCATTTTACTTCTGGCGGTGACGGCGATGGCGGCTCCCTGCACATTGCCTTGCGTGCAGGCGGTAACAGGCAGCGTGACATCAGGCACTCTCACCATTTCACTTAGCTCAACGGCCGGCCATGCCCTCGTGGTGCTGTGCAGTAGCGGTGGGGGCTGCGGCCCGAACGATGGCGTGAATACCTACACGACGGACTACTTCGCGAACCCTGACGTGCCCTTTTGGCTGGGGCATGTGACGAATATCCCTGGAGGTCCGCTCACAATCAGCTTCGGCTCAGCGGGTGCTACCGCCGCAATTGTTGTCGAGTACCAGCAGCTCCCAGCATCGTCTGCGCTGGATGCAAAGGCCGGGGTGACCTATGGGGGTGGCATCAACTTCCCGTCTGTTACGACCACTAATGCGAGCGATTTGATTGTCGGCGCCGTCGCTGTTCCCTATGTGTCGGAGACGTTCACAGCTGGGGCAGGCTACGTAATGGACGCACAGATATCCTTCAGCTCGAATGCTAGCCTTGCGATCGAGCATACGACGGTGAGCTCAACTGGCAACTACCAGCCGACGATGACGGAGAGCACGGGGTATGTGGCGGAGACCGCCACGTTGGCGTTCATAATGCTGCCGCCCCCGAGCAGCGGCTGTACCATGACATTGATGGGCACTGGCCCCTGTTAACTGGGCAGGTTCACGGGCCAAGGTCTCCATGAGGATGGGGGAAGATGCCGATAGTTTTCAACAGGGATTTCCACAGGCTGCGGTCGTGGCTGTTGTTCGTGTTTTGTTCGCTGTTCTACTCAACGAATAATCAACACCTTACGGGTGACTCGGCGATTTTAGTCCAATTTAATTCCTGTTTTTCGCTGGCGTTGATTCTTGGCTTCGGTGTGTGGGGCGTTGGCGTCGGAAGTGGTTGAGCGGCGCGCTTTTAGCGACTTTTCATCCCGCCATCTCCCGCCATCTCCCACCATCTCCCACCAGTCGCACACAACTTCTGTATTCACAGCAGGAGCGCGACTCACGAATCCCAGGTCTCGAACAACGCGAGATCCTTCGACAAGCTCAGGGCAGGCCCTGGGGCACCCGCTCCTTCTAAGACGCTGCGAAT
>Ga0181523_10000546_pt1 | contig 43035 bp, 87 predicted proteins | sample PEATcosm2014_Bin_43_FD_119752 | JGI IMG/M metagenome (GOLD analysis project Ga0181523, IMG submission 119752) | Peatland microbial communities from MTU Mesocosm Facility, Houghton, MI, USA - PEATcosm2014_Bin05_30_metaG | ecosystem: Environmental > Terrestrial > Soil > Wetlands > Peat | place... | reverse complement strand
GTCGCAGACGCGTGTCGCAGCCGCACCGCGTGGACGAGACTCCGGTGGGCGCGGTGAGCTCTCGTCGTCGAGTGTGGAGGGTGGGTGATGACGGAGCGTGGCCCTCACGCTTCACTCTTGTGGAGCTCTTCCAGGTCAAACGATGAAACGAGCCAAGCACGCAGGCGGCCGGCCCCCCTTGCCAGCCAAGGACAAGCGCCAGTCGCTCACCGTTCGGCTGCCGCAGGACCTGCTCACCAAGCTCCACGCGTCCGCCAAGAAGGTGGAAATCAGCGTCTCGGCGCTCGTCGAGTCACTCCTGATAAAAGCGCTGGATTGACCGGTCGCTCCACCCAAAGAAAATGGAGCCCGGCTGCTTGCGACACCGGCGCGTGCACTCGTGGAGCTTCGAAAACGTCCGGTCCCGCAAGCAGTCAAGACACGGGCAGTACTGCGGACGAAAACGCTTGAGGGCTCTGCACCGCCTCGAGTACGCGCGCGCCCAACGCCGGTCCGCAACGTTCCCACGGTCTCCCGAGACCTTCCGCGGCAAGAAGGTCTTCATGTAAAACGTGACGCAGCAAATGGGAATGCGCGAGTGCAAGCCCCGAAGAAAATGCTCCCACGCCATAAGGCGACTCATCTGCTGCCGCTTGGGCCGCTTGACCTTGACCCAAAGAGCATGCGGGAACCACTCGGCCGCAGGCCGCTTCGTTTTACGCGCCTTGCTCATCGACCATCTCCTGACGGATGCGCATGAGCACCTCGAGCCGCGCCTGGTACCTCGCGCGCTCACTCACCGTGAGGCCCGCGCGCGCGAGCCCCTCGCGCACGCCTCGGATGGCCGCGTCGTAGAGGTCGACATGCATCTCACGCTCCAAGACACTCGCCCAAACCTTACGCTCTTCTGGAGAGAGCTTCTTGTCGTCGACCTTCCACAGCTCACGCACGCTCGTTCTCATGGGTCCTCCCAGTGGTGCTCCAACGGAACGCTCTGCCCCTTCAGGTCGTGTGTGCAGTCTCCGCAATAGTGGATGACGCCGTCGGTCAAGACCAGATGACAGCGACGTTGCTTCGGGTCCGGGTGCGGCTCGCACGTGTTGAGCAAGGACGGCTTGAAGGTCGGCTTATCCAGGTCTCTCGTACGGGATGCGAGCACGGGGTCCGGCTATCGTCGTGCGGGCCCTGCATGAAGGTCAAGCCCGTGAGAACCGACGCGGGGCGATGTCGCGGATCGCCGTCACGGGTAGTCCTTCGCCTTGGGCTTGGCGCCGATGATCTCGAGGTTGCCGAGCGCGATGGCGCGCCACTTGGGACGCTCCTCCTCCGGCAAGTCGCCCCACATCATCTTGCGGTACTCCTCGCTGTACGGCTCGTTCACGTACACGTGCTCGGGCATCCCCGGCACCGGCCCGATGACCTTCCAGCGCGACGCGCCCTCACTGCCGCGCTGCTGCCCGGTGTTCTTCAAGAACTTGCCCGTCAGGCGCACCGGCGTGCCCTCTGCCGGAAAGGTCCCAGGAGGCATCGCTGGAGTGCTCGAGGGACCACTTCGGCGCGTCGTCATGGCCGCCTCGACTTTATGAGCTCACGGATGTTCGGCGTCGCATCGACGAGCGCGGCGGCGTGACGAAGCGTCTCGCCCCACCGGCCCACCATCTGCTTGCCGATGGGGTCGAACTTCCAGCCCGCCTTCAACTTCTTCAAGCTTCCCATCATCTCGCCTTGATTGGAGACGATGAAGCCACCCTTGTACGGCTGCAGGTGAAAGTAGCGATTTTGGACATCGTGAATCGTCCCGTACGAGTCGACGGCCAAGCCGGTCCCCGGCGAAGTGCCAGGCGCAATGGCGGGAGCGAAGAAGTCCGGCATGCTCGTCACCAGTCCTGCTGAAAGTCTCGCGCGAGCTTGAGACGTTGTTGCTCCTTCATGAGCACCTTGACGCGCTTGTCCTTGTGGTAGGGGATGCCCTTGCGACCCGCGGACTCAACGGCCTTCAGGATGAGGCGGTCGATGCTCGCGAAGCTGTGACGCTTGTGGCCCCGCTTCTTTCGTTTCTTCGCTGCCATCACGCACCATCCCAGCTTGTAGCAAGGCCCAGGTTTTCCTTCGCACGTTCGCACTCCGCCTCGCTCCGCGCGTCGGCGAAGACTCCGAAGCACGTCGAGAGGCCCACCGACAAGACGATGTCCTGGACGTGGTCCGGAAGCGCCATGAACGCCGCCCTTCGCACGGCCGCATCCTCGAAGAAGCCCTCCGGCATACGCCGGAAGAAGCCCTCGTAGCCGGCGGTCTGGATGAGAGCGAGAAGGACGCGCATGCGCCCATGGAGCTCGCTCTCGGCCACGGGCTCGTCGGCGCCCGTCATCTTCGGGCGACCCTTCGAGCGACCCCGGCTTGAGGTGCTCGGACCTTGACTACGCGGCGCGACACTCATGGGGTCAACCAGCCCGCGTGCCGGGCGGCATCGACACCGGCCGAAGGTCATTGCCCTGCCACTCGACCATGCCTACGCCCCCATCGTCGACCGTCTTCTCTTCGGCCTCACGCGCGAGACGCGTCGCCACCTCTTGACGCACGCTCGTCGGAAACTTGCGCAGGATGGCGGCCTGCGGCTCGCGCGTCTCCTTCGCATACTGGCGCACGCCGGCCTCAACCCAGTACATCCAGAGCTTGGGCGCCATGGCCGGGTCGTACTTGCCGCTCTTGAACTTCTTCCGGAGGTTCTCGAGGATCGATTGACGCTGCCTCTCGAGCTCGCTGAAGTTCTCGATGGAGAGCTGCAGGTCTGTCACAAGCCCCTCGTCGGGCGGCGGGCCCTTGCGCGCTGGGAATGCGGCCTTGCTCTTGGGCTTGCCCATCGGTTCCCAAGAGCCGTTGACGAGCTTCTCGTAGGAGAGCTTCTCGTTCTCATAGTCACGACGGTTCGAAAAGTCGCCCGGGTCAAGACGCGTAACCCAAACGCGCACGGTGCCATTGTCGAACTTCAAGTCCGCCGTGTGGCCCGAGTCAATCGACGGGCGCGCCTTCCACTCTTTGAACGAGAGCGGCGGAGGCGTGTCGCCCAGGTAATTCGGCTGCTGCGTCAGCTTGCGGATCGCGGTCATCAGGTCTACGCCCTCATCGTGCCGGGAGGCAAGGACGGCTGAGACGAGCCGCCCCCGTAAGACGACACGAGCCCGATGCCGTGGTCGTCGAGAGTCCGCGTCTCGGCATCCTTCGCGAACTCGGCTGCGACGTGGCGGCGCGTCGCAGGCGAAAACTTGCGAAGGACCGCCTTCGGGTCCTCGTGCATTTCCTTGGCGTACTGGCGTACACCCGCCTCGACCCAGTAGAGCCAGAGCTTCGGAGCCGCCGCCGGGCTGTACTTGCCCTTCACCACTTTCTTGTGAAGGTTGTCGAGGATGGCCTTACGCTGCCCGTAAAGCTCGCCGGTGTTCTCGATGAAGAGCTCCAGCTCTCGAGCGGCGTGCTCGTCGACGTGGTCCCGAATGCCCATGGACTTTGCACTCCTCGCGCTTGCGCCCCAAAGATTACCGTACCTCGAGCGTTGGGTCCAGGGCTTGTCGCAAGAGCTCCAGAAAAGCCCTCGCTTAGCGCGCGTGGACAGCGCAGTAGCCGCCCGTCCCCGCCACAGCACGCACGGCGCACGGCTCGCCGCTCGCGAGCGTCGCCCGGCATGGGAAAGGCTCCTCCCGAAGCCTTCGCGCCCGCGGGCTCTCGACCGCGTACATCCGCACGGACATCGGCAAGCTGCTCCGCCACGTGACGTAGCCCTCGGCTAGGACAACAATCCAGGAGGACGCGTCTGGCACCGACCAGTCGGAGGGCATGTCCGGCGTGACGCCCATGCGAATCATCGGAGCTTGTCCAGAGGGCTGAAGGCGGTAGAGCGTCCAGACGCTGGGCTCGACGCCGCCCGCCCCGTCTTCTCGTCGGTGCGCGCGTACTCTTCCTCGGACGCTGCGGGTGACGCCCGCGATGGCCGCTGGCTTGGCCGACCATGTGTGGGAGCTGAGCGAACTGATCGCGCTCATGCCGAAGCCGGTCGCGAAGGCTTGGGGCAGCGTAAAGCTGGCGCGGGTGACAGCGTGAATGCAATTGTGTCCAAGTACTTGAAATCTGTGGGGTGCGGCCTATCTTTGACCGGCGAGCATGGTCGCCGCTCGACATTGTTGCGCACTAACCCCAGAATGTGGTCTACAGGCCGAGGGTCATTTGCTGGACGGTCGATCCGCTCTCCAGGCCGCGTCGGCCCGGCTGGATGTCTGAACGGATCGATCATGGCCGCGCTCGCCACCGACCAGAAGCTGATTGAATTCGGAGAACGACTCACCGACTTGTCGGTGGATCTATCGGAGCTTGAAATCAGGGGCATCATGCATGAACTCGACGCGATGAGCGGCCGAGATCACGGGCTCGATGCGCTGCTGTCTGGCTTGCGAGCCCTATGTTACGTGCGTATGTCGCGGCCAGACAAGGCCATGGAGCAGAACAAGCTCGCTCTGCAGCGAGCGCGCGATCCAGGAATGAGGGCTCAGATCCTTTCCAACCAATCCGGGGTTTTGCTTACACTTGGTCGTCCAAAGGAAGCCGCAATGGCTGCGGTTGAAGCTGCGCGCATTGGTCACGTCCATCTTGGAACGACCCTAGGAAATCTCGCGGAGGCGCTCGTTCAACTGGGCGAGCGTGACGCTGCGTTGGACGTATTCGCCGATGCCGTAGAGGTAACGGAGTTTACTAACGCCGCACGCACTTTTTCCGCAGCCGTAACCGCTGCGGACATCGGCTGTGACGCCGATGCTGTCGAGTTCTTCGCCCGATTCGTGATCCTTCGAGAAGACGTCGACCGAGGGAACAGGAGTGCGTTGGACGTGATTGCTTCGGCCAGCTCGTCTACGCTGGCGTCATACTCCCAGAAACCCGCGCTTCGGAGCACCATCAGACGGGCAATGGCGTTCGCTGCGGAGCGAGCCAGACAATCGACCGTTGAAGACCTTGCAGATGATGAGCAAGCGAGGGCCGAGGCGATGGGCGTATTCGAGGCCACCAAGCCGCTCCGGGACACGGCTGTCGCGCTGAGGCTCGGGGGCAACGGTGGCGCCTCGACGGGGAACCTTAATTGGATACTTACTTAGCTTAGGTATGATGAAGCTACGTTTACTTTTCCCGGGGGCGCACATGCTCGTACCGTCAGTTCATGGGGCGTTGCTGGATCGTCCGCCGCATCCGCGGCTACCGCTGCGAACGGTGCGGACACAAGTGGATCCCGCGACGCCCGCGCCTTTCGGCGTACGCAAAAGTCAAGCGGGACGAGCTGCCGCCGCCGCGCATTTGTCCGAAGTGCAAGAGCGCGTGGTGGGACAGGGCGGCGGGCTAGCGGACAGCCTGGACAGGTTTTTTTCACCGTTGAAAGCGGCGGTCGGACGTGAAAAGGCATCGGAACGATGGCGGACAGGCGCGCAACCGGAAAGCGGTCCGGAGGTGCGGCCGCGGCGGCATCCGGTCGCTCCGGAGGTCGCGACATGAGATCGGCGGCAAGCACGTCCGACGAGGCGAAGCTTCGGGCGTCGATCCTGAAGACTTCGGTTCGTCCCCGCGACACCCAGGCGGCGGCCAAAGCTCTTGCGATTCGCGCGGCCGGCGACCTCGATGCGGCATGGGAAGCGTCCAAGCGGGCTCCGGAGGGGCCGTTCGACGTCGTCGACATGTTCAGCGGCGCCGGAGGAATGTCGACGGGGTTCGCAGCGCTCAACGGGATTCTGCCCGCCTACCGCCTGGCGATGGCGGTCGACGTCGACAGGGACGCGAACGCATCCTACGAGCGCAACCTCGGGATGAAGCCCATGGAGTTCGACGTCGGCGCGCTCGCACGCGACCCGCGGCTCCTTCACGAAGCACTTCGCAAGTCACGTCGGCGCGAGGGGAATCCTCTTGTGCTGATCGGCTGCGCGCCCTGTCAAGGGTTCTCCTCGCACCGCAACGCGCCTACGGGCGACCCTCGAAACTCCCTCTTTGTGAAATTTGCGGAGATCGCCGCGCACCTGTATCCCGAGGCCGTCGTCGTCGAGAACGTTCCGGAGCTGCTCACCGATCGCTACTGGCCGTACTTGCAGAGAGCCCGAAGAATCCTGGTCGACGCCGGCTATCACGTGCATGTCGGTATCCACAACATGGCGACGTTCGGCGTTCCCCAGGAACGGTTCCGAGTTCTGCTCCTCGCCATGCGGCGCCCGTTCAAGCCCCCTACGCCTTTTCTGGCGCGCGGGAAGTTCCGAACCGTCCGCGACGCCGTTGAGAAGCTGCCGCGCATTCGCGCGGGCGAAATGCACGCGGAAGACGCCATGCACTACACGGCGGGCCACCGGGAGTCGACGATCCGAACGATCCGGACGATTCCCAAGGACGGCGGAAGCCTGTCGCTCGAAAATGGTCCCGCGTGTCTGCGACGCATCGAGCAGCGGCAGGGGCGCAGCGCATATGAGGACGTCTACGGTCGCCTGGCATGGGACCGTCCCGCGATCACGATCACCGCCTACTCGCGCAACCCGGCCAGCGGCCGGTACGTTCACCCGGAGCAGGACCGCGGCCTCTCCGTCCGGGAGGCCGCGCTGCTTCAAGGCTTCCCCCGGGACTACTGGTTCAAAGGGAGTCTCGACGAGCGCTTCAGGCAGGTCGGCAACGCGGTGCCGCCGACGTTCGCCATCTTTCTGGCGGCTCACCTTCTCGGCGAACTCCTTGCCAAAAAAGCCGCGGTCGGCGTCGAGGCCACCATCGAGCGTCCTGTCGGCCCGTCGTTTTCACGGCTCATCCCGGCCCTGAAGCGCGGATTCGTCGATTTGGCGTCACTCAGCGGCTCCTAGAACGGTGCGCGCACGCGGCACATCAGGTCTAGACTCCGATGGGAAGATGCTTTCGACCCGCAGGACCGCGCATGCCGCCCGACGCAGCGCCCCGACGGCCGTCGACCTCTTCGCCGGCGCAGGGGGACTGAGTCTTGGACTTCAGAGGGCCGGTTTCCGCATCGTGTGCGCCGTCGAGAACTGGGCGCCCGCGGTCGCGTCCTACCGGAGGAACTTCGACCACCCTCTCGTAGATGTCGACCTCGGATCCGTCCGGGCAACCGAGCTCCCGCCTCTTCTCGGGGTGCGCCCCGGCGAAGTTGATCTGGTCCTCGGCGGACCGCCGTGCCAGGGCTTTTCGATCCAGCGTATCGGACCGGACGCGGACGCACGAAACAACCTGGCCGTCGTCTTCGCGGACGACGTCGCCGCGCTCCTTCCTCGGATGTTCATCATGGAAAACGTACCCGGCCTGCTCGGAGCACGCGGCCGCGAGCTTGTCGCCGATCTTGAACGGCGCTGGTCACGCGCCGGGTATCTGGTCCGGCGAGTCGTGATCGACGCGCAGGACTACGGAGTGCCGCAACGCCGGCGACGTGTCGTCTTCTGCGGATGGCGCAAGGGAACGCCTTCACCCACCTGGCCGCCGCAGCCTGCCGCCGCGCGCCGTACCACGGTTTGGGAGGCGATCGGGGACCTTCCGTCACCGCCCCCGGACCTGTCGCCGCCTCCGGAGGATCCGCTCCATCGTCGCACGCGTCTTTCCGAGTTGAATCAGGAGCGGCTGCGGCACATCCCGCCGGGAGGTGGATTCGAGGACCTTCCGGTTCGGCTTCGCGTCGACTGTCACAAGGGCGGCGCCGCGCGCATCGGGCACCGGAACGTCTACGGCCGGCTCGCTCCCGGCGAGCCCTCCGCCACGATCACCGCACGCTTCGACAGTTTCACCCGCGGTCAGTTCGCGCATCCGTCGGAGGACAGGAACATCACTCTGCGCGAAGGCGCCCGGCTCCAGACGTTCCCCGACACGTTCATGTTCGTCGGCACACAGGAGGAGATTGCCGCTCAGATCGGCAACGCCGTGCCGCCGACCCTCGCCGAGGCGCTTGCACGGGAGGCCTACGCCAGTCTGACCGGCGAAGAACCTCGTCATCCTGGCGGCCCTTCGACAGGTCGAGGAGCTCGCACGGATCGTCATCATTCCGGCGACGACTCTGGCCGGTGCCCGGGCTATGGCGCTCCTGTTCTCGGATTGCCGCACGACCGAGGTTCTGTTCGGACGACGGACGGCATGGGCCGAACGCGCGCTCATGTTGGCGGCCGCCGGCGACGACGCCGAGGAGCGCGACCTCCTGCAGCTCGCGGCCGTTCTTCTCGCCCGACAGGGGTTCGACCCCGGCGAGCATCGTGACGGGCGGGTTCCCCGGAGCTGGTTTCTGAACCTGGAGATGCTCTTCGAGACCGCAGTCGAAAGGATCCTCGGACAGCTTCTCCAGCCTTCCGCCCGGCTGACACACGGCAAGCGAAATTCCGTGTTCGTGTTCTCCGACGTCGGCTACTTGAAGGCCGAGCCCGACCTGGTGATTCGCGAACAGGCCGGGGAAGTGGTCGTCGGGGACGTGAAGTACAAGGATCTCTCGGGCGCCGCGGACCCCTCCGACTTGTATCAACTGCTCGCCCACGCACGCGCGTACGGCGCGCGGCGAGCCTTCCTTGTCTACCCCGGCGAGCAGTTCTCGGTGAAGCGTGTGGGCGGTGCGTTCGGGGAGATCGACGTGCACACCATGGTCCTCGACGTCCGCGCCCTCGACCGCGACCTTTCCTCCGGACTGAGCGCGATCAGGGTTCTGCCGTGACCCGGCCTCGACTTCGCCGCGGACGCCCGCTCACGAAGTCCGAACAGATGGCACGGGTGCGGTCAAGGAACACCGATCCCGAGCGGACACTTCGCCGAGCGTTGTGGGCCGCCGGTCTGCGCTACCGCGTCGGCTTCCGCCTGCCCGGCACGCCCGACGTTACATTTCTCGGTGCGCGGGTGGCGGTGTTTGTCGACGGGTGCTTCTGGCACGGGTGTCCCGAGCACTATACGGCACCGGTTCTGAACGCAGACTTCTGGCGGAAGAAGCTCGCGCGAAACCGCGAACGTGACGAGCGTGTGGACATGGATCTGCGTGCACTCGGGTGGAGGTCAATCCGCGTGTGGGAGCATGCCGTGCTCGGGAGGTTGCACGAGGTCGTCCGGATGATTCGCGATGCTGTCGAGACATCCAAGAAACGACGGGAAAAATGATGAGTCCGATCCTATGTCGTCGGCGATGCTCCGATCTATGGCGCTCGGTCACCCAGCCTTCCCTGGGCTGCGGGGCTCTTGGACCACGTGTGGGAGCTGAGCGATCTGATCGCGCTCGTGCCGAAGCCGGTGGTGAAGGCCTGGCGGAGCGCGAAGCGGGCCGCGATCAACGGCTAATATGTTTTGGGGCGACCGAGTTTCGTGCCGCCAGCCTGTGCGAGCTAGATTGACTGCTCCGCAGCATGCTGGCAACGACCACCACGCCCACGACACCAGAAATTATCAGTAAAGGAACCTTAACTATCTGGTATGTCACGACGGCACTGGCCGCCGCAACAACGACGCCGAAAAGAGCGATGGCGGTTCGGATTGCGAATCCTTTGTCATCCTGGCTCATCTTATTCTCCTTTCGCAAGCAAGAGCTTGTGTCTGAGCTTTGCGGCCCCTGGTGTGTACGGAACCCGCGCCTCGTCCTCATGAAATACTGACGCTTTCAGTGACTTGTACCCGTAGATGATCGCTTGCATCGAGCCGCGCCAGCGGCCTCGGGGCTTGAGGACTGTTCGTGTAGTGCCACACGAGAAGCGTCTTGTTCGCAATGGGCACCTCTCTGTACCAGTGCTCCGCAACAACGTCCTTGTCACCGAAGATGTAGATCGAGCCTGATGGCTTCAGCAGTCGGGCCATCTCCGCGAATGCGATTCGCATGTCGAGAATCTCATAAGGTGGGTCGGTGACGATGAGGTCCACACTCTCGTTCTTCATGCTCGACATCACCACGAGGCAGTCCGCATGGTGAAGGGTGATGTTCTGACCAAGCTTTTGGGGCGCGCGCATCTTACTGCCCCGTCCGCAGGTTGGGTGCCACATGGGTGCGGCATGGACACTCTCTTTCGAGGCGGCGTGTGAGCGGGGCATGGGAGCCTGACGAATGAGCCGCTCGATGGCGGCGCTGCGGCTCTGGCCTGAGCGTATTGCCATCTCGTCCAGGCGCGCGATGGCCTCGGGCGAGATGGTGACGTTGACGATGGGGCGGCGACGCTTCATGGGACGGCCAGAGGGAGGCGTGCGTAGGCCTGGCGCTTGTCTTCGTGTGCCTTGGCCTCTGCGAGGCCAGCCTCCGTGGCGGGCCACTCTTGGCGCTCCCGCCGTGCGTCCTCGACCCTCACGGGCTTGGCCCTGTTCGAGACCATCTCGAGAAACTCCTGTCTGCTCTTGCGGGCGGCCTTGAGGCTCGCTTCGGCTTGCGCAACGGCCTCGTCGTGCTCCGAGAGGGGAGCGGCGAACTCTTCGGGGAAGACGCGGCAGACGACAAGGCGCCCTTCATCGCGCCATTCTTGAACCGCTCCGCGGTGGGCGTGAAACGAGTAGCCCGTGTCGCGCCAAGTGATCCGTTCGGGCATGCCATAGAAGAGGGGCGGCGCCTCGATGACCCTGAGCCCGGCGAGCACGTGACCCTTGGCTCGCGCCCCGATGATGTACCTCGTCATGCTTCAGTGACCTCCAAGACGGGAGTGTACACGGTGTGCGTACAGTTGTCAAGCGGCTGCCACTTCACTTGCGGTTGGAGCCATTCGAGTTCGCAGCCTGGGTGGAGGCTGCCGCCTTCACTAAGGAGCGCTCGTTGACGGTGAGCAGAGGCGCGATGTTCGCGCCCTTGGCGTTCATCGCTTTGATGCACCTTTCGCAGTAGGTCCTCTTGGCTCCCGTCTTCTTGGGCACCTCGTAGACCTTCGCGACGTGCTTTCGACACCGTCCACACTGGTGCTGCTTCAGGCTCATGGCAGACACCTCGAGCAGGCCCCGAGGTCGTACGCGCCTGCGGGCACGCACGTGCCCTCGCCGTACTCGCCCTCGAGCACGATGGTGCATGGGGCGTCCGGAGTGCAGCCGCAGGTGGGGCAGCGCGCTGCCGTCATGCCGCCCCAGCTCCACACGTCCTTGATGACGAGTTGCCTTATGAAGCTAGGTCTTGGCTCGTGCAAGGTCACTTGACCCTCTTGAGGTGGCTCGTGTGAAGGGGGCCCTGGAGCGTCAGGATGAAGAGGAAGGACGCCCCCTTGGAGAGAGGAGCTGGTACATCCCCGGAGTACTCACAGTTGGCGATGACCGCGGCCTGTGGCCCCACGACAGCGAGGTCGAGCTCGGGCGGCCCCATGGCGTTGAAGGATTGGCAGACCTCCGTCGCGTCGCCGGGCTGGATGACGCCGACGCTTGGACAGTTCAGCTTGACCATGCCGGCAAGGGCGCTCGTGTAGAGAGCCCGAATGCGAAGGGCCCTGTCGGGCACGGCGCGAAGTGTGAAGCGTGAGCGCTTACCAAGGACGACCTCCTTGGACAGGGCCAAGGTGAAGCGCTGCAGATGGCCGGCTCGGCTCACGGCGCGACCTTCCACCTGAGCGCCTCGCCGGCCTTGAATGGCACGACGCCCCCGTACTCGCTCGGGACCGTCCATGGACAGACGGCAAGCTCGAGGCGGCCCTTCGGCTCGGGCAGGCCGTAGAACGCCGCGCCGTGGGTTGAAGAAAACTCTTCCAGGGCTGCGGGCCAAGCGCTTCGTTGACAGCTTGACTCGAAGATCTGAGCCAAGAGCGGCATGGCGACCGGAGCCGTGAAGACGCCTGCGCAGCCCGATGAGCACTCCTTCTTTTCCCTTGAGTGCGGCGCAGAGTCGGTCTCAAGGAAGAACTTGGGGTCGCCGCTCGTCGCGGCGCGCGTGAGCGCTTGGCGGTCCTCTTCGCGCTTGGCAACGGGCTTACAGAAGTTGTGGGGTCTGAGTGTGCCGCCGATGACGTCATCCAGCGTCAAGAGCATGTGGTGCACCGTGATGGTCGCGGCGACTCGGTCCGAGAGAGATGCGACCGTATTGACGGCTCCCACGGTCGTGACGTGCTCAAGCACGACGCGTAAGCGAGGAAAGCTCGATGCGACGTCTCTCAGCGTCGAGAAGAACGCGGCTTCGCGGTCTATGCAGAAGACGCCGGGCACTTCGCCGTGTAGGCAGAGCACGAGGCCGACCTTCTCCATCTCGGCAAAGACGGGGTAGAGGTCCAATATGCTGCGTACACCGTCTTCGGAGTTGGTCGTCACGCCTTCTGGATAAACCTTGCCAGCGACCACGTGCGTCCCTTTGCACTCACGAATCACCTCCGGCGTTGTCTTGTCCGTGAGCTTGACCGTCATCAGTGGGTAGAACGAAGATCTGGGCGTTGCTGAGATGATCTCCTTGCAGTATTGGTTGGCGTCTTCGAAGGTCAAAATGGGCTTTTGCGTGTTGGGCATGACCAAGGCGCGGCCGAACTGCGTGGCCGTGTGCCTTGCAACGCTTTCGAGCATCGCGCCCTCACGCAGGTGCACATGCGCGTCGAAGGGCCGTGCGATCGAGATGCTGGTCATGGTGTTTCCCCAAGTCGGTAGTTGACGTGCTGGATGACCTTGTGCACTCGCCAAGGGCGCAAGATGGAGATGGTCCCAAGCTCGATGGCGGAAGCGCCCGACTGGATGAGCCTCTCGGCGCCTAGGGTCGAGAGAACGCCGCCGCCTGCGACGATGGGCTTGTCGAGGCCGAGCGCTCTTGCTTTGATGAGCCACCTTGAGACGATGGGCAAGAGCGGCGCTCCGGACAGGCCCCCGCCGCCCAAGCGTGTGAGTGGGGAGACCTCGGAGCCGAAGAGCCCCTTCCAGTCAATCTCTTCGGGCAGCTTGCCCCACGGCACGGTGTTGCCCATGACGATGGCGTCGCAGCTTGCGTGTGCCGCGATGAGGCAACCGGCAGCCGGAGTCGCGACGGGCGAGAGCTTGACGAGGATGGGGACCCTTTGCAGCTCTCGAAGTGGGCGCACGGCGTCGAGCGTCGCGTGGGCTTCTCGGATGAGCTCTTGCTCGTCACGATGGTCGACGGACGTATTGGGGCACGAGAGGTTTATCTGTAGCGCGATCTTCTCGTGGGACATGACGCGCAGCTTGGCGAAGAACTTCTCTGCCTCCTTCACACGCTCTGGGCCGCTCGAAGCGACCGACATGAACGAGACGACCCATGGCTCCTTGCGTGGACTATTGAGCCAGCCGCTGTGGCCCGCGGCTCCAATGAGCTCGTCTACGCCCGGCCCCGAGAGCCCGACGGCGTTGAGGACTGCGCCTTTGCGAAATTTCACCACGATGCACGACGGAAAGAGCTCCTTGGGGCGATAGCGCTCGTCGAGCGGCATATTGCCGGCCCTGGGACCGAGCGTCGTCGTCTTGGCGACGAAGCAAGAGCCTGCGTAGTTGAGCCCGATCTTCTTCCAAGGCCGGTGAAACGCGTAGCCCTCACCGAAGAAGCCGCGCGCTCCCGAGGCGTTGTAGCAGACGGGCCACCTCTTTCCCTGCAGCAACATCAGTTTTTCCGCACGAGTGTGTAGCCTTGGCCATCGAGGTGCTTTAGGACCCTCTCGAGCACGGTCCTGTGCGCTTGGACGTAGCGGCCTCTCTCCGCGGCCGAGAGCGTCAAGCGTCCTCCTGGTCCTCCCGGTACACAGTCGCCGCTTGTGACCCAGTCCACGTAGCTCTCTGCGAGCCCATCGAGCTCTTCGGGTGTGAGCTGCACGCCTAGCCTCCTCCGCCCCTCTTGAGTTTACCGCGCGTCTCTGCAAAGCGCCTCGACTCCGCCTGGTTCTGACGAAACTCTTCCACCGTCACGCCGACCCTCTGTTGGAGCTCTGCTCGCGCCTCGGCGAGCTTGCCCTCGAGGCAGGAGACGACCTGGTCCAGGGTGCGGTGAGGCCCTCCGCAGCCCTTGCACACGGTGGTGGCCTGCACAGGGCTGCCCGCTTGCGACCTCGCGGTGCGCATGTGTTGAGTCAGGCACGCGATGAGCTCATTGATGGGCCCATGGGCCGGGCCGCCACACGCCTCACATGGCGGGGGAGCGGTCACGCGATAGTTGTTGCTCGGGTCGGTCTCGCCGACGATGGCGCGAGACGACAAGAGGGCAAGCTCGGCGGCGACCGCCTCCGCGATGGGGTCTGGGGCTGCCGGTAGCCTCTTGGCCAAGCCTGCACTGGTCGTGGGGTCCACGTAGCCCTCCGTGCTAGCTTTGCTCAAGGCGCCCTCCTCTGAGGGGGCTTGCGTGGCAAGTTCTCCGGCCGGAGCACCTCCGGCAGCGGCACATCACGCCCTTTGGCCACGCGCCCAGCCGACCAGTCGTTCCGGTACGACTCGGAGCTGCAGTACTTGCCGTGCACCGTCTTGGCGTAACCGCGTTGTCTCTCCGTCATGGACAGGAGCTTGCCGTTCTCCATCTGGTCGAGGATGTCCGAGAAGATAGAGAGGTGGCCCGCGGCACTCTTGCCCTCGAAGCCGCCCTTGGCAGCGGCGTCTGTCAAGGCTCCCACTAGGTCCCGGAGCACCGCCATGTCCTTGCCGACGCTCGTCTCGGCGCTCACCCTCTCGGCGAACCTGTCGCACGCCTGCCTGTCCTGTTTACTCATCCTCATTTTCGTGGACCCTTCAAGATGGATGTGGCGGCCCATGCGCACGTGCACGTGATGGCCGTAATGCAGAGGGCTGTGAACCAAGCAGGGCAGTGGCCGTCGATGGTCATGGGAGCTTGCTCCTAATGAAGTCGACTAACCTACAGGACCCGTAGCCGACAAGGAACGAGGCGAACGCGATGGCCGTGATCGAGAGGAGGTTGACCTCGACCGTCATGGCCGCGGCGCCGCCTTGGCCGTCTTGACGAGGCACTTGCCGTTCTCGAGCATGCCCTTGGGCGTCGCGGCGTAGGCCGTCCTTGGGGTCTTGTCATCGCGGTGGAAGATGACCTCCTCCTTGCGCGACGAGACGCGCCCCTCGCTCTCCATGGCGTCGAGGATGGCGTAGAGGCAAAAGCGTGGGACCCTGGCCTCCACTCCGAGCTGGGAGCCGAAGACCCAGGCGGGGATGCGGTAGAGGTCGTGCTCGTGCGCTAAGACGGCGAGGATGCGGCGCCTGCAAGCTGGAAAGAAGAGCGTCGTGAGCGTCGCCCAGGATAGGCCGACGAGCGTCAGGCAGACAAGCAAGGTCGAGAGCGCGAGCATGGTCTTAGGGCTCCTCCTGCTTTCTGAGGCTCTCGACGGCGCGGCGCAGGACGAGAAGCTCCCGAAGCGCTTCTCGGATGACGATGTAGTGCATCACCATGGGAAAGCCCTCTTTCGTCATGGCGGTTGGGTGAGCCATCATTTCGCGCGTGGCAAACTCGATCGCTGCGAGAACGTCGCGCTCCGGGCGCGGAGTGCCAGTTGCATCTTCCATGTCAATGGGCGGCATCTTCAATCTCCTTGCAGCCGCACGGGGCCTTCATCGTTCGCCGGCGCGGAAACCCCCGTCCTTCAGGGCGGGGAGGAAGCGCCGTCTCCGCGTTGCGCCTCCACATAGCGTTTGACCACTTCGAGCGGAGCACCTCCGCACGACACGACGCAGTAACTCGGACTCCAAAAGTGACGACCCCAAAGCTTCGAGGTCACCTCGGGGAACTTGTGCTGACGAAGACGATGCGCCGAGCCTCCCTTGAGGGAATTGACGAGCGTGGAGAGCGCGACCTTTGGAGGGAAGCCGACGAGCAGATGCGCATGGTCGTGCTCCCAACCAACCTCGCGCAGCTCGCACTCGAACTGCGTGCACGTGGCCTCCCACGAGACCTTGAGCACGTTGAATACCCGCTCGGTGATGACATTGCGTCGGTACTTGGTGACGAAGACCAAGTGCACCGTCAGCGCATACACCACGTGTCTGCCGGACCGAAAGTCGCTTGCGTGAGGCATGAGACCAAGTATGCTTTGCCGGGTGAGGACGAGCAAAGCCTTTCGCTACCGCGTCTACCCGACGCCCGAACAGGTCACCCGCCTCGACGCGTGGGAGAGCGCTCTGCGCTTCCTCTGGAACCTCGCACTCGAACAGCGAAAGCTCGGGCTTGCTCGTCCCCGAGACGAGCGCCGCTACCCCACGGCCTTCGATCAGATCAACGAACTGACCGAGCTGCGTGCCGCGCTGCCGTGGCTGGCCGACGTCCCGCGCAACGTGTGCTCGCAACTCTTGGTCGAGCTGGATCGGGCGTGGCAACGATGCTTCGCCAAGTTGGCCCGTGCCCCTCGGTGGAAGCGCAAGGACCGCGACTCCCTCGGCTTCTGCGAGCCGCACCCGAAGGCGTGGCGTGTCGATGGTGCGAGTGTCCGCTTCCCCAAGCTCGGCACGCTCCGCACGGTGATGCACCGCCCAGTCGAAGGGAAGCCGAAGACCTGCTCCCTCAAACGCGACGGGGATCAGTGGTTCGTCAGCATCGTTTGCGAACTGGACCTCGCCGAGCCCGCTCCGCGCGACGCTCCCATCGTCGCCATCGACCGCGGCATCGCGAACTTCGGGGCCACGTCGGACGGCAACATGATCGCCAACCCGCGCAACCTCGAAGCCTCGCTCAAGAGGCTTGCGCACGCACAACGCACCGTCAGCCGACGGAAGAAAGGATCGAAGAACCGAGAGAAGGCTAAGGCTCGCGTAGCCCACATTCACCGCAAGGTGAAGCGGCAGCGCGACCACTTCCTGCACGTCCAGTCGGCACGATTCGCCAAGAGCCACGGCGTCGTTGTGCTGGAGAAGCTGAACGTCGCGGGGATGATTCGAGGTCATTGCTCGCGCAGCATCGCGGACGCGGGATGGTCCCGCTTCGCGGACATGCTCCGCTACAAGCTCGCGTGGTCGGGAGGCTCCCTCGTCGAGGTGCCAGCCGCCTATTCGAGCCAGACGTGCAGCGCATGCGGCTGCGTCGACGCCGAGTCGCGTCACTCGCAAGCTGTCTTCCGCTGCACCTCGTGTGGCTACCAGGACCATGCTGACCTCAACGCTGCGAAGATTTTGCTTGCCCGTGCGAATCGCTCGGGACTGCCTGTGGAGGGCTCGCCGAAGTTGGGTACCCTGCGAAACAGGAAACGGATTGGATTGCGTGTCCCACGTCGTCCTTTCTCCGAAAGCTCCGCCCTTTAGGGCGGGGTTGATTACCTTCTCTCGCACGCGCTGCCAGGCCTTGGCGTAGCGCTCGGCCCTGTCGATGGCCACCGTCAACCCTCGGAAGGTCCCGACGATCTTGTGTGCGTGGGCGTCAAGCACGCTCGCGGGGTCTTTGCCCGGCGTCTCGACGGCGAAGACGCTCCACTCACCGAGCACGCCGGGGACCTCCTGGACGAAGACCGCGCAGCGCAAATCCCTACTTTGCACGACGAGCGTGAGCACCGTCATCGTGGTCCACCCGAGCCTTGGCCTCAGTTGGCGCGGAGCCCTTCGCAGGACGGTGCACTGCTGGTCCATCCCATGCGGGTTACCTTTGCAGGTGCAGTGCCAGGCCCACCCGAGGGTGCCGTCCTCCCAGGTTGGTGCGCACCCGGCGGCTACCGCCGCCTTGTAGGCGCGCTGGTCGCTTGGTGATTCGAGCGGCCTCTTCACTTGACGACCCCTAGCTTCCGAAAGACTTCCTTAGCGGGAGAGAAGCCCTCGGGCAACCCACGGCTCGACTTTTTCTTGCGCTTCCTTTTTGGTCGGTCCTCGGGGTTGACCGGTAAACATTCCGGGCACGGCAAAGCGCACGTCTTGACCAGATCAATGTTCACGGCGTAGTCAAAGTCGCTCATCCAGAATGCCTTGCCGCAAGCGCACAGCACCCTACGTCCTATTGTGGCCCTGTTTGGATTGGGTCTCGGGCGCCCTCGGTTCTTGAGTGTGTTGCATTCCCGACAATGGAGGCGAAGCTCGTTTTCGTTGTCACTTGGAAGATCGATGAAGTTACATTCAATGTTGGGGTCGTCTTCGCCAAGGACGAAGTCGAAACTGCAGACGCTGCAGCGAGCGAAGGGCAGGCCCGCATTCTCGGCCGCCTCGATTGTTTTCGCGATGAGCTCGACGCGCATTTTCTTGGTGATGACCATTAGACTCCTGCCTCGTCGAGGGGCATCTCGCCGTCCTCGAGAAAGAGGTCGCTGTCCACGTCCGGCTGTTCACTGAGCATCTCGACCTCTGGGAGCATGTCGAGGACCTGCGGTGTCTTTTGTCCTCGATACGGTAGCGAGCTCTGGCCTCCGACGTCTCGTACGTAGAGCTTGCTCCACTCGCCCTTGTGCACGACGCGCTCCCTCTTGGGGTGGGGGTCAAAGCGGATGTCGATCATGCGCTCTCCCCAGGTCCCATAGACGTCCCTCCGCCCCCCGTCCTTGCGGGTCTCGTCTGTGACCTGCGTCTGGCGCTTGGCCTCGAAGGAGCTGCCCACGCCATTGCAAGACGGGCAGAGCCGCTCGGGCACCCCCGCCCAGGAGGTCTTGCACTTGCCACACTTGCTCCGTGCGTAGATCGTTGACTTTGCACCGTAGAAGCGTCTCGAGTTGACCTGCACGGAGAACTTGAAGTTACGCCTGTCCCAGTCGTTGAACGCCTCGATGAGACGGTCCTTGTTCTGAAGCAGCTCCTTCCTGCCGATGCCGCGCGCTCGGAGCTTCTTCTCGTCGACGTCGAGACGAAAGTACATACCGGGCTTTGCGACGAACATCCCCTCTGGGATGAGCTCAGTCTCCCAACCGCCGAGCGGCTCCTTGACCTTGCCGCTTGGGTCCTTGCACCCGCGTGTGCCCGTCTCGCGCGGCGCCGGCACGTGGAAGTCTTCGGTCGCCGTGATCCCGTCGGTTGCGACCGTGAGGATGCTCCACCTGTCCTTGGGCACACGCATGCACTCGAGAGCCTGCGCCCTGCACGTCGAGGTGATGATGCCCGCCCAGATCCACTGTTGAAACGGCGGGTCATCTCCAATGCTCTGGGCCGTGACGCCGTAGCCCGCGTTGGCTCCGAGCTTGAGCACTAAGCCCGGGCCCTCCTTGCCGATGGCGACCCTACGACGGTAGACGTCCGGCATGAAGTGGAATGGTTCATGGTCACACCTCTTGTCGTACACCCAAGCTTCATGAAGGATAACGAGATGAGGCCAACCTAAAAGGGCCTGCATGACCTCCGGCTTCCACGCCCAGCCCTGAAAGTGTAAAGGGTAACAGATGGACCCACTCTCGTCTCGGAAGGGCAAGGGGGCCCACGCGAGCTCGTGGCGTTCCTTGTCTGGCAGGGGCTTGACCTCGAAGCGCACACACGCGAGCGGCGCTTTGCTTATTTCCGTCATCAGGCTTGGGCCCATGGGCACGTGGCGCCAAGAGCCGCACGCCAAGCACGGAAGGTGCACCATGGCGTACGGGTACGCGCTCGCGATGTCCTTGGACCACACCGGGCGCTTCATCGTGCCGACGAACGAGTTCTCGAACCTCCCACCGAAGAACGAGCTCATGACCGCATGACGCAGGTCTTCGTGCAGCTCGGTGAGGCGGGGCCCCTTGAACTTCTTGACGTCGTTGGCGACGAGCATGGCCTTGCCCGTCGAGCCCGCGCCGTAGAACGCCGTGAGCTTCCACCCCGCTTCTTCGTGGCCCTCCACCACCTTGCGCATCATGATGGCTAAGAGCTGGCACTCCTCCTGGCAGTACTTACGGATCTCCTCGGGCTTCTCATCACTAAAGCTCCCACGCTTGTCCTTCATGGCCTTGATGCGGGCCCACTGCTCCGGTGTACCCGCCTTCCAGTCCGTGATGGCCTGGTGGAACGAGCAGCCAAAGAAGCGGATGCAGTCCCAGATCTTGGTCGATGCGCCCCAACGCCCGCTCTTTCCCGTCATCGGGTCCTCGTGCTCCCAGCCCCCCTTGACCTCGAAGGCGCCGTTGAAAAAGTCGTAGGCGCGGCCGTTGTAGCGCACAGGGTCCGACTGTTCACGCGAGTCCTCGGCGCCGCAGTGGGGACACGTCTTCACTTCAATGCTCCAGCTCTTGCTGCAGCTCTTGCAGAACCTCTTCCGCCTCGTGTCGGGCCTGAGCAGCCGGTACTTGTCCTCATCGGGCATCTGTTCAATCCACTTGGAGATGTCGTAGCTCGTCATGTACCCGAACTTGAGGGTGCTCTTTGGGATGGCGAGCAAGACGTCCATGCATTCGTCGTGGGTGAGCCCATCATCCGCCCACCTCTCGGAGAGGACCTCGCCGTGCTCATCGGCGGCACAGAGGTAAGTGTAAATGTGGCGCCCGGTGTTTCTCTTGGTCCCATCGGCGAGCGTCTCCCAGACGTCCATGCCTTCACCGTCCACGCCGACGAAGACCTTGGAGAGCCAGTCCTTGGGCTTGCGCTGCCGCCTCTCGTGGCGCGCTATTTCCCGTGGCAGCTCTTCCGACAGGTAGCCGCGGACCATCCCCTCACCCCCTCGGCCTGGGAAGAAGCTCAGCCACCGTCTCTCTCACGCCGGCCGCCAAGGTGACGTGTGCAAGCCTTGCGAGCTTGTAAAGCGTTACCGCCAAGCCCACGGGGCCCAAGAGGACACAGATGAGGGCCGCCGTCATCAGTGGCCCAGAGCCGCCGCGGGCCTGGATGTCATCGAGGGCTCTCGCGGCCTCGCCATGGGGCGCACGCTTTCGCACGACGTGCACGACCTGAGCGTTGATGAGGCACGAGAGGCCACCCGATGTGAGCCAGATGCCGAGGGCCGCCGTTAACGGGGTCATGGCTTCTCTCCCCCGAAGACGTGGCCACACTGGGGGCACTGCGCCCTCTCGGTGGGCAGCTCTGACGGCAAGCCGAGCGCCTTGCAGACCTCACGTGCGGTGTCCGCGCCGCAGTTGGGCACGTACCCCTTGAGCGACGAGAACGACAAGGGCGGCATGACCTTGGCCGCCCGCCTCACCAGCTCCGCGTCCGTCCACTTGGACTGGGCGAAGAGCGGCAGCCCGCTGTCGCGCACACCGCCGTGGGCCACCACGAAGTCGAGGGCACTTCGCGCTCGCGTGGACAGCTTCGTCATGGGCCTCTTCATGCTCGCGGCTCCTTGAGTAGGCGTTGCAAGAGGTCGATGTCGGCCTGCCACCTGTCTGCCTCGCTTTGAAGGTCGAGGGCCGTGTGGCCCTCGTGACGCTCGGCCTCCCTCTTGGCCGAGGCGTGCTCACGGTGGGCGGCCTTGAGAAGGTGGGCGAGGCACACTCGGTCGGCGGCGGAGAGCGTCATGGCAGCCTCTTGACTTGCACGTTCCTACCGCGTGTCGAGGGCGTCACTTTCTTTCCTCCTTGGTGCAATCAGGGCAAGGCTCGTGCTGTCGAAAGTCGCCAAGGTGCTTACTACACCTCCACCACCGTCGCCCAGCGTCGTCTGTCCACGCTCCGCTCCAGTGTGGCCCGTAGCCCTCGTTGACGAGGTGTTGCAGAGGTGAGTCGTTGCCTCCACTCCGACTCGGGCCACTGGCTCTACCCCCACCTGCTCCACCTCCACCTCCTCCACTGCCATACGCTTCGATGGTGAACGTCCCGCCATCTGGCACACGGAACGTGCTCTTGCCAATGGCGATCGGGATGACTCGACGCTCGACGATACGCGGCCTCTTCGTCAGACGGCCGACCAAAAGGCCAAGGGCGAACACGATGCACGCGTAGAGGACCCTTGCTCCATGTTCAAGTGCAGTCGACAGCGTCATGGCAGCCTCCTTACCTCCCAGTCCACCAGCTCTTGGCTCCGAAGCCTAGCCTGGGCATCGCTACAGTCACCCCAACCGTCGAGCGACGGAAGACCTCGCTGCTTGATGAGGTTACTGACTAACATCTCCACCGCTTCCTCGTCCGAATGGAAGGTGTAGAATTGGCTCCTCCACGAGTGCTCATGAACGCGCGTGATGACCTCGTCGTCGCACTCGAGCTCACACTCGAGGGTTACCGAGACCGCGTAGCGACGTTTACTCATTGCCCGACCCTGCTCCTACGCGACGAGCCGTGCTCCGCCATGAACATCAGGGCGCCCATGAGCCGGTGGACAAAGCCCTTGCTACCCCGCGAGACCCATCTGCGTCGCGATGAGCTGATAGCGGTCGAGGGTAGGTAGATGACGGTAGGTTGCGTCATGGGGCAGATCTGCTCATGGGGGCCACCACGATCTTGCCATAGAGCGTCAGCTCAAAGTTGAAGGCTTGTCCTCGCTTGAAGCCAGGGGGCACCACGCCCGTGTACTCGGCGAGCAGCGTCAGCGGCCCTCCCACCTTGATGGGCAAAAGGTCGTGCGCATCCGGAGCGCATGAGCAGAGCGAGTAGTCGTAGCTGTCTCGCTGCACACGAGGGTCGTAAAGCTTGACGAAGCCGGGCATGGGCGAGCTCGACGCGATGCGGTCAATGGCGAAGGGCGCCTTTTTTGCCGTGAACTTGAGCACGAAGCGTTTACCGTGACCGAGAGTGAGGGTCTCGGAGGCGCGGAGATTTGTTGCCACTTCATTCAAGGCGGTCATACTTTTCATACCAGGTTTGAGACCTCGTGTAGCGCTGCCGGGGGCACGTCGTACGCAACGACCAGGAGCTTTTCTTGTGCAGTCAAGATTTTGTTGTACGTAATGCTCCGGAGAGTCTCCTTGACGTTCTCGGTCATTGATGAGCCGTTACCGTGGTCGACGTCCCAGGTGACGAGCAGCCTCTTGCCCCTTGCGACAAGCCACGTCACGAGGACTGTCACCGATCCCCGCACGTCGTGAAAGAGCTCATAGGTCTGTCGCCAAGAGCGGTCCTTGAACTGCTTCTCAGCGGGGAACTCGAACTCGTGGGCGAGTGAGAGGTCGACATCGTGCGTGGCCATGCGCAGGGACTCGCCCTCGTGTAGGAACGGCGTGTACTCATTGAAGACGGCCAGAAGAACGCGGCCATTTTCTCCGTCCCCGTACTCCTCATAGCTACGAAGTAGCTTCTCTGACCCATCGCGGAGCTTGAGCACGAGCGAGACCAGACGCATGGGTCCGGCCTTGCCCGAACGTGCCTCTCCGATTAAGCCTTCGTCAAGATGGCCGCCCATGTCCATGAACGTCTCGTCCATCTGCTTGGGCGTCATGGAAAGAAGAGGGACGTTCTTGGGTAGCTTTGCACTCTCGATGTTTCTCACTTTTCTCGAAGTCATGGTTCACTCTTTCTACTTGCGAATTGCGAGTCTGCGAGCAAGGAACGTTCTCATCTTGCTTGAGAGCTCTTCGCAAAACGCGCGCGCCTCTTCGAAGGTCATGTTGTGTGGGCCCGCGACGACGCCCTCACCCCGAGCGCCTTGGTGATGACGGTCTGCGCTGAGTAGAGGAGCGTGATGGCGCGCGATAGTCCCATCTCGGCCGCGGCGGCCATGAGAAGCTCCTCGACCGTCACCGGACCTGGAGCTGCGTGCCCGCCGCCTCCGCCACCCCCGCCACCCCCAATGGCCTCGATGGTGACGCGTGAGGCGCCGCCCGGGACACTGAACTTTTTGGTGGCCCTCACGGCCCCTCTGCCGCCGGCCTTCTTTCTGGCCATCGCCCGCACGTTGTAGACGTAGCTCTCGGTGACCTTGACGCCCTTTTTGGCCAGCGCCTCGACGACGCCCTTGGCGGGCAAGCTCGGCAAGCCTCGCACGAGCGCGGCCTTGTTGACGGCGCGCTTACTCTTCACAGTCTTGCTAACCGCGGACCCCTTCGCCTTCTTCGTGACGCGCCTCTTCGCGGCGCGCCTCTTGGTCGCGACCCTCTTCGGAGCAGTCTTCTTCGTGGCTTCACGTGCTTCCATGGTCCATCTCTCTTTCAACTTTTTCAATGGGTTTCAACCTAACCTCTTACGACCCTTTCCTCCGCATGCTCATGGCGCCCCTTCGTTCTTGTGGATGAGCGCGTCGGCCTTGCCCTCGAGCTCCGTCTGCACAGTGGCCTCTTGGCCCGACAGGTGCTCCACCCACGCGACGCACACGGCCGCGACTTGGACCAGCTCCTTCTTCAAGCGCTCACGGAAGTGCTCCTCACGGTGCTCAGGCATGACGCGGAGCTTCTCATCGGCGGCGTACTTGTCTCGGGTTATGATGTGCTCGGTCACCTCTCGCGCCACCTCACCGACCTCCTCCATGAGCACGGCGAGCTTCTCTGAGTAGGTCGGCCCATCGAAGGCGCAGTTCCATGAGAACTTGCCAGCCCGCACAAGTTCATCTTGACGCAGCCGCTCACGCACGACCGCCATCAGGCTTGGGCTCGCTGCCTTGCCAAGGGTCGGTGGAAGGGTCACCACCACGGGTCCAAACGCCGTGTCAACCTGGATCCTGGCCTCGTCAACCATGAGCCCCTTGCCCTTGCCTCTCACGCCGCTCAACCTCGAGGCGTCTCAGGGCGTAGACCCAGAGGTAGAAGAGCACAAGCCACACAGGGTCCCACGCGTCGGCGTGGCCGTGCTCGAAGCGCAGAGCGGTGAGCGTCGTCATGGCGCCGAGGTAGTAGACGTCGTAGCTCTCGAAGCGCTCGACGGTGTCCACGATGCGAAGTGTCATGACTTCTTGGTTCCGACGGTGATCGTGATGCCTTGAGCGAGGTCGGCCGCCTCGACCTCGAGGGTGCCGCTGCCGCGTGCTCCTGATGCGGAGCCGACCTCGTAGCTCACTGTGGCCTTGCCGTGAGCAGCAAAAGGCTTGCCGCAGAAGGAGCACGGGTCCTCAAGTGGCACGTGGTTCTTGGGGTCTCGCATACGCACGAAGATGCTATCGTCCTCTTTCTCTTCTGTCACTTTCCTCTCCTCTTCTTGCGGCTGCCCACGAGCTTTCGCACCGCCTCGGACACGGAGGTGGCGTCGACGCCGAAGGTCTTGGCTACGCGCACCGACGACCACGCGGGACCCTCGGGGCGGGTCATGTAGACCCAGAGCTTGGCACGCACCAGAGGCAGCGGCGCGACCTTGGTGCCCATGTCGCAGACCTCCATGGGCGTGAGGTGGTGCTCAAGGCAGATCTCTTGCAGCTCGCCGCCAAAGCCGCGCTCATTGAGCTCGGCGAGGATGCGCATGGCAGACTTTCGCTGCCCCTCGTGCTCTTTCCCATCATCATTTTCGTCTTTTCCCGTCAAGCGGATACTCCTTGCAGGCCTTGGCACCTTCTCACGTCCCAAACCCGCTCACCCCGAAGGTGAGCACCTGCCCATTGATGGTTGCGGCGACGGTTTCCGTGAAGGGGCCCGTCGCCTGAGGGCGGAACACCACCTGGTAGTCGCAGGCCTGGCCCTGGCCAAGCACTTGCCCTTGGCACTCGTTTATGAGTGACCCGCCGAAGACGTACGGGGAGATGGGTGGAGAGACGTCTTCGGTGATCGTCGTGAGCGTCGCGCGGCACCCCTGGTTGGTGATGTAGATGTCCGTAAGTGAGGTGTTTCCCACCTCGACGATGCCGAGGTCGATGGTGGGCGCTTGCACAGTGAAGGGGCCACCCGGGGCGCCACGCTCACACCCCGAGTCGCTCATGTTTGGCTCGGCGTCTTGTCCCACATCGACATTGGCCTCTTGTGGCAGTGGGGGCAGAGCATCGGGCTGCCACACGATAGGCAGACCATCAGGTGGTGCGTCAAGCTCGCCGCTATCCCCGAGTCCTCCCCCATCTGGGAGCAGTGTGTACTGCCCCCGCACGTCTGACACGTCCTGTAGGCCAGGTTCTCCATCACTGGACATGGCCGCCTCAGCGAGGGAGACGTCATCAGGTAGCCCAGGTCCAGCTTCGGGTTGTAGGTCGAGCCCAAACGCCGGCCCCGAGCAGCCCACGCAAGCCAGAAGAAGAGCGCCCAAGAGAGCACCAAGAGCAGCGCTAAGGTGACGTCGATTAGCATGACTCCTCCAGCTCATGACCTGCTCCTCGCGACCTCATTGTTCTGGCTGTCGAGCACGTCGATGAAGGTGCTCGTCTTGAAGCGAAGGCGGCTGCCGTCATCCAAGATGAGCGCCCAGTGCGTCGCGCCGCGAGAGGCCTCGTGGGCGAACAGCACCTGCTTGATGGTGCGGCCGACTAACGCCTCCATGACGGCTCTGTTGTTCGGAGGCTCTCCGTACTCGCTCATGGCTCCTCCGGCCCCCTCTTCTTAGTCTCGTCGCGCTTTCGCTCTCCGTCGTAGCCCTCTTGGATGGCCGCCGCGATCTTGCTCCGCACCCTGACCTTGTCACGCATGGAGGCTGGTAAACGTACGAGCGCGTTGACGCACTCCTCCCAGGGCTTGGACGTGAGCTTGATGACGCCCTCGATCTCGAGCTTACACAGGAACGCGCCCATTCTGACGGCAGACTTTTCAGCGGAGTTGAACCATTGGAATGTACTCTGCTTCTCGACGCGGCCGATGAGAAGCTCCTTGTAGGCTGCCGTCTGTTTATCTTTTTCTTCCTTTGCAACTTCCCCTAGTTCATCGAGTGATAGACGCCTATTGGCGGTCACCCCGTCAAAGGCGCCGCCGAAGCGCCAGTGGTTGGCGATGGCCGGCAAGAGGGCGTTGCCAATCGTTGCATACCTATGAACGGTCGCGAGGCTACACGCGAGGTCGTCGGAGATCTCCTGTACAGACATGGAGAAGGGTGGACGCGTAAGCTTTACGATGGCAGCCAAGAGGTCCGGCGGCTCCAGGTTATTTCGGCCCACCCCCGCTCGGATGTTGAAGAGCGTCGCCTCCCTGTCGTCGAAGGGCTTGACCTCGGCTGCGATGTGGCCGTTGGGCACCCCTGGCACGATGGGCAGCCCGGTCTCCTTCGAGGCCTCTACGTTCTTCTTGTTGATGTTGAGGGCGGATATTGAGACGTACCGTCTGAAGCCGTCCACGAGCTCGTACGGCGGCCACCACCACCCCATGCGCCCGGTCTCTTCGTCCTTCTTGCGGTCTTTCCCTTTCTGGTGCAGGTTCGGGCGCAAGATGACCGGGAAGTCTTGGCCCTTGGTGCGCAGCGACGCCGAGAGCTCCTCGAGGCCGCCGCCTGGAGCGGAGTCCGGCTCACTCGCGACGTTGGCCTCCGAGCGAGAGTTGAACGCGAAGTCCGCGTAGATGTCGGAGAGGGGCACGAAGACGACCTCTACGGCTTTGGGCGGCTCGGACGGTTTACCGTGGTCCTTGAGGGCGGCCACCTTCTTTTCGTGGCGCGCCTTGGACGTCCTGTCCTCCACGTGCGTCACGTCCCACTTCCTCCACCGGCGCCGCCAGGGCCGCCCACGCCGCCGCCAAGACTGACGCCAGGCTCGCCAGGCTCTCCCAGCTTGGTGCCGCCGCTACCTCCGAGCGAGATTTCTGAGGCAACGCCCGTTGGTGGCTTGAAGGGGTTGTCGTACTCAAGGGCGTAGACCTGGAAGGCCGAGAGCTTGACGAACTCCTCAAACGAGTAGCCGTGGTGGGCCGCGAGCGCGGCGATCTTCCTTCGTACGCGGTCCTCGACGGGCCTCTTGAGCAGGAGCTCGGTGAACGAGGCCGTGACCGACGGGGGGCCCTCCGTCCACGCGGGGTCCACGAGGATGTGGACAGGGATGTCATGCTTCTTCGCATGGTCCACCTCACGGTTCATACCAGGCGAAATTCTTGGGCCACAGGCCCACAGCTCATCGCAGCGCTCGATGACCTCGAGGTCGACCGCAAGCCCCTCTTCGCGCTTACTCTCATCCCAGACGGACGCGAGGGCGGTCCATGGCGCAACCGGTGCGACGCTCTGGTCGGCCGCCCACGCGACCCACTTGAGGGCCCGTGCGATGTTGAGTGGACGTTCAGCCCCATCCCCGAGGGGGTGGGCGATATAGACTACGCGCATCTTGAGCTCCTTTGCGACAACCTTCTCTTGGGTAGCCTCTTCCACAGCGGGACCTCCGCAAGGTTCTGGACGACTGGTAAGCGGTGGCCAAAGTCAATCACGTGCGCACTAAGGCCTTGCCGGCCTCCGTCGGCTCGACGCTCGCTTGGCCAAGTAGACCGTCAATCGAGATGAGCCCAAGCTTCCAGAGCTCCGCGAGCTCCTCACTGTGCTCCTTTGCGTCTACACGCTCACCGTCGAGCGGCGCGGCGATTCTGCGGAGGAGTCTCATGGCTCCCTTGGACAGCTCTGGTTTACCCATGAGGGCTACACTACCAGAGGGGGCCCCCTCTGTCAAGGGGGATCGAGTGAGCTCTCCTTGAGGCTCTCTTGGCTCGATGCGCAGGGTGAGCGGCATCATGTCCACGTCGACCTCTGCGTAGAGGACCTGCACGGGCCCCGTGTAAATGGTGAGGAGTAGCGCCCTCATGATGAGGACCCTTTTCCGATCGACTTGTTTCAACGTCACTTGATCCCCCTCGAAGACCCCATCTGTCAAGGGGGCTTGGAGCCATAGGCTCAAAAGTTCGCCGAGCTTACCGGCACACCTCATGGCTCCCTCCTTGGCACACGCTTTGTCGCGCGGAAGTGGAAAGGTAGGCTCATAGGACTCGCACACTCTGATAGCGTAGGAGAGGGTAGCCACCGTGCGTTGGCGCAGGGCCTCTGCTACCAGCGGCCCAAGGTCGGTGAGCGGCAAGACCTCTTTCATGAGCCCTTGAAGATGTGGCTGCGCCAGACGGGTTTACCGGACAAGTTGCTACGGACCGAGGAGCGCATCTTGTTTGTACGTGTAACCCACCCAAGTCGAGCTGCGTGTTGAAACACGGGGCCCGCGGCGCGGTTCTCACGCGTAGGGAAGACGCCGCCCACACGCCAGACGTCGTCGGAGATGAACTCGCGCATGAGCATCGCCGTCTTCCTGATGGCCTTGAGGAAGTCCGCGAGCCAGCTCGGGTCGGCCCCGCGACGCACTCCCTCGAGCGCGGCGTCGCGTGAAGCTCGTGCACGCTGCCTTAGCGACTTGTGGCCCACTGGGCTCTTCTGACGACGTCGACTCACTTGGCCTCCTCTTGTTTTGGTGGCGACTTCCAACCGTAGAGGGGCTCATGGTGTGGAGCCCCGAGCCGCGTTCGCTCGGCCCACGCGTGGGCCATGCCGGCGTCCGAGATGGAGAGCACGTTGTCATCGGTGTAGCCCCAGTGCTTCTTGCCCTGTACATACATCAAGGCGACAAGCTCTTCCACGACGGCCGTGGCCACCAGGTAGCGCTCCCACCTCGAGTCCGCAAAGTCGTGGTGGTGGCCCACCTCGATGAAGGGGCCAGACTCTTTTGCGATCCGCCCACGGAAGAGTTCCCGCGTCGAGCCATCGCCGCGCCAGGGCTTGAGTAGATCGAGCGCAATGAGCGCGTCGGTGATGGGCACGACGTTCAGAAAGTCTCTCACGTTCCCTCCTTGGCTCCCGTGAGCACACGGTCCGCCTCGAGGTCGAGCTCGGCAAGCTCCTCATCCGAGACAAGATTCAGGTCGCCGAAGCCGCTTGTGGAGTAGCCCAAGAGCTGCCAGAACTGCGCAGCGTCCTCACGCGGAAAGTCCCGAGCGGCGATGTCGTTGAGCGAGACTCGCCCCGAGTCGACGAGCCAGCGGACGATGGAGTTCTCCTTGAAGCGGATGACGCCATCCTTGCCGAAGCCAATGGGTTGGCGTGGGTGCTTTTGCTCACTCGTATTCATGGGAGCTCCCTCTTCCAGAACAGGGTCAGACCTCCCCTGTCATGAGGCAGAGCGCCGCAGAGCTGCCAGGACTTGTCTCCTCTTGGCTGAGTGGGCAGCCAGTGCGCGTCGCGCAGGGCAGCGTCCGTCGTCACGCAGTGCTCCCAGTCTGCCGTCTTCGGGGTCTTTCGCTCCACCTTGGGCTCCACGACTGGCGCGACGTTCACAGAGATGAGCGCTCCCAGGTCGCTCAGCGGCGAGACCCCTACGAAGACGCGCCGCACGGCCTCTGACGCCGCAGCCTCGAAGTCGGCGGGGTCCTCCGTGTCTCCAACCTCGAAGACGACCCTTAGCTCTCTACGTTGACTCATCGGTGGCTGCTCGAGAGCATGATGTATAGCCACGCGTAGACCCACCTCGCGTCCTCAACCAACTTTTTGACCTTTCGCACCTTCAACCTGCCTTTCAACGTAGTCTTGAATCGCTCGGCTCAAAACTCCTTATTTCCCACGCTCGCCGGAGTTGACGTCCCTTGAAGCTTCGTTGCGCACGCTCCTACGAAGAGCACGTCCGACCCTTGTGCCCTAGCCCAGAAGGCGGCCGACCCCGTGCCCAAGGCGTGGGTTGGACACTGAAGCGTCGCCCCGAAGACGAGAGGTGTTGAGACCTCGTCGCACACGATGTTGACGAAGACGCCGCTGCCATCGTCGGTCAAGTACCGAGGCGTGACCTTGCAGTTGAAGTCGGAGAAGGCCGCCGGCAAGATCATGCGCATACCCTGGCCCGTGGGCACGTTCTGGTCGCTCACCGTGCCGCCCTGTCCACCCACCCTCGTCTGGACGCCGAAGATGGTTGTGTAGGAGCCGGCGGAGGCCGGCTGCCCGTTTACGGCCAAGAGGGCTACCATGAGAACAAGCACTCTTCGCGGCATCATGGCGCCTCTCCTCCCTCTTGGGTCAAGGGGTCCTCGATGACAAGGCCGTTGCGGCTTAGGTGCTCCCGGACCTCGGGGGTCGCGAGCACGAGCTCACCCGAGCGGCCGTAGCGGTTCTTGACGCACTCGTAGAAGCTGACGCGCACCCCGAAGAGCGTCAGGTACGTGCGTTGGTGCACAACGTTGTAGGCGTGTGCGATGGTGTGGATAGTGTTCTTGCCTCTCGCGTCGCCGACCTTAGCTCGCATGGCAGTTACGATGTTGAAGAACGAGACCTCAGGCCCAGGAAAGTGGCCAAGGAGGCTAGCGACGCTTCGGTGAGCCGCCGAGAGTGCAGCGAGCGCTGCATCGACCTCTGACGTGTAGATGAGTGGAGCCAGCGCTTCGGCGGTCGCTTGTGTGAGAGCGCGGACGGCCTCGATGCAATCAAAGAGCACGTAGACGGGCGTGTAGAAGAATGGGCGATTTCGAATGTCATCAAGCCCATACAGCGTCTTGGTATGACGCATGATTGCGAAGGATGGGGCTACGTCTGACGCGCTCCAGAGGCTCGCAAGGTCGAGCGCCTCACTCTTGAGCTCACTCGTTCTCATTGGGTCAACCTTTCCCTTCAACCGACGCCCTTGCACGTTGCGCTGCTCTGGCCTTGTCACCAAGCTCTCTGCGCAGATCGCCGAGCTTGTCCGGAGCGCACGCGTCCACCGCCTCCGAGACCGGGCCGTAGCCGAGCTGCTGGACCAGAAAGAGCGTGTGCTGGTACGGCCAGCCGGTCTGCTCCTGGACGTCGCGCACCTGCCCCCTGCTCTTGCTCTTGCTCGTCATGGCTCTCCTCGGCTGAAGCCCATCAGTGGATGTCCCACGTCGCGTCCGGGCTACACTTTTGTGCCGCGTCGCGCATACGCTTGAACACGGAAATGGCCGTCTCTATGGTCCCCCAGCCGTTGTCCGGCTCGAGCCTCTTGAACGGCTCCGGGTCGTCCTCGATCCTCCTCAGTGCAGCCTCGAGCATGGCGATCGAGTCTCCCACCTTGCGCCCAGAGAGCACACGCAGGCCCCGTGGGCGGTCGGTCTTCTCCTTGAAGAGCACGACCGACGCCTCGGTGACACCCGGGTTGGGCAGCGGCTCACCCGTGAGCGCAAGGTCGAAGATGGGCGTCAGGTTGTACGTAGGCTCGGGCAGCTCCCCCGAGTAGCTGTCGCTCTCACGCTGGCTGTCTCGTCCACAGTGTGGACAGAAGTGCTTAGACCGTATGTAGACGTCGTAGCTCATCTCGTCACCCTTTCAATGGTTCTGGCCCACAGTCTTTACAACACACCCCTTTTTCACGACGCCAGTAGATGGTCTCACCCGGTTCACAGTGTACACCGCAGCCCTTGCAAAAGGCGGGGTAACGGTTCGTCAACCTCACCGGTGCGTCACCCCTCTCCCAGTGTTTACTCTTGCCACGGCCCTTGCCTGACGTCGACGGGGTCGGTGTGGAGCCGGTCTCGTCGAGGAACGGGTCGGGGCCGCGCCACGGCTTCTTGGGCCGCTCGGGGGCTTTGCGCGGCGGTGGTGGGGCGCCGGTCGCCGCTACACCGGAGCTCGGTGAGAACGGGTCTACACGAGACACCTCCGCCCTCGCGAGGTCCTCCGGCCGACACACGACAAGCTTCTCCTTCAAGATCATGTGGCACGCCGCGATGGCCATGCTGCGCGCCTCCTCGACGTTGGAGGACCCCGTCATGCCGATGAGTTGGCGCACCTTGTGGATGACGGTGTCCATTTAGAACGTCCAGTCCCAGTCGTGCTCGGGCCCCGAGAGGCTCTCACACGCCCCGCCCTTGGCCTCGTCGGGAGTGAGCTTACAGTGGGTGCAGAAGTAGCGCTTGACGCATTGACACTTCACGTGGAGCGCGGAGCAGTTGGGGCAGCGGCAGGTCATGCACTCACAAGAGCAAGTCTGGTCCGTGCCGCCGCAGCAGCCGACGACCGATGGGTCCCTGCCACAGTGGCTCATGACCCGCAACACGCTAGGCAGCGCGCCTCCCCCGGCATGGCGATGACACCACAGTCCACACACCGCGGTGCTGGCCGCCGCAGAAACTCCCGCAGCCACGCGGGCCTTGGTCGCCGGATGTAGAGGGCCCACGAGGCCTTGCCCGTCACGGGGTCCAGTCGACCGACGACGCGCGTCATGATTTGCACCCCTCTCTCACCTGCCACACGTCCGAGTAGACCTCGTCAAGCTTCTCGACTGAGAGCCCGTGCTTGGCGGAGAGCTCCGCCATCTTCTCTGCGTGCCACACTTGGTGCGCGTCCGACGCCTCTCGGCTCTTGGCTTGCCTCTCATCGTGGAGCTCTTTTGCACGTACCCACGATGGTGTGCTTTCACGCTCAAGGCACCGGATGGGCAGAGTCCCCGAGCCCGAGCGTCGACCGTCCGGGTGAATGCCGACGAAGTAGGCCCAAGGTCCGTCGACCCTCTCGAGAAAGCCCACCTCGCCGACCACTGAGACGCCACGTCGGTCGTGGCTCTCTGGCTGCACGACGATGCGCACGAGGTCACCTGGCATCATGAGGCCACCGGGCGCACGACGTCCCACGTCGCGCCGTTGTAGTGGGCCCACCAGAGGCCGAACGCGTCGCCCTCGCCGTGCCACACCGTCCGCCACCCGGCGACCATGTTGTGTGCAAGCATGATCTTCCACGCAAGGGTGCCGTACATCTTGGGCAGCTCATACCTCCTGACGGGGTTCAATGCACCCTCCGTGAGTCGATGGCCTCGAGCACCCGGAGCATGGTCTCGACCTCGGAGAACCTCCTAACAGCAGCATCCTCGGAGGCCTCCATCCAAACCTGGAGCTCGTCGCGCTTGTGCCGAAGGTGCACCTCCCAGTGGGCTGCGTCATAGAGAGACCCACGCCCATCCTCGAGCATGAGGGTGACCCCGAGCGCGTCAAACTGCATGAGGGCACGCGTGGTCATGGCCTGACCGCTCGAACAAAGATGGCGTCCAGCGCGGCCGTCAACTCACGGTCAAGCTTGCCAGCGAGGTAGAGCTCTAGCGCATCCGCCAGGCAATCAAGCCGGTCGATGCCGCTCGACGTCTCGCTGACTGTCTTCTCGATGGTCACGTCGTCGCATGAGTAGCCGTACTCGAACCACTCACGGAGCTGCTCTTCAAGTCGGCTCTTCATGGCATCTCCTCAAGTTGACGTCTGTACTTGGTGCAGAGCTTCCTCGCGTAGACGGCCTGCTTGGGCGAGAGCCTCTGACACTCGGCGAGCGAGCTGCCAATGTTCCTGTCAAAAAGGCTGAAGCCTGCTCCAGCCCCCACGTCGCTCTGCGACGCGAGGTAGCGCACCTTCTTCAGTAGGAGCGCGCACTCCTCGGGCGTGATGCCAGCCTCGACGTACGCGTACTCTCTGGCCGCCGCGTAGTCGGGCAAGTCCAGCACGGGCCGCGCGGCGACCTCGTCGGTGCTCTGCAGGGTCACGGCGTCGAGCGCCATGTCGGCGATGTCCTGCTTCTCAACGATGAGCCTCGCGACGTGGGCGTCCACGCTCCCGTCGAACACGAGGACCTCGACGAGCACCGAGTCGAGTTGACCGATGCGGTGGGTCCTGTCCTCCGCCTGCACCATCTCGCTCGGCTTGAGCGGCAACTCGGCGAAGATGACGTGGGAGCTTGCCGTCAGGGTGATGCCCACGCCAGCGGCTCCGATGGAGCCGATGAAGAGGCGCACATCCGGCACGTTCTGGAACGCGTCCACGGCCGCTTGGCGACCGGCTAGTGACGAGCTGCCCGTGACGACGACGGGCTTGAAGACACTGAGCTTTTCACTCAGAGCGGCAATGACGTCCGAGTGGTGAGCGAAGAGGACGATCTTGTCACTTGATTCGAGCGCACCCTCGACGTGTTCTACGCAAAGGTCCACCTTCGCGAGGGCCACCTTGTGGCGCGCCTCGGCGTACTCGGTGAAGCCCACCTTTTCACTCTTGAGGGCCTCGAGCGCCTCCTCGAGCGTTGAGCAGTGGAAGACCTCGCCGATGAAGGTGTTCTCGTCCTCCACCAAGGCGTCCTGGTTCGCGCTCTTGGGGAAACACGTCACGCTTCTACGCTTGGGCGGCAACTCCTTGAGTACATCCCTCTTGAGGCGACGGACCATACAAGTTGAGCGTAAACGTTCATTGAGCTCCTCGAGGTTGCTCGACCCGTCAAAGACCCAGACGTCCTTGGTCCTCTTGAGTTCACCGCTCTCGTCCACCACCCACTCGCCCTTGGAGTCCTTGTAGGGTTTACACGGCACGGTCTCCTGGTGGGCGTTGCAGTACCTCTTGGCGTAGGCGAAGAAGCCCGCCCCCTGTCCGGCCTCCACCCACTTGCCTTTCTTTATACCGGCAGGGTCCCATTCATCAGGTGCTGCGAGTTGTAAGAGGGGGAAGAGTTCAACGGGCCGGTTCTCGATGGGCGTACCCGTGAGAAGAACGGTGCGCTCGGAGCGTGCCCGGACTGCGAAGAGGTGTTTAGCCCGCGCCGTCTTGGGGTTCTTGACGAGGTGCGCCTCGTCGAGCACCAGAAGGTCCCACGACTCGCTGGTCTTGACCAGCTTCGCGAGGGCCTCGTAGGAGGCGATGGTGATGACCCTCGAGATGGCTCGCGGGTTGAGGAGTACAAGGCTCTTGTCACGTGGGAACTGGCGCACGATGGCGGCCTGCTCTTCACCGAGAGCGAGCCACTTGACCACCTCCCTCTCCCAGTTGATGCAGAGGGAAGCTGGGCAGACGATGAGCACGGACTGCAGCCCGGGCAGAGCGTTGACGACGCCTACGGCCTCGATGCTCTTACCGAGGCCCGGGTCGTCGGCGATGAGGCAGCCTGTCCGAGCCGCGGCGTACGCGATGCCAGCCTTCTGGTACTCGAGGTACTCTTGGCCATCCGGACACCGGAAGACGACGCTCGGAAATGGACCCTGGGGCAGCGGTTTGAAGGGGTCAAGCTGTCCACCCGTCCCGCCCGTCACCTCGTCGGGCAGCGGCAAGGCTGGAACAGGAAGCTCGGCCGCGCGGGAGGCGGCCACCTCCGAGAGCAGGAGCTGCCCCGCGTGGGTGCAGGACACGTGCGAGACGGCGCCCTCGCCGCGCACCCAGACGGCGCGGTCGCCTACACGCACCTGCCGCCCACACGCCTTGCACGCGGACTCGTAGCGGGCCGTGATGACGGTGGGGCGGGCCGCGGCGCTCACGTGCTACGCGCCCTCTGCGGCGGAAAACTCAGGGCGCTCGACGTAAAGCGCCTTGGCAGCCTCTTCGTAGGTCGCGTATGTGCCAAGCTTGTACCAGTCGCCACGCATGCGAAACTCGGCGACGAAGCCGGCTCCACCAAGCTCGGGGTCGAGCGAGTAAATGTTCTCCTTGGCTTGGAGGGTGAAGTTGACCATCGTGCGCCCCACCTTGATCCTCGTGCTCATGATTGACGCTCCCTTCAACTGCAGACGAAGGTGTAGTCGGTGTGGCGCGGCACGTTCTTGACGATGCAGGTCAGGAAAAGGCCCATGGTGAGCGTGGCCACCGCGACCCTCACGGTCCAGCCCATCGCTCGAATCTTGTGGGCTGCAGCGAAAGCCTCACGGGCGCCCCTTCGCTCAACCCGGAAAAACTCCAAGCCCCTCTCGGCGTGGATGACGTAGGCTCTTTGAGTGGTGCTCTCCATGCCTAGAGCATGAGCCTCCTCTGCGAGGGGCGCAAGGGGGGAGAGGGGGCCCCCTTGCAAGTAAGTGGCAGGGTGTAGGCTCACACTCATGGCGCTGTCTCCCACTCAATGAAGTCTTCACACGCCTCCTCGAGGTCCGCCTTGAGCCTCGCGATGACTCTCTCGCGTGAGATGATTTCACGCTCGACGTCTGCGCGGTAGCGCTCTCTCGCGCTTGGGGCCCTCGGGTCGTGGCGGCGACGGAAGCCGGTTAGAGTGAAGCGCTTGCCCTCGTACTCGATGCCCTCGATGGGGTCGCTATTTGTGCCCCTACAGCGAAGTGCCCATGCGCTCTTGCCCACGAGCTCGGTGAGGGCCTCGACGGAGAAGAGCTCTCTCAAGGACCGGCCGAAGTCGCGCAGCTCTCTCTCATCTTTGAATGCGAGCCCCCCGAAGGCTTGGCCGAAGTCGAAGAGCACCGAGCAGGTGAGAACATCGTGGTGGGGCTCAATTCCGTAAAAGACTTCGCGGATGGTTCCAAGCTCACGACGCCCGGCAGCCCGCCAGGCCAAAACCTCTTCTAAGCTCATGGGCCCCCTCGCAAGTAGGTGGCAGGGTGTAGGTGGCTCATGGCCCGAAGGAGAGTAGGGCCCCAAGTGCCCTGTGGAGCTCCACGGCCTCCGGAACGCTGAGTGTGAGCGCCCTTGTGCCACGGCCGCTTTTCTCATGCTCCATGAGCACGAGCGGGTTATCCTTCACCTCGGGTACCGAGTGGACGGGCACGTAGTAGATGAAGAGCTGCCCATGCGTCTCGGTCTCGACACTCATGAGCGCCGTGGCCTCGAGGCCGCCGAGCGTCCTCACAAGAGGTCGCCGGGCTTGAGGTCGGAGAGCTTTCGCGGTCTCGTCGTCACCACGACGTCGTCCTCGGGTCCAAAGGCCGCGTTGACGGCCAGCTTCGCAAGGAGGGCGATGACCTCCTGTAGGGAGAGGTGCGAGAAATCTTGCTTACCAGGTTCCATGGGTCCCGAGGTTACCCCTAGCTTCCCCCTTAGGTCAACTCTTTCTCGCGGACTCTTTTTCGTTTGAGGCGCTCACCGTTCATGCGCGACTTGCACGCCTTGCAGTACGAGGTGCCGGGAAGCCGCTCACCCGGACAGTCCGCAGCGCCCCGACACACCATGGCGCTCTTGTGTGTCCCAAAGCGTGGCACTCCGAGCGGCACGTCACGCCTCCCCGATGGGCTGTTTACCGAAGACAGCGTCCCAACCGGCTCTGTAAGCGGGCGTTGTGACGCGGACCGGGCCACGCCTTGGGCGGAAGAAGCCGTCCTCGTCCTCGACGAAGAGGCGCGCCCCCTCGGGCACCTCGTCGTCCGGCTCTGCGACCACGTACGGCACGAGCTTGGCGCCGTCCGGGCCCTGCAGGACCGCAGCGTTGGGCCCTACGGGCCAGGCCCTCTCCCCCTCGTCGCTCTTGCCACTCCTACTCAAGGCCGTCCTCCCATCTGGTTTCTCTTCGCGCTCTCGCGCACCGACGTGGCTTGTGTGCGAACCTTGTCGAGCGCCTCGGCGTCCGTCCGCCCCTCACCCTTGAGGGCCAAGGGGCCCTTGGTGAAAAGCCAGAAGGTGTGAGCCTTACCATCCAGGGTGTAGTCGTTGTGCACCGCCACCGACCAGCCGTCAGCCCGCAGGTCGTCGGCTGAGCACCTCTTGGCCTCTTCGAGCTTGTCCTGGCGCACGTTCGTCTGCACCACGTCTTGCTCAGCCCTTGCGGCAAGCTCTTCGCAGCGCATGAGCACACGGATGGCCGTCCTCTCGACGGCAGCCATGAGAAGGTCCGTGTCCACCTGAGCGACGCCGATGTTGCGGGCTATGTAGGAGCAGCCGTTGCACCACTTGTGCCAAGCCCGGCCCTCGGCCGTCTCCGGGCTGTCCTCACTCATGGCCCGCCTCCCTCTTGTCCGCCTTCGCCCGGCCGCCACGCTTTCCCATCTCGCTCGCTCGCCCTGGCACACTCATGGTCGCCTTGCCCCCAGCGTGGCCGGCGGCCCTGGCGTGCTCACTGTCCCACCGGTGGCCCGTGCCCTTCGCCTGCACCGCCCTGCCGCCCCTCTTGGCGAGCTCCCGCTGCCTCTCGGGGTCCATCGCGGCAAAGCCCGTCCTTGCCTTGCGCTCAGCCATCGCCCTTCTCCAGGTCGGCCGCCTCGAGAAGCTCCTCGTCGAGCTCGGCGAGCGCTGCCTCGTCTTGCTCCTGCTCCGTCGCCTCCTCGGCTTCCGCTTCGAGCTCATCACCGAGCTGCTCGATGCGCTCATCGATGCTCGATGAGAGGATCTTGAGGAAGCCCAAGGCCTCCGTCTTCGAGAGTTTACCCTTGTCCCTGTCGCCAGACTCGGTCGCCGAATCGAGGCGCTTTAGGATGTCCTGCATCTCCACTTCCCACTTCTTCATGGCTGGTTGTCCTTTCAACTTGCTACTCAAAGTTGGTGACGACGACCTCTCCAACGGGCCCTCGCCCATTGGGCTTACTGTTGACGGCTCTGCGGGCTGAGACGCTTTGGATGTTGAATCCCTGGTAGAGGTCGCGCACGGGCTTACAGTCCGCGTTGGACAGGACCAGACGAGCGCCGATGGAGTCGAGGTGGCAAAAGACCTCTGCGAGGTCCTCCTGGTCCGATTTACCGAAGCCGTCTTTGCCATAACCCACGAAGTTGCTCGTCTTGCTCACGGGGACGTACGGAGGGTCTGCGTACCAGAGGTCCCCAGCTTTCACGCGAAGTGCCGATTGGCGGAAGTCTTCGACGCGGACGTCGGTGTTCTTGAGGGCAGTCGAGCAGGCTCTCAAGTTCTCCCAGTCGAACACCACCTTCTCATGCTTTCCAAATGGCACGTTGAACTCGCCCTTGCTGTTCACCCTGTAAAGGCCGTTGAAGCATGCACGGTTGAGGTAAACCATGCGCGCAGCGCGCGAAGCGACGTCGTGGTCGTAGAGCTTGGGGTGTTTGCGGACCTCGTAGTAGTGAAGCTCTGAGTGAGAGCTCTGATGGGCCTCAAGCAGTTTACCAAGCATGGACAGGTCATCGCGCACAGCCCTGTAGGCGTCAAGCAGGTCCTCGTTGGTGTCCGATAGGTACGCGGGGCCACGAAAGGTCGATCGGATGGCGAAGAACGCTGCGCCGCCGCCCACGAACGGCTCGTGGTAGCGCTGAAACGGCCGGCTCACGAAGAGGGGCATGAGCACGGGGAGCAGTTGCCTCTTGCCGCCAGCGAACTTTACGAATGGGGTGGCGACGGCCATCAGACGACCAGCGCCTTGATGGAGGGTGGGACCGTGAAGATGGGGACCCTTGCCAGGCGCGCCTGTACAACCATGTTGTGGGTCCCGCGCCCTCCGGGGAACGCGACGCAGAGCTCGGGCGACTGCTCGACGAGCATCCTCTTGTTGCGCAGGGGTCCCGCCGCGGCCCCGACGGCGTCCCACTCGGATTGAGATATTGGGTAGGCCCTCTCCTCGACGCCGCGGCTCTTTGCCCACTGTCCTGCGAGCTTGTCCGCACCAAAGAGCCTTCTCCACCATGACAGTTTGGCCTCTTTGGGCATGTACACCCATGCTCCAAAGCGTGCACCGATCGGCGGAGCCACTTGCGCCGCTACTGAGACGTTTGGATCCGACACGTTCATGGGGTGATGGACGAAAAGGTGCGGCGGCGATGAGTCGAACATATCAGAACCGAACCCGAACCCACCTTCTTCACCAACATCCGAGTTTTTCTGTCGACGAAACTTTGGCAGCTCGTAGTCGACCTGAAAAGCATCGAAAACCGCGAGCCTCTCGCCGTCTTGGGTCAACATGGTGGCACCTCACTTTCTTCGTTCACGGGCCTTCTCGGTTTGCCACACTGCACACAGAGCTCGGAGAGGGGCGAGAACTTGCACGCCTTCTTGCCGCTCCTCGCTGAACACCCCTCGGCGTCCGGCAACCAGAACTCCTGTGGACACCTCTGCTGCTTCTCTTTCGCAGAGAGCTTCGGAACGAGCATCCACCAGATCCGCCAAGCCCTCGCGTGGTCCTGAGCCCTCCACGGGGCGGGGTCGCGGCCCCGGACACGGTCCTTGGGGATGACGAGCAGTTGGTTGGAGTAGAGGCGCAGTACATAGACGCCGGAGACGGACCACCGCAAGTCGAGCGAGGGGTTTGGGCACCGGGGGGTGACGCCGAAGACCTCGACTGTACGAAGCTCACCGGTCTGGGTGCACTCGAGCACGAGCGTGCCGTGCGTCCTCACTTGGGGGCCTCGAGTGGTGCATGGCCACGCAGGAGAAACATGCACCGGTCAAGCTCGACGTGGCACTCCCTTGCTGTTTGCGCTGCGCCTTCGGCGGTCTCGCGCCACCCGAGCTCCACCTTATGCGTGAGCGCGTAGTCCAAGATCATGCCCAGCAAGACGCCTGCGCACGCGTACCAGGCTCGGATGCCGACGTCTTTCATGGTGACGTCTCCTTGGGCTCGTTCGGCAGCCAGCCGGTGACGTTGCTCCCGTCCATGCAGGCGCACGCGTCCTCTGGCCTCTCTGGCCAAGCACACCCACTCCAGTGGCCCTCGTGCACGGGGCACGGGACCCTACGAAGCTCCTGCCCCTCGTAGATGAGCCGCCATAGTAGACAGCTCTTGGCGATCTGTGTGAAGACCCAGCCGACCCTCTCACACGCCCACTCGTAGGCCCTGAGCTTGTCGAGCTCTGCGTCTCCTGAGTCGGAGACACGCTGGTGTCCGGTCCCATTGTCCTTCTCTTTGTGGTAGAGCTTCGACGCGGCGTCGACCTTGGCGCGGTCCTCGGAGCGGATGTCCGGGTAGAGCATCACGAGCTGCCTCTCTGCGCGCTCACCAAGAGCGCTCTGCCAGGTGCGGAGCGCATCGCAGTAAACCGAGACGCGCATGAGGGGTTCGCTTAGCTCCGCGCCGCCAACTTCCGGAGTGTGTAAGCACGCGTAGAGGTCGTCCGAGAACTCCTTGTCCACCGAAGCACGTCGACGGGCGTACTCGGCAAGGAGATCGCGCGCCATGGGGTCTCGCGTGGAGAGCGGCACCTTGCCGGCGGGGCAGGTGGGGTACTTGTCCGACTGGAACTTGCCCTCGGCGTTGATGTGGCGACCCATCAAAGCACCTCCTTGGTGAAGATGTCCGTGGAGAGCTTGGCCATCAAATCCTGATAGGCCGCCTCGAACGCCGACGAGAGCGAGTAGGCCTTGCCCTTGCCCACGTAGCCGGACCCTTCGAGCTCGACGCGCACCTCACGGAAGGCTCCACTTCCCGTGTGCTCGACGGTCGCCTTGAGGAAGTAACGCTGGCTCATAGCTTCCTCCCCGAGGGGGCCTCCCACCAGGCGGCCTCCAAGATCCGAGAGGCGAGGTGTTCCGCCTTGCCCTCGCCGTGGGCGCTCATGTCCTTGGCCATGGCAGAAAGCACGTCATCGGGCACTTCGAGCAGCGCCTCGGCGAGCTTGACCACGCGCCGGGCGAGCACCGTCTCGCGCAGCGGCTTTCGCGAGGGGCTCACATTCGTCCCCTTTGCTTGTAGTAGACGTAAGGCAAGAGGCCACTCAAGAGCAATGTGCTCAAGCCAGCCGTGAGCCAGGCGCTGAGTGTGAGAGTTTCGAGATGAGGCTGCCTTGCTGCGCGCTCTACGACACGCTCGAAGGCCTCCTGGCATGCTGGCGGCATCCCTGCAAAGTCGTGCTGGTAGACAGGTCCTTCAGGCCGAAGGCCCAAGGCCTTGCGTGCGCGCCTGACGTAGACGTTGGGACGTTCGCGCACGTGCGCAGCCACTTGGCAAGGGTCCCAACTTGGTAGGAAAGAGACCAGAGGAGTTTGCGCTTCGGAGAGGTCCTTGGGCACACGGGTGCCAAGTGGCCGATCGAAGGGATAGCCGGTCCACGACAAGATTCCATCGGGCACGGAGATGGGTGGACTTTTCATGGTGCGGCCTTGACCGTGATGGTCTGGGTGCCGCGCCGCACGTCCCAGTCGCTCGAGTCAAGGTCCACGTGCAGCGCGACCTTGTCGCCAAGCGCCACTTGGAACTCCTTGGCCATCTTGTGCATCGCCCGGCGCAGGGTGGGGTGGACCATCTTGCCCGAGCGTAGCTCCATGACGTAGACGGCGGCGGGAAGCCCATAGGTCACGCGCACGGGTACGCGCGCACCGAGCGGGACGTAGTACTGTTCACTGACGTAATCAATGTGCAGGGCCTCAGTGGCGAGCTTCTGCTCGGCGATGAGGGCCTTGGCGCGGCCGAGCAGGCTCTCATCGAGGCGCCCAAGCTCCTCGAGGTACCACGGCTCAAAGCCGTGGCTGCTCGTGAGCATGGGCATCCTACACACCCCATTTCGGTGCCTCTGGATGTCGCGGAATGAGCCAAAGTCGAGCAGGAAGTTGTAGGAGACGTAGCAGAAGTCCGACATGAAGTGTGGCAGGATGGCGCCGCGCGGCCGGCTCTTCATGACCTCCTCGAAGGGCCTAGCGCGGTCCCTGTTGTAGACGTACTGGAAGACGGGACGGCCCGAGACGACCTCCTTGTAGACCTCGTCGAACGCGGCCGGATAGGTCGCGTGCTCCGCGACCATCTTCTCCCAGGCTCTCCGTGCATCTTGTCCACTGCTGTCCTTGCCGATGCCGGCAACTGACGCTTGGCTCTCTCCGAACCCGCTCGCGGGGTACTTGACCTCGAGCGCCCTGCGAACCCAGTCTGCAACTTGCCGGACCTCCATGGACGGGTGGTCCATGAGCAAGACCAGGTGGTCGGAGGCTTGCCTCAAGTTCGTGTGCCACGAGAGCTGCGTCGTGATGCCGGCGGGCAGAAACGCACGCAGGATGTCGAAGGTGCGTGCCTTGACGGCACGCTCATAGACGTTCTCTTCCTGGCCCTCGAGGC